>Ga0160505_100737_pt1 | contig 17333 bp, 7 predicted proteins | sample DIDeMG_FD_108225 | JGI IMG/M metagenome (GOLD analysis project Ga0160505, IMG submission 108225) | Enriched chicken feces microbial communities from UW Madison campus, WI, USA - DID2874_E49_Stillage MG | ecosystem: Host-associated > Birds > Digestive system > Large intestine > Fecal ... | reverse complement strand
ACCTCCACGTTTTTTTGGGTTTTTTTTTTTTTTTAATTCAAAACCATACACATATATGTTTTTTCAATAAGATTTAATCCCTTCACTTCATCTTTCTGATATTTTTTTTTTTTTTTTTTTTTTTTTTTTTTTTTGTTTTTTTTTTTTTTTTTTTTTTATTCTTTCTGGAGGGGACTATTTTGGTCCTATCGACATTGCTCGTGGACAATGGGATCTGTAACCTCCACGTTTTTTTGGGTTTTTTTTTTTTTTTAATTCAAAACCATACACATATATGCTTATTCAATAAGATTCAATCCCGTCACTGCATCATTCCGATATATTCTTTCTTTTCTTTTTATTTATTTTATCTTGGTGGACATGCTATAAAGATTTGATTATGGAGAGTTTAAAAAAAAAATTTTTTTTAACAACAGTAAATTCTTGATGAAATCCATTCTATGTACATCTATTCTTTTCCCCCCTTTCATCGTTGTTGTAGATTGTAGATACACGTTTTCCCAGTCTTGGTGGAATAAAGTAAAACGGCTTCGGTGTTTCGTAATGCCTCCTTGGCTAGCGCCGCCTGGATATCAAGTAGATACCATTTCTGGTTGGGGGATGTGCCCACCACGCGGCGCTTCCATTCATCGGGCTGGTGCGGTGACGTGAGGGTTATCGCCTCCATGGTTTCGTCCTTGACATCCAACGAGTATACAGGCGCCGCGCCCAGCTTGCGTACGAATTCCTGCGTCTTTTCTGATGCCGTCTGTTCAAGTAGCCATCGGTTCTTTTTACCGCCCTTGAGCTTACCCGATTCGTTCAGAATAACCACCGAGCTTGGCGCCGAGGCAGCGCCGCCACCGCTCACGGACCCGTCGTCGGACTCCTCATTGCCAGTACCATGCCCTCCCGTTGCCTCGCCCGTCGCCGCATACTTGGCCAGCATCGCGCCGCCACCGCCGCCGCCACCCAGCGTTACGGGCCGCGAGCGATCGCGCTCTGATATCATGTTGAGCAAAAACGGAATCAGCTCGTCCACAGCAAGATCAAAATCATTCCTGGGCTCAAGCGTCTTGATACGTAGTGGCCGGAAATTGGCCGAGGAGTAAGAACTTTGCTGCTTAACGATAACAACACAGTTGATATGGTCCTTTTCAGCAATGGCCATGAGCTCCTCTGATGAAACACATCCGCGAACATAATCAGTGCGGATCTTGTGGCTCCAGAGCTCACGCGTAATATTAAGGCAAAGCTTTTCAGTAGCTGACCCCTTGAAACTTGTAATCAGTACGTCACAGCGGGATGGGCTCATTAGTGCCGACGGTAGCGCATCCCCCTGCTGAACCGGTTTCTTTAAAAACTTGTTGCTAGATTTTTTCGATTTCCGCAACGACTGCTCGCGGTAGCCCAACAGATAGTCCATCAATCGGTCCAGCGGCATTGTAAATCCGACTCCCCGGGCCGGTGGGCCCTGCTGTAATGACATGTGGCTCAGCGACTTTATCAAATGGTCGTAGCGACCGCCGGCTGCCAGCAACAAGCGCTTCTTCTCCTCGTATACGACCTGAAACATGATGCCACCCTTGTAGAATCGCGGGTTGTAATTGCTTAGTGGCGCAAAGTAAACACGCTTCGTAATGCCTAACTCCCCTAGGTACGTAATCACGGCGCGGATATTAGCAATACCATCCTTGAATGACTTACCAAGGTCAGTGTCGCCCATGAGCTTGAGCAACCGCGCCTCAGCCTTGTCGACAAAATCGCGGAACCCAAACAGCTCCAGCTCATTTAGAGCAGTGGAAGAAAGTGAAAACTCTGCCAGCAGCTCCTGCTTAATGTTTTGCTGCGCAGGGCCAACACCCGACTGCCCAAGCAACATTAGCGCCGATGCCCATTGGTGGTCGCGGAATGAGCAGTGTCGAAGAATAGCATCCAATACACTGACATGGTTGATATATATTGCTATTGATTCTTGCTTGAACACGGGGAAGATATTGATCACCTCATCCAGGACCTTGATCACTTCCGCCTCATACAAATCAGAGTTGGCCGAGCCGCTGGACACAATATCAAAACAAATCTCGTGGTATTTACGCGGCATGGTCCCCTTTTGCTTTTCGTCGGCGCGGTACACATACCCAAAGTCAAAACACTTTTGAAACGGGGGTGGGCGCTCGGCCACTTTACTAGCAAACGGCAGCGTCAAGTCAAAAGGCATTTGCAAAATATTGCCCGTTGTGTCCATAAGCTTAACAACACTGGGACTATCGTAGTAGCTTGAACAGGGGAAAATAGGTGCCCGCTCGTCGATCTCAATAGCACCGTGGCGTTTGAACACTTCAGTGATTAACTCAACCATTTTGGAATGCAGCAAATGGTCGGTTGTTGTTTTCAGGTTGCTAAACTTGAACTTGTCGTAGAGAACAGCCGACGCGCCATCCAGCTTCTTTGAGAATAAAGCTGAATAGACCTGCGAGATCCAAGGCGAATCGCGCTGGGTGTCAATAATGCTCTGTAAAGTCTCACGCACAATTTCATCCTTATGAGGAGCCGGTACGAGCTTTGAGTTGAGTAACTCACGAGCCGAAGGTCGCTTAGCCGGATTGTGGTCAAGCAGTTGGTAAATAATTTCCCTTTCCTTCTCGTATTTGGACGCTAAAAAGCTCTGTGGGAATCGAATGTCGGCAGTTCTTAGTCCACGGATTGTGTTGACACGTTCCATGCCTGTGTCCATTTGAAAAACCATTTCAAAAAAGATAATGCCTAGTGAATACATGTCGACCTTGGCGTCATAAAATACGCCACCCCCGTTTTTGGCTGAGTTGGACGGCTTCATTAGCATCTCGTTGGCAATGTAGAGAGTCGTACCAACCTCTGTCGTCAGATCCTCGCCATCGGGGGAAGTATTTGCAGTCGAGCTCATCAGCACGTTCTGACCGATACTCTTTGCAAGGCCGAAATCGCCTACCTTAACATTGCCCGACTGGTCAATGAAAATATTCATTGGCTTCAGGTCGCGGTGGATAACGCCCTCATTATGTATATGATTTAGGGCTTCTAGTGTTTGGCGAAAGAGCCGCCAGTACTCCTCTGGCTTGGAATACAAACCTTCGCGAATCAAGTCAGCTAGTGTATGCTTTTCACAGTACTCCATTTGGATAAATAACGTGCTCATATTGGCCCTAGTTTTTGGTTGACGTGGTTTTGTGCGCAGAGCTGTTGATGTTTCATCCTCGTCATCGTCTTCTTCGTCCTCGCTGCCTGATGAAAACTGTTCTTCTGTAGAATTATCGTCTTCATAAGAATCCTCTTCCTCATTGGAGCTGTCGCCAAATTCAATTTGGATACCACTCTCGCCATGCATGGATTGCGACAGGAAGCTGATCGGTTTGCTCATTGACTCGCCGCCATTGTACTTGCTATGTGACTGAGAGTAGAAACTAATGGAATTAGCAAGCGCAAGCTGGTGGCTCACTTCAGTCTCTGTATCACTATCGTCGTCTTCATCAGAAGTGGCCGCAACAGCATCGGAGTATATCTGAAAGTCGTCCTCAAGCCATGCACCGAAATATCGGACCACATATTGGTGATTCAATCGCGATAGCAACCACACCTCTTGCAAGATTGAATTCAACTTGGAGTCGGACGCGTGAATCTTCTTAATCGCATAGTACCGGCCATCGAGCTTGTTCCGGGCCTTAACAACCTCGCCAAACGCGCCCTTGCCCAGGCTCGAGCTCTCGTCAAAGTCATGAGCGTAACGGGAGTAATACATAGGTGGCTGAATGGCCACGGTACGCTTTGGGTCTGCGCTAAAGCTTCTTCGGACCCTGTTGGTAGACCGCCGTCGGAACGCAACCGTAGACCCACTTGCCCCACCATTAGTTGATTGTGACTTGTCTGTCAAAACGTTCATCGATGAGTCGTCCACCTCTAGGCGTAAGAATGAGCATGTCAGCAAATCTAGTGCCGACGAGCGCTTCTTTGGGATCGGCTTGAACATGGAGACAAAAAAGTCCTTGAGACTTTGCGAAAAATCATTGTTATCAAGAAACTCCTGAGGGGTTTCATACATGAGTGTGACGTTCTTGCCAGCAATTATTTCAGCAAAGGCAACGCCAAAATTGAAAATATCACATTTCTTTGTAATTGATGACCCGGTCTTATCAAGCTCCGGCGGCTGCCAGCGCTGCGAAGTGGATGACACAATTGGGATTTGATTGAACGGATGGTCCTGGTTGAGCTCGGTCAGCCTTTCACCGTAGCCGACATGCCGCAGCTTGACTTGTGTTTCTCCTAGCTCTTTGTTTCTGTATAGCACTATGTTCTCAGTGCAAACAGATTTATGGGGGAAGCCGGATTTATGAATGTATTCCAAGGCTTCCAGTAGTTGCATGGCCCAAGCTTTGGCGATTTTAACATTAACAGTGCCAACGGTCTCTAGCAGATCGTGGACAGTTCCCATGGGTGACGTTTCCGACAGTAAATTGATTTTCCACTCTGTGGCCGATGGAACGCGCGAGATCGCGCTAGCGTAAAGAGGTACTATATTGGCATGGTGCAGTTTGCGAACCGCTTCGAGGTCGGTTTCGAGCTGGTAAATTTTCTTTGTTCCATCTGCCGTCTGCCAGTAGCTCTCGTCAATTGTAATTTCACTTAGTAAAAGCGATACATCCGTCGATACCTCGTCTTTTATTAGCGGCTTAACTATAAAATGCTTGCCAAAAAAGTCTAGTTTAGCCGGGATCTTGTTGATAACTGACTTGAACTCAAAAAGATGACCATTAGAGTTGCGGATGGAAATTGGGCGATCAAAAGTAACAACATCCTCAGAGGTGTCGGTATTCTCAAGTGAATTTGCACTGGCGATATGAATATTTGCTTGTGATTCCTTATCTTTGCGGCGTCTAAGTTCCTCCTTTACCATTTGGTCAAGCATGCGCTTCTCCTCCTTGACATCCTGTTCGTGTTTATAGCGCATGGCCTCTTCGGCGTCTTTCTGTTTCTGCTCCTCGGCTTTAATGCGATTAAGTCGTTGGTCTTCAAGACTCTCGTTGTTAGTCCCTGCTTCGTAGGTATCGAGTGCCTCTTGAACTCTAGATGTGATTTCAAAAATAATTGCGGGTTCCTTATTGTCTTTGATAGTGCGCTTGATTAGACTTTTGAGCTCCTTAACATGTGACGGAAGTAGCCCCGTGTTTTTTTTAATGGCAACAAGAGGTGCGGATCGTGGATATGTTGCAGTCATTTCAATGGCTAGAACGACAGAGAGCTTCTTGCTCGTGTCCGCTGTTGATGTGAGCGTAATCTCAAAGCTCGGGCTTGGTTCTTGCTGTAGACAACAGAGTTAGCAATGTTCACTAACCAACACATCATTAATACATACGTTCCAAGCAGATGGCTTGGTCTTATCTTTAAAGTCATCTTGGTAAATAGCTTTTAGTACGTCGACCTCTTCTTGCTGGATCTCCAGGTAGTCGGGGGTCATTGTGGCGATGGGTCGTAAATAAAGAAAGAGCAGATTCTAAATGTCAATGAGCTCTAAGATTCGGGGGAACGAGCGTTTGACAGACAATGCAAAACTATTCTTTCTTCTTGTCAATTATTCACGGAAATATCTAGTGGTCAAAGCAAGCAGATGGGGTCTCTACGGTCATGGTTAGAAGAAGATCGTATGAGTTGGGAAGGGATAAGGATGGGTCCCTGAATACTGGGGGAGGAGTTTACATACACTGCTGAAGGTATTTAGGCGAACATTGATTCCAACTTGTATAGTCAAATGGACGGCACTAAAAAATGAAATGAATTGAAAGTGAATAATAAAGGAAACAGGTGCAAAGAGTAGACGGCGATATCTAGAGATCTAAAAGAGAAGAAGAAGAGAACAGCAAAAAGATTTTTTTTTTTTTAATTTTTTTTTATTTTTCGTATCTCATTTTCGTCTCCCAAACTACGGAAACTGGGTTGTACTTTTAGTATCGGGACCATCACCAAGTTTGCGAATTTGGCTTATGGTTAGGCAAAACCCCAGAAGTCAACGCCGCGAATTGCGCACCCAGGCAACCACCACAAGGGGTATTGGATATAAAATGAAATGAATATTGTATTAAAATGCTCTACTTCTATCCCAGACCGCCCCAGGCGCCGCGGATGCGCCGGGCCAGCTGTATGTCCTTCTGCATAATCGTGACTCGTTTTGCGTGGATGGCGCACAGGTTTGTGTCTTCAAACAGGTGCACTAAGAACGCCTCTGCGGCCTCCTGAAGAGCCAGAATTGCGACGGACTGCCACCTCAGTTGCGGCCGATCGACACCCAAGTAGTCTGTCACCACCTCGCGTACCTGCCCAGAAAGAAAAAGATTAACGCTCAAGTCTTTTTTTTAAAAAAAATATCAAATTGAATCTAGACAAGCTATACTTACCAGTCGCGCAAATGGCAGTTTTCGTATTAATAGATCTGTGGATTTCTGATATGTCCTGATTTCCCGGAGCGCTACCGTTCCTGGCCGGTAGCGTCGCTTTGGTTTTGCTGGCGTGGGATCACCACCTGGAGAAAAAAAAAAAAAGTTGTCAGCAAACTAAAGCCCATTCACTTGGCTATCGAGATACCCACCTCTAACACGTGTCGTTGAGGAGCCGCTGCCGGCACCAGATTTACTGCTGGCTGATGCTGGCGCTCGTTTCCGGCTTGTTGATGGTGAGCCTGTCGTAACAGCTTGCTGCCGCGACGCGATGAACTTTGTGACCTTGCCGCCGCGCGGGCCCGATTCCCCCGACGTCGTTGTTCGTGCCATGATATTCTAAATTTTTAATTGATTGAGGGCTAATGAGCGTTTTTTTCTATCTTGTTTGAAGCCCAGTGGAGGAGCGTGTCGTGCGAGCCTGCGTAATAATCGAGAGATGCCTTTGAAAGGGAAATGGGAAGGGAAAAAAAAAAAAAAAAAAATTGGCGCGTTGTGGTGTTTTTCTTTTTTGTTTGTGGGACCGTTTTAGGAAAAACTCAGAAGGCAAACATGAGTTGATGCACTTGATTCGCATTCACCTCGCACTTTAGCAAAAGATCATGAATTAAGACGAGCTTAAGGGAGCTTTTAACAAAAAAAATCAGTAGGGCTTTTGATGGCAGTTAGTTGAGTTCAGGTTTTCAGTTCTTTTTTTTTTCTCTGTGAGCATGTTGAAGTAACAACGCGTTTGTTATTTTCTTCTTTCCATCAACATCAAAAAAACTAAACGGGATTTTGCTCGTCATGTCAAATTCAAGTATTGTCAAATACCATCTTGGTTTTATTGTTTTATAATTACTGAGATAGTCATTGTTTGCACTTGTGTCGTCTTTAAACGTGCCAAAGAGGTGCGTTTCTTTAACTGATATGACTACCTTGCTTCATACGCTAAACCCATTAACGTGTTTAGTTTGGCAGTACCATCTCTATTATCAAAAATATAGTATTGCTAGCTGTTCATCGTTATGGAGCTCAAAGGTTATTCATGACGTTTTACTCAAAGCACTTTTGACCTTTGGCGTGTATAATTCTGTGCCTGAGCATTGTACCAAATCCCAAGTCTTAAATCACAAAACACTAAATCTTTTTTATACCGTTGAAAATTTCCCGACTTAAACACAAAAAAAAAATTACTTTTTTGCAGCTCTGATCCCGCAAAGAGTAATCCAGAACCGAAACCCCCTGTCCCGTTAGTTGCAACCGGGTGCCCATTTTCACCACTTTATACTACAGCATAGGCCATGTCCGAATCCAAAGATCATTCTGTTCCTGCGCTGAGCAAACGCCAGCAGCGCCGACAAGCCGCCCGCAAGTATGTCTACCGCGCCCCCACGCTCGCAGACCGGCTCGCGACGCTTTCCCAGCACACTGCTGCGCTCAAGCACTCCGCCGTGGCAGCCCAAATCCGTGCCGGCCTTGACGCGTACTTTGAGGAGGTAAAGCTGGACTCAGCGGAGAAAAACGAATCATTGCCGGAAACAAAAAATATAAACGATTCTGGCGCCGAGCCTGCATTGCAAAAACCGGCGCCGAGTCTGCGGATAAGGTGCCTGGCGCTGGGATCACCTACGGAAAGCGGCATTGCAATGTATCAACTGGCGCTCCTGATGCTTATCGCCGAGTGGTTCAGTCCCAGTCGCTGTGCTGCGCGCCAACAAGAAAAAGAGCAAAATCAGCAGCAGCAACAGAAGGAGGAACAAGAAACAAAAGCTACAGTTGAGAACCTTGCAAAATCTGACGAGGATAAGCCCCAAGGTATAGAAAAGATATCAGGCTCTGGATCCGCAGATCCCGATACCATCGCGAGCATTACCAGTAGCACTCCCGGGGAAAGCAACAGCAGCGGAAACAGCAAGAAGAAGAAAAAGAAATCCAAAGAGATCAAGCTGACTCAATTGACGCCCACATCCGGGCCAGGTGCTCCAGCCCCTAGCTACACGTCGCTTTCCTCCTATACCCCCGCAGCAGCCCCATCGAGCTTGTCATCAGACCCGAATAATGCCAGTGCGTGGAAGCTCCCCTTGGATGTCGCGGTGACTACTTATGATCCCGTGTTTTCGCCAGATGACCACGAGTTGTTTGAAGCTCTGGGGATCAAAGTGTCTGAAGACCACGGATTTGTTGACGCCGAAGCAACAGCAACAACAATCGTATATAGCATTCACGCGCCGCCGTTTTTGACCGAATCTGTACTCGCGGCCACGACTCCCAGTGACCACGCGCGCTACGTCTACATTGGTAACGTGCTCGAAAACTACGGCACGCACCTAAGCACAGCCGAGCTGCAGACCCGCTACCCGCTAATTAACGCTGCGGTTGTGTCTTCGCCGTTTCCCAGCACCCGCCCAGAGGCGAGAAAGAAGCAGCAGTCGACAGCTGAACCAGAAACAGATACAGCGCTAGTGCCGTGGACCTGGTTCCCCGTGCCTGATTCACTTTCGGCCAATGAGCCCTGGATGACCGCTGTCAACGATCTCTGTGTCTACTGGTGCAACCCACACGCTCAACACAAGAGCCCTGCCTCCCTAGATTAGATATATGTTTATAGATACAAGAGTACAAATAGATAGTTAGATTTTGCGTTCAACCTTTAATCGTTACTATTGTTGTTGTTTTTTTAACAAAATATCATAATTAATTCAAAACCAAAAAAAAAATATACACAGAAAAAACAGAAAATATATATGTAGATAAAAACAAAAATAATAAAAAACCAATAGATCCAAAGCAAAGAAAAAACAAGAAAAGAAAAAAAATTTAAAAAACAGCCAAAATTTCCAAATCCAAAACATTAAAGATATTGACACAAGATGTAGATGTGCACTTTATGCTGCTCACCGCCCCATGGGAGCAGGCAAGTTGTACACGCCGACTGTATTGTATAGTTGCCTTTTTTGTTGAAATCAGAGGCCCCATAGCTGTTCCTGTCTTTTTTTCCTTCTTTTTTTTTGTTTCCCATAAAAACTGTTTTATTGTAGCTTTTTCTTTGCCATTGGAATTTTCATCGTCATCATGGCACACCAAATTAGGCCTTCTCGTAAGACTCCCAGTTGTCGATAATGTTCTTAATCTTCTCACTGTTGGTCAGCTTGTAAACCTCCTCAAAGTACTCCTTGGTCAGCTCAAAGGGCTTGGCAGTCAAGTTAGGAATGTACTTGTTGATAAGGTTGGCAGGCTTAACAGCACTCTTGGGGATCTTCTTAACCAAGAAGCGCTGGAAAGGCTTGACACCACTTCTCAGGTAAGAACTGTGGAAGGGAACAGAAATACCCTTAAGAGGGATGACGGCAAAGCCACGCTCAAGGTCAATAGGCTGAGGCTTGGCAAGCGACTTCTTGGAAACCTCGTCGACAATCTCGGTGAGGTGCTCCTTAACAGTCTCAACAGAGACAGTGGCCAGCAGCTTGTCAATTTCAATCTTCTGGACCTTGAGGAAGTTAAGCACGTTGGTCAAAGTATCCAAAGCGCGCAAGTCACCAGCAGTGACGTACTGAGTGTTCTCAACATTGTAGTTGACAATCTCAAGCAACCACTTGGTCTGCTGAGAGATGTGATCGACAACAAACCTAAGGGCAGCATCATCAAAGGTCTTAGAGATACGGCTGGGGTTAACAGCGCACATACCATAGTTGGAGCGACCCAAAGAGTCTCTGGGCACAGCAACCTGCATGGTCATACCTCTGTAGAAGACAACGTCGACCAAACTCTCAATGGGCATGACATCACCCAGCGAGGTCAAAGCAGAGTACTCACCAAGGGAGTGACCAGCAAAAGTGGACTCAGCAGCAACAAGACCCTTGGCCTTCATGTCCTCAAAACTGGCCTTCTCCATAAGAGTAAGGGCAGGCTGAGTGAACTGAGTGGCAGAAAGGAGACCAGTGTCAGACTTGAAAGTGTAAAAGTCAGAGTCCTCAGTGATTTCCTTAAAGATCTTCTCAGACTTGAGCTGACCATCGGCATCCATAGACTCAAACATCATGGAGATGTAGTTCTCTCTAATGGCATTACCCTGGGGACCACCAAAGTGAACAGTCAACTCCTTAGGGTTGTTTCTCACAATATCAACAATGGAGAAACCGTAGTTGTTGAGGAAGTGGCGGTCAGCACGGTCCCAAACCTCACGAGCAACAGGGCTGGAGTCGTAAAGATCCATACCCATGCCCTGCTCCTGGGAACCCTGGCCAGTGAAGATGTAAGTAGAGGTAGGCTGCTCAACCTCGGCCTCACCAATGAGAACAGGGGTCTGGGTCTCCTTGTTCAAGCACTCGACCTTGATGATCTTGCGACCATTGATCATACCAATGTGCTCAAGCTTGACCTCAATGTCATCGTTAGGCAAAACCATGCCGACGAAAGAGCAGCTAAAGGCGCGGACACGAGAAATGTAGTTGTCAGCAGCCCAGACCTCAACGAGGGAACGGACGGCAGCAGACGAGTACATACCGTGAGTGATAGTACCATGAAGATCAGCGTACTTGGAGAAGATACGAGAAACATGAATGGGGTTGTAATCACCAGAGACATTGGCGTAGGGCTCGTTCGAAGAAGGAGCACGGAGCACAAGCTCAGTACCAGCAGTGAGAGAGATGGGGTTCTCAAAAGTAATGGGCTGCTCAATAGTAGCACCGTTACGCTCAAGGTAGTCAATGACAGGGTTGCCATGAGACTCACCGGCCTCGTAGCTGACAGTACCAATCTCAACAACCTCCATAGTGGGAAGCTCAAGCAGAACCTGACCCTCAGTCTCAACAGAGGAGAAGACATTGTTGTTCTTGAAGCGAACAAAGGACTCGGTACGGAAAGTGAGAGTCTTACCAAGGAGATCAACCTCAGTATCATTAAGGTGGAACCACTCCTTGGAGCAAAGGACAGCAACATCCTTGGCAGTAGCAAGGTGAACCTCTCTGGGAGTCTCAACCTTGCGCTGGAAGGTGTTGTTGAAGTCAACGTACTCGCCTCTGTAAAAGAACTCAGAGGTGACCTCCATGACAGGCTTACCCTCACGAGAAATAACGCCAGTAACCTCAACAATCTTACCGTTCTCCTGGTTAACAATGGTTCTCAAGGTAGCAGAAGTAGTGACAACATCACCCTTCTTCAAAGGCTCAGCACCAGGGGCCATCTTGAAACCGTTGGACAAGTGGACAAGCTTGAGAATATCACCATCAATAATCTTGGGGAAGATAGACTTGATGATAGCCTTCCAACCAGTAACAATGGCAAAGTCCATGGGAGCGTAGGTAATCTTACCGGGGCGCTCAACAAAGGCCTCACCGTTGTTGCCAACAGCGTGGACAAAGTCAGCAATAGCCTTACCATCAACGACAACCTCACCTCCGTCAAGAGGCTTAGTGACATCGATATCAGTAGAGAAGGACTCGTTGCCGAACCAAACCTTCCAGTAGTACTGCTTGATACGGTCGTTGCGGCCCTCCATGACTTCAGCAATGGGAGCAAAGCCAAACTTGGGGCGGTAGACGTAGAGCAGCTCAAGAGCAGTAGGCTCCTTGAGAACGGTTCTCTCATCAATCAACTCGACCTTGATGGTGTTATCAGCCTTCTTGCTGACAGTAAGAACGGTGGTGCGCTTACCACTGATCAGCTCAGAGACGAAAACAGCAAACTTGTCAGAGGAAGAAATGTTGGTAACCTCAACGTTCAAGCCAGCGATAGGAGCAAAAAGCTCACGAATCTTGTTCTTTCTCTGCTTAGTACCTTGAACAATAATGTCGGCAGTAAGCAAAGCATCAAACCAACCAGGCTTGCCAGAGGCAATGAGCTTGATCCAAGAACCCTCCTCGGGGAGAGAGCTAGCGTCAGCAGAGATCTTGTAAGTGACGTTGTCGCCCTCCCTAGAGATGGTGACGTTGGAAGACAGCTCAGCCTCAAGCTCGTCCACAGGAACCTGTTCATGGTGAAGGCCAAAGGACTCAACAGTGGGGATGGCAGAAACATCGCCGTTGTAGACATCCTTGATGAGAGACTTGATGTGGCCCTCGTGAATGCCGTCCAAAATATGACCAACAGGCTCGTCAACCTTGGTAGAGTACTTGACAGCAACAGGACCCTGGAGAATACAAGTACGGCCAACATCTTCGCCAACAACAGCAGCAAGGTCCTCAGACTGCCAAAGAGAATCCTTCTTAAAGTAGAACTCAAAGTTCTCATCGAGAACAGGAACGAAGGGAACGGGCTTCTGAGTAGGACGGCGACACAAAATAAGGAAGTGGTCCTTATCCTGAGCGTTGATGAGCTGCTTAGTGGCAGCGGGGTAAGCAGCGAACAAGGTCTCGAGAGCAGTGAAGGGCTCATCAAGCTGAGAGTTGTTCTGGATAACAGCAAGCTTACCATCGTTGGAAGTGAAACGCTCCTCAAGTCTGCGAATAACATCGGCAGTGAAGTTTCTGAGAGAGATATCAATCCATCTCTTCTCCTTCTTGACGTAAAGAAGCTCAACACAACGAGAGACAACCTCAGCGTAGGTCATATCTTCAACGTCAACGGCCTCACCAGCAGAGTTGCGACCGAACCAAGTCTTCTGGAAATCATCGTTCAGCTTCTTGATAATGTAAGAGCGCTTCTCCTTAAGGGCAGCAACACGCTTGTTCTTGGGCAGGCTGAAAATGGTGTTGTCAAGCTCGTGCCAGAACAAAACACCACGAGTAGCAAGCTTGTGAATAGGCTCACCCATCTCGGAGTTGACAGTAATAATTCCACCAGTAGGCTTCTTGTAGGTATTCTCCCAGTCGTTGTCATCAACACCAGGGGCGTCAACAATAGCCTGCTTGGCGGCAGGAGAAGTGAGAGCCTCCTTGGCAACCATGACACGAGAACCAAGCAAAACACCATCAAAGGGCATGTGGGGGTAGTTGTACTCAGAGGCCCAGGTACCGTTCAAGTAAGGGTAGGTATCAACGTCGCTTCCGAAACCAGAACCAGCAATCAGAATGACGTTAGGCTGTCTTCTAATTCTGTTGTACATCTGGAGCAGAGGGGAGTGGAAGTCCTCAAAACTGTGATGACCACCAGCACGGCCACCAGTCCACTGAAGAACAACAGGGAAAGTGGGGTTGGCAGCAGCAATGGCAAGAACCAAAGAGATAGCCTCAATGGAACCAGGCTTGAAAGAAACATGCTTCAAGCCAAGATCACGGATGTACTCGTTGGCAATCTCAATGGAGGGAACACCAGCACCAATGGTGATACCCTCAATGGGGTAGCCCTTAGCACGGAGAGTCTTGATCAAAGGAATAGCCCAGCCCATAAGAGCAGGGTTGACGTAAATCAAGTTGATGGTAATACCAACACCGGGCTGGATGCGAGACTCGATATCCTCCAAGGCCTTGGTGAGCATGGCAGGGGCAAAGTAACCACCACCAGACAACTCAATATGGTAACCAGCATTGAGAGTAGCAGCAACAAAGGAAGGATGAAGGGTGGTAGGAGTCATACCAGGAACCATAATGGGAGCACGGCCAAGCATTCTAGAGAACTTGGTGTCAACGTAAATCTTGTCGCCAGACTTGACAAGCTTGGGAGAGAACTCCTTGACCCAGTCAACAGCGTATCTGACAGCAGAATCATCACGGTCAAAGATCTCCTGCTTGTAGCCAAACTCATCAAGAGAAAGAGAGCCATCAAGGACACCAGCAATAATAACACGAACACCGGTACCCTCCTTGTTTCTAGAGGTCAAAAGACCAAGACCAGAGACACCACCGGGGCCAAAATCGATGATGTGGGTAGAGTTGAACTCAGTAGCCTTCTCCCAGTTGACGGGGATGTGGGTAATAAGCTCGACAACACGCTCAACAATGCTGGTCTTTCTCTCTCTGAAGTCAGAACCATCAAAGGTGTCGTAAACAGGAATAGCAAGAGACTTGGGGTCAAACTCAATGCCAGCATTCTTCAGCTCCTGGATAATGACAGGAGCAGCACCCTCCAAAAGATGAGAATGGAAGGGAGAGGTGATGGGCAAGAAACGGTTAGTAATACGGAGCTTTCTCTGGGAGTGGGGGATTCTAGCCTGGTTCAGGCCGTTGGGAGCCTTAGCCTTGCGCAGTGCAAGGTTGAGACCATACAGAGACTGAGGAGGACCAGTGACAACCATGTTGCGAGCACCGTTAACAAGAGAAATGACAATGTGCTTCTCCTTAGGAAGATGCTTGTTAGTGTCAGCAATAAAAGCTTCGAGCTGCTCTCTAGAGAGATCTCTGACGGAAAGCATGGGAGAGGGCTTGCCCTCGCCTTCAGCAACACTGTCCTCAAGCACAGAGGGGGCAAGAGCGGTGTGAGGGTATTGCTTCTGGACGTGAAGACCAATGTAGAAAAACAAGGTCATGGCCTTGACGGCAGCCTCCTTGAAGGATTCCCAAGAATCAGATGAAGCGATGGCGACAGCAGAGACAAGACCCTGAGAGTGACCAGTGGCACCAGAGAAGTACTGTCTAATCTCACCAGGAGTCTTTCCGAGAATGCGAGCAGTGGCAGCGTAGTGAACAAGCTGAATCAGACCGATAATTGGCACCGAGACGGGGGCGTAGACAAGGTAGTCAACATCGGGAGTGGTTTCAGGAGTTTTCAACCACTTCATGACATCAAGACCCTTAAGGAAGATCTTCTTGGCATCAGGGTGGCTTCTAGACAATGAAAGAATGCGGTTCGCCAGAAGCTCAAGAACGTCAGAGACGAGTTCTCCGTATATGGTGTACATCTCACGGAGCTCATCAAAGTAGTCCTCGCTGTTACCTTGACCACCGAAGACGGCATGGATGGTAGCCTTCTTGTCTCTGGCAGCTCTGAACAGAGCAGAATCATGGGGCTTGATGGGTCTGTGAGCAGCGAGACGAGAGGCGTAGTAGGAGGTGACGACCTTCTTGACCTTTTCAGTGCTGGTGTTGGAATCAGGGGCGGATTGCAGCGCAGCGGCGACGGCATGAACATCGTTTCCACGGAGGAATCTAGTTTCGAATTCAGTGAGGAAAACGGCGAGAACCTCAGAGTATGGGCCGGGCTCTTGTTCGGTGAGGTTGGCAGTGAAACCAAGAAGGGCGGCGAGCAGCTCGGTGGGGGACGAAGGCTCATCGTCGCCAGCAGTGTCCTCTGTCGGTTCCGGAAGAGTTGTGTAGAAAAGATCTCTCACCTGGGTAGAGTTAAGGTAGAGAGAGGTAGGGATGAGCAGAGTGTGTTCAATGGAGCCGTGGACCAGGTTGAGAGGTCTGAGAGAGGCGGCAGAGTGGGGAGTAGAAACACCAGTAACAGTTCCTAACATTTTGCTGAGAAAAGAAAGTTAGTTGATTTGATATTAGAATCAAAGGAAAAAGATTCAGCTAATGGGATCAATGAATCAAAAGATGGTGATTTTCGGAGAATGCTTACAATATGTGATATATATGTGTGATTTGTTGTTAATAATGGGGGGTATTGGATATAACGACGAGTCTTTGAAGTACTAGGGCGGAGCTATAATTGTTTGCGTGTTAGATTTGGATCACAAGAGTGGAATAATGGGTAGAAGCTGATTCAGACATACCAATCAAAAACCGAGGATTATAAAGAGATTTTTTTTCTTGATTCTATTAGAGAAAAGGGGCGGTTTCGTCAAGGGAAAGAAGGATGAAAAAAAAAATCTGACGAAGAAAAAAAATAGGAAAGAGAGAATAAAATAAAAACGAACGGGAATTCGGATTGGTTTTATTCAATTAGAGTAGGTTTAATTGTTGTGATGAAAAAAAAAAAAATTTTGTGAAGGAGTTGGTGATTTTGTTGAGAGTTGCGAGAGTACTTGATTCAACAAAAAAAAATTAAAATAAAAAATTAGCCGTATTAGCACTTTTCGAGGGTGTCTAGTCGCGTAAAGTTCCTGTTAAACCAAAAAGGGTGTAAAAGGCAAAAATCGAGTTATAAACTGAAAATTAAAAAAAAAAAAAAAATAAAAAATATTGTGAAATATTGTTTTTTTTGTTAGAGATGGTGATTATAATGATTGATAAAATGTGTATGATAGAAATAGATCTAAGATTCACACGTAGTATATGTATATATTCAAGTGGAGGTATTATCTGGTATTAGAGAATGATAGAGAAATGATTTGGGAGTTAAGAAAATGATAGAAAGAGGTAAGAATAATTTGCGGAGGATATCTTGAAGTATATATATCCGTTTTAAAGAAATGAAATAAACAAAAAAGATGTTATGTATATTGCTAATAGCTACAGTAGCTTTATAATGTTGGCGATATCAATCAATTTTCTAATGGCAATCTCGCGATGCTGTCAAAATCCCTTGTTGATTATGATAGTTGTGGTAGCATTGCAGTGTTAATTTTTTTTTTGTTGAAACTTATTTCTACGGTTCTACCCAGGTACCTACAATAGTAATTATTATTATTATTATTATTGTGATGAATATTATCTCAACCTTCCGTAATCGCATAATCCCTCGAGGTTATTCAACACTGCTCATATCACATTTGTTTGACTCGAAACATTTACTTTTAAATAGTTTTGTTAACATTACTATTGTCAGTACCATCACTGCTACTGCTACTACTACTACTACTATTACTGATATCCCTACGTCTATTCTTCATGACATAACAGTAAACCCTGCAGCTATTAAAACAAGGGTTTTTCCGTTATAGAAAAAGAAAAATGATGAACGGAAAGGTTTTCTTTTGGGTTTGTAACTCTGAGAATCTCAACGACTTGTACCCTTCAAAAAACAAAAAAAAAAAAAAAAAAAAAAAAAAAAAAATATTATAATTTAAAAAAAATAAAAAAAAAAAAAATTTTATTACACAATAATTAAAAAAATTAATCCCCCTTTTTATTTTATTGTATTTTAATT
>Ga0160505_100736_pt1 | contig 17350 bp, 12 predicted proteins | sample DIDeMG_FD_108225 | JGI IMG/M metagenome (GOLD analysis project Ga0160505, IMG submission 108225) | Enriched chicken feces microbial communities from UW Madison campus, WI, USA - DID2874_E49_Stillage MG | ecosystem: Host-associated > Birds > Digestive system > Large intestine > Fecal ... | reverse complement strand
AGAAATACGATTTTTGTTTTTTTTTTTTTTTGTGGTTTTTTGGGTTAATAAGGTTTATTTATTTTAAATTTTTTTGGGTGATTTGATGGTTTTTTTTTTTTTTTTTTTTAATCAAAGTTAAAATCCTGGACTTGATATCATTTAACCAGTGAAACAATTTAAGAATGCCGCGACGTAGCTTTAGAAAAAATTTGCACATCTGTACAATTGTAATGAGATTGACAAAGGAAAAATGAATTAAATATTAATTGTGCTAGTTATGCACACATTGGTTTAAAAGATATCACGAGAAATGTGCTGAACTAAACAACTTGGAACCCTTAGCTATATGCACACACGTATTGTCTGTATAATTTTTGAAATGCCCAAACTTTTTCCAGGTCCTACAAGTAGCCTACGGGAACTCGCGATTTTGTGCACCAAGAGATTCTAGATACCAGGCAGCATTGAGGAGCTGTCAGGCTTAATACAGAAATTGCAATCATTCACAATTCATAATCATGTATCTTATTTTTACTAGTTGAGCAAAAAGTAAAAAGTACATTTTCTTTCTTTATATATCCGATTCATTTTGTGTATTTAATAACCATTCTTATCTTTTCATCTTCAACCTTTGAAACTCCAAAATAAAACTTGCGACATGGTACATAGCCTTTCTCTTGTCAGACCTCTGGCAAGACCCGCTGGTTTCCTTGGTTTTCCACTGACAGACAAATGGCTTGGATATTGTAGATAAAAAAATCTGTTTATTATTCTAATATCTAGAAGTTATACAACAAAATATGTAAATATAGGATATAAAAAGACAGTTCTAGCTCAAAATTTGATGATACTGACAACATAACGCTCTCAGCGCGTATAGGGGGTATTTAGTGGCATCAAAATTTCCATGGGAAGTTGCATGTACTGAAGAGATGCCTACACTCAGAAAACTGATTCTTGCTCAAAATCCCCTAAATACTTTCCTATCCTTATTTTAGAATATAAGCGTGTTGGATAATCTTCAAATCTCGTCTTATTACAACTATTATTGGTGCCTGGCCAGCGTGATCTTTCAGCGCTTGCTTGGATAAGTGGGTTGTTCACGTGACTGCCGATTCTAACGTTTCCTCTTTTCATCAACGCTAATCCCATCAGCTTCTTCATCCCACAATCTTGTCCATCATCAATTGGACTCACTAACAATGCTCCTGAACCGTATGTTTCCAAATTCCTGCTAGTTTTCCATATTGTTATTCTAATCAATTGTAGCTTTGCTCCTGTTTCTGGTGTGTTTGACGCCAATTGCAGCGAACCCCCACCAGGATGAGTCCATTGACATAGGCCAGCTCAAATATAACCAGGCACGAAACATACTTGACTCACTGCCAGATGTCTTTTCCACTAGCAATGTTGCCAATTTCTACAAACCACGAGAAGCTGTGTGGAGGGCACTGCTCTCAATTGTCAAAGACGTAGTGTTGGGGACTAAGCAAGAAAAGCAACCCGTGGATCCCGTCACTGAGGAATATAGAAAATATACGCAACAAGCTTTCAACTTACTGGAGGAAGCAGCAGCGCTGGAAAACCCCGATGCATTATACACCCTGGGTGATATGAATTTCTTTGGAAACTATACGCATCCTCAGAATTTCCCAGCATCGCTTGAAAAGTACCAAGCGCTATCCAGTCTCAATGGAAACGCATCTGCCACGTTCATGACTGGCCTCATGTACTCCACGGGCATGTTTGGAACTATCCCAGTCAACCAGGCAAAAGCTACCCTATACTACACATTCGCTGCCAAATCTGGCGATAATAGGGCACAGATGGCCGTTGCCTATAGGCATTTATCGGGTATTGCCACACCAGTCGATTTCAAAGAGGCAAACAAGCACTACAAGGAGACGGCCAACAAAGCTTTCAAGTACTTTTTTCACAATGCTCCCCCGGGTGGACGACACTTACAACTGGCGTCATGGATCATTCCTGATGAAAATGGAGGAATCTATGGTGACGGTGCCAGTTTCACATCCTCTGGACCACACGCTCAGAATAGTCTCCCGATCAATATCAAGACCATCAAGCAAGCTATTGAGTATTTTCAGTATCTCGCGGAAGACAACATAGTGTATGCTCACTATGCCTTGGCTACATTGTTTTATGAAGGCGGCAAAACATATGAATCCGATTTTAAACTCGCAGTCTCTTATGCGCGTAAGGGAGCCGCTTATTTATGGAAGCCGGACGGATCACCCACATCCACTAGATCCAAACTAGACGATTTCACATTAAAACAGGGTGCCCATTGTGCTGGATTCATTGGTACCCGCTATCTTAATGGCCAAGGCGTCGAGCAGGATTTTGAACAAGCTCAGAAATGGTTTACCCGCGGAATTGAACTTAACGACTACATTTCATATGATAGTCTTGGATTCATGTACTACCACGGCCTTGGCGTTAAAAAGGACGTCAACAAGGGTGTCTTTTATATGAAAAGGGCGGCCGAGCAAGACTATGCCCCAGGTAATTTTAACCTTGGCTACGCTTACTACCAGCGGAACCGTCCGGGCGATGCTAAGAGAGCCTTTGATCATTTTACATCTGCCTCTAAAAAACGCAATCTCCTCGCCTGGTATTTCAAGGGAATCATGCTTGACCAGGGCTTCCCCGGTCAACCCAAGTCTATTAACACCGCGGTTTATTATTTCAAGATTTTTTCAGAGACAATCGAAGAGCTTTACAGTCCACTCAAATGGGCTCATGAGAGTTACAGCAAGCAGGATTATGGATCGGCGATTCTGGGGTTCTTAATTGCCAGTGAAGAGGGGTACGAGTCCGCGCAAGTTAATTTGGCGTATATACTGGATGAGCAGCGGGGATACTTTGATCTCAATGTAATTAAGAACAAGGTCCGCGCTTTCTCTAATCGTCTTTGGCAGAAAAAAAAGACAGTGTCTAGTTTAGTTCCTGCTCGCGATTACCACCGCGATAGGACGGCTTTAGTGTACTGGACCCGAGCAGCGCGTCAACTGAACGTTGACGCCATCGTTAAGATGGGTGATTATTATTTCAAGGGTATTGGCACCGAGAAAGAAGACCCCGCTAAAGCGGCTTCTTGTTACCAGGCCGCGGCTGATCATTTCAGCGGTCTGGGCACATGGAATCTGGGTTGGATGCATGAGAACGGTATTGGAGTCGAAAAGTCATTTCATTTGGCAAAACGCTACTACGATCTCGCATCAGAAACCAACAGTGAGGCGTTTTTCCCCGTTCAGCTGGCGTTGGTTAAACTAAGGGTCCGCAGCCTTTGGAACTATCTAATTAGCGACGGCGCGCTCAACAAAATTACTAGTCTCAAGTACAGCGACGGAGATGAGCTTGTTTCGGAAAAAAAGTCCGTGACGTCGTTTTTTGAGGGCCTACGTGTAATTTGGCAGTATATTGTGAGATCATGGACCGGCACTAACGACGAGGAGGCGACCAACGCGGCCTTAACCGGCAACCAGGGCCATGATAATAACATGAACGAGGAAGAGTTCACAATGTTCACTAACGATGATATCGATGAATTTGGTACTATTGACTCCATTTCCCTAGCAGTTGTAGTAGTGGTTGTTACTGCGTTTGTGCTATTTAACCGGCGCCGGGCCCAGATGCAACGACAACGGGAGCAACAAGAACTGGGTGGAAATGCTCAGCCAGCAATAATCGTCCAAGACAACCCACAGTAAATAATCAATATACTACATAAGTATTCTAATTAAAGAAAAATATATATATTATAATAAAAAAAATACGACCTTTAAAGGCTATGCTATTCTGTTTATGTTTTTATATACCATCCTCCGAGCAGTTACTTGCCGCTGCTGGCAGCCTGGGCCTGGAGTTGTTGCATCTTTCTGTTCACGTACTCAACGACCTGCGAATTTCCCTCCTTGGTAACAAAAAACTTGCGCTTTGCCTGTGATTCCCATACAACAACCCCCAACTGTTTTGCGTACGTGGCCACCATACTGTACTCATTAAAGTTGCGGAAGTTGGTAAATAAATAGCCCTCAACTGCCTTGATTCTGTCCATTTCAATTTGCCATAACTTAATCTGGTCGACCACAGTGGGGGGTAAAATGGGCTCGGATTTTTGCATCTGCGGGTGTGCATGCACCGTGAGGTACTGAATGATCTGGTCGGCCTTGATGCCGTTGCTAAGCGCCGACCGCACCGACTCGCGGGTGATATTGCCAGCCACCATGTTGGCAAAGCGTGACTTGAGACTCACAAAGAGGTTGAGCACGGCAATCTGCAGCGGGGAGTCCGTGTAGGCATAGAGTCTAAAGTTAGTCTCGAGGATGATGAAGCCCGTGTTTCCACCCATGATCGACGACGAGGTTCCGCTGCCGGCGCCGGAAACGCCGTTGGCGGAGGAGACGTTGGTGGCAGTTACGGGTTTGCTCATGGCGACATCCATGGAGGACGCAGCTGACCGCACCGACGTTGCGTCGGATGTGAGCGTCGTTGCCAGCCGCGTCGGGTAGAACCGTCGCGAGGACGACTTGCGTTGGTAAACAATGCCGTAATCCCGCAGGTCCTCGAGCATGTGCACCTGCGTCCCGCTTAGCGCCGACAGGGAATAGTCCTTTCCCAGCTCCAAACTTCCCAGCATGAAGATAAAATTAAGCACATCAACGGGGTCCATTTGCAGCTTCTCGGCCATGTTTAGATATTGCAACAGCAGCGTCCAGATCTGTGCATTGACATCTTGCAGTAGAAATTGAAAGCCGGCGTTGGTGATTCGCATGTTGTAAGGGTCAGTGCCCTCCATCAGCCCGCTGTGATGCAGCAGCGACAGCACGCCGTCGTTGGGCACCTCCGTTTGCTGCGTGCCTACCATAAAGTGTAGAATCGACTCCCAACGGGATATCGCATGTTGTTCAAGAAATGGGATCCCTACCTTGTGTTTGTCCTCGGTCTCGCACGCAATGCCGAACGAGCTCGTGCCGTCACTATTCAGGTGGGTTAGATCAAGTCACTTCAACATGCAGAATTATTTTTTTTCCTCTTTTTTTTCTTTCTTTTTTTTTGGGGGGTAATTCTTTTTATTCTTACCTTCCAGTTAATGCATTCTGAAAGCTCGTCCTGAATGTGCTGTTGAGCGTCAAGGCATGATGTCGCTCTCTTATAATGTGCAATCCCTTCAACTTTTTGTGTGTTTCTCCCTGTAGCCTTTGAAAAAACCTGTTAGAATATAAGAGCTCACAACAGAGTCCGGCATTGCGCTCTTACCTCTGACTGTTTGCGTTGACTAGTGTATCGACATGATCCAAGGGCAATGGATCATCTCGGTAAAGCATGCCCAAAACAAGATGCTTTGCAAGGCCGGGCAGCAGTCTAAAAATCGCTAAACATGTAGCAGGCTAAAAAATTAAAATAAAAGCAAGAGTGTTAGCAATGGGGAAGGAGCAGGGTTGCTGCACGCAAGAGTCGTACGTACCGACTGATAGAGTCTCGTGAGCACCGTTTCGGGCAGCCCTTCGAGATATTCATTGACACTTGATCGGAGGTCAGACATATGCATGCAGTGTAGTGTGTGTTAGTGAGCGTGAAGTGCGCGCAGAGGAAGAGGGCCTATGAGTCCTTTGGGTGTATATATATATTTTTTTTTTGTAGTAGTAAAGCCTTGTGCATGCCTTGGGAAATCCATTTGGGTGATCCGGCGCGGAAGGTTTGAAAATTTCACCTGAACTGGCTTTACTGTGGACTGCCCTAACCCTCTGTTTTATGAACACGAAACCAAAAAAAAACCAAACTCTTCTCCCCTTGCCATCATCAACCTCATCCATTGCCATCCCCTTTCTACGTCCTGAAATAACAGCAAGTAAACACACACATACACAATGGTATGCGCAGCAGCTCAATTGCTAGTGTCACATTTGGTTACTAACGCGGTTTTTTTTCTTTCTTTCAAGGTGGCTATTCGCAACGCTCACAATGATCTGATCGTAAGTAAATCATCGCCCCATGCAGCCATGGCGACCCTTACTAATGTTTGGTTATAGCACGACGCCGTTCTGGACTACTACGGAAAGCGACTCGCCACTTGCTCATCAGACAAAACTATCAAGATCTTTGAAATTGATGGCGAAAACCAAAAGTTAATAGAGACTCTCAGAGGGTAAGTAGCATCAACAACACCTCCGCACTGCATGTCTCTAACTTTCCACCAGTCACGAAGGCCCCGTCTGGCAAGTTGCCTGGGCCCACCCCAAGTTTGGCGTCATTCTTGCCTCGGCCTCGTACGACGGCAAGGTTATCATCTGGAGAGAGGAGAACGGTAGCTGGTCCAACATTGCCCAACACAGCGTTCACCAAGCATCGGTGAATTCTATCTCGTGGGCACCCCAAGAGTACGGCGCGCTTTTGCTTTGCGCCTCTTCCGACGGCAGAGTTTCCGTTGTTGAGTTCAAGGACGAGGGCAAGCCCTCTCCTATTGTTTTTACTGCACATGCCGCTGGCGTTAACTCGGCGTCGTGGGCCCCTCCCACTGTTTCGCGCTCGCTTGTGCAGACTAACGTTGCCGGCCAGAGCCAGGAGACCAAGAGATTTGTCAGTGGTGGCAGCGACAACCTCGTCAAGGTCTGGAAATTTGACGCTGAATCAAACTCTTATATTGTCGAGAGCGAGCTTCAGGGCCACGAGGACTGGGTCCGTGATGTTGCCTGGTCGCCGTCGGTTTTGTCCAAGTCATACATTGCGTCCGCCTCACAAGATAGAACTGTCATCATCTGGACACAGGAGGGTGATGGTCCCTGGAAGAAGAAGCTTCTGCGCGACGAGAAGTTCCCTGACGTTGTTTGGAGAGTTAGCTGGTCTTTGTCTGGCAACGTTTTGGCTGTTTCTGGTGGTGACAACAAGGTTACCTTGTGGAAGGAGAATCTCAAGGGAGAGTGGGAGTCCGCTGGTGTTGTTGAAGAGTAGGGGATATAATATCAGATAGATACGGTCATTTCATTTAATATACATATATTTTTTTTAAAAAAATATCTTTGAATCGCCGGCAATGGGCAACAAGTATGGGTGTACCTGTTTTGTGAAATGGGAGGTTTTTGACCTGATTGTTTACATTTCGCGTGAAAGTATTTTTTTTAAGCACTTTTATTTTATTTTTGGCCATGTTTGGCCATTCTTCCTTCCATCTCTTCAACGAAAAAGTATGAGCAAACTATGGATAACCACCAGTCGAAGTATGGTCTGAATTTCAACCGGGGCCCTTCGCAAACGCGGAAACGGGGATTTGACCGGATGTTTGATTATGACAAGCGCGCACCGCCGCCGCCTACGCCCTACTACCCCGATCTCAGTATCCCCCCAGGACTCAAAAGCACCCCGGACTACGACTACTACGACGACACACCGACCCGCAGCCGGATAATTTTGCCTGAATCTTCCCCGGCTGCTGCTGCTGCTGCTGATGGAAATGCTGGCAATGATCCGGAACCACAGGCTCAGGGCCAGCGAGACGACGACACGGCCGAAAAATTTAAAAAGCTGGTTGACGCAACTTCTGTCTTTGTCACTGCTGGCGCTGACTTCTTCTCGTCCGTGGTCCAGCTTGGGACTCGCGCGCTGTCTTCCTACTGGGACAAAGTTATGGCCAGTTACCGAGAAAACTATGCCAATTATGCCGATGAGCTTGATGGCGTGGGAAGGAGGATCAAACGGCGGCGCACGGAAGTGCCCGGGGGATTTAGCCACGGTCGTGATGCCAACCCTGGTGATGCTTATGGAAAGGAAAACGAAAACAGTGCGCTGGATGAAAATGATGAGCGGAACCGTGCGTTTGTTGTAGATATGCCCGTGCCGTTGAAGTACACACAAACGCGCCCTGCATTCACGGGGCGCCGGCCGCTGTTTGACCCCATCCCCAGCGAGCGCGCTTCTGCGTCGGGGCGCCGGCTGGGAACCCCGATGGAATTGGACACGCCGCCTGAGATGAAGCCGGTGATACCATCTCCGCCGCGATGGCAGAGACCAACGAGGACAGCAGCGTCGGCAAAAAACGGTCTTCCGGGATCAGGTTGGCCCACAAAACCGGCCACTTCAGGATCATTGTACCCCGAGATCAATGATACCCCGTTTGCTAAGCAGCTGTTTCGAAAGAAACAGATCAATTTTGGTGATAATCGTGGATTTGAGCATGACCAGCAAGTTAAAAACATTGATAGCCTCACGAATGATAGCAACAAGAGGGAAAACGTTTTTGCAGGTCGCCTGCGCCAGTCAAGACTGGCCTTGCGGCGGCCAGAATCTAATGCTGAGCCTTATGCAACTGATAGCAGCAATACCAACAAGAAGAGCAACGGCAGTAGCAGTAGTAGTAGTAGAAATGTGCCTTTAAACAATACAAACGTTAAAAAGTATGTGTTTGACGAATCACGGCTAAAACGCCGGCGACCACTGGGATACCCATCATCATGGTATTATACGCAAGTCGAATTGCCCGAGGAGACTCGGTCCGAGAATGAATATATTGATGCGTACATGAAATTGGCCGATACCCGCAAACGCACCATCACCAGCAACAGGGATGATGATCGATATGCATCTAGCCACCGAGACCGGTTACCACAAGTCGATGGTGGAGTTGCCAGCCGTGAGAATCTCGAAGCCCTATTTTCTCCCGGCGTGGTTGATCGCGTGGATGGGCTCTGGGCGCGCCGCGACTACTCTACGGCGATAGTAGACGCTTTCCGCATTACCATCACGGTCTACGATCTTCAAACGCTACGGCCAGGTCACTGGATTAATGACAATATTGTTGATTTTTACTTCAATTTAATCCAGCAGCGCTCGGTCCAAAGCAATGGCGCCCTGCCCAAAATCGTGGTCTTTTCCACCCACTTCTTCTCAACTCTGCAAAAATCGGGCTATAAAGGTGTTGCCAAATGGGCCGAGCGGCGTGGAATCGATGTGACCAAACCGGACTTTATTTTGGTCCCCGTGAACCGCCATAACATCCACTGGTGCTTCGCCGTAATCAATAACCGGGACCTACGATTTGAGCTTTACGACTCCATGAATGGGGCTGGTGCCGTCACCCTGGAGCTTTTACACGACTACATGCGGAAGCAGACACTGGCCACTTATCCCTATTCTGATTTACGCCAGCTGGGCTACGACCGCTATGACCTTTGTGCGACGCTACCGTGCCCTCAGCAACAAAATTCGTTTGATTGTGGTGCGTTTGTTTGCCGCATGGCTAACCTGTATGCCCAGGACCGGTCCATCATGAGCTTTGCCCAGGCTGACATCCCCGCGGTACGCCGGCAGATTGCCTATGAAATCGTGACTCAATCGCTCATATAAACCCCCTTTTTTCTTTTCTTTCTTCCTCACATACATGTACTCTCTCGCTTTCCCTCCACCTAAGTACCATTTTGCTATGATCATGACTTATTATTTATTACTATTAACAGTACAATAATATATATATATAGACGCTATCACTGAGACCGCCTTTTTTTTAATTTTTTTTTTTTTTTTGGGTGAGATTAAAATATTAATTGTTGTGTCTGCTTCATTTTCCTGTTACTTGCTGTTTCTTAAATTCCTTGACAAAATCAGCATAACTAGCAATCTTATCCTCATAGTCCATAATTTTACCCTGAGAAATACTCAGCTTGCTTGACAGATAGTCAATCCGCTCGTTAATCTCCCAGCGCTTTGGCAAATTTGATAGTGATAATAGCTCTTCCTCAAATTTGGTAATCTTGCCATTTTCCGTGGTGATAAGTTTTTCGAGCAGCTGGGTTTCCATCATTGCCTTGAGCTCTGGGTCCGCGACCAGCGCCTTGAATGCGGCCTGGTAGAGCGGCTTGCCGGCCTTGATAGCCGAGGGCCGGCCATTGTCCATGATGAGCGCAATCATCTCACTGTGCTGCAGCGCGACCAGGGCATCTTGCTGCTGAATAGTCTTGAAACAAGGGGTAGACAGAAGATCTGAAAATGGCAGGGTAGGCAATGTCACCCGCGGCTCTGCGTGGTTTTTATTCTTTTTGTCGTTGCCGCCACGGAACCAGCCGCCCGACGATCCAGATGCACGATTATCACTGCTCTTCTTTTCAAGCTCAGCAAGCATTTTGATAATTACCCAGACTTGCTCACGAGTCCAATCCGGGTTGGCCTTGAGCAAAAACATTTGCAAGATCTCAGAGGCACTTTGGCGCACAAGATCCTTGGATGCCATCATGGGTGGTTCACCCGACATTATCCGGCGCGCAAAGGTTTGCAGATCGGTCATACGACCGCCAAGCGGTCTCAGGGCCTCATCGAGGTTCGGGAAGTCGGAGAGCTTGGGCTCTGCCAAAACCACTTTTTCATTGGTGCCCTCTTCAAAAATCTCAGTAGTCTTGTTGGCTTCAATAATTTGCTGCATGACAAAGTTTTTTGCTGATTGAGGGTCCGCATCACCGATAGTCAAGATCTTGAACAATTGGTTGGGAAGTGATATTGACAAGGTCTTGTCAAACGAGGTGTCGTTGGACACAAAAATGACATGCGCAGCATTAGTCTGCACAAGAACAGATGCAAAATCAGCCAGGTACTTGTAGATGAAATCATTAGTATCAGCAGAGGGGACTTCGTTTAAGAAATGCTTGATGACAACAACAGGCTTGACTTCACTATGCAATTGAAGGTAGGACTCTTCGGTAAGCCTGACCTCGCTATCGTTTGGATCGTAGTTCTCAAGAGCAACTTCCTTTAAAGCAGTAACAGTGGTGTTGAGCATAGACTTGAACTGAGTCTCATTGGATTCAGACAGACCTGTTTTTTGTCCCGTAAGACCCTGCACAATCAAATCAACAAAAGTGGTTATGTTTTTCATCCAAGGGAACACGGGGAAATAGCCAAGTTGGCTTGAAGCCGCTTTCACAAACGAAGTATCGTTCCTTGCTTTGGAAAGAGATTCACAGTCAATTGTAATGACATTCTTCCGGTCAGACAAAGCAAATTTACTAACTAATTCATTCTTTCCGCTACCACGGGGACCGTTGACGACAATAAAAGTGTTGACATTCTCTTCAATCCACTGTTGTAATGTGCCAACACTTTCCTGACGGGCTGTCCAAAGATCCTCGAATCTAGCCTGAGCAGAAGCAGAAAAGTGCAGGTATCTGTTCAAGGTAGACATGGTGTCACGCTTAAGACGCACTAGGTATCTGTAAAGTTGGTACTTTTCCAAACCATGACTACCACAGACTTTCTTTTTGATAAACCAAGTTCTGATGGGCTCAAAAATCAGGACAGCGAGGGTGGCAAGAAGAGCAAGAATCACAGGGATTGAGATACGGGGGTGGTCGACAATGGCCTTCTTAAAAGCACCAGCCTTTTCGGAAGGAATATAGACAATGTGGATCTTAGTGTTATTTACCGTAAGTGAATTGACACAGTTTCTTGCAGTACAAGCATCGCGCCGAACCGCAAATTCAACGATGGCCGATCTAGGGAGGTCTTTAGCACCAGGAGGAGGAGATTCAATGTCAATAATAGTACCATATCTTCTTAAAACCTTGTATAAACTTTCTTGAGAAAGATCCTCACCGTCGAACACAACGCGAACTTTGGTACTGTTGGATCTCTTGAGGTCTTCAATCCAGGGCACACCCTTAACACCAAAGACACGCATTCTGCGAAAAGGGTTAAAGATAGGGCGATAGTCATGGTCCTTGAGGTAACTATAGATGCAAGCTTCAGAATCTTCTTGAGAGACGTTGGGTGCATCGGCGCTAATTTCAAACTTGCCAAAGGCACCACCATCCTTGTAGCGGGGTATCAATTGAGTCAGTTTAATGGGAAACTCGGGAGGAAATGCATGCTTCTGAATGATTTTGGTCACTCGCTTTTCGGTGAGACCTAGGGCAATAGAGAGCAAATACGAGGCAAATAAGAATCTGCCGGGAACAACAGGGTAGATATTGTCAAAGTAAAAGATACCTTCACGAGCCTTACGGTCAATTTCACCAGTAGTGCTCTCGATATCTCTTTGTTCGTCTTTTTCCTTGATAGCCTCAGCTTTCTGTATGGTTTCTTCAGTACTTTTGGGCGACTGTTCGGCCTGATGGGGGATCGGGATAGTCGAGTTAAATCGTAGCCGGGAGGCGCCAGTGCAATTGATGCTGGGAGAGCGTATAGCTGCAGTCAGCAGTCCAGGGTGCAACAGCATAGGCCGAAGCCTGGATGCTTTGGCGGTGCTTCCCTGGGTTAATAATGACAAAAGAGTCAGTTTCATAGTAACCGAGAGACTTGCCAAACGGAATTGGTAAATCTATTGTTCGTAATATAAGATGTAAAGAAGAAAAGAAAAAGTAAAGAACAAGAAAAGGAAAAAAAAAAAGTTTTCGAATCAGAAAGCACCCAGATGGGCACAAATTGACTTTAAACGAAGCTGATAATACAGATTATGTAAAGTCTTCATCTCACAGTGATCTGAGCATTTCGCATCTTGCGATTTGTGTGCATTTGTTAAAAAGACGTTCAAAAATATAACTGGTTTTATGATATAAATAAAATAAAAAGGGGTATCGTGAACTTTTGTCAGGTTTGGACTCTGGGGTTGTTTACCTGCGTTAGTAAATTACTGATGGCCAATCTTACAGGGGAGGTAAAATGAAAGGTTATGTCGACCTTTAATCTTCGTTATCTAAATCAAAGCATTTACATATCAAATCAAAGTGGTAATTAAAACAAATAAATAGGTAAACGAAAATGAGTTAAAAGATTGCATTTTATCAGGTTACACTATTTTCTTTCATCAATCATTTAATTTGTAAAATATAGAACCAATGTCCCTTAACACATGTAAACTTCATTGAGAAATTGGCGCCATCGAACATCTTAACTCATAACACGCGCTGACGCTAATACCTTGGCAGTCTCATAGAGACAAATGCTTATGAAATATCGTCTTTGTATGCCATATTGTTTTATAATTTAGGTTGTTACTAATAAATGTAAAGATAATAAACTGATCACCTATCTAGTGAACTGGTTTATGTCAGTTGTTTGGCAATTGCACTGCTTTTCGCTGAGACTTTGGAAATACACCATATGATATAATACATATTACTTATGTAATATTTTAAGTGGCTTATTTTTTATCCGATTTAGGGCAAGTGAGAGATTGTGAATTACTCAGCATTTGGTCTTCAAACCGAAATTCTTTTTTTTCTTTTTTTTTTTTTTTTCAAATTCGAATAAAATTTCCTTCATTTCTAATCTCCAATTCCTTGCTCTCATCATTTTAGATCATACCTATATTTATAACTACCAGATCCCCCTTGCTTTTACTTGTTTAGTTATTTTTTTTTATTTATTTATCTTCAAGTTCCTCATCTTACAACTGTCAGAGTTCACATAGTCGACAATGAGCGCCATTTTATCAGTAGACGACCTTAATGATTTCATCTCCCCTGGTGTTGCATGCATCAAGCCGGTCGAGATCAAAAAGACAAACGAGTCTGGCAAGGCCAAAATAGAAATCAGCATGGATGGCATTCCAACAGAAATCACAGAAGAAGGCAAGAAAGCAAATCTTGACAAAGCACAAATATCTTTATCTGACTGCTTGGCCTGCAGCGGATGTATCACGTCAGCCGAGAGCGTGCTAGTCTCGCTACAGAGTCATGATGAACTGCTATCCAGCCTGCGGAGTGAGGATGCAAAAGAAAAAGTCTTTGTCGCATCTATTTCTCATCAATCACGAGTATCTCTGGCTGGTGCGTACGGCATTTCAGTTGAGCAAGTCGACGCAAAGCTGCGACACCTTTTTGTTGACATTCTCGGATTCAAATATATTGTCGGGCTCGAGATCGGCCGTGCGATTTCGCTCAACGAGTGCCTGAACGAGGTTCTCGAGTCTAGAAGTAATGTTGAAATTGCTGCCAATTCTGCAAAAGCTTCAAAGGGTCCCATCCTCTGCAGTAGTTGTCCTGGCTGGACTTGTTACGTTGAAAAAACACATCCCCATGTCATTCCATACTTGTCAAAGGTCAAGTCGCCACAGCAGATTACTGGAAGTCTGCTCAAAGACCTCATCAGCAAAGAGCTTTCAGTAGCAAAGGGAAATATTTATCACCTTAGTGTCATGCCCTGCTTTGATAAGAAACTAGAAGCAGCAAGGCCCGAGTTTGGCTCAGACTCTGAAAACAACACTTACAGAGACGTCGACTGCGTTATTACTGCAAAGGAAATTGTTCAGTTGCTGATTAGTGAAGGAATTGCATTTGAGTCTCTTAGCGAAGAGATAACAGAGGCTGAGAAAGCTAAATCACTCGCTCCTACTAACTGGCCCATAGAACAACAGTGGACTTCAAATCCCGGCTCTTCATCTGGCGGATATATGGACTTTGTTATTCAGGGAATTCAGCAGCGCATTGAGGAACCAACACAAGTTGAAGTTCTTCCTGGTAAAAACTCAGACATCACCGAATACCGCGTCATTAGTGAGGCTGATCCTTCCAAGATTTATTTCAGGACTGCTCGAATTTACGGCTTTAGAAATATCCAAAATCTCGTACGCAAGCTGAAACAAAAAGGCGACGCTGGCGAGCGCCCTGGTAAAGCTGGGTTGAAGATGGCCCGTGCTCGCGTTACTTCACGCCGCACCCCCACTGCCCAGGCCCTGAGCGATGCCACCCAGTATGATTATGTCGAGGTGATGGCATGCCCCGGTGGCTGCATAAATGGAGGTGGCCAGATTGGCATGCCCGATGGCAAAAACGCAAAGGAGTGGAAAGACGAGCTGGAAATTCTCTACAGTGATATTGAGGATTTTTCCAAGACTCTGCTTATTGATAACGAGAAAAGCTCATATTCAGTCGCGCTATCTCAACTTGCAGCCTCGTGGGTCGAGCGCTTATGGGAGAAAAAGCCCAGAGACGAGCTCTTGCGCGTCGAGTATCATGCTGTTGAGGATATTCTGGCAACCACTGAAGACCCCAATTTGGCACCTCTGGCGCTGGGCACCAAATGGTAGTCTAGCCATGTATTATTTATTAATAGACGAGCATAAATATATTCGCATTTTAAAAGCTACTTTTGTAAGACTCCTTGTAAATTCGTCTTTGATATCCTTGTTTTGTCCATGGTTTGTATTGAGGATTCTGAGTTACCCGGAGCCCTTCTTGTCACCAAAAAAAAGTTGGCACAACTGAATGTTTTCCCTCTGCTAACCTTCTCCAACTCAATCACCATCTACTCGCCACCACTTTGTCATCTCTTCCGCCTAACAACAACACATATCTAATTAGCAATGGTCAGTACTGTTACACCTGCGTGTTACTGGGTGATGCCTTTTTTTATAAGAGGGGTTATATGGCTCAATTTCGCACAATCTAAACACATGAATCGCCACCCACCCAGAGGCTCTTACCCCATTGAGATCGTTAACTAACTGGCCTTTTAGACTTCAATTGGAACAGGTTACGATCTTTCTAACAGTACATTTAGTCCTGGTAAGTGTGCCTTGTTTTGCGGTGCTTTATGCAAGTTCTAATTTTGTTTTTTAATCAACTGTTATCAGATGGACGGAATTTCCAAGTTGAATACGCACTCAAGGCAGTGGAGAACGCAGGCACATCAATCGGAATCAAATGCAAGGACGGCGTTGTCTTTGCAACTGAAAAGATTATTAACTCGAAATTGCTCGTTCCCGGCGCCAACAAGCGTCTGCAGACAATAGACAAACACGTTGGTGTGGTATGTAGATGGCAATTGCAAATTAATGCAATCAGTGCCCCCCGTATAATGCTAACGAATATTTGCAGGCTTACTCTGGACTGTTACCGGACGGCAGACACTTTGTTAACCGAGGACGTGACGAGGCTCGGTCGTGGAGATCTATTTACAAGACGCCTGTGCCTGTCACCTCACTTGCAACGCGCCTGGGCAGCTACGCACAGGCGTACACGCTTTACAATTCCGTGCGCCCCTTTGGTATTACAGCAATCATCGGTGGTGTTGATGAGGATGGTGCGCATCTGTATATGATTGAGCCTAGCGGAACCTGCTGGGGATACCTTGGTGCTGCTACCGGCAAGGGTCGCCAGACTGCCAAGTCCGAGCTTGAAAAGCTGGACCTGGGCAACCTTTCCATTGAGGAGGGTGTCAAGGAGGCCGCTAAGATCATCTATCTTGCACATGAGGACTCGAAGGACAAGGAGTTTGAGCTTGAGGTAAGTTGGGTCAGTGCTTCTGCTACCAACGGTCTTCACCAATTCGTGCCGGAGAGCGTACTTGAAGAGGCCAAGCAATTTGCAATCAACGAAATCTCGGGTGATGATGGTGATGAAATGGAGGAGTAACCATTGATATAAATATATAATGTATTGTTTATTATTAGATCTAGGTTTTTATTATTTTTGTATTATTTTTTTTTCGAGAGACTTGTGGATTGCGTGAAAATTCTACAAAGGCTTTTGTTTCTTCACCGGAGGGCCTGTAGGCGTCTTCTCTTGCTGGTTCTGCTGCTGCTTGCCCTGTTTTTGTTGTTTACCAAAGGATTTAATAGGCGCAGTGGTTACAAGCGTCGCAATCGCTGGCGGCATAAGGCGGGCCTGACCCAGCCAGCCGGGGGTCTCAACTTGCCCAATCTGGTGTGATTCGAGGCGCGCGGTCAGCTCGGCGGTGCCGGCAAACCCGCGTCTTAGCGCCAACACTGAAAGCTGCGTGAGGCCCGATGCCTGTGCCAGCCGCGAAGCAGACCCCGTGGGAAGCTGAATGAGGCGCACTGTTCCCAAAGATTTACTGACGTCGGTCTCGGCATTTTTGTCGCTGGCAGCACTGGCGGCGGCCACAAGCTCTGGGAAATGGGCCGACAAAAGCGCTGACTTCATATCCGCTTTACACACAAAAACCATTTCAATATCGTTCTCATCATTTTTCTCTTTCTTCTGGCTATCGCTGTTGCTGTTTTTGGCGCCAGGAGAGAAAAGGTAGCGTTGAGCCTGCGTTTCGAGGGCAGCGTTGACCGCGTTGAACCCGAGGACAAGGTAGTCGGCAATATCAGGTCGCGCAATAAGGTTCTTTTGGGTGCGGTCAGTACGGTGCTGCAGGGGCTCAAGTGCACTCGTGAGCATCCCCAGGATGTATGCCGAGTCTTCTGGAGCTACCACTGGCCTAATACCAATAAAAGAACAAACCAGTTAGTACCAAGAAGGAGGAAGCAAAAAAAAAAAAAAAAAAAAAGAAAAAAAAAAAAAAAAATTTCCCAAAAAATTTTTGTTTAGGGTTTCCCAAAATTGTTTTAAAAAATTTTAGGGGTTTTCCCCCCGTCCCCCTTGGGGGACCCCCCAAGCGCCCGTTTTTGCGGGCTTTT
>Ga0160505_100734_pt1 | contig 17395 bp, 12 predicted proteins | sample DIDeMG_FD_108225 | JGI IMG/M metagenome (GOLD analysis project Ga0160505, IMG submission 108225) | Enriched chicken feces microbial communities from UW Madison campus, WI, USA - DID2874_E49_Stillage MG | ecosystem: Host-associated > Birds > Digestive system > Large intestine > Fecal ... | reverse complement strand
GGAAAAAAAAAAAAAAAAAGAAACAGGAATATAATAAACCAATATTTTAAAGACATGAACCTTCATCAGTTTTTAAGAAAGAAAGAAAGAAAAAAAAAAAAAAAAAAAAAAAAAAAAAAAAAAAAAAAAAAAAAAAAAAAAAAAAAAAAAAATAAAAAAAAAAAAAAAAAAAAAAAAAAAAAAAAAAAAAAAAAAAAAAAGAAAAAACACAATAGAACCCTGAGGCTGTTATTCGGGTCGAATATACGTATTAAATCCTTTTTTATTAGTTCTGACGACTTGAACCAATAAAAGTTGTACTATCAAATCCACATGGAATAAAATTATTTCAGTATATATGAGCTCTGCCGTTAGGAACGGCAGGTATAATGCAGTAAAGCATGGTCTTTCTATTGGGTTTCGGTATCTGTGCTGAATACATAAAAATTAATAATAAAAATTTGAAAAAAAAAGAAATTCATTAAGCCATATCTAATACATGGCATGTATTTAATTATCACCATTGTTGTTATTTATTAAGACTGATTCATCAGACAAGTAAAAATAAAGTAAAAATAAAGTAAAAATAAAAAAAAAATAAAAAGTAAAAATATTCAAATGGTCCTTGCCATGAACCGCTTGCGATTACCTTCTAATACCCTGTAATTGCAAGTAGTTTCTAGCCGGCTGTGTTTGTTACACTGGCGTCTCTAGGTATTTTGCCAGTGATTACAAACGCAATTATTTGGTCATTGAGTCGAGATCAAACAATTGGTCAAAAATATCAAGCGTAGGTTTGTTAATTACCGGGCTTGGGTCATCGGCATCAAGAGATTTCATCCAACAGTCCTTTTCAATGAAATTCTCAATATCGTCAACTGCACTAATTTCATCCTCATCTCCGTGATCTTCTGCCTTGCGCTTGCGCCGAGAGGGTTCTGTCTCCATTAGGGACTCGTACAGCTCTGGCAGCACATTGTACATAACTGTGCACAAACTCGTGTTCAGTTTGGCCGGCAAAATCCATTTGCTGCCATAGGTGAGCAGCGAACTACTCTCAAGCTTAATGTAAGCCTCGTAGAGACCAATCTCCTGTTTGCACTGCGCCTTATCCATCTTGGGGGCTTTGCTACTACTGCTGCCACCAGTGGTCTCACCTCGAGTAAGCCAGTGATATGCCTTCATATGCACAAGCATTGCCATTGCTAGCGAGCAGGTATATAGCGGCGTTCGATTCGCAATATTGCTGCTTCCAATGTCCGTGGTAATCTTGATAATGTTGTTAGCTGCCTGAATACACTGGCGTGTGCTCACTACCACGCGCTGCCGCGGCAGCGGGGCCTTATTCACAGGCATAATCGGTCCCGAGTCCTCACTGCATTGCACAAAACTTGGTAACTTATTTTGGTACAGACTTGATGAGGGGAAATGAAGTAATATTGCTGCAAAGTTAAGCATCATTGACGCTTGGTGAATGCCATCATTGACGTTACCATAGTCATCCAGCAGAGGTGGGAACTCTTGTTCCGGAAGAGTATCATCAGCAAGAAAACCTTGGAATGTTGTCACTAGTGCTTCAAGTCGTGTAAATTCAATCGATGACTGGATTCCAGACCCCAGAGTCGCTAGCGACAGGATAATTGACTTGACGATCTGGATCGTTCGGTATCGAGACTTGTACGCAAAAAGTGGCACGTCCTCGATTGGAATGTAGCTGATAAAATCCGAATCGGCAAAAGGCGAGAGCTTGCCCTTACTAATGACGGAAAACATGACGTCAAGGAAAAACAGCTCATGCAGGGTGCGGGCAACAAGATCTGAAAGCAGCTGCTTGTCAACCCCCATCGTGCGCGGGCTACTAAAAGCATCCACTGGCACTGGCAAATCATTGGAAAACCCGTCAGACGTCAGTGGTGAGAGCGTGTGCTGTGCTAGAATGCGATGGCACAGATCAAAGCACCATGTGCGCAGGTAGATGGAAGTTGCATTGTCCGTGCACAGATGCGCTGCTATCGCAAGTAATACTGATGCTTGTATACGAGCAATGTCATTCGGTGCTTTGAGTATCGCGGTCTTCGCAATATGAATGCGCGGCAGCAGCGCGTCGAGAGACGGCGATCCATTAACCAAAATGTAGCAGATAAACCCCATAACCTGTATCAGCTCAGTAGACTTGGTCGTGCGTAGGTAGCCCGAGATTTGGCTACGAGGTGGCAGGATTGGATGGCGGTTGTGAAAGTTGGTGTAGTAGATTTCGATTGTGTCTTCTAACGAAAAGTCCGACGCAGTAGTAACCTCTGCATCCGGTGAGAGTGTATAAGAGTCAAAAGCGTAAGCTCCTTTTGTTGTTGTGGGGTTAAACAGGCTCTCAGGGGAGTTGAGGTGCGATGACGATGTGTGCACACTGTTGCTAGTTGGGTTACTAATGTCATCATAGGGAGAAAGTGATATCACGCCGTTAATGACTTCTTGCATTTGTTCAAGATTACTCTCGACGCGTGAGGTTTGGAACTCATGTTTAAAGTTTGACACACTTTCCAGTTGGCCCCCAAGATCAGATTCAGCAGAATTATTTCTCAGCGACTGGTCAAAGCCTGAGTGGACTAACGAGTCGATCCGGTTTGTTGGTAGCTCGTTGGTAGCAGCTCCAAACGAAATACTGTCAACCATACAGGGTTTAAAGCCCTTCAGCGGCAGAGGAATGTCCTTGGCTGATCTCCATGTTGTTGGTTCATCAGATTGTATTTGCTGTTGTTGTTTGGGTGCTTGTTCCTGCTGCTGCTTTTTGCGTGGGATCCGGATACCGCCGCGGTGGCTCGGAACGTAGCTGCACTCGCGATTATTGTCAGCGCACTTTTTGCACACGGGAAACACGCCATCACAGCGCACATGGCGCTTGCGGCACTCGAGGCATGCACGCCGAATATGCTTGCGTGGCTTCCCGTCGCTCGTAGTGGTTGGGTTCATGTTATCTAGTTCTAGTTTTGAGTTGCTGTCGGAGCTGGGTGGATTTGACGTGTTTTTCTGTGGTGATTCTTGCTTTTGGTTTTGGTACAGTGGTTGAGACTGTGCCTCTGTCGACTTCTTTGCCTTGAGTCGGGTGTCGGCCCATTCGCAGGGCGCGCCGCAGTTGGCATCGCAGTTCAGATTGCACAGCTCAGCCATTTCCTTCGTGCCAAGGGATTTATACACTGCGGAATAGGCGTTAGCAATGGCTGATTGCTGAAAGTCCGCGCTGCTATTGTTGCTGCTACTGGGGGGACTACTGCTATTGGACCGGCTGGGTTTGATGTCATGATTAATGACTGTGCCATTACTGCTGCTCATATCATCTGATTGGCTAGCATTATTATTTTTCTCTTTGTTTGCGTAGGGGCTATCGGGTATTGGCGGAGGACTGCTAAAAGCAATGTCAAGATGAAGGGGTTGGGTGTGTTTGGTATCGGAGAAGTCAGGTTTGCACGTCTGAGACATATTAGGTATGATGTGGTCGGGGAAGTAATAAAAAAATATCAGTGAAAAAATGGGTAATATGGCCCTAGGAATATTAAATGAAAGAGGTTGGAAATTCGGACGGCTCTTGATCAGATACAAACAGGATTAGAAGTATTGTCGGTAGATCTGCGAGAAGCCTGATGAGGTCTTGGTAGGTTTTGGATTAATAGTCAATGAATTAAGGTGCCAGTTAATGGTAGATTACAGTGGCAACCGTTGGCAGGATGGTACTGGGCCGTTTTGACAACTTTTGGTAGTTGTTTGTTCAGTTTAAAGTAAATTGGAGAAAGAAAGGATTAAGAGAGACAGCCCTGCCAATCCAAAAAGGTTATATGTTACCGGTATTTCAGTTGAAAAAAAAAAAAGAAGAAGAAGTTGATGATGATGGCTGTCTTGTAATGAAAATGCTATTGCTAAAGATGACTCGAACTTGTTTGATTTGAAAACTGAATCAATTTGATTATTATTATTATTATTATCATTAAATTTTTTTTTTTTATTCAACTTCCCCGAAGTTCTTGCGGGTTCTTCCTTGCGTCGTTGCCGGTTGTGCTTTGATTGTATGGGCTTTTATTGCTGTCGGTATACCATTATCCAAGTGGTTTTTGTTTTTCTTAAGGCGAAACTACCGCCGATTTCATTTTTTAGCTTTTGCCTTCGCTTTTGACGGGGTTTGCGGTGCCGGTCAGCGGGCTTTGCCTACGTAGCCCCACGAGATGCCTAAAATGGTTGTTTTCTGAATTAGGACAAGGGCTCAACCTTCCCAATTAGGTCTTTTTTCCTTTTTTTTTTACTCGTTGGCTTTTTTATTCACCTTGGCAGTAACAGCGTTGAGCTTATGCAAGAGACTTTTTCTGTCGTCACAAAATAAACAGAAACTGCAGGAATTAAGTAGACAACTGAGCAATTTAACACTACCGTTTTTTTTGTTCCTTCATCTGTTACAAAGTCCTGTCATAGTGTACAATTAAAGACATACGTTGTAAAACAGGGGACGCTACTACTTGATATTATTTGGTCTAATGGGAGGAAGATGATTGGATATATATATACTAATGAACTGAAAGACGACGGAGGACAACTGTCTCAATATCACGTATCATAAGCCAGTTATGGATGTTAGTCCAGGTGAGGGTGCTTAATCATGTGCTTAACAGTTGATGATACGAGGAATCCTCAGTAAGTACTTCAATAAATCATCTTGATTGGGGTAACGTATTCTCAAAGGGGCAACCCGGATTAGCAAGACGCGATTGGCCCGTCGCACTAGAGGAACTCAAGGTTATGTTAGATTAACCGAAGTGGAGTGTGCGGACTGGCCTTGGCCGAGGTTAATCTCCTACGTCAGGTAGCTAGAGTTAACAATTAAAACAGGCTCTAGGTCTTGTCTCAAGAGTTATGTAATATGTCATTCCTAGACTTGGGTCCTGATGGAAGCGTGCGACAAGGCTTACATGAGGTCTCACCGATATATCCTTTGATATGAATAAAATGCTCTAGCTAAAAATCAGTCTTTAAGACTTACTACCGACCATAAAGTGCTAATATAAAACAGGATTGATAAATATAATTAGAAACAATGGTGGCTAGTGTCGTCAGATTAGCTCCGTTACACGTTGTGTTCAGGTTTAGTGGTTTAAAGCATCACAATGATAATGTTCTGTCATTTATCCAAGTACTTTTACCAAGCTATCATTGCTTGAGTATTGATTTTGTATTTTGTTTATTCTATTTATTTTTTTCTAATATACCAATCTGCTGTTTTCCTCGGTTCTTTGTGAGACTTATTTTTTCCTTCGTCTCTTGATCTCGGCATAATCCTTAACCATTCATGTCATTATATTGGACGTTATAATATGTGGTTTGTGTACGAATTGGTTCCTATCAGTTTTGCTCTTGAATATTACCCCAGCCTTTAAGCAATTGATCTCGTCTCCCTAATCGATTATCCGCGACAATAACATCCAGTATGCCTCACCTCTTGTCGAGACTTTACAGTCTTTTTTTGACAATATCAGTTGCAATTATAGTTGTTCCAATATATCCCATCTACAAGCCACTCTCAATTGTATATCATATTGCTGTTAAAATATTTGACTATATCTTTGCCTGGCAGCTCGCTTTTTTCAAAAACTTGTTTGAGTCTGTTGCCACGCCGGCGGACCGCGAAAACCACTACAAAAATATAATTATCCCTAGGGAATCAGACAAACCTTCTTGGGTGGGTCGAATTTACAAGCAGGTATTTACAGGCTTTTTGAAAGAGAACTATTATTCAGATGCGCTCTCGACCAAACATGGGCGTGTCAGTCGCCGTCGGGCCGAACGGATGCATCAGTTTGAAACCCAGATGCGACATGATATATCTGGCTCCATTGAAACAGAAAAAGACCTAAAACGGGTTCTTGAAGGTTATATCAACGACAACAAATTTGACTTTTACACTTATTTTGTTGGTGACACTGGAAGCAAACTCCTAGAAAAGTTTTCCAAAGCCGGTAATAACAATACGGCCTAGTCTATAGTCCGAGATTCAAGACTTGTCAATTCACTTTGTCTTGAAAACAAAACAAATAAATGTACACAGATAGATAATCAGTTTATTGTCCTTACATCGAGCAGTTATAGACAAAATTATAAGACAAAATGGCATTCAAAGAATACATGAGTTTCAAAATATTTGTTTCTATGAAACTGGAAGTGTATTGATGTCAGCGCGTATTACAAGTTCAAGCGTTCGATGGCGCCGAATTCTCTATGGATAATTCCATACATTAAGAGAAACCTACAATACATAACACCCGGTAGATCGGTACTACAGATTGATACAGTAAAACCTTAACAAGAACCAAAAAAAGTCTATTTTTGCATTTTTATCTTTTTTTTTTTATTTTTATTTTTTTGCTACCAAAGCCCATGAATTTAATACACTAATTTAATGGGGCACTCAGTCTATGTGTAGTGGGGTCTCCATTGATTAAGCCATTTGTTCTGAGGTCCAGCCAAGGAACTTGGGCCTCTCTTCAAGTAATCACCTGTTCCAGCAGTCTCCTCTAAAACCTTTCCATGCTGATACATTACTTTACCCTTAAGTATAGTGTATCTGGGCCAGTTCTTAATTGGAAACCCCTCAAATGCTGTATAATCTGTGTTGTGATTCAGATTTTTGTTTTGAATAGTGGCCGGGCCAGTGTACTTTCCGCTAGGGTACCAGATGACCAAGTCCGCATCCGAACTTCCTGGTAAAATGGCGCCCTTGCGCGGATACATGCCATAGAGTTTGGCCGGATTTGTGCACATGACCTCTACAAACTTTTGCACCGATATACGCCCATCCTCGACACCGTAGCTAAACATGAGTGGCATGCGCGTCTCAACACCAGGCAAGCCATTGGGAATCCAGCGGAATTCGCCGTTATGTCCGTTCTTGAACGCGGCACGCTTGCCGTCCTCACCGTCAAACATTGTAGGCGCGTGATCGGAGGAAACAATGGTAACAGTGCCGTTACGGATTGCGAGCCAAACAGCAGCTTGGTCAGCCTCGCTAGTGCGGAGCGGTGGACTACAGATATACTTTGCAGGCTCGAACGAGTCAGCGTCGCCGTGGGTGCAGTTTTGTAGCCTGTCCTCAGAAAGAAAGAGATACTGTGGGCATGTTTCTGCGTAGACGGGCAAACCTTCTGTTTGGGCCTCGTTAATGCGTTTAAAAGCTTCAGGCGCAGAGACATGAACAAAAAGTACCGGGTTATCCATAGTCTGGGAGAGCACTATAGCACGGTTTGTAGCCTCGGCCTCAAACATCGTTGGGCGCGAGACTCCATGATAAAATGGAGATGTTTTTCCCTGTTCTTCCAACGAGTCGATCATCCAGCTAATCATATCACCGTTCTCGGCATGAAGCATTGTCGTTATGCCTTGTTTCCGAAGGTTGTACATAGCAGTCATCAAGTCGCTATCGCGAAGTTGAAGACCCGGATAGGTCATGTACATTTTTACGCTGCTGACGCCAGCGTCGGTCACATTTTCGAGTTGCTTCTCCAAGAGGGTCTTGTCAACTTTTGAAACAATCATATGAAGACCATAATCCGAGTATAGATCCTTACCACCATAATCCTGGAACTCTTTTATAACCTTTGCAAACGACTCTTCACCGGGATCTGCGCTATCCTGCGACACAAATGCAACCATAGTCGTTGTTCCTCCGGCAATAGCACTTTTCGACGCGCTCTGCAGCGTATCAGAGAGGTTTCCAAAGGGTCGGGCTGGCTCATCGACATGAACATGTGCGTCAATACCACCTGGTGTCACAAAGCCACCCTCAGCGTCAACAACACGCTCGGCCAGGGCAGGATCAATTTCCGGGGCGATGGCAACAATTTTATCGCCCTTGACTGCAATATCAGCTAGGTAGAAGTCACTAGCAGTGCACACATAGCCGTTTTTGATAAGGAGAGAGTAGGTTGTCATCTCTGGTCACAAGTATTGTAAAAAATAATGTTAAAGCAGTAGAAGATGCATGGTAGGTAGCAGAGGTAATAAGCCTGGTTTTATAAAACTGCAAAGAATTTTTTTTTTTTCCAATAAGCTTGATTGGGTTTATTGATAGGAGATCGCGCGCGCGGGGGCCGATAAGATTTTTTCGTGTCGTCGGCCCGTAAAACTGTTGGTATAGAAAATATTGAGCATCCGGGATCGTATTGCCAAGTAGGGCTGAAGCTCTAACGTAAACACGATAAAGATTTCTTTATCTATAACTCGCTATCGTAACACAAGAAAACATAACACCCGATTTGTTCGGATTAAAAAACGAGAGGCTCTTGTACTGATTATGTTTTTCAGATGTTGAAAGACATTTATCGCTCATTCACTGCTATATTTTTCTTTGGTTAACAGGTATAACAGAATTAACAAGGGTTCTTATGGAAGGTAAATAGTGGGCCTATGGAGTAAAACGCTTTCTAAAACTTGATCATAATAATCCCTACCAATTCATGTTAAAACACCCAAAAGCTCTATTGAACCTATATATGATATTCCCTTTGGTTGCTTTATTACTGCCCATTTATTCTAAACCCCTATGATGGCAAGTTCCATCACTATTTTATTAATAAGGTCCTATGTCTTAAGAAAATACCCTAACCTTGGATCCTTCTTGACACAACTTCCAAAATTTTTGGGTGAGAGCAGATCAACAACCAACACGCACAGATCAGAAATTCTTTTCTCTTCCATCCATCCCCTTTCAACCCACAACAACTCTACCACCGAACTCCTACAACGAACAGCTGTAGACACAACTGAAAGGTTCTTGTTAGGAATAATAGATTGATTGACAAAAATGCAAGCTCCCGTGGTTGTTATGAGTAAGTGGCACCGTTTGTTCTCTTAGTCGCCTCCCTAGCCCTATAACTAATGCCTAATCTCTTATAGACGCTGGCAACGAACGCCAGACTGGCCGTAAGGCCCAGGTCTCAAACATTACCGCCGCTAAGGCCGTCGCCGATATTATCAGAACTTGTCTTGGCCCCAAGGCGATGCTTAAAATGCTGCTTGACCCTATGGGCGGCATTGTCCTCACTAACGACGGCCATGCTATTCTTAGAGAAATTGAAGTCTCTCACCCAGCTGCTAAGAGTATGATTGAGTTAAGTAGAACTCAGGACGAAGAGGTTGGTGATGGTACTACCACCGTTATCATTCTTGCCGGTGAAATTCTTGCACAGACTTATCCCTACGTGGAACGGAATATCCACCCTGTTGTCATTATCTCCGCTCTTAAGGACGCTCTCAAGGACGCCCTTGATGTTATTCACGAAATTTCGCGCCCTGTCGACACTGATAACGACGAGGCCATGACCAAGCTTATCTCTGCTTCCATTGGCACCAAGTTTGTCTCTAGATGGAGTCCTTTAATGTGCAACCTCGCTCTCCAGGCTGTCAAGACTGTTGCTATCGACGTTAATGGCAAGAAGGAAATCGATGTCAAGAGATACGCTCGTATTGAGAAGATTCCCGGTGGCGAGATTGAGGACTCTAGAGTGCTGGATGGTGTGATGCTTAACAAGGATATCACCCACCCCAAGATGAGAAGACGCATCGAGAACCCGAGAGTCATTCTTCTTGACTGCCCCTTGGAGTACAAGAAGGGCGAATCGCAAACCAACATTGAAATCACCAAAGAGGAGGACTGGGCTAGAATTCTTGAGATCGAGGAGGAGCAGATTAAGCAGATTTGCGAGCATATTCTGGCCTTCAAGCCTGACTTGGTTATCACCGAGAAGGGTGTCTCTGATCTTGCTCAGCACTACTTATTAAAGGGTAATGTTACTGCCCTGAGAAGAGTCAGAAAGGGTGACAACAACAGAATTGCCAGAGCTACCGGTGCTACCATTGTCAACAGAGTTGAGGATATCCGTGAGGCTGACGTCGGTACCAGATGTGGTCTCTTCAACATTGAGCTCATCGGTGATGAGTACTTTACCTTTCTTACCAAGTGCAAGGATCCCCAGGCCTGCACCATTCTTCTGAGAGGTCCCTCCAAGGATATCCTTAATGAGATTGAGCGTAACCTGCAGGATGCTATGGCTGTGGCCCGTAATGTCTACTTTGAGCCTCGTTTGGCCCCCGGTGGTGGTGCTACCGAGATGGCCATCAGTGTCAGACTTGCTGAGAAGGCCAAGGAGATTGAGGGTATCTCACAATGGCCCTACAAGGCTGTCTCCGATGCCTTGGAAGTTATCCCCAGAACTCTTGTTCAAAACTGCGGTGCCAACCCCATTAGAGTGTTGAGTTCCCTTAGAGTATGTTGATTTCTTCTACGTTTTTTATTTTTATTTTTTTGTTCTTTTACTAACAAATTTCTCTCTAGGCTAAACATGCTGAGGGCCACAACACCTTTGGTATTGATGGCGACAACGGTAAGGTTGTTGACATGAACGAATACGGCATTTGGGAGCCTGAGGTTATTAAGCTCCAGTCAATCAAGACTGCGATTGAGAGTGCATGTCTGTTACTGTACGTATACTGTTCTGATCTGAAGGTTGTATTTGGCCGAATCTTTTACTAACTTAAATTCTTTCTTTCTATAGCCGTGTTGATGATATTGTCAGTGGTGTTAGAAGCAGCGAAGGTGGCAGCGCTGGTGAGATGAGAGGTCCTGATGGAGCTTAATCGTAATAATAATAATAATAATAAAAAAAAACTTGTTAATATATATAAACACAAAAATGACAAACACAATAACAAAAAATCAACAGTAATAACAACAAAACATCATCAAATCGTGAACACTAAGTAATGGAAGAGAAAAAGCATTAGGCAGCCTCCTCGGCCTCACCCTCTTCAACCTCGGGGGTGGGTTCAAACCCAACATACTGTGCTATTAGCTCCAAAAGCTCATCCATTTGCTCATCGGTAAACCGCTGATCACACTCTTCGATTGCATTAAACAGTACCGGCAGTGATCGTGGCGCCACATTAATAAGTTGCAAAATCTCGGCCTTTTCCAACTCATATGGCTTCACAAGTCGAACAAACTCGGTCAATTTCTCAGCACTCTGGGGGTTCGCGGGGTTGCCAGCAGGCCGATCTCGCAGGTAAGCGTGCACCTACATGAAACAAGGAATTAGCAATTGATCAATTGATGTCTCCAGATAAAAAAAATAAAAATAAAAATAGGAAGGGAGCAATTATAGAAACTTACCTCCAGGATGATGGTCTCGACATTCTCGGCCTTCAGGGTGCGCACAGATGAGTCTCTGCTCTCGCGGATCTCGTCCAGGTGCTTGAGCACCTCGTAGTCGCTAAGCAAGCTGTCTCTAACTTTTTCAATCTGAAGGAACAACAAACACTGTTAGCAGCCGAAAAAAAAACACACACACACAGTCTATAGCAATGTTATAAGGGGGTCTTACCTTCATGATAATATGGGGTCTAGGTCTATAAGCACGTTATCGTCGCGATACCTGCTGGCTGATCTCTCGGCGGCTCGTGAATTTTTTCGTGTCGGACGGGTTGGTGTGCAAAAACTCCCAAAAATCACGTGCAAACATGCTGAGTCACAGCCCTAAGTAGATATACTCAGGGCTTTTTGAGTGACTTAGAATATCCCAAATAGGAAACCTTCAGTGATTGCACAAGGCCCTTGTTTCCAACTCACTTGTTGGCCTCTTGCCAGGCCTTGGACTGGCGTGCAGATGCAGAAACCCTTGCCCTCTATTTTTATTTTTTATTCGCACAAAAATTTGAGATACTAGGGATAGGGTAAATTCTCTCAAAAAAAAAAAAAAAGAATTTTTTTTTTGTCAAAAAAATCCCGTTTCTCTCCCTCTTTTTTCGCCTGTTTGCTGAAAATTGACCAACATATACATATCAACATCAACCATGTCTGAACTCGTTGTCACTGAAAAGGGTAACTTCCAACACATTCTCCGGTATGTTTTTTTTTTCTATTTTTTTCTTTTCTGTTTGATTATTATTTTGGTTGAAGCCTGTGGTTTCGATCAGGGCTGGGCGTACGGATTGTTGTTGTAGTGCGAAACAAGCTAGACAAGACGAAACAAGACAGAAAACTATCGGCAAGTTCAAAACAAAACGATCAAAAACTAGCATTCGATTATTGAGAAACAGTGCAGCTGCGATAGAGTTGCAAGTGATGTTAGTAAGAAGAAAGGCCTTGCGATAAGATGGCCACGAGACTTTCAATTTGATTCGATCAGTTATGCCGAGATGGCACATTTATTCAAAAAAAAAAGCCTATGAAAACTTTTTTTTGAAAAATCTTGAAACCAGCTGCGACTCGTTTTTATTATCACCATTATTTGAATGATGATTCTCTATGCATAATGATGTGCTTTTTGAGGGTTTTGTGTCTTCAGTCCTAATTTTGTCTTTTTCTGCTTGCAATGCCAACAAGTTTCTGTCTGCCTAGATTTTGATCACTTTTTTTCTTTTTTCAATATTCATTTTCTAGTTCACTGCTAACGTCTAAATAGTCTTCTCGGAACCAACGTTGATGGTAGAATCAAGATCATGTACGCCTTGACCACCATCAGAGGTGTTGGTCGTCGTTACGCCAACTTGGTCTGCAAGAAGGCTGATGTCCCTCTTTCCAAGAGAGCTGGTGAGCTCACTGTCGAAGAGCTTGAGAGAATTGTTACTATCATCCAGAACCCTACTCAGTACAAGATTCCCGCTTGGTTCCTCAACAGACAGCGTGACTTCACCGAGGGCAAGGACTCCCACTTGCTTGTCAACCAGCTTGACAACAAGCTCCGTGAGGACCTTGAGCGCCTTAAGAAGATCCGTGCCCACAGAGGTCTTAGACATTACTGGGGTTTCAAGGTCAGAGGTCAGCACACCAAGACCACCTCCAGAAGAAGACGTTAAGCTGGGTGGTGTCAACGAAATAGGTTTAATTTTATTGTCATTGTTTTTTTTTTCTTTCTGAAGGATTGCTATTGTGAATCGTAGAGAATATGTAGGTACTTGTATGCCATCTTTACCAGACATTGTTGACTTAACGGGTCTGTGTATTGGTAGGCATTGTCATGTTTTTCATATTGTTTATTTTTGCGTGCTTATTTCAAAAAATTTTTTAAGTGAAAAGTCCGAGCCCAACGTTTCTTTCAAATTTACCCAACGGGTCCTCGACATTGATTATAATTTTTATTTATTTGTATTTTTATTTTAATTTTTTTAATTTTTTTATTTTTTTTATTTTTTTTATTTTTTTTTCTTACCACCAGCAAACTACAGATCAATCCATCTCCAGATTTGCTCAGACACCACAATCCGCCCTCTACGACCACACCATGTCTGCTAGTTTCGCCCCCGAATGCACCGAGGCCAAGAAGGCCTATGACAACTGCTTCAACGAGTGGTACAGCGAGAAATTCCTCAAGGCCAAGTCGGTGACCAACACCAACGAGTGCGAGGCCACCTGGAAAGTGTACGAGGCCTGCATCTACAAGGCTCTGGACAAGAAGGGCATCAAGGGCATGCTCACCGAGGCCCGTAAAGCTGCGCCCTTTGAAAAGGGTGGCATCAACGAGGCCGCTGACGACCGATCACAAAGCGCGGCTGGGAAATAAACCTGAATGTCTTGTTTCTTTTTGTTTTATCGCTATTATTTTACTCTCAAGTATGGGGTAATTCATACTACATGCTCTCTTTTGCTCGCAAGTGTTGCCCTTTTTTTTTTTTTTTAACTACTGCCATTACTTATGTTGTTGGCTTTACGGGGTCCAAACTACTAGGGAACCCTCCTTATTCCCTGGGGGGACACTGAACATCTGGGCGCAGTAGAGCAGCTTGCAAATATGCAGCTATAGCTGAATCAGAATGGGTGTCAGATCAGCTGTAGTATCCGAGATCTCTCGTTTTTTATTTCATTTCATTTACTTTTATTGTTTGTTGTTATTGTATATAGTCATGTATTGTTATTATTAAATGTTTTTTTTCTTATGAACTGAAATTCACTGTTCTTGATTAACCAATGCCGGACATACTCATATTTCTGTTATAATCCGTTAATGTTGTTACTGGTGCCATTGTTATGGTTTTTGTTATAGCTCAATACCATGATTTACCATCTTATTTAGGTTCCGTTTTGCCATCAAGAAATGCGTAGCGGCGCACACGTGACCACAACAGCCTTTGATGGCGCGTTGTAAAATTTCACAAAGTCCCAAAACCACACGCACACACACACGAGTACACAACCAACACCTTCTTCTTTACCTACACACGCAATGCCATTGATAGAAGATCTCGGCAAAGACAAGTTCAAGGGGCCTGGCCGGTTTTATAGCTACGTAGGGCAACCCTCCGGTGGCAGCGGCGATGCCTTTGGCCCCGCTGCCGGCGGCACCATGAACGCTAGTAGTAGCGGCATTAGCGGTAGCAGCAACGGCGGCGGCAGTGGCAGTATCGCCCGAGGCAAGAAGCGGCTAGCAGCAGCGGCGGCGCACGCGCGTATCAGCGATAGCGCCAGCCGGCAACGTGCCATCAACAAGCGGCTGCTGGAGCTCGACCGCGAAAACTACAACAACCCCGCCTCGGGGTCCCTATCGTCGTCGTCCGCCAGCGGCGCGGGCAGGGACCTGGACCCCGGCCGCCGCGGGTCGACGCCGGCCACGCGACGGATCCTGGCGTCGCGCAAGACCCTCATGAACCTGCTTGACGACGACCCCGCGGCCGCGCGCGACACCGTGTTGGTGCTGGCGGCACCGCCCAAGTACCCACTGCGCTTGTGGCTCTGCAGCGTGTGTGGGTTCAAGAGTAAATACGTCTGTGCGCGCTGCGGCTACCGCTACTGTAGCCTGACCTGTGACGAAACCCACAAGGAGACGCGGTGCATAAAGATGTACGTATGAGTTTGCGCGGGAGGAAGGCATGAGCAGGCCGGCTAAGGCCTTTTTTTATTTTTTTTATTTTTGGCTGGGTGGTTTTGCGAAAGAGATGAACAAAAGAGAACACGACGTGGAATAGCGTCACCTGGACCAGAGACCTCACCTGACTTTGGCCTCCGAACAAAGATCTCAAGGTTTAAAGGAACCCAGTTTGTGTACTGGGGCAGCGTGTTGGCCATTGGCAAATGCGACCCTGAGGATCTCTTGTTTGAATTTGCTTGTTTGTTTGTTTATATCTTGGCTTTGAGATCTGAGCTAGGGTCTGATGGTGGCTGGGCATTGCGATGCTTGTTGGCGATACCCTTTTCTTTTTGCGCAGCGTGCTTTCTACAGTGACCGTTAGCGCGTTTAAACAGGATGCTTATTTTTCTATTTTTGTTCAAGTTGATTTTATGAATGAGCTCATGATTTCGAAGCGAGGGCTCAGCAGGCCTACGATTAGGCAGTTTGTGAAAAATGAGAGCTGCATAGTAGGGTGTATAACAACAATAACAACAACCTTGGCGTTCTTTTTTTATTTTCATTTTGAATATCTATCTATATAGATATATATAAGACTATGGATACTATGAATAGCAGCTAATAATAATGTTTAAACACTCACATGTAGATCAGATAATAATTATAATAAAAAAGGAATAAAAATAGAAACAATAAAGCGAGAGAAAAAAAAATAAAACAAACCAATGGTACTGCTAGTAATAAACCCAAATACACCCTTTAAGCAATAAGCCACCAAGAGGCAGCCAGCAGAAGAATAAGCACAAACGCAGTGATGACACCAGCGCCAGCCTTGTCCTTGTTCTCGATATCAAGAGGATGGACAACCGTCTCACTAGTCGTAGAGGTCGTGCCTGCGGAACCGTTACCAACCGAAGTGGCACCAGTCTCTTCACTCAGAGGACCAGGCTTCGTGTGGACAAGACGGTTTTGTAGAGCTTCAAGTGCACCCATCTGCTCACCGAGACCCCATACACCATCCCATCCGTTGTATCCCCAGTTTAGACCGCAGGTATGGCCGTCACTACCACCAGTGCACGACTGGAGAACACCAACAGTAGTGGCAGCAAGGTAGCTTTGAATTTCATCGTTAAGACTCGGCGCCAACAAACACGTGAGGCCCAAAAAGCGCGAAAAGATACCCTTGAAGGAGCGCTGGTCCGTGTTACAACGACCCGAGGGCTGGCAAGCAGCTTCGTACATAATCTTGGTGTTATCCATAAAAAAGACGCGGGCACGGCCCCAAATGTTGGTGGCACGGGTGAGCCAAATGGTCTGGTTGGTATGGTTGTAAAGGGCCGCGGCACCTGACATGAGCAGACCAGAGTTGTAAGTCCATTCGAGCGGGGAAACTTCAGTGCAGTTTTCAAGAAGGGAGGCACCGTCGTAAACTGCCCAGTTGGTGGAGTCATTACCAATAAACTTGTGGTCCGAGAGCCAATCCCAAATCTTTTCGGCCCATTCGGTATAGGTCTCGTTGCCGGTGTAGCGCGCGAGTCGTGCCGCGAGGTTGAAAAGACAGCCGTTGGAGACAGTATTCTTGTAATTGTAACCATTGTTCCAGGTAAAAATTTGCCATCTGAGGCCACCACCACAGTGTTTGTCGTCCCAGCGGGCCGCCATGGTGTTGAAAACAGCCTGAGCAAGATAGAGCCACTGGGGTTCGTTTGACTGGGGGTTTGAAAAGTTCTTTTCAGCGGCAGCCATAACAGTGATGCCCCAAAAGCCCTGATCGTCATTTCCCTCAGTGGTGGTCTGGTTTTCGGGCATGTAGTCCCAGTTAGGACCGGTCTGGTAGATCAGACTGCTCTTCAACACGTCGTTGTACGTCTCGTCGTCGGTGTAGTACCAGTAGTCAAGCATGGAACCCCAAGCGGCGCCGGCTTCCCACCAGTAATAGGGGCTGACAAACATACCTGGGGTTTGACCGGTGTCATTACCGTTGTAATAGTCCATAAGGCCTTTAGCTACAAGTGCCAAACCACTCTTGACGGAGGTATCGTTGGTGAAGTCAATTTCCAGCGCCGCAACATGATGAACAGGGACGCAAATAAGGGCCAGCAGCGTCAGGACCAGGGCCCTGCTGCCGGACAAAAGTGATGTCGGTAAGCGAGCCATTTAGAAAAGCGAAAAAAAAAACAAAAAAAAAACCGTAGCTACGATTAAAAGGCAAAAAATGGAAAGAAGCTGTGAACGTTGGAAACAAGAAAATACCAAGAAAGACAAGAAAAAAAAAAAAAAAGAAAAAGACGAGAGTTCTTGTAGATGGTTGCGCAGATTGAGCTAATAGGGGATTTTTTTTTTTTTTTTTTGGTTCAACTGGACAAGCCAAGAAAATTTTGGAATAAAAATAAAAATTTTAAAATAAAACAAAAAAAAAAAAAAAAAAAAAAAAATTTAAAAAAAAATGGAAAAAAAAAAAAAAAAAAAAAAAACAAAAAAAAAAAAAAAAATCTTTAAAAATAAAAAAAAATCAAGTTCAAAACAAAAAACATGGTTCGTTCCCTGTT
>Ga0160505_100733_pt1 | contig 17445 bp, 7 predicted proteins | sample DIDeMG_FD_108225 | JGI IMG/M metagenome (GOLD analysis project Ga0160505, IMG submission 108225) | Enriched chicken feces microbial communities from UW Madison campus, WI, USA - DID2874_E49_Stillage MG | ecosystem: Host-associated > Birds > Digestive system > Large intestine > Fecal ... | reverse complement strand
TAATTTTTTTTTTTTTTTTTTTTTTTTTTTTTTTTTTTTTTTTATTGTAAAAATTTAAAAAAGGATTATTTAAAATATTTTTTTTTTTTTTTTTTTTTCAAGAAAATTTTGGGACTTTGCACTTCCCTCTCCATCAAAACTTCAATGGCCGACGCACCCCCCACAATAATTTACCAGGTAGTCACTACCAACGTGTAAGTAGCATTGAGACCAGGTTTAAAAGGGGGCAGGATCTAAAATTTATTTGTTTCCAGTTCAAATAATGGGTTTCTTTATGGCTTTATCGTAAGTAGTAATTCAGCACTTTTTTTTTGCTTCGTGTGCACACACAGTCCTTCCTACTAACACGCGTGCGCCAGATCGGCCAAATCTCAATATTCATAACCATTGGTCTCTTTATCCGGTTTTTCCTTTTTTCGGCCTCGCCTCGTAAAACGCCTCGGTTGCCACCGGATCTGCCAGTTGCTGCTCAGAATGGTAGCGTACCAACTGCGAACCCGACGTCGCGGCTGCTTTCGCAGCTCCACTATCTCCCGCATAATCATACACCCGAGTCCCTCGACTGGATCAATGTTTTTCTTGCCCAAATTATTAATCAATATCGCAGTGACCTTAGCCATGAGGGTAAGCTTGCTACGTATCTTCAGGAAACGCTTAACGGGCCAAAGAAGCCGGACTTTCTTGACGATATAAAGCTGACAGAGCTGTCAATGGGAGAGGACTTTCCCATTTTCAGCAACTGCCGCGTGCTGCTGGATGAGAGCACAGCTGCTGGTGCGGGCGCCGGCCATATTACGACTGAGCTGGATATTGATCTTTCTGATACCATTACAATGGGCATTGAAACGCGACTACATCTACGCTCTCCAAAAGTCATGTCCTTTGTAATGCCAGTTTCCCTTGTTGTTTCTGTTGTGCGCTTCTCGGCCCGTATAGTTCTGAGCGTTGAGAGCGAGCGTCGCGTACGCGTGTCGGTCCGGCCGGAGTTTGCTCTGGAGGTCGCGGTAAAATCACTTTTGGGTAGCCGAAGTATGCTCCATAATATGCCGCGCATGGGCCAAATCATCGAGAGTGCGCTGCGTAAATGGGTGACAGACAAGGTTGTATTACCTGGCTACAGGGAGTTTAAGTTTTAGATGAGCGGAGTGGGGTTTGAATGTCACTGCTCTTGTTGTTTTGTGTATTGTAAATAGATGAGACTACACTTTTGTCTCACGGATGTCTAATACCACAGGCTTTGTTTTTATTTTTAGTTTTTTACGATCTGATTTTAGTGCTTCGATCTCAACTACTACTATATTGGGGAGTTTTGGTGATTTAGCTGGACACTGGCTTCAAACTATATGTACAAACTATGCAACGCTATCCTGATACAGCGCGCTTTCCCCGAAACCAGTCCCATACGATCACCGTGCACTGGACATTGTCGCAACATCTGATTACTATAATTTATCACCTTAAAATCGTATTCATCCACTGCTTCGGGGATCATCAGAGCTAGTTTCGTTGTTGTTATTTATTTTTAGCAGCTTCGATGATGGCTGCGATAGTAATAACATAATATGCTATGAGAGTCTCCTATTCTTTTAAGCAAAGCATGGCTGAACAGTGCTGCCCAGTGGATCCCCAGTGGTGAAAAAATACTTCTTTTGGATGGTTTTGGCAACGATGTTGTATGAAATTTCGTGGATTATTATGCATGGCCAGGGTCTCCCTTGACCAGCCGTTGCAATTTAAGTGCAGACTGACAGGTTTTCACACGCATTTTTTCTAAGGTTTCCATGAAAAACTAAAAATATTACCATCGCGAGTATCACAAACATGTCCACTGTTAGTGCCCACAGCAGATTGGACACACATGTAAACATATCTATAAATACCGGTCTCTCATTCTCATTGGAAAAAAATTATTATTACATTGAAGTTCCACTTTGTTTTCCATTTCTTTTAAAGACTTATTATTCACACTCTTTACTGTTCAAGTCTACTACCTATCCTACCAAATACTGGCAGTGACTTATACACCTTTAGCTTTCTTGAAAGAACGAAGAAGAAAAATGCTTTTTCTGGTATATTTATATTTTTTCCAAGTCATATCCGCACAGACTTACACGTCGTGCAATCCTCTGATTGACATGTGCGACCCAGTGCCTGCACTTTCTTCCCTGCTTGTAACCGATTTCCGTCAAATCAACTCCCCAGAAATTGATCGGTATGATCCATATTTGACTGTCAACAAAGTTACTTATCTAAATGACCTTGGTGCCCAGTTTGAAATTTCAGAGCGAGGAGATTCTCCCACAGTAGAATCAGACTTTTTCATCATGTTTGGTCGCATTGAGTTTGAAGCTCAGGCCGCGCCTGGTCGCGGTATTATTTCCTCTATGGTACTCATTTCCGAGGACCTTGATGAAATTGATATTGAATGGATTGGCAGCGATACCGCTCAGGTCCAGACCAACTACTTTTCTAAAGGTGACACTAGTACTTATGATCGCGGTGGCTTTCATGCAGTCGAGACCCCCCAGCAGCAGTTTCACACATACACAATTGACTGGACCAAGGATAGTATAACTTGGGGCATTGATGGTAACATTGTGCGCACACTTGTTAATAACGGAGACAATTACTATCCCCAGTCCCCCATGCAAGTCCGATTTGGTTCGTGGGCTGGTGGTGACCCTAGTAACTCGCCGGGTACGATCGAGTGGGCTGGTGGTCCAACAGACTACTCACAGGGTCCTTACAACTTTTATGTCAGAACCCTCAGCGTCCAGGACTACTCCACGGGTAAAGAGTATGCCTACACTGATCATTCGGGAACCTGGACATCAATTCAAGCTGTAGATGGCGAGATCAATGGAGACCCCAAGTTTACCAGCAACTATGCTGACACCAACAATGGTGATAATGGTAGTGAGGGAAACATTGAATCTGATAATAACTCTGACAACAACGGTCCTAGCGTTGTGGTGGTTGATGGTAACTCTGAACCTTCAGCTACTGCCCCGACCGAATCCTTCCAACCACCCACACTGACCTTTGTGCCTCCAGTCAATGACCCATCATCAGCTATTGTATCAGCACCGCCAATTACGACAGTATATACCGACAATGGTAGTACTGGTTTTGTAATCTCGACAGTTTGGGACTCTAGCATTGGCAGCGATGTTAACTCTGGTTCCGGCGAAGAGGCTTCTAATGAAAATGGTGGTACTATGACCTTTCAATTTGACGAAGGCAGTTCTGACAAACTAAAACGTCACTACAATGTGCAGGATGTTAATGCAGTGGCTACTCCCACTTCTTCTGCCATCAATTATAGAGTCGGCGGAAGTATCGGGAACGCTAGATTCGGGCAGGGCAAAGCTAATGACAACAGCATGACTGCAAACTCCGCTAGCAAAGCCAATATTTGCCTATTCTCGTCGACGGCCGGACTTGCAGTGTTTTTGTATACTGTTTTTGGAAGTCTTGTGTTTTGAGCTATGAGTGAAATTCTGGTATTGATGCCTCTGCTCTACTAACTATTATGACACGCACACATTTTTTATTATTATTACTACTATTATTGTCTTTAACTTATTTATTGGAAATTGGAAATTGGAAATTGGAAATCAAAATTGAAACAATTATTTATAACATTAATCCTAAACTGGACTTCTAGCCACTCGAATATATAAATTTTTATGCACTTGCAGCGTAATAGGACCAGGATCCCAAGCTAAAAGTCGTGAGCCGTAACGGGGTTGTCATATTATTCTATAAGAAAAACTAAATAAATAAGAAACATCAAGACGCTTCATAATGCCAATTGCCATCAAGTTGGGAATCTCTCCAGCAAAAGATCAAGATACTTGGAGTATCCCATGACAAGAATAAAAGAATTATATCGATGCAAATACGAGGTTAAAAATAAAACCCCTATGTACCCCGTTTCCAAGGTGGAACATATTTACCAGCGGCTGGTTTTTTTACATCATTTGAAGCTGTCGATGAAGCCTCAGGGGTATTATTAATAATTGAAGAAACACCTGGTTTGTCTTGGGCTTTAAAGGGAGTCAATGACTTTGAGTCTGACTTTTTGTCAGAATCTGGCTTGGATTCGGATTGTGCAACCTCTGCATTGGGCACGCGGCTGGTGGGGGTTTCCGTTGCACTACCCGTCAGCTTATCGGCATGGGATTGAGAAGAGGCTTTCTTATCCTTTTGATTGATATCCAGGCTAGACAGCATATCCACAACAGCATCCACTGGTTTGGACGCAGGGGGCTTCTGGCCAAGCGCGGGAAATTCATCTTCAGTTTTCTTTGGCAGCCTGGCTCGGCTGGGTCTGCCACCTGCAGGATCACCGCTACCTGCTAGAATGTTGTTGATAGTTCTCAAGTGCGGACTAGCCACCCGATTACCATTGTCGGGGCCCGGCACCCGTGACCGTTTTGGCGCTACGTACTTTGCGACATCCTCCTGCGGCACATAGCCCGGCCGCACTTTGTAGGTCTTGCGGACGGTGCCATCGCTTCGCACAGTACCACCGACAATTCTTGTGCCATTTTCATCTTCTCTGATACCGGACGGTAGGGTAGAGTCCGACATGATTGCGTAGATATCGTCAGTAGAAAGACAATAAAAGTTGTGAAATGCAACAGGTTTTGGTGTTCAAAGTGGTTCACTGTTCTGGATCTATGAGGGCCTTGACTTTTTTTTGGACATCTAAAGTTAGCTGATCATGTGATATTAAGACTGGCCAATCAAACGGGGTTCATTCAATTTTTTTTTTTTTTTAATTTTTCGTTGACCATTTTTTCTACCATTTTTTTCCTTTTCACTATTTTCCTTTCCTTGCAAAAGAACCTCGTTATTCTCTTCACCAGCACATATACATCACAATGGTAGGTCGAATCATGCACCCTTCTTCAACATCTCTTGCTAACATTTCTTTGTTTCTAGTCTTTCGGAACTACCATCTACAACACCTTATTCAGACGTAACTCTGTCTTCGTCGCTACTGTTTTTGCCAGTTCGTTCTTCTTTGACATGTAAGTTATTTCTTCATCCATCGCTGACTGGCACGTCCAGTTAATCCACGAACTTTCCACTAACAATTTTTTTTTCCAGTGGTTTCAACAAGGTTGTCGACTCCTACTACGATAGCATCAACGCTGGTAAGCAGTGGAAGGACATTCGCTCGAAATACGTTGAGGCTGAAGACGACGACGAGTAAATGTATACACAAATATAGCACACAAAAATCCCACCATTCCCATTCACTCGATAATTATGTATTTTCTGCAATAATCTTAGATCTCATGACAAAAAAAGGACTCCATGATTCTGTGCTGGCTCATTTGGTTCTAGTAGAATGTTTCTTTTTTGGAGGGAGGGGGGATTATTGCGTTTTGTTGCAGTTTCGCTTGTTGGATTCTAGTCGAGGGTTGTAACGCTGATAATGATCATTTTCCATGGTATTTTGAACTTACAAAGACTTGTGTTCATCAACTATGTTATGTTTTTACAGTATCTCTGATCTTGCAATGGCAAATGTAGACGCCGAAAGATGTGGTTTCATTTTTTCTTTTCTATTTTTTTTTTTTTCTAGTCGAGAACTGAGGGTTCCGACTTGGGTTCCCCATAGTGCAAAGAAGTCTGAGTTTTTACAATGCTACCCCTATAATCACAATTTCAATTCCCACCTGTAGAGAGCTTTTTTATGATGTACGGGTTCCCTGTGTATTGAAGCTGCGCTATCATGATCTATGCGTGATACGCTGCTAGTAGTCATCCCGATTGCCCTGGGACACATTACAACATAACACTTGAGACTTATTTGGTCAACTTAAACTTTGGCAGCTGGGACTTTTGATCCAAAGACCCAAAGAGCTTCCACATTTATCTATTCTTTCAACGTTTTTCTTTCAACCATCTTTCATTACCAGCATACATTACCATGTCACACTTATCTTTGAAACGGTTTCTTGTAGAATACGGCTACCCACAGCAATTCAATCTTACTGGGGCCGATTTTCGAACCGACATTTCTCGCACCCTCTACTGGCATGCCACTAACAAGGGCAAATACCTCACCAAGCTCTTTAAGGAACTTGATTTTGATGAGAATGATCACTCTCTTGAATTCTATAAAGCTCAGGACGCGTCATGCTCCTGGAAGCTGAAGAGCTCATCTAGCAATAGCGGCTCACATGAGGGCCGTCCGTGTCTTCGCAAATTGGAGAAATCAGAGCCTACTTATCGATGCATGTAAGTAATTATTTTTTTCCCTAATTTAATTGCATGACGTTAATTATGGATTTGGTACTAATATTGATTTGCGCAGCAACTGTGGGTTTGACGATACGTGTGTACTCTGTTCTCGATGCTTTGATCCTGAAGAACACAAAGGCCATCAGGTAACAGTACAGATCAGTATGTTTGATGGCAGTGGTATCTGCGATTGCGGCGACCCCGAAGCCTGGACTAAACCATTTTCATGTAAAAGCTCAAAACATGCAAATGGGACTAACGAAAATGAGGATTTACCCAATGACTTCAAGGCTTCTATTGAAGAGACAATTAAAACCATTCTTGACTTTGCCATCACTATTTTTTCTACCGAAGAAACTGCTCTGAAGCGGAACCCAACTCCTGAACAAGTTAAACGCTTTGAGGCTAACGGTGTATTGGATAAATTTACTGACGAGAATGACGACAAGGAAAGTACCCAAATTGAAATGTACATTTTATGTTTATGGAATGACGAAGTGCACTCTTTTACGGAAGTCATTGATTTGCTCACTACCTATTGTGGGAAAACGGAAGAGGAAGCTGAAGATATCGCCAATATGATTGACAACTACGGTAAAGCCCAGATCGCCATCTCGGAAGATATTGACCATATTGTTGAAATTCAAGAGGGGGTGAGTACGGGTGGCTTGTCTACATCAATTAGATCGACCCGTGATTATCTTCGCGAGGAAATTAGCGACGAAATTTTTCACTGGCTACTTGACTTTTCAGAATGCTCGCTGCCTGGTGTTGCCAATTACGTTCGTGATACCATCAGCAAGCTCCTACTGGCGACAGACTGGACTCCTGGCGTGTCGACACCGTATCGCACGACTCTAGACGCCACCTGCTTGATGAATGACTTTACCTTCCCTGAACCTGGAAAGTTGCCTCTTAATGACGTTGATATTGAAGACAAAGTCTACAATCCAATCCCACAGTCCGACTCTACCTCAAATTCTGATCTTATTTATCCTACTGTCATCCCTTCCAGAGCTAATTATCTTCTCTTTTTTGATATCAGACTTTGGAAGAATCTTCGTGCCAACATCAGGGACCTCTTCATATCAACTCTGGTGAGTGAGTCCAAGACTAAGGTTCTATTTGGCGTCCAATTTTCAACTGTCTACCCCAATATCATTGAACACTTTTTGATTGCAGAGCGAGAACCAAACTTGTCTTTGGTCTCTCAACTGAGTACCCAGCTGTTCACTGCTCCGTCTGTTACCTTAGAGATAACCAAAAATGGAAGTTTTCCTAGCATCCTCCTTCAACTTGTTTACTCTTTTATTCTCTACAGACGGACAGGCAAGCCTCCCCATAACTCCTCTGGTTGGGATATGCTTCCTGAAGATCTTGCAGCATTTCAGAACCACGGAATTGGGAGTTTTTTTTATGACGTTAATCACTTTTTAACCCGGCTTCCAAAAAAGACGCTTCTACTTGAAGACAAAAACTTTTTGCCTGAGTTGTCCCGACTCTTGATGCTTTTTAACGATGCTTTTATTGAAAAGCGTGCGTTATTGCAACATGTTGAATACGAAAGAAGAGATTGGCCATATCTCTTTTATTTCTATAACTTTCTTCTGTCACTTGTTGATGATCTTTTCAAAGGCTTTGAAAAAGAGGGGATTGATAAGTCAAAATTATTTGATTTCTTTACTTATGTTGCCAAAAGATACTTGGAACGTACTTTCAAAGACTCTCTTGAAAAGCTTGACTATATTTTTGACGCGCCTATCTTCCGGAAGATCATAATTAACCATAAAGATGATGAAAGCTATATTGAAACTCTCTTCATTGATAGGAACTCTGCAAGTTGGTTCCACCCATTCGAATTTTTATTCTCTATACTTTTTGCCAGAGCTGGCGCCGACAAAAAACTTCTTGAGGATTCAATGATTGGCTCATATGATGTCTTTGCAAATAAGAGACTCACGAAAGTCGAAAATCAAGACAATTGTTCTTTAATGGCTGTTTTTTTCCATAATACTTGGAAAACGCTTTCTTTCATTTCCCAGATTGATGCTTCACTGTGGGTTCGAAACGGTCAGGTCCTCAAGCTGCAATCTTCTCACTACCGTCACCAGTACAAAAACACATTATACATGCACGATATCTATTGGGCCCAAGTTGGGTTGATTCTATTACATCCTGATGATATGTTTATCCGACTTATGCACTATTGGGACGTTATGAACTGGCCTCTTAATTTTGACGATGATCTGCACGCTGTGTATATGATGGAGAGTTTCTTGCACTATCTCATTATTTTCCTTAGCGACCGTCACCAGCTCCTTGGCTTGTCCGAGGAAGACCTTAAACAAAAACATGTTGAGAGGGAAATTATTCAAACTTTAGGTTTTCGACCAACTTCATTTGAAGTCATTGCGGAAGAGACTTCACTAAAGTCAAGTGAAGAGCTGTTAGAGCCAACTTTGAAAAAGATTGCAACATTCAAGCCTCCCATTGGTATTCATGATGTTGGCACCTATGTTTTAAAGCCTGAATATATGAAAATTCTGGACACTCATTACATGTCATTTAATTCAAGTGAGATTGAGGAGGCCACCAAGGTTGTCAAGGCACTGAACAAGAAAATAAGCCCTGAACAAAACTTTGCTGAACCGCATCTAGAATCCTTAACTGGAACTCCATTTGCTAATATTGGCGCTTTTTTGACAACAAAATCATTCAACCAGTTCCTTTTCAAACTTTTATACTGTTTACAGGATGACTTTCGTGGAAGTGAACACTATGAGCCAATTTTGGGCTATCTACTCAGGCTGCTTTTAGTTGCAGGCAAAAATGACCTTCAAACTGACTTTTCGGATAAACCTGATTACGATGTTAGCAGAGATTCTTTTGCAGCTATGATGTGCATTGAGATTACTGACTTTGACCTAAGCTCGGATTTTACTTCATTTTTCCCGGAAAGTACTGATAAGAATGTGGCAAACTCCCCTGTTCTGGTACTTTTCCATATGCACCAGTCACCGCTCTACAAGGACTACAAGGGTGAACTCTATGGTGTTTTGACCTATCTTTTCAAGAAGGCACCTGAATTCATTAATAACTATTTTACAGAACGTCTTGGCAATAGCTTTGAGCACTATTTCTATACCCAGAAAACCGAAAAGTCCTCAAAGTCTAATAAATCTGAGAAAAATAAGGCTCGGTTGAAACAAGATAAAGCTTTGGCCAAAATTTTGAAGAAGCAAAGACTATTTGCCGAGAATCATAGCGTTGATGAAGATAACAATGATAACAGTGATAGCATGGATAACTCCGTTCATTCTCATGAAGAGATCTCTGACTGGAAATACCCTGCTGGTGAATGTATTTTGTGCCGCACCCCTTGTGACTCTAGTAACGATTATGGTGTCATTGGTCGGTTTGAAACTACAATTTCAACTGCTTATATTGGTGATAAGCTGGGTTATTTGGTTTTGGATGGCTCGGACTACACGACGGAGTTTGATGAAGCTGAACCTGAATCTGGACTCATTCCAACAAATCTTTTTCCAGCTGATAAGAGATACAAGACTGAGAAGGGAGATATCTCTTTTCATAAGAGAGGTCAACTTGAAGGAAGCTACGATGAAAACGGTTGTTTACATTCGAAAGTAGCCTTTGTCAGCTGTGGCCATATCTTACACCAAAAGTGCTATGATGATTATGCGAAACGTCAATCACAGAGTACACATCTGTTTTCGACAAGTAGCAGTAAAAGCACCATGTGCCCTCTTTGTCACTTTTTTGGCGATGTTTTTACTCCTGTTCTATGGGAAACTAGCACTAGGAGCTATGAAAATGATTGCAATACTGAAGAGACCTTTCAATATTTCATCGTTTCCCAGTGCATGGAAATCACTGGTTCTGACAGTGAGTGTCAGCGAAGACAATGTCATGGTCTTGCGACGTCTATTGTTAGCGCTTTAAGTCCTAAAACGAAGTTAACAGGGGTTAGTGCCATGTCTCATCTTCTTGAAAATGTAGCTCTTCCATACGATTTTTACCACCGGATGGTAGGTGCTGGACAGTCTTACAAGGTGTCCAAGTTCAAGGATATTGATGAAAACAAGCTGGACAACTTCAGCTTAGTTGGATTATTGGCTACTAGCATTGCTGATGTCGAGCATTCACTACGTGGTGTTGAAAGAAAGCCTGGTGAGCTTTCAGTACTTGATCAGATTCCTGAACGGGTTGTAACCAACCTTCGTCTTCTTGCTGACCACAGTCGAACCTTAGTCTTTTTGGCCGTATTAAACTCGCCGGAATCTTCAGAATTTTTTTCCAATTTCAAGGAGGTGAAGCAAAGATTTGACAGTTTTGGTTTGTCATCCACAGTTGGTATGCCGTCTGACCGCCTTGCTGAGGGTATTTTTCTTCATACTGGCGGGTTGGGAATCAGTCCAAAATATTTGATTCAAAATTACTTGATTGGGGAAATTTGCCGGGCCCTCAGCAGCTACTGTTTGGCTCTTCAAAAAGGTGGCTCTGTTTGGGAGGATCCAAATATTGTCCAAATTCCCATTACTGGTGAACCTAGTCAAAACTCTCTAGCTCATCTGAAGAAGTTGATTCTTTTGTTTTCCAAGGATGCTCTTAAGTCTGTTGTTGATATTCCTCATGTCACCTCGATTGTCTACTCCTTGTTACTAAGAACAGTTACCATTTTTTTGCGTAGGACAGCAATTCTTATCCACGCGATTTATGTGAAAGACTTCAACGATACATCGAAGTTAAATGAATCCGATATGAGTAAGGAATCTGACAAACTCTGCAAACTACTTGGCATTGATTCATTTGATTATTATTTAGAAATGATGGCCAATGATGTATTTTATGGAGGAATTGCCAAATCCTGGATTGAGGGCATGGATATCAAAAATCAGCAACTAGAGTTTCCAGGTATTCTAAAACTGGTCAAGCTCCCAGAGCGACTAGATGAGTTCTTTGCCTTACCCAAAATCAAAGAGGTCTTACTTAACGCTTACAACATTCCAGTCGTGTGCCTTTTCTGTGGTGACATCATATCGATTAAAAGGAATGGCTTTAGCTTTGGTTTCAACTTCAACGCTAAAAGCTGCAAGGACCATCTCAAGACTTGCCAACAAGGTACAGGCCTTTTTCTTTTGCCTAAGGAAAACTACATTTTAGTGGTTAGTCATACTCTCATGGCTTTTATCGATGCGCCCTATCTTGATGTGCATGGAAACAGTAAGGTGAAAGACTTGCCTATGATTCTATACAAGCAGCGCTACGATTATATTACTAGGACGCTTTGGTTACAACACACCGTTCTCGACGAGCTAATTAGAAGGGGTGGTTATATTTAATAAACCTGACAAGAGAAGAAGAAAAAAATGAACAATAATGCTTAACAAACTTTTGACAATCAGTTTGTACCTATTTAAATAACTATTAATTTTGTGGATTTTTTGTTTAGTGAAATGTAAGAAGTTGAAGAATACATGATTCCTTTTTTTTTTAGAAATGATATATGTAAATATCTTGCTTTCATATATATCTCAAGCCCCTAGTCATTTGCTGTAAGGAGTCCGACTCAGTTACACCTTACATCTTTGTTAAGACCCGCTTGAAACTTTCGTTTTGGTCTTACTTTGTGGGCTACCCAAGCCAAGCAATATTGGCATTCAGGTACAAGACTTGTGAAACATTCAACAATCGAGCACAATGTATTGTCAATTCATACGTCATCCCCATTGCGTACTCTTTTTTATTTAAGTTTAATATTATATTAGTTGCATTCATTTTCTCATCTCAATTGTTGTGCTCTAAATATTACATGGTACCTTGTGTAATTTAAGAAAGCCAAGCTTTTATCATGTAAATTGTCAATGACTACTAATAGATGTCATAATACTCAGCCTCTTAGATATTTGTTAGCGCCTGCTGTTACGACTGTCTCATCCTTGACCCGTAAATAACTTTCACTTTCAGAATTGTTTTATCACCAATTTGATTCTAGTCCTGGCCCTTTTGGCTGCTTTGCCATCAACTAAACTGTTGTTCTTCTCCCTTACAATCGTAGATATTGAGAGTCTTTCAATCAAACTATGATATTCTTGTTTAATCACTTCTGATCAGTCTCGACGCTTAAACAGCATTCCTTCTTCTTTTTTTTGTTCTCCCCAGTGTACCTCTAATACTTTTATTTCTAAATTATTCCTGTTCTTTTACATTCGTTGGGAATATCATTGTCTCCCTCCCCCTTATTTGACTTACTACTGTGATTTTATTAACTTTAATTTATATATATCCGAGTATTTAAAAATAAATTTCAAGGTTTCGGAAAATACCATGGAATCTCAAATGGTACACTCAATATGGTTGCCCTCATTTGCTCTCTATACAGTTATTCATCGAAGATGAACAACTTTTCAAAAAAAAAATTATTTGCATATGAGCATTTAAATTCTAATAGCAAGTGTAGAAGGAATGGCCGTGGAGAAAGTGCTCTCAACAGCGGCAAAGGACTTGTAGTAAAGAGAAGTAGGCTCAACTGCGCAGTTGGGGACAGAAATAGTCACGGTGACAGTAACGGGGGCAGGGCACTGAACTTTCTGGGAAATGGCAGGAGCAGACTCCATGGGAGAAATAGAACCAGAGGAAATAGGCTTAGGAGGAACAGAACCAGAAAACGTAGGAGGAACAGAACCAGAAGAAATTGGCTTAGGAGGGACAGATCCTGAAGAAACGGGCTTAGAGGGAACAGATCCTGAAGAAACGGGCTTGGGAGAAACAGAGCCAGACTCCATGGGCTTGGAAGGAACAGAACCAGAAAACGTAGGAGGAACAGAACCAGAAGAAATTGGCTTAGGAGGGACAGATCCTGAAGAAACGGGCTTGGGAGGAACAGATCCAGACTCCATGGGCTTAGGGGGGACAGATCCTGAAGAAACGGGCTTAGGGGGAACAGATCCTGAAGAAACGGGCTTGGGAGGAACAGAGCCAGAAGAAACGGGCTTGGGAAGAATAGATCCATAAAACATAGGAGGAACAGAACCAGAAGAAATTGGCTTAGGGGGAACAGATCCAGACTCCATAGGGGAAGCAGATCCAGAGTTTACAGGAAAAACAGATCCAGACTCCGCGGGGTGACCAAAAACAAAAGAAGCCTTGTGGCAGTTCTGGCACTTCTCGGTCACAGTAGAGATTTTGGAAGGAACAGGGCTAGAGATTGCACCACCAAGAGACTCGGTGCAGCTCTCAGTCTCAACAATAGCCTCAATTGAAGTAGCAGTAGGGGAACAAGGAATGGTAGTGGTGGTGATTTTTTCAGAGCATTTGTTGTCTTTGCAAGAAGTGACAGTGATGGTCTGGATAGAGGAATCAACATTAAAATCAGAGGGGTTGGCATAGGCAGTAGGCTGGGAAATAACCTCTGAAGTAACGTGTTTATTACACTTACCGTCAGAGCAAGAGGTGATGGTCTTGATCTGGGTAGAGTAGACAACGTCGGTATAAGTGGCGTGGACTACGACAGTAGACTCAGCCTGAGCAGGGACCAGAGAAATAAAACCAGCAATGGCTAGAGCAGAGAATTTCATTTTGTCAGCTTAGGGTATCAACAAAATAAACGTTCGGTGAAAGAGTAGCTTGTAGAAAGAAGAAAAAACGATAGCAAAAATGTAACGAAAAAAGATGTAAAGTTTTTCCAAGTTCTAGAGAAAATCCAAATAGTTAAATAGCTTCCTGAAAAGTAACATGTTAGTCATAAACTTGCGAAATAAACTGTACAAAGTACTGGGTATGAAAAGATCTCAAATTTGTGATAATGGGGCAGGGCTAACTAGCAAGTTGTCAAACTAGTCGTTCTAAAGGGAAGGGATCACAAAAAGAAATTGCTAAATGCGTAAGCTGATAAGTTGCGAGTTCATAAGATTACGCAAGAGGAAAAGGGTCCCTAGCAAAAAGTATACATGGAGTGGGTTAATCTGGTTTTCTATTTAGACTATCTCAATAGAATTCAGAACAATTTAAAATAAGTACATATTTTACAATAAGTTCATTAACAAATATATCGGGGTTAAGCTTAAATAGTTTGGGTATATATAGTAGTATCATTTTTTTAATAGCATTAGGGTTACATACATTAATAACTAATAATAGACAATTGAGAGGCGTTTTTGGCTGCCATCTATTCTATGGCCCTATGTCCACTTCAGCAGGCAACTAAACAATATCTCATAGATATTCTCCAAAAAGATTTGGTTTCAGTTGTTTTTTAAATTAAATGGTATAAAAAATAGTACAATTAACATTTTATTCAACTAATTGTCGATCAGTGAAGATCTAGCACTTACTACGTAACCGCCTAATTTTCCAGTGAGGCGCAGTTATTTTTTAAAAAAAAAAAATAAGAATAGGAAATAAATATCTTCAACTTGTAACTAAAAGAACCATAGAAAAGGGGGTTCAAAAACCATTGATCAATTTTGATTCACAGCTAGGCATTACCAGCCCATACGTCATGTTTCGATACTGACGCCGTTTGAAATTCTTATTTAGTATACTTGTGCTAGACATGAAGGAATACTTAAGCATTTTTTAAGATAAAGATTTTGGCTGTCTGTTAATGATTTATTACGTCTGAGATCCAGTTGTTTCTATGAATTATGTCCCTGTTAAAGTGCATGTTCCATGTGCATTTTGTCTCGCTGTGATCTTGACTAGCATCGTGATCATGAATTAAAAGTGAACTTCAGACAATTTGAAACTTACAGTCCCTAAGAAAAAGTCCACATTTTTTTTCGCAACAACAAAAATTAATATTCAAATAGGAGCACCATAATTTCATGCAAAACAGCCAGATATTGATTTTCAAAAAATATATTTAATCATGTTATAGTGGAATGGCACATAAATAATAGTATATACGTGTGTATTTAATTTTATATTAATTATATGTGTACCGCCCCTGTGCCCCTAAAACTACATCAACACTGTTTTCCATAGATCTTATCAATGGATTGAAACAACTATTGTCTGACCTGTTCCATGCCTCCTTGATTCCTTTATAAACGTCCATTTTTAATTGGTTTTAAATCCCAACAAACGACTCATGACCTGGATAAAGTATAGATACGCTCTTTAAACTTACTCTTGCTCAGCAGAGTTCAAATCGGGTAATTATAGAGTCATTCAACAAGAGGGATACAATTCTCATGAAGTCAATTTTCAATAACACCAGCTGTATTAATAGGAGTATTATCATACATAAGGTCCGTGCCAGGTTGCCATATAGCAGAAATATAATCTTTACTGGTTTGCAAAATAGGAGCGTGAAGAATGTTCTCCTTGAGCGGGTTTCTTATCCCTACTCATTCAGTACATAGATTATCATATTGTGATACATTGGCTAAGTAATTAATTCTCGTATTAAAAAACTTCTCTACCAGAGGACTGTGGTTAAAAATAAAAAATAAGGTATGATATTGGGACGTGTGCCGCGCGGCGCAGGCTGAAGTAGACGGTTGTCATGTGACTGGATATATACAGATTAATGACATTGTCTTGTGAAAAAGACATAATAGATAGGAATAATAATAAAATATCCAGGCATGTAACTCAGTAGAGTAGATCTACGCATGGTCTCGAGGGTTGTATATGAATCTTCTGGGTTGGTCTGTTTGAATAAATGGAATAAAAGATGAACAAAGTCCATGCTAACTTTTATGGGATCTCACCAGTTAGCCTTTAATGGTGCCCAGGTTCCCTAATTCAGCTTTGTTACAAGAACACATTCTTTCGTGAGCAGACTTTTTCTGTCCTTGTTAAACAACTCATTAATAATTATTGTTCTCCTCTGCTGGCCCATGTTGAGTTTAATAATTTCTCTTTTTCTCTGCTTGAAAATAATTGTTGTTTGAATTCTGGTTTCAATTCTGCTAGTATCTCACGTTATATACTTCTTTTATTTGATGGTGCAGGCAATATGAAAATCTCTTCATGAAAATTACTAGACTCAATATTCTGGAAATGATGATCAAGACTTTATCTACGGTGTCAATCACTGAACCAACGCGACTACAAACGCGTCAGAAAAGGCTTAATCCTTAACAGGGAAATGTGTGGATTCTTTTTTATTTTTTCAATTAACTCCCATTTTCAGCACGAGTTCTTTTCGCGTTTTACTCTCACCAAGTCTGTCAGTTACCCTGCGCTCTACTCCCACTTTCATTTTTCAGCTACCTTTTTACTCCAAGGATGAACACTAGAGACCATCCACCAACAGCCACACATCATGACTTCTGTGATAAATAAACACCAATCAGAGCCTTTGTACATTCGGTACTATGCTGGCCATCAAGGCCGTTATGGCCACGAGTTTCTTGGTATGTTGTAGGCTACGATTCCAACCACATGACTGGAACTAACACAAGCCGTCGCAGAATTCGATATTAGAGTGCAAGACGATGGAAAGAGCGCCATCCTACGATATGCCAACAACTCAAACTACAAGAACGATAACCTCATTCGCAAAGAAGCAACCATTAGTCCGACTGTAGTAGAGGAGATTCGCCGCATCATTACAGAAAGTGAAATTGTACATGAGGATGACAAGAAATGGCCTCCTAAAAACAGAGACGGCAAGCAGGAGCTAGAACTACGGTTAGGATCCTTTCATATTTCCTTTGAGGTAAGTTGTATGGGCTTTGGGGGTTGTTTTTTTTCCAAAAAACTGTTTGACTAACTGAATATTTTGACACAGACTGCAAAGATCGGTTCTCTCAGCGACATCCAGAACAGTGATGATCCCGAAGGCCTTAGAGTGTTTTATTACCTTGTTAATGACCTTAAGGCGTTTGTTTTCTCGTTAATATCGTTGCATTTTAAGGTAAGCAAAGACCGGATCATATTCATTCTTTTCCCAACTGCTAACCTTGTCACCAGATCAAACCAATCTAATCCGCCAGCTTATGAATATTGTTATGTTTTTGTTATTTATATGAACCACTTTATCTTTGTACCAAATCATCACATACCTGGCTCTCCTGTAGACCGACATTATTTCCCCCGGCACGTTTGGAACGGGTGCCTGGGGAATCAGGGGCAAGGGTTGAACCAAAGTCATCTCCGACGCGTTTTACAACTTCCAAATAAATTTTTTTTTTCTTTTTTTTTTTTTTTTCT
>Ga0160505_100731_pt1 | contig 17469 bp, 10 predicted proteins | sample DIDeMG_FD_108225 | JGI IMG/M metagenome (GOLD analysis project Ga0160505, IMG submission 108225) | Enriched chicken feces microbial communities from UW Madison campus, WI, USA - DID2874_E49_Stillage MG | ecosystem: Host-associated > Birds > Digestive system > Large intestine > Fecal ... | reverse complement strand
GTTTTACATAAAATAAACTAATAAGGACAAGTGGGAATAAGGGTAAGGAAATAACCCGATTAGGAAAGAGGGCGAACATTAAGAATAGAAGAAGAAATAGACTTGATGTCGATTTCTTACAAAAATAAAATAATTCGATGTAGTGTAATGGCTAGCACGGTCCGCTCTCACCGGGCAAATCAGGGTTCAATTCCCTGCATCGGAGTCTACTTTTTTTTTTTGACAAGTCCAGGTTCCTACAATTATAAACCAAAATACCATCTAATTAATGTCAAGTGTAGCTTATCAACTTTCGCGCTGTTAACAGAAACAGCTAAAATAATAAGTTTGGAAAAATAAAATAAATTTGTTCATTTATCTCCACCGCTACCTTGACAGTCTCATAGAGACAAACACCTTTGAAATCACATGTCTTCTTTATATGTCATTTTGTTATATAATTTATTTGTAACCATTTGATGTAAGGACAATAAACTGATTATCTACCTATCTATATGACTTCTAAATATTTGGATAATAAAATAATTTTACAATCTAAAAAAAAAAAAAGAAAGTCTACATAGTTGTCTCTCAGCTTATATGTGGTGCTACTGAAAACCCCTCCTGAAAAGTGGTACACTGTTTCTTTGAGAAGACATTAGCGTTAGTGCTGAGTTATAATCTAGTGAACTCTTCTCTTTTATCCAAAAAAGACAGTAGATCTGAATTAAAGGTATATGAATTCCAACAAACCCTGTAGGAGCAAACTTCCTATCACATCCTTAGCCCAGCTGGCGTCAAGACTATAATAGTCAAAAAAACATTGAGAAAGAGAGAGCGTGTTTGTGTGTATGTGTGTGATATTTTAGTAGTGTCATCACTGCACTATTCAACAAGTGGATTTATATCTAATCACATACCAAGGAGCATTAAGAAATCCTAAAAGTGATATAAAGACAATGTAACAAGTCTGAAGCACTTTCAAGTCTTATCAATTGATTGCTTCACTCAATTATTGTGTAAACTACTTGACAAGACTGCTCAAAATAATCTGACATCTCTGACAACTGGCAAAACACTCAAAAATCAGCATAGTTGGCGTAATGGGTATATTATCTCTTCAATAGATAATGGACCAGGGTGGCTATTGAGGGTAAGGAAGCAATTCTGTTGTACGTGGACTTCAGCACTACTTAGAGTTTGCCAATCACTGCACTCCTGGTTAAGTTTTTACACGAGTTTGCTTTACAAAAGAATCAGGGAAAGTAGTGTTAAACAGCGGTAACTACACCTGACATTGTAGATTGAATAAGTGAAAAGTAAATTAAGGAAACGTGAAGAGTTTATGGAAGTAATGATTTTTGTTATAAGATTTTAGTAGAGAAATTATACAAATAAGAAAAATACTAATATATAGATAATCAGTTTATTGTCCTTACATTAGAAAAATACTGATAGATATAAATTTATGATATTATGTCACATTAAACATGGACCTGAGTTTTAGTTATCCTATAAATCAGAAACTGTTATAAATATAACATTAAGCTATATGAGGTAGAATATTATATGCCCTGGTACTCCTTTATCTAAAACATCAACAGGTGTTGCAGAAACTTTTGAGTTTCTCAAAGATATTATTATCTAACCTGGCTGTAGGAATTTTAACAAGAGCACTGGAAAACCCACAATAGCGTTGCGGATATATAATGATTGAACCTGAGAATGTCACACAAAAAAGAAATAGAAGAAAAAAATTTTTTACAACGGAGACGAAATACTTAGAGAAAGCGGTTGTCCTCATGTAACAGGTAAGAAAAAAAAGGAAAAACATCATCAAGTGTTGCAGTCCCCATAGGACAGCCATCAGGCAACAGTGTTTTCCCTAAAAAGGCCACGGCGGTGTTTTAATCGGAAGACACATAATTGACGCATTGAGAACGATTGATTTAGTCACATCTGGCTGGCAAAAAGGTGAATAAAGCAATACTAGCTGGCCTAACAAAGACCAACAGGGAACCCAGCCAGTGGGTTAGATCTGGGAGAATAAGTCTGCATACAGTCGACATGGAAAAAGACTCCTTGGGAAAAAGTAGCAGCTAACCATTGATACAGATAGAGCTGTATCATAATTGACAGCGTCAATACGGGGGAGATATTTCGTAACCCAGGCCGTCCTCTAATACAATGCCCCTTGGCTTTCAGTACCTTGTCAGTCTTTACCTTCCTCCAAGGCGGCACGTCGTTCCAGAAGTAACCCGCTACTGCCGAGTCCATCTGGAGGGTCTTGTGGGAAAGTAGCACAAGGGACTTGCTTTCAGTTACCGCTTGTTGCTCTTCGATCAGTCTCTTCGATCAGTCTCATAACAGGGCTCCTCAGGAAATATATATAATGTATTATATTTTAAGATTTGTTTATGAACAACAATGCACATGTCCCTCATTAGATGAGATACCCAGCAGTTAAAGCTATAGTCAAGTAAAATAAATTTACTCACTGATCGATACATGGCTCTAAACAACCATTTTAGTTTACTTTCATGATAGTAGCTGACGCATTCGAAACTAATAACACCAGTACTGTCTTTAGCTAGTAAGCTGCGATGCTCAATATCGAAGATACAGATGTAGAAAATGTTATATGAACACATACTGTAACAAGCGACTGTTAAATTAGAAGAAAGAAAAAAGATGATTAGATTTAAATCTATATACAACTGAGTAGGAAGATTATAGAGAACTACCAACACATAATGCTAAGTATCGTAACTTAGTTGTAGACAGACAGTGTTGTAAGGGGTTCTTAATCGTATGCTTAATCAGTTCCTGGTTTTAAGAATCCCTGGAAGTACTTCCTGAATATTATTTAATAACTAGGATAGGAAAACACACTTTATCAGCTTAGGCGGTTATGTTCCTCGCCTACTGATGTTAGTAAGCGGAAACAAGAAATAGGAGCTATATGTCTGAACTGATAACTTAATACAATAAGATTAAGTCGTGTCTTAAGGGCTAGGTAATATGAATCTTCCTGAGTTGTTAAATAGAATATATGATAGACGAGACGTACCCTAATGCTTTTATGAAGGATATTCAGTTAATCTAGGATATAGAATAGAATGTTAAAGTAGAACCCTAATTAGGCTAAGGAACAATAAGATTTGGAATGTCATTGGTTGTAAAGAGTCAATGTAAATGATCAGGAAGTATATAAAGACCCAATAGTAACTGGGCTTATGAATCTAGCTACGTTACACATACCATCAGTGGTGTTTTTTTAGTAACATTAGAGATGTTATAAAATAACATTCAAAACTTTTAAGTTGGTGTTATTTTAATCAATATTATACCTCCTATTTTCTTAACAGCTACAAACCAGAGATTTCAGAAGCAGTTCGCATTCATTACCAAGCAGTCATGATATTGATCACAAAACTATGGAGTCTTTTTGCTATCATATCGTTAGTATCAGCAAGCTTTCTGGTGCAGCTCTGCTCCTCTGTTTCCGTCGATTCATTCATTCAAAAATATCCCATGATAAGTAAAGACATCTCAAAAGTTTACCAGTTTGGAGCTTTTCAGGGAATTGCGGGTAACTTTGATCTGAAGACAGTCAAATTTTTGCAACAACTAAAATCTGAAGTGAGATCTATGAAAGGCTAAAGTTTATTATGAAACACCATTAGCTGACTTTGTTTTTGTGCTTCAGGTTATATCAATGACACCTGACGTTCAGATAGCAGTGAATGAAGTTGCTGAACAGCATCTCGCGCCAAAACATCTTGCACGAATCTCACAAAGGCAACGGTTGCATTGGGAAGGTAAGTGTTCTGTTCATATGTTGTAGGCCAAATCTGTAAAGTTAACCTTTTTTAGACAAAATCTTTAAATATGTCAAAAATTTTACTGATGAAATCAACGTGTACATTCTTGATACTGGAGTGTTTGCAGGTCATTCTGACTTTGAGAACAGAGTGATCAAGAGCGTGGACTTTACCGGTGAAGGGATAGGAGACAATAACGGGCACGGTATGTTTCATAGCCAGAGTTTTAAAGGCCAGTCTTTGATCTAACTAATGTATAGGGACTCATGTTGCTGGCTTGGTTGGCTCAAAGACGTACGGCGTGCAAAAGGAAGCTAGATTGATTGATGTCAAGGTGTTGACAAAAAATGGCGCTGGTAATCTTTCAACAGTACTCGAGGGCCTTGAGTACATTGTCAATAACTCTCGGGAAACCAAGAAAAAATCTATCGCCAATCTGTCCGTAGGAGCAGCTTACAACGCTCTTCTTAATAATGCAGTAGACATCGCTGTCAATGAGGGGATTCCAATAGTCGTGGCTGCCGGTAACACCAATGAACCAGCGTGCGGATATTCACCGGCCAGCGCCCAAAGTGTTATCACAGTAGGCGCAATAGATGACAGATACGACAGCATCGCTTCATTCAGCAACTGGGGTCGATGTGTGGATATATTTGCCAGTGGTGTATACGTGGCAAGTCTAGCGACGTACAGAGGAGATGCGACCCTGGCACTTTCAGGAACTTCAATGTCGTCTCCCATCATTACGGGGATTCTGGCATCCTATATGGCGATGGGCCTGAATGCAGATGGTGCTGTGAGCCGGCTGTTTCAGTATGCAACTGTTGGAGAGATTCCCAGAGCTTCGATCTTTTTTAGACCAAGAACTGTGAACATGATCGCCTACTATGAAGTATCCCCTCCTTGAAACCAAAGTTCAGGTTGTTGGGCTAGATAGGTAAACCAAAATAATGTACTATTTCGTTGTGTGAATTAAGATTTGGATGGCTTGAGTCAGATGTCTACGTTTGCGAGAGATTGGTATTAAAAAGATGAAACATGTAGCAAATGCCTTAAAATATATAACAAAGCATAGGTGTTATGTTCTTCCATGCATTTTTTTTAATCTCCCAAAAATTTTGAAAAAAAAAAAAAAACAGCTCTTGAAACCTTGATCAGCACCATTAATCAAACAGAACCCTTGAACCATGTCGAGACCCGAATTTACAGCACCTCCAGAAATCTTCTACAATGAAGACGAGTCTAAGAAATATACCGAGTCTACTCGTGTGCAGCATATCCAAGCTGAAATGACATTAAGAGCCTTGGAGCTGCTCAACATCCCTCCTGCTCAACACGTCCTCGATATTGGATGCGGATCTGGTCTCTCCGGTGAAATCCTGACAGAGGAAGGACACTATTGGATCGGCATGGATATTTCAGCCTCGATGCTTGGAAATGCTCTTGACAGAGAAGTTGAAGGTGATCTCTTCCTGGCAGACATGGGCCAAGGTGTGCCTTTCAGAGCCGGTGTTTTCGATGCCGCTATCAGTATTTCTGCAATTCAGTGGCTTTGTAACGCCGACAAATCTGAAAATGACCCCAAGAAACGGTTAGCAGCATTTTTTTCGACACTCTTTGCTAGTCTGAAAAGAGGTGGCAAGGTTTGCTGCCAGTTCTACCCTTCAAGCGACAAGCAGACGGATCAAATTCTCAGTGCAGCAAAAACTGCAGGTTTTGGCGGTGGTATGATCATTGACAATCCTGAAAGCAAGAAGAACAAAAAGTGCTATCTAGTATTGGCTGCTGGTAAGCCTGACACCGACATGAACATGGAGGGTGTTGTCATGGAGGAGATCAGATCTACTAAGAAGGAGAAATCCAGGGAAACTACTAAAGAGTACATTATGAGAAAGAAAGAATTGATGCGAAAGAGAGGCAGGGTCATCAAGAACGACTCGAAGTACACTGCGCGGAAGCGTCGCCCTCGGTTTTAAAAAATTTACGTATTGCTTTTTTGTTAATTTTATTTGTTACTAGACATGGTATAAAGGATTAAGGTAGCAGGAGCTCCCCACTATGTATTTATATCCGTAGAAATAGTCAGGAATAAAGCTAATGGACAGTTACGAGTCCTGTTAGCCCTCTGGTGAGTCAAATTCACTCTGTTTAACTATGGGTATCTTAGATGAATAGAATCCAATAGGTTCAACGATATTATTCAATGATACTGTTCACTGAAAGTAAAAGTCATAAATTCCATATTTTAATGCTTAAGTCATTTTACTCACGTGATGGCAGCTAACGCTTTGTTGGTTCATACGGCTGGTCCCCTTTAGGCCTTTAGATTTCTTAAAATTTTTTCTTCTTTCCTAAACCACCAGGCTTTTCTCTTTCTCTTTTCTATTTTATTCACCTTTTTGCATCAATAACACACGCCATAACCGACTTTTGATAATGAACAATAACCAATCTTCAGAAGCTGAGCTAAGGAGGCAGATAGCGGATCTAGCGGGTACTAATTCCTCCGATTCCCAACCCCACGAACCCAGGCTAACACTTTTTTTAGGCCAGATTAATCGCCATAAGAACCAGACTACAGCTCCCGTTAATCAAACATATTACAACCATGGGTCAGCTTATACGCCGCCCAGATACAATAAGCGTGGTTTCTATTCATATAACAATCCTTATTCTTTTGCTCATTCACGAAAACACCCATATCACTATTCCCAAGCATCACCATACAATCACAACAACATAGTAACTATTAACGGACAGAACTACAAGTCAACATCAAGCGGAAACAAGCTTGTAAAGCTAGCCGGTATGCCTAACTCCAAGGAGAGGATTTCTTTTTTACATGATTTTGAAACGCGACAGATCTTCTCTAATCTCACTCATAATCTCTCCTTCCCCCTTTTATTTTGATTCATGAAAAACAAACTCTAACTTGCAGCGATGCCGATATTAAACATTCTTTAACTGTTTTTTTATAGATTCTCCCGCTGTTATGAACGATACTTTCATTCGCCGCAAGCCAGGAACGCTGGTAAACACGAGCGTGGTGGGCAAGCCTAATAAATATAGCGGTTACTGTCCACAGTTTACGCGGACAGGAGTATGCCCTCGTGGTTCTTCTTGCAAGTACGCAAAACATGACCGAAATCATGTTGCTATTTGTAAATACTACTTGAGTGGAACATGTAGCAAGTCCTCCTGTCCTCTAAGTCATATCTCAACACCTCACAACGCCCCTGTTTGCTCATATTTCCTTGCTGGCAATTGCACTAACAACGCTTGTAAGTATCTGCATATCAAACCTAGTTTACCTGGATTCATTTGCAGAGAGTTCGCATTCAATGGCTACTGTGAGCAAGGTGCATTATGTGGCAGAGTCCATAGCTTCGATTGTCCAGATTTCTTTGAAACTGGCAAGTGTCCCCGGTCAAACTGTCACCTCCGGCATAGGAGGCCTGTAGAGAAGGAGCTGAATGTGCCCACTAGCGATCAGACGATAGTAGATACTCATGAGCTCACCAAGGGTATGTTTGATGAGCCTGAAGATTCTGACGACGAGGATGAAGGAAACATGAATGATTTAGCTCAGGATAGTAGGTCAAATATCCCAGAACAACAGAAACAAGAACAAAACGATGAAGAGCTTGACGACGATTTTATAGAAGTATAATTAAATAATAACAGAATTTTTTCTAAAGTCCAATATTTTCTCATCCGCTACAAATCCATCAATTGGTACTTTTTTATTTCTTTTATTTCCAGCCTATAGTTGCCATTTCATAGCTCCCGTATGTCCCTGGAGAATTTCAGTGAAGCCCTTACCCTGTATGAGAGTATATAAAAATTTTCAGGCCTTCTAGATCGCTATCTCAGGCTTGTTATTCGCAAATCAAATTTAGGACAATTCAAACGAGCCAAATGCTTGAGCACGGATGTCGCTTACTGTTCAAGACCTTTGGCAACCAGCATTTTCAGTCATGTAGGTTGTCTACACGTCTGTCCTGCTTGAGAGCTCCAAGAAATGCCGCTTACTACTCAGCTATCAAGCCATCACCAAAGGCAAAACAAGAGGGCAGGCCAATTTCTCCAGAATTGCTTGAACGTATCAACAATATTCCTATCGAAAACTTTAGAAATTTTTCGATTGTGGCGCATGTAGACCACGGCAAGTCGACCTTGAGTGATCGTCTTCTGGAGTACACTGGTGTTATCAAGGCTGGTTCCAACATGCAGGTCCTAGACAAACTCGACGTTGAAAGAGAACGGGGTATTACGGTCAAGGCCCAAACATGTACAATGTTATACAACTACAAAGGCAAGGACTATCTATTACATCTAGTCGATACCCCTGGACACGTCGACTTTAGAGCTGAAGTGTCGCGAAGTTACGCTTCTTGTGGTGGTGCCTTGTTACTTGTTGATGCCAGTCAGGGTGTCCAGGCTCAGACTGTCTCAAATTTCTACCTTGCATACAGTCTGGGACTAAAGCTGATACCCGTGATTAACAAGATTGATCTTGACCATGCGGATATTGAACGTTCTATGAATCAAATTGAAAGTGCTTTTGAACTGGATAGAGATGAGGCCATTTGCATTTCGGCCAAGGCAGGCACCAATATTGAGGCTGTTCTTCCTGCTGTCATTGACCGTATTCCTCCTCCTACAGTGACATCTGATTCTCCTTTTCGCTGTTTGCTTGTTGATTCTTGGTTTGATACTTATCTTGGCGTGGTCCTTCTCGTCTATGTTGTCGATGGATCCGCCAAAAAGGGCCAGAAGATTTTGTCTGCTCACACCAAGGCTAAATACGATATTAAAGATATTGGTATCATGTACCCTGATCGTGTTTCAACAGGTGGTCTTAGAGCTGGCCAAGTTGGCTATATTGTCCCTGGTATGAAAAACAGTACAGATGCGTTTGTAGGAGATACCTATATGCATCTTGACAAGATTGTTGAGCCGCTGCCAGGTTTTGAAGAGCCTAAGCCTATGGTTTTTGTTGGTGCTTTCCCCGCCGAAGGCACTGAGTTTACAACTCTAGAGGAAAGCTTGATGCAACTTACTTTGAATGACAGAAGTGTTACCATCACCAAAGAAACTTCCAATGCATTGGGTCAAGGCTGGAGACTTGGTTTCTTGGGTGCTCTTCATGCCTCTGTGTTTAGAGATAGGCTTGATAAGGAGCACGGAGCTTCAATCATTATTACCGCCCCAACTGTGCCCTACAAGGTCATTTGGAAAACTGGTGAGGAAATGATTATTTCTAATCCTGATGATTTCCCCGGTATTAGTGAGTCGTCCAAGGTTCAGGATCTACAAGAACCCTTTGTTGAGGCACTTATCGCTGTTCCCCAGGAATACATTGGTGTTACTATCAAGCTTTGTGATGACAACAGAGGCATTCAGAATGGTCTTCAGTACCTTAGCAATGGCCAGGCCCTTATTAAGTACTATATTCCCATGGCCGAACTAGTAAGTGACTTTTTTGGTAAGCTCAAGGGTCATACCAAGGGCTATGGTTCTCTAGACTACGAAGACGCTGGCTACAGATCTTCCAACCTTGTCAAACTTGAGCTTCTTGTCAATGGCAAGAGTGTTGATGCCCTGGCTCAGGTTATGCACCGAAGTCAAACCGAGGTCAAGGGCAGAGAATGGGTTAAGAACTTTAAAGAATACCTTAAAAACTATCTTTTTGAAGTTGTGGTACAGGCAAAGGCTGGTGGTAAAATTGTGGCAAGAGAAACTGTTAAGGCCAAAAGAAAGGATGTTTTGGCCAAGCTGCACGCCTCTGATATCTCAAGAAGAAGCAAACTATTGAAGAAGCAGAAAGAAGGAAAAAAGAATATGAAGATGGTTGGTAATGTCCGTATTCCCCAAGAGGCATACCAGTCGTTCCTGGCAAAGAGTTAACTTTGAAAAACTTTTGTACATAGCATGTAAATAGTAGTAATGACAAAATAAATGATTAAAGGATAACAACAACAAAATAACAAGTTAACAATACAGATTGTTATAACACGAATACCAAAATAAATTAATTGTTTCTAGTGCGCTTTCTATCATGATCATCATAATCGACGTCATTTTGCGCACCCAACTGATTTCTGACAATATCCTCCATGAAAGCTTGCAGACCCTCCTCAGGGTTCTCACTCTGCATAATGGCCTCGATCTTCTTTCTGTTCTCTTGGTCAGCAGGGCCCTGATCCACATCCATGTGTTGGTATTCGACCTTGGGCACGAACTGGGGGGCACCAGAGTCAGTGCTAACACCGTTACTGACAGAAGATACACCCGAAAGCTGTTTTAAGTATGCAATGAGCTCAGGGTATTCATCCTCGTCTTCTTCTTCTTCAAACTTTTGAAGAGGCTAATGGGATTGGTTAGTAGCTTATTCTTTTTGCTCGGATCATTTTTTATGTTTTCAGGTCGTGGTATCATGCTAAATCTGTGGTGTTTACTTACAGTTTGTCCCTCGGAGTTTTTTAGTTTCCAGTCGGCTTTAAACTCCTCTACCAGGATCCGGGCCACATCAGCATCTTCCACAGAGTGTAAAGGCGTATCACCATCTTCATCGGTGACGTTAATGTTGCCACCCTTGCTAATCAGGTATTTCAGCAACTCAATGTGTCCATATGAAGCAGCAGCGTGAATAGGTGTGTATCCGTTGTTGTCCTTGTCATTGGGAGAGTGCTGACCTGACTCAATCACGCTTTTGACGTAGTCAATGTCGTTGTCAGATGCGGCAATCCAAATATTAGTTGTTCTGGCCATTATGAAGTATTAATGCAGATGAAGCGATGAGGTTGTTTGTAAGGGTCTGTCGTCACTGTTTCTGACTGTCAATCCTGAATGTTCAAAAAAAAAAAAGTTTAACAAAATGCATTACATAATTTTTTTAAAAAAATTCCGGGTAATTTGGGAGTTTGATGTTTGTTCAAGTTATATGTTCTAAAGGTTATGGCTTAATGCTCATAAGGAAGTCTATAACTGGTAATGAATACCAACAAGATTATTTCTCTTTATGTCTATTAATCCAGCTGTTTTGCTCTAAAACAAAATTGGCTTAATTGAATATTCGGAAAAACTTTTTGCTACTATTTGAGCGGATTTCCTTTTCTTCGATAGCCTTAACGCAGTATCGATTGTGTCTAAAATTAACGAGCGCCATTTTGTAGTTACGGAAACAGAAGCAAACTGCTCATAAAGTATACAGCTTTTCGTAGATGTTGCTTTTAATAACTTTTGTTTCATTTTATTTTGTCGCTTGCTTATGACCACTAAGAAGATTTAATCTTGAAATGTTAATTTCACACGTTTATAACAGTAGCAGGATGTTGAGCACATTGTTTTAAATGGTTTTAATTTGATGTATTTGTTACATTGTTACAATTTTGATAGCACGTTCGGATTAATACGATATCTGGAAATAGAACGTGAAAACCATGTTTTTGCACTAATCTTAGTAATATTAAACTGTAGCGAACAAAAATTACAATATTGACTTTAGCTGTAATTTAAATTAAACCTTTTTTTTGACGCTAAAGATTATAATCAATAAGCTCTACTTATTCTCTTTGTTTACATATTCCCTCTGGATTATTAAAGTACTGTATGGGCTATTTCACATATTGGTATCAGCTGAAATAAAAAGGGTTATAGATCTGTTATCAATACTCTTGCAGTCACAAACTTTTGGATGGACAAGACATTTAGCGCAATAGAAAAGCATGTTTCATTAACTGCGCTTTGCAATAACTTTTGATAGTTTCTTTGTTGAAGGATTGAGTTAAACAAATGACTTTTTAGTTCATCTAGTGAGTAGAAATAACACTACATGTTGACCTGGACGACTAAAAAAAGAAGTATTTAGTAAATTGAAGTTTAATTATTTTTTAGTAGAATATTTTAGTAGAATATTTTAGTCCATTAAATTAGGGATAATAGTAAAAAGAAACTCAAACAGCCATGGTCTTTATCTGCCATCACTGGGCATAATGCGTGTTTATTTTGCGTTGAAATTAGCAAATGGCAAAAAATAGCACAATGCAAAGTAATATATATAGAAATTAAAAACTTTCTGTTCTTAAAAGAGGATAAAAAAAATTATTAGGATAGTTTGCATCTATCCCCTCAACACATGGAGCTTTCTACGAAGGACACAGTGTCATAAAATATCGACATTTCTTACATGTGCTAAGAGTATTGTCTTGTCAGTTTGAAAAAATTATTGGTGCTACATACGCTTCCTTATATCTTTTCTATTTTGTCATGTAGCTTTTGTTTAGACGATAAACGGATTTTGAATTCATCTATTTTTTCACCTTTATTTCCTCTCTAGCTATTTACTCATGTCAGTTGTGTTCATTCTAACATGTCCTCGCATGCCGGTTGAAAAAAAATAAAATCTAGACCACGTTTTATTTAGAAGGTTTGACCCTATTGAATTTTTATGAGATTTTATAATTGACATTACATTAAAGTACTTTTAGTCAAGAAAAGAAAACTAGAGAGTCAGAAACTGGAACATTTGTTGGCTAATGGCACATTAAAGTGACAAGTTGTAATTGTTGTCCACTAAACTTGTTACAAAATCTATCTATAATGAAAAGTAATTTATTTACTCAAAGAATTGAGAAAATGATTTTACACAATGATTATGTCTTAAAAGATCAACTTCAGTAATGCTACCATGGGCTCTATTTTACAAACATTGGGCTGTTTAACCCCAACACCCTTTCAATATATCACAGTTTCCAGAAATACCTGGAGGTAGTTATTGCCTTTTTTTTTTCAATATCAGATGTTAGAACAAAATTACAATAAAATGAGAAATAATGACAATATCCCAAATAGCAGAAATATTTGTGTGCAACCATAATATGAACTTGTCACCCTGTTAATAACAAGGGACTTTTAGACTAGAAGGTGATTGGATATATATAGTAATATAAGATGACCACCGAGCACTACCAACACACGATACAAAGTTTAGTAACTTAGTTGTAGACAAAAAGTTTCATAAGAGGTTTTTAATCATATACTTAATTAGTTAGAGCACAAACTTAGTCGGCTTAGATGGCTCCTCGCCCACTGATGCTAGGAAACGGAAATAAATGTTCAGACAGATAACTTGGTGAAATAAACTTGTCTTGTCTCAAGGGCTAAGTAACATGGATCTTCTGAGCCTGATAGAGTATAAGATAGACAAAGCGTGTGCTAATAATCCTACGAGGACTCTTAAGTTAATTTTGAAGAACATACTAAAGTAGGATCCTAATTGGATTAAAGAATACCATTACTTGGAGTGGCATTGGCTGTAAAGAATCAATAGAATAAGATCAGCAAATATACCAAGAGCCAACGGTAGCTGGAATTATAAATCTACCCCCGTTACACTGTGAAAAAAAAAAAAGAAAAAGAAAAAGAAAAACCGTTGATGATATTATTGGCTTAAAATTTGCTTATGCATGCTTTCCACATGGTCTCTATTCAAATTTTCTTCTTGGAAATCTCCATGGGTTCTTTGATGCCGGTGATATCAACTGTATAGGTGAGATAAATGTGCTATTTTTGATCAATGCCTATTGAGCTCGGGTAAAAATGGTTTCTATTTCTGGTCAATTTTCAACGATATTGAGGACATGAGCATGCGATAATTTGTTCAATAAAATCAATCGTCAATTATTCTTGCAACAGAAATACCACTCTTTAGTCATTTTTTATAAATATAGGGTCTTCCATGCAAATGTAGAAAAACTGACTATCATTCCTGACTAAACTATTACCACTACAGAAAAAAATTACTAGTTCACCCATCATCCTTCTTGTAAACATGAATAATCGTTAGTAAACGATTTCCAATTACTTTTCTTATTTTTAATAATTGTAAAAGGCCAACTGTAGAAGCATTCCAAAGCAGATTAAGTTGTGTGCTGTTGTTTAGACATGGATTGATATTGCAGGAAACAGTTGATAATTTGTATTGTCTTATTATTTCGGGTTGATTGTTGTATGCAGCTGGATTAATTTACGTTACGCTTTTCCGGGGGAATTTAAAAAACTACTGCCAATGTCTCATGCCTACAGTTTATACATAAACTTTTTTAATGATAATAAACGTTACAATAAAGCACTACTATTAGAGGTCTTTTACCTATAATCATGCGTATTACTGTAGGCTATTTCTAGCAATGGGCGTTATCAAAACATAGAAAGTATATGTTTTCTTTGCATGATAGTCGCGTTAAACCCAAAGAAATTCCATCTTGTTTATATTTTCAAAATATAAATGCTAATCAGAAACGATATTAGTAATAGCAATTATAACAGCATGTGACAACAGCTATGGTTCATTTGTTTGTGACAAGTTCCAGACGGACCAGGTTACAATCCACGGTCCTGTTTTGGCACAAGCCATTTTATCCCGCTATTGCCCCCCAAGGGCCATGGATACTTTTTGTGTCGGCAGGTTCCATTCAGTATGCCGGCTGAAATGTCTGTCCCCGAACCAAACAAGCTTATTTCGAAATTATTACATAGTTGATATCCGGATATATTCAATACCAGTGGTGGCCTGAGGTCATACTACATGAATTAGCAAAAATCCGGCTCCGCAAACACCAGGCTCTCTAGGGAGTATCAATATATACTCATGAACCAGTAGATATTAAAACTAAATTGCGGCTTTAGAAGGTATCAAAACATTGAGTTTTATTTATTCATTAATTTTTAAATTATTTTTTAATTTACTTTTGTAGTATCTTCCTTGTTTGTTTTAGGTTGTTTGTTTTCTTTTCAGATTGGGATTAATAATGTTGCTACGGCCCTGGAGAAAAATAAGGGATCAACGGAATACCCCCCAAACTTGAAAACATAGAACTGTCAACACTGATTTCTTTGTAACAAAAAAAAGATTTGCTCAGTATACTAGTAGATCGTCATGGTGGTTACTTTACCACGGTGAGTTGTGGGGTTGTGGGTGCGGTGGCTACAGGTAGCTAACATCCATTTCTTTTTTGAATAATTTTCTGTTGCACATGAAATCCGTCTACATTGGGCATTAATTATCGATAATTATAGCCGTAAACAAATATAAGGTGTATGGATCTTTTATCAATGGGTAATTGGCCTTGATATCGTATTCATTGTTGAGGTTGACGCAGCAATTGCGTGGTCCTAGCCATTATTTCTATTACTACAATTTTTGTAATAACCTTGCCCATAAGCACGATAGTAGAATTTGCAGTAGCCCATACTCTTTTGCTGCTATTTATGGAGTTCCACATAAACTTATAGACTTGTAATTGATGAGCCTTACAAAGCATTGGCAAACGGCATTCCGGGTTGCAAAAGTTGTCCAAGTCTTGCATTGCTCACAGCAACCAAGCTGTGGCAATTTCATTTCCTTGAGACACATTGTGGTGCAAATGCTAGCGAGACCTGGCACTGACAAAAAAAAGTAAAACTTCTCTTTGTGTATCGCGTTATGTTACAAACTAACCGCGATTAGTGCAAAACTCTCTTTTTTTGGCTTAGCCGTATTTACCCTCAGGCAAGCGACAAAAGGAGAGAGCCCAGATGGAAAAACTGGGCAGAGCACCAAGAAAATAATACAGTAAATTCAAACCAGTTGAATAAATATAGTTAGTGTATTTACATTTCAGCTGGTAGCATTCAAGGAGGCGATGTTGAGCGGCAAAGCTTATACTTTAAAAAAAAACCAGAGTTTTGCTATTTACACATCCTTGGTTTGTACATTCTACTGTCAATCAAGTCATGGAAATGAAAATAAGTAAATTCTTGTGTACATAGAGAAAATAAAGATCAAGTTGATAAGAGGGTCGAGCCCATTGCTGCTTTCCGTGTTCTGAGCAGGGTCAATCTTGGGTCTCTTTAGAACCCGCACTGGTTGGGGTAGTCTCTGGAATCCAAGGGATATGGGATGATACCGTTTTCTACGAGTCTTCTGAAATCCCATTCGATAGAGTTTTCTGTCTTGTAGGTCCAGAAAATCCAGCCAGAGCCCTGGTCGTAGGCGTCGAATTGTGCCTCAACAAAGCGTCGCGAGTTCGCACGCTCCTCGTCGGTCCACGTCGAGATGTCCCAACGGTTGGCACACGAACCAATATAGTACGAGGTATCACCATTATTGTTAAAGGTGCCGTCATAGCGTGCGCCCCGGCCTACACCATTAAGCCACTTGGTACAGTCAGTCAGTGCCGCTGAAAACTCGCCAGTAACACGCCAGTGGTTTTCAGTCTGGGTGGCGCGACCAATTCCACAAGCCACATCAATATGATCCTGAATTGAGCGGGCATTCTCACCGGGGGAAAACACTTGGTACTGATGATGGTCCAAAGTCACCAGGGACGCCTCAGGTGCTTGGAAAAAGTCATTCCAAAAGTTGAGACTTTGGAAAGCGTCGTGAAAAACGATATTCAAATTAGGCGCATTTTGTCGGACAATGTCGTAGCCGCGCTTGTAAAAATCCTTAATTCCATCCATTCCGAGGGCAGGGCCGAGGGGTTCATTTAGCAACTCAATAGAAGTCACCACATCAGCATACTGATCAGATCCATACTTTTTGGCCATTAATTCCAGGACAGTGAGCGTAATGTCAACAGTGTTGCCTGTCAGCCACTTATATTGGTCGCGGTAGCCCGAATTGTCAAAGCCATTTTGAGACCCAGGCGCACCATGGAGGTCAATCCAGACCTTGAGACCAGCATTCCGGGCCCATTCAATCGCCTTGTCAAGGTATTCTTGCTGGCCTTGCACATATGGGTCACCTTCAATCTCACAAAAGGCCCAGTAGCCGATAGGGATTCTGACATGGGTGAGACCATAGTTGGCCATGTCTTGAAAGTCACTTTCAGTAAACCACGTGGACCAGTGCTGTTCAAGACGATTGCGGGCTTCCTCCTTGCCGAGTAACTGAGTGTAATGATACTCATCAACGGGGATTTGCGACTCGTCCGTGCCACATCCTTCAAACAGAGAGGGAGTAATAAATCTAAATAGGTAGTTAGCCTTGGTATGGTTGCAAGGTTACTTGACCTTTAATATTGTCAATGTTATGCAGCATTACTAATGATAACTTACGGTTCGATAACAAGCCAGCCGCCCAGGTTGATACCTCTGACCTTATCAGAGCCTATATTGAAGTCTCCGCGTTTTCTAAAAACAGAACGTTAGCAATGTGTTGATAAATATAAGCAAAATAAATCTTACAGGTGAGAGATTGGACTCGCAAGAGCCAAAGTAAGAGAAGAAATTAACAGCAGTAGAGCTGAACGCATATTAATGTTGGTGTTCAAGTATAGAGTAAGTGCACACTTGAAGAACTAGAAGTAAACAAATATTGAAAATGCTGGATTATTTTGGCAGATATTTATAGCCCTTGTTTATCATTGTCAATAAGATTACAACTTTTCTTTTGAGAACCCTTACTACGTTGTTTACATGTACGGTACCCACTCGTATTCTGGGACCTTAATTGCTTACTTTATGTTTGAACAATCTGAAAGCCTTTTCTGATCTTTTATTTTAATTTTTTTTTTTTTTTTTTTTTTTTTTTAAAAAACCAATTTTTTATTTTTTTTATTATTCTCTTTATTTTTAAATTTCCCCTTCATTTTTTTTATTAACAAATATCAAATTTATT
>Ga0160505_100730_pt1 | contig 17475 bp, 11 predicted proteins | sample DIDeMG_FD_108225 | JGI IMG/M metagenome (GOLD analysis project Ga0160505, IMG submission 108225) | Enriched chicken feces microbial communities from UW Madison campus, WI, USA - DID2874_E49_Stillage MG | ecosystem: Host-associated > Birds > Digestive system > Large intestine > Fecal ... | reverse complement strand
GATTCCCCCTAAGTATCCGCTTCGGTGAAACCTTGGAGCCAGTTTCGGATGAAAACTTGGCACGTGGCGTGCACAACTCAGCCAGCTTTATTGTGGACACGTTATATTTTCTGGAACAAGAGATGGGAAATAAACGCGAGAGAAGGGAATCGAACCTGGAACTTAAAATCTTTGGAAAAGCTGTTAAAAAACCAAAATCAGTTCCCGAGCCCGAACAACTGAAGATACATATCAATGATCAGCATTGAAGCTCAATGGGCTGCTTATGATTACAATACGTAAGCCATCACTTTAGGGTGAGTTGTACTATAACAACATGAAAGCTGGACTATATACGCAGGGGTTACCGTATTTACAGAGCTTCTTTCGTTTCTCAGTAACATAAACCATGGATAGTGTAGAGCTAGACTAGGAACAAAATCTCTATAATGGTTCACAAAGGATGTATGGGGAACTCCGCACTTTTATTGCCACAGCTAACTCTCTATTGAGCGCTTGGATTAAGATCTGTGAAGTTGAAACCAAAAGAAGTTTAAAACGCTATATTCGAGAAAAAGATTGAGGAGACCAGTGCTTCTAAAGTTGAAAAGAAACTTATGGACAGGTTATTATTATAACCGTGCGCATCTACTTATTGTATCGTAGGTAGTTGATCAGCTTATTGTTCATACATCAAATAGTTACAAACAATTATTATGTCATGAAATAATCAACGTATGTGTATTAATACAGTACATAAAAACACAAGTACATGATACAGCGCTCTAATTTGTCATTAAGCCATCTTATCCTTCGGTTCTGTTGCTGCTTCATGCTGCGACTGCGGCAGCTTACAAGATACAATAGCATGGTATGTAATTGACTGGAATTTATGACAAATAAATGAAATTAAGGGCGACCGGAGAGGACTTTTCTGGCTATGTCTGCCACTGACTGGCCAGTTATGTCCCAATTTATTACAAAATTTAAACGAACACCAGTATTGGTACTTCCTCCTTCTCCTATTTTCTTTGAACGCCATTTATAAACGAATGCACAGCCAATAAATAATCTGCGTATCATGCATATATAAATTACGGCTCTGGACGATTACTAAAAACTAGTCTAAACTGGGAATATAGTTCAATGAAGCATAAACTTTGTTAATTTGCAGGTTATGTCACTGCAGACGTGATAATTGTACTGTAAACCTCTGATAGAAGAAAAATAAGTTAATCGAATCTATATTTGAAACTATTCTAAGAAGGCGGACTTAAAAGCATATCTTGTTATAAATATGTGATGCTTCACCAGCATCAAACTAATGTTCGTGATGATGGCCACAGTAGAAACACTGAGCCTAGTTTTGACAATTCATGGAAATTCCATGTCAGCTAGGCTACTCTCCAATGATCATCAGTATACACTGTATAATAACAGTACTTGACTTAACTTACAGTTCCAAAAAAAAAGTCTACAGAAATTTGCGATATGTGAGGCGTAAACTAATATTCTCCCCCTTATTTACAACCACTTAAGTCATACCTCGCGCATCAGCTTACAACTTTGAATAAAAGTACTGGAAAGGAATTAAAAGCACTTCAGCGTGGAATTATAGTTGGCCGATATCTTGCCGGTCAGAAAAAGGCTGATATTTAGCACGCAATGGATTTGCCATATTCAACAATAGATACCACCATTAAAAATTATAAGACCTACTACAGGAACCAGTTCTCCCCGCTCCAGACAACCAAAGATCCGTTCTGATACTAATAAGGAATAGATTCATTTTCAATTCAAGTGGGATCTCCTTTAAAAAAAAAAACATAATATATCAACAAAGTACTAGATGAACCTGTTTATGTATGTACAGTTGCCCATGCGCTTAAAAAGTCTGAATATGGCCATTTGAAAGAGCAAATAGCTAAACTAGGCTATCAATGAGCACTTGTGCGCAAGGATTGGGCATACGAGCAGTGTAACAAGATTGTATGGAGTGAGAGGTGTTCTACTGAGCTGGGCAAAGGAGAGAAAAACCAATGGGTATCGCAACTTAATCATGAAAGCGAAAAATGGAAAAAGAGTATAATGATCCTTATACAAAAGATGAAGAAATATTAATTATGATTTAGGCAGGAATCTGGGGTGGTGGTCATACAACATTCTACACAAGGAATAGTGATAAGGAATAAGCCCAAGGAGGGCATTATTCACGCTCCTATTTGCAAAATATGGAATACTATCTGCTATATGGCAACCTAATATAGCGCTCATGTAAGATGATGCATCTATTCATCTCCATAGCTTTATTGAAATTTGATTTGATGGGAATGGTGTTCCTAGTGTTGGATAGTTCATATACGCACATGGTTTGGTCCTTTATAAAATATATGAAAATTCATGTTAAGGCAGTTTTAGAGACCAAGAAGTGGTATACACACTAAGAATTTTAAAATACAATATGTTATTATTATTTATATGTCATCCAGCTATCACACAATTAAATATCTTATTAAAAAATTAATATCTTATTGTTTTGCGTGAGGTTATGCTGCTCCTATTTGAATATAAAAATTTATTGTTTTGGGAAATGTTGTAGACTTTTTCTTAGGGAGGTTTGAATTTGTATTAATACATACAATAGCTGTAGCAATGTTTGTCTATTTACAGGTGAAATTTTCAAGTGCTTAGGCTTTTGCTTGGTAATGCTTTTGTTTTTATGCCTGTATGCATGCGGCTAATACCAGTAAAAATCATAGTTAACATAATATTTATAAGCCGAGTTAATACCACCAGAAAAAGATAGGCGAAGCATAATGTACATACAGTAAAGTATAATAAAAAAAAAGGTAATATAATGACTGTTGTTGAAACAGCCTAAGGTGTATTTAATAATATACATGTTAGAAAAAAGCACATTAATGGCTAACTACACTTCGGCACACATGAATGTACTGCGATTTTGATATTGGTTTTATTCCTCTTTTTTTTTGACTCAGAAAGGTGACATGCATTGTAAGTAACTTGTATATACTGTTTGACCAGCATTCCCCTTTTGCTTTTCCTTCTCTTTTGACCCCCACTTAATCATTTGCAGACTCTGAGTCATGAAAGTAACTTCAGAATTCATCCTGGGAATAAACTTGAATAATGATGATATTCAAGCTAGTTTTTAATCAATTCTGCCATTAATCGCAACATATTTTCGAGCGATAACTACAGCGCAGGGATTTATTAGTGCATTTAAACTTATTTGCAAAATGAACGGAGCTAGGAAATCAGAAATAGCATTAAGAGGGTTTACTATTTGTGAACCTCTGGTATCGTTCATGAGTATACTAAAGGTTTTATTTTTCAATGCATTGATTCATTACTTGAAAAGCTCGACGTTTTCAAATACACCAAGTTTGAATGCGGGTTGACAATAATACTTGTCCTAAGATGGGTCTGTTGGGGGAAGAAAGGTTTATGAATCTTTTATCTCGATGGTTTTCAAGTAGTTTCAAGTAGTTTCACTAATGGCCAGCAGCTTGCCATGCGCTCTACAGTTTTTCAATTCCTGTTGCGGCAAATATGAGCAAAAAAGAAATTAAATATTCACATAAGTCTCATAACATGGCTTAACGATTTATTATCAATATTTTAATTGCATTGTATTAGTGATAAACATCTTGGTAATTTTTCAATTATAAGGTTTGCGAGCTGTAAGCACTTTAAATTACTGTACTTTTTCTCGGGTGTTGAAATTTGGGCTAAATTTGACTTGGCGTGCGCCAATAATTTAAAGTTTGAAAAAAAAAAATTATTCTCGCAGCGCAGTAGATAAAGTTGTATTAATAATAATGGCAACAGAAACTACAGTCTTGGAAGTATCTACTCAAAACTATTAACCTGTTCGTATAGCTTAGGTTTGGTTTCTCTATGTATAGCTCCTGTTTTGTTGATTTTAATGCATGATCCTACCTAGACACTCAAGCACATTAAAGAACTAGAATATCAATTAAAATTATCCCATCAGAAGTTTACGTTGTCGCTTTGTATATACAAGCCTTTTTTTAATTTTCAAAAAAGTTGTCCCCAAATTTTGAAGCATATGATGTTTCTTATCAGGGTTATTGGGTTATCCAGTTCTACAATAAAACACTTTACAAACTTTGATCTCAGCTCTAGTGGTGTTAGATCAATTGTTGTGGATCAATTGCACACAGCAGTGTTTTCATTATAGACATGACTAGGCGGCACTCAATTTAAACCTTTACTAGTTGAATTTTGGTAATGTAGAATAAACTTTTTGTTCAAGAAAAAAGCATATCATCAAACAGTTGTCTCAGTCACAGACAAAAATAGAGTCCTGAGTTTTAATTAAAAGTTAGACTTATAGCTGACTGTTAGTAAGCATATGGTGAGTATAAGAAAGCTATCATTGAAGTAAAAAACGATTCAGGAGAGTTCAAGCAAGGATAACAGCCTTATCATAAGTTTAGTTCGAGAGACGAATTTCTATCCAACTTGTAACTACCAGATGCCAATGAGCAAACAATAATTACAGTGTGTTACCAGAAATCCCCCAAAACCCCACCTCAACATTTACATCATCAACATCCATGTAATTGATAGCAATCTTCAATTATTTACCACATCTCTCCAAAATGTCAAATCAACGTGCTTTAGCTACCAAAATAAACAGAAGTAGAAATGGAAACAAACCCCTTTCTCCAGAGATATGCAAAGCTATTTATGCAAGCGTAACAGCTGACGAAAAATAGGCAGACATAGCACGCCGCTTCAATATTGATCGGTATACTATCTACTGCACCATTGAAAGGTTCTCAGAGGGTCACAACCCTAGATCTGGGCCCCTTTTAGGGATGGCCAAGGTTTTTGAATGCTCATGAAGAGCGCTATTTAGTTCAATTAGCTAGACAAGTTCCTAACGCTCCATGGCGGGTCCTTTTACAACTGGATGGAAACTGTGTGTCTAAGAGCACTTCCAGAAGAATTCTCCGCCAACATCACATCCGCAAGTGTCACTCTAAGCGGCATTCAAGACTTACATCTCTACATGTTGCAATGAGACTTGTATTTTAGCGTTTCTGGAAGGGCACGAGTTAGAGCTAGCATCTATATGTAAGCCTTAGAAATTGAAACTATCGTAATAGTAACTCCTTCTCTAGAGCCTGTTTTCTGATGAGTGCTCAGTCCAATAAGTTTCCAATTCTCAGTCAAGGATCTTCAAACATGACTATGAGGCCTACCAACACGACTTGATTAAACCAATCGACTAAGGAGGGGGAATCAAGGTTATGGTTTGGGCTACAATTAGCCTTGAGGTTAAGACATCTTTAATTTTCATGTTACGAGATGAAGAGAATGAGAAAAATAGGTATACTACCAGGCCATATATAATGGCTCTTGAAAGTGGACCCCTTTTAATAAATCAACCAAGCCAGCTATTCTAGCAGGATAATGTCTAGATACATACTGCAAAAAAGACCGAAGAGTGGCAAGAGAAACATGGTATTTGAGTGATGGGTTGGCCATCTTCCAATTCCGACCTAAACCCTCTTGAGCATATATGGTGATGCCCTGAAGCATGTGCTCTATCGGCTCTATTTTAATCTGTGTGAGCTGAAAAGTAATACAGCTGATATGGATATTTTGACAGCTCGAATCAAGGAGGCATGGAAATGAATAAGTTAGGAACACATACGGAAGCTTGTAGCGTCTATCCCTGCACAACTTAATGCATACCGAAATTCTTAGAGATGGCATACAAGATATTGATTAGGAGCTCTTTAGCTATCGAATATACTATTTATTTAATCTGTAGTACTTACGTTTGTTAAGAAATTTGATTTTGAAGTTGTCTACTTGATTTAGGATATCCTATGGTTGTTGGGAAAAAGTAGAGTTTTGGGAAATTTCTGGTAACACACTGTACATATCTTGACAGACCAGATATTTATGGTGGACCTTTGTAAGAACTGTCGAGTTTATTTTCAATTATATTTATAACTAGTAGTTTTAGAAGTTTTCAATAAATATGAGAGCCAAAAGTCGTTTATGTACTAGACCTTTGAACACTTTGAGTTTATGGTGACTCTACCTAAAGGTTTATTAAAAAGCTCTTTCAATATAGAAAAAAATAAGTTGATTGCAACTCTAGATGGCTCAATTGTGTTCCAATATTAAAAGACAGATAGGGAGGAAGGTTTAGAAAATGTGATAGATAAACATGAGATCAGCTTATTGACCTTACATCAAATAGTTATCATAAAATTTATATAACAAAATGACACGCAAAGAAGACATGAAATTTCAAAAGCGTTTGCCTCTATGAGAGCGTCAAGATAGCGGTGTCAGTGGACGTTATAAGTTCAAACGTTCGATGGCGCCGAATCCTTCATAAATATTTTTATTCTCAAGATTGTGAAAGAGTGAAGTATTCCAAAACTAAGAGCAACTCAAGATTTGATCTAGAACTGCTTCTCAGTGAATCTTATTTTATTACAGTTAATTAGATATTCAATTTATGAATATAATTAATAACCTGGCTGCCAGAAGTTTGTCACAATATGGAATCATTAAAATAAAACAAACGAGAAAATTTTGTTGTCTAATAAAAAAAAGGATAAAAAAAGGAGAAGAAATACTTTTCTACACCTTAGTAGGAGTTTGAATATGCTATGGCACAGAATTGTCAAAAATGAATTTATGTTTAAAAGGGATTTGTAACAAATAACACAAAGCAAACCAAAATTGGAAACCAGCAAAAGTAAAGCAATAGAAAGCCTTCTGACCAGATTCGAATACACTATTACAGTAATAATGAATTTTTTTTATTATCCTAATATCAAAAGGTTACAAAATTAGATTAAATTTGGAATACATTATTATTTAAACAAATGCAAAAAAATAATTTCATTTTAATTTCTAAAGTAAACCATTTGCTACTATATTACTCTGTGAACTATCGATTAAACATTTATCAAAAATACTCAAAAGATCTTTAGCTGCAACTTCTCTTTTTCATCCTAGAAAACCACTAAATAAAATACAAGCCTTAGAAACCACTGATAATTACTACATAAGTAAGAAACTACTTAAAAATTCAAGTTAGTGAAGGTATTGCAAACCCGGAGCTTATATAGCTTGGTTTCAAATTAACGTAAGTGGCAATTGAAAGGATCAGTCAAGGGAAAGGATCACTTCTCTTCATCCCACAACCTTTCCATTTAATCAATTTACAACCTTTCCATTTAATCAATTAATTGTTAACCACGTAAGATGCCACAAACAGGTAATGAAGCTAGAATTCTTTTAGCCCTTCAAGCCTATAAAAATGACCCAGAATTGAGTCTCCAACGCGCCGCAAAGCTCTATCAAGTCAATTTCACGACTCTTCTCCGCCGACACAACGGCGTACAATCTCGAGCTAATACTATCCCTAAACCATGCAAACTATCTAATCTAGAGGAAGAGATAGTTATTAAGTATATTCTGGACCTAAATTTGCGAGGTTTTCCCCCGCGACTGCGTGGTGTTGAAGAAATGACCAGCCGATTGGTTGCAAACCGCGATATGTCACTCGTCGGCAAGCGTTGGGCTAGAAATTTTGTCAATCGACACAAAGAGCTTGATACGCGTTTCTCTTGTAATATGACTATCAAAGAGCTAAATGCAAAGATCCAATTATTATTGATGTGTAGCTACGCGCTCCAACGCCGGTTGAGGAAGAGAGCGTCCCCTCTACCCCTTGGGGTTTAAAGACCTCAACAACCGTTCTTGAGCCTGAATTTTAATCTGGATACCTTGAAAGACAAATCAGAAAACATTATAGTAGCTCCCCAAAACCAATTTTAGAAGCATTGAAGTCTTTTTCTAAGGGGACAATTGCAATTATTCATGACTTGGCTCTAGTAAAAGCAGAGGTCCAAGACCTTTGACAGGCAAATGAGATACTTAGCCGGCACCGGAGGGCAAAAAGAACCCGATTACTGAAAAGAAGGGTAATTGCAGTAGAGAAAGGAAGGCAAGTAATTGCTCAGCTGGATGTTGATGTTCAGATAGCGGTTGGATCGTTGAGAAGCGGTGGTCAAGAAAGGTCGGCGCGACCGAGGGAAAGGCATTGTGGAGTATGCGGCAACCCCGGACATAACGCAAGAACGTGTCAGGTAGTAATTGATACGTCTGGAGAAGAGTATAGCAACTAATTTTAAGTAATCAGATGGTATGTAGTGTTTTTACAGTGATTTATATCTTGAAGGTGAAGAAAAGTGATCCTTTCCCTTAACTGATCCTTTCACTTGCCACTTACGTTACCGTTAATTCTTTTTCGATAAAATCGATGGTCTGGTACAGCCAGCTACTTATAAGCAGTAATTCCACTTGAAATCAGTACAGTTAGACAGTATTTAACAATATCGGCCAAATGCAACATTTTAGGGGGAAAGCCTACCTCAGATGGTTTTGGACTTTTTCTTTTAGTTTAAATCTATCCTTCATATTTCTTTAGCATTGAAATCTTATGATTTGGAGAAGATTTATCACAAAATTTCATAGTTACAGATAGAATATTTTATAAGCAGGCATAGAGCCTGAAACCTCTATTTGTTTTTTAGAATATATTATTAATTTAAACGTAAAAAATACAATTAGTACATGAAAAAACAATTTTTTTTTAGCTAAATGGATTTATTGTTTTTTTTTTACACTTTGGTTATTTACTAGTCATATATAAAACACAATTCAAAATCTTACGTTTAATCAATTATTAGCTTGTTTTTACCGGGGTTTGATTTCCTTCAATCTTGCAGTTTCTAGTAAAGTTCCTAATGAATACTTTGTCTTTTAGATTCTAATACGGTAGAAATTCAATATTTTACGTACCAGTTCGTTTTATGCCGCCTCAGTTCCTTCATCAAGTTTAAGACTATTGTAGGTATATCTTATTATAGTCACGGGCAGTGTAATTCTCTGGCTTGTAGCTTATGAACTTCAATTTCCAGTATTATACAGAATTTTATTATCCCTTTGGTTGTGTTTAATCTAATAACTGGTACACATTTATAACCTGGAGCTCTTTTGGTGTATTGATGACGGTATATGTGTTTAAACTATTCCATTTAGACTAATTTAATATTTAGACGTAAGCCAGTTGAATATATTGGTAAAGAAAATAATATCACCCCTTCATTAAAAATATGTACGATGAGAATAATCGAAGTTTGCACTCGCTTTTGTAAAACCTTCATTTCAGCATACTCCAAGAAGCAGTTATTACAATAAGCCTATATCTAAAAACTTGACTTCAGATGTGTTCTATTGCTAGGTAAGCCATTGTGTAAATAATTTCAACTGATTACAATTAAACCAGACTCGAATTATTGGAAATTTTCCATACTGTGATATGACACGTCAGCTTAAGTCGTAAGCTGCTTCTTGGATTTTTAATGTACATAAAAAGTTTGCTATGGTAACCATCTGCTTTAGTAAATTTTTTTTGCAATTTACTGGTAGTCGGTATGATTAAAGTAGTTTTGTGGCTCTACTGCTACGGCTACTCATTATTAAGTATAGGGTGTTATACTTAATAATTCTTAGCAAATTAGTATGTTTAAAAATAATTGTTCTTGTCAAATGTTCAATACTTAAGATATATAAAACGTTACTTTGTGATTTTGAGTTATAGTCTGTTATTTGATATTTGGGGATGTAACCTGTAGTCAACAGATATATTTTTATTATCTAACTCTAACAATTTAAACAATGAACTGATTTACCATATATGCATCGATCAACAAGATTTGATCTATTCAATTAATTAAAAGATGAGCACATATTGATTTCGAGAGGTTGATGACCATTAACTGACATTTAGATACGCTGGGTCGGTGTATAACGGATAAGCTATCTTGCTTTGGACATTGCTCAGCTTTTCAATTTACAGGTAACTTATTTGGTCTTTTTATGTAGACTTCAGGCGTTTCTCATCTACTAGGGTTAGAAATTTACCATACTTCACAGATGGATCAGCTACTTTTCCACTATAGACAAAAAGAATTTTTAAAAAAAATAAAAAGGATCACCAGAAAGGCACAGAGCTTTATTGTACCGCAGCAAATACCACAATGTCACAATGAAGGAGTGCCTGGATTGCTGACATGCTAAGGCGGAATAGCTAAGATGCATTGTGACAGCTAATTATAACTGCTGCACTAGGCTAAATATTTACAATCTATCTGTTCCTGGGTACCTGGAATTGACATTGTTGTGACTATTATCAATAATAGCATCATATACAGGCTACTGCATTGATTTTTATTTATTTATTATTATTACGGTTCACTTGACTCCTTGATATGTAGATCGTTTAAAGTTTGCAGTGATATGCAATCACTCATTGCCATCTTTAGCTATGAACTTGACGTAGCCAGATAATTAGCTACAACAATAATCAAGTAACATAGAATAGTAATATCTGATAAAAAAAAATATTGAAAACAAGTGTAGCTTATTGAATTAAGACGAGCAAGCTTGGCATTGCAGATATACTGAACGTAGAAAGTAAATCAGAAAAAGTAATGAGTAAAAATAATAGTTCTACTAAAAGGATAGAGTACTTTTTAGGGACACCTGTGTTATCCACTGAGTGTGACACATAATTACTTTCAATATGGTTGCTTGTATTGTTGATCTTGCGCATGCAGACATTACTGTTACCAGCACTCTCTGACCAGGTATTGAATATTTTCTCCACGCCCGAAAGATACATAATATTACATGACGTAAAATAGTTTATCAAACAATAATACTTTTTTTTTATTAGACCAGGTAGTAATTTAGGTGAATCCTCACCTTCTATTTTTTAATAGTAGTACCCCTACAAGTTGATTCTTTTGCTATCACTAGAAAGCGGGTGACTTCTGTGTGAATACTGTACGCTTTTTTTAAAATATAATTTTCCTAATCAAAATTCTGCATGAATCCTAAGAAATCAAGACGTGAAATTCAACCTCCAATCCATAAAATTTTGACATATTTTTCAATAGAATATTTCTAGCTGCCTTGAAGTCTCTATCAGGTTTTTGATTGCATTGTGAAAATTTGAACAACCTTGTACTTTCAAGATTAGGGTAAAGAGAGCCATATCCACTGCAAGTTTTGTTAGTGTATTCTTCAACACAAATAATAACTCTGCAAGTTGGGTACTCTCTGTTATTGTTTACTGATCGTTTATTAAGTTTGTAGCTATTCCAAGTATGCATAGTTATAGTAGTCTTTGGGTTGATTTTCTTCTGACTTATAAAAATCATCTTCTGGGTCTTAAATTTGAGTAGCATTATAGTATTGTAATTTCGTAGGTCTACTTTGTTATCATTTTGTGGAGTTAATTAACCAGATTTGTATTCAGTATTGAGTTACTTCTCCTGCTTTTTTTTGTACTCATATCTGTTTATTTTTGATCTCCGATTGAGGCTATTTACTTTGCGACTTATCAATAGAACGACAGACTCTATGAATTCTCGAGATATCAGATTTTCCTAGTTCAATGATGATACTGTCTGAATCATATCCAGTACAAAGTGTTCAAGACTAGATAAGGCCATAGACATATACTCTAGAGTATAATCCATTTTCCCCAGAAGTTATGATGGACTGAATTCTTCCAAACTAACAATGCAATGAAATAGATAATACATTATAACTTTATTCAATTTTGAAACCACTAATATACTCTGTAATAAGATCAAAAAAAAAGTATACAAATGATTTTAGTTACAATAAACTGATTATCTATGGTAAAAAGAAAGAAACAATGTGGTTTCTTTCCTAAAGCAATTCTTTGGAATAACTGAGAGTATTATACCAACTATAATGCTTGTATAACATTATGAATAAAAACATTTTCGATGCTAACAAGGATTGAACGCTATCCACACAAACTGAAGTATTTTGTTTAGTTATATGTTTCTTATCATATAACAAAATAAATATAGATGTTTTCATTTTTTCAGTAGGAATTATTCCTGAGGTTGCCTATGATCAAGTGTAAGCGTCGTTCACTCAAAACGCGTCGATATTAACACGGCCCATAGACCTTTCTAATTTTCAGCTTAAGCTCTGAAACCAATGATTTTTGGATATTCAGTAGTTGGAACACTCAGAATAATTATTATTATAAATTTATATGGAAAATACTGATTTTTAATAAAGCCTGTTAGGGTCTTAAAGACCCCAACCGCTTTCTTATTATAAAACTTTTTGAATGGTTGTCTTTAGTCACTTTTATGAGGTTTTTATGTTGGTTAGTTGTGAAATAAAAGTCTATAAGTTGTGAAAACTAATATCTGAAAATGATTCAATTTTAATTCATTGATTCTGAAAAGCTTTTTGCGTAATATAAAAAGGTATATACATTCTTGGATTTTCTGTAGAAAAATATTAACAGCTGTTATTTTAAAGATCCAATATTCAGAAAACATGAGTTTTGTTGTGGTTAACCAGTATCAACAATAATTTACTGTGTTTTCAAAGCTTTTTTTTTTCTAATACCAAAACCCAATATTCAGTTTTGTTATCTTGCAAACAGATAGTCTTATGTTTGCTTGTTAAGATAATACAGTATTTAGTTCCAAATTTGCAACAGTAAAACCTTTCCTTCCTCATGAACAATATGGAGCAATATCAAATGGAACAAAAGCTACTTCCATTACTTTTATACCAACAAATTACATTTCTTTAGCTTTAACTATTGTTTGATATTAAGAATAAATATTGACTATAAGGCATGGTTTCAGTGTTTTTTTTTATCACAGTTAGATGTAATACTCAATATTTTAAAGATAATAGTAATGTAAAAATACCTGACTATATGTAAAATCTTCGAACAATACAGAAGATAAGTACACGCTCTGGTTATGAAAAGCAATCCAAATATTAATTTAGTATTCATTCCGCTTTTTTTCTCTATAGAGAGTTGCTTGTGTTGCAGAATATCTCTCTTTTTTATTTATACGGAAGGAATTTATTTCTATCAGTCTGCTGTATTTACTCATATAAGAGATCCCCTATAACTCTAGTCAACTTTCTATGTGGAACATTTTGTAGTACCCAGCTAGTCATCTTTTACAGAAAATGTCCATGAGACAGTAGGCGGAGTAACCAAAATTACGACTTTTTAGCATTTTATATAAAAAAACTTTGTGTAAAAGAAAGAAAAATATTAACTCTTGACCTAAGTTGTTAGGCTTTGTGAAATTTTGTTAAATCAAACTACGGTTTTTCTTTACTCAACTTCAGAAATATGATACACAAAAATGCCTGATACTGAAATATTACTGTGTGTTTGATATATTATATTACCGTTTAAATTGATTTGTTCCCATCATTATTTAAGTCATGAAAAAAAAAAATTAAGCCAGATGCTAGTCTTGTCTTTTGTTGGTCTTTAATCTCTACATTTTCTAACTTAAAAGATGAGATTTAAATATTCAAGTTTAACAATTATGTAATATTTAATAAACCATGAGTAATACAAACATCCAATCAAAACCGAGTGAAAACTAAACCTCTTCCCACTCTAAAAAATCCTCTACACCTCTTGAATTTTTTTTATCCTCCCTCTCAATCAGCGCAATTGTCTCACGCAACACAGCACAACCATGTCTTCTTCGTTAATCAGAACTATCCGCAATATCATCAATATTGGTCCCAAGCGTTACTGGAATCAGATGAACACTATTGGCGATGCCAAGGCTGGTAAGCTAATCGGTGAAGATTCTTACGGCAACAAGTACTACGAGAACGACTATGAGGATGAAATTCATTTAAGAACTCGCTGGGTTGAGTACAAGGACGGCCGCGAATTCAACATGTCTCAGGTAGAGCCTGCGTGGCACTTTTGGCTCGGTTATGGTGTCGACCTGCCTCCTAACCAGACCCCCAAGGAGTACACTTCCGTTAGAGCCTACCCAATCCCCAAGCATACTCCGGCGTTTACTGGAACTCCAGGTGCATACATTCCCTACAACACCGTCAAGCCAAAGATCTCTTCTTGGAACGCTACTGTCGCTCCTAGAAATTAATGTCAACATTTTACTACTCACGCTCTCACTATACCTTGTCATATAATCCTATTTCTGCTGTTTTGATTTCGCTGTGACAAGATTTCATACATAAATACAATAAACAAAACTACTCATTTACGCTATTCACTATTATGATGATATATATAAAAAAAAGTACTATTTACATAATGGTTGGATGTATATCTATTTGTTTTCTTTTCTGGCAAAAGTAGCGGCCACAATTAGAGGGAAGACTAAGGTGACATCTGCGTAAATCTTTACATGCTGGGCATCGGTACGAATCTTACCCCACGAGATAGCCTCGTCAGGTCTGGCGCCAGCGTCACTACCGTCGAACTCTTGGCCAGTGTTGATATAAACAGCGTAGTCAGCGCCGTTTCTCATCAGACACGCGTTGCAGATGTGGTGTTTGATGATACCACCTCCAAGAATGATCATACCGGCCTTGGTGGCTGCCATGGCCATTGAATTGATCTTTCTGATGTCTGCAACAATATCGAGACGCAGTTGCTTGGGAGAAGCCTTGAATGTGTGGAAAAAAAGCATATCTCCAATAGAACCATCAGTCAGTGCAGGGCAGAAAATTGGAATTTGATTCTTGTGCGCCCAATACAGAACAGAATCTTCGTTATCAATCTCTTTACCGAGACGATCAATCATCTTTGAAGGAGTCCACCAAACGCCAGAGTCAGCGTCATTGGTCTCTTTCTTCTCAGCCGCAATAGCAGCGGCCTCCTCCTGCTCTTCAAGCATTTTATCTAAGATAGGGACAATCCACTCTTCAAACTTGCAATAGTTGTCGTTAGGCACCAGCAGGTTACCGATACGATTAAGGCCCTTCTCTCTCAACTGACCACCAGGAAGAGAAAATTCGCCGAGATAGGTAGGTGCCAGGCACTTGATTAAGTCTTCTTCAATACCACCAGCGGTGGTAACGATGGCTGACACCATCTTGTTCTTAACAAGGTATTTGAGCGTGGATCTGAGACCTGATGAGATAAGATTGGAGGTGTAGCCGAGAAAGATGGTGCATTTGGCGGGTTCGCCGGTAGTTTCATTGACGCCTTCCCACTTAATCATCTCGTTGATGATGTTGCAGGCTTTACCGAGCGAAGAAGCCTGGAAACCCATGTTAGACATACCATCGACGAGGTCAGCTGCAGTAATGTTGTCTTTGTAACTGTCAAACTCGATACCAGAGACCTTGGCAGCATCAGCAGACATCTCGACAGAAGGTTTAAGAACGGCATCAGTGGCCAAAGCGGGCTTTGAGGAATCAGACATTTTTAGGATTGGTAATGATGCTAGTGATTGAACCAATATGACAGCTTAACAGGTCTAGTAGAAGGTTAAGAAAAATCAGGGAAAAGTTTTTTTTTAAAAATAAAAAACTTTAAGAGCAAGTATTGTCGCAAACTCCCAGCATGTAAGTAATATGTTTCATATATTATGTTAACACTTGCAGTGTGTGCCAAGTATTGTGACATCACAATTAGAGCTCGTCATTAGTGCATAAATAAGAAGGAATTATTTTCAAAAAAGAATGGTGATTTTTAGAGGGTCATGATAAAGCTTGTTTGTCTGAATGATAAATGGTTGCTTGAGTCAATGGATAGATAATTAGTTTATTGTTCTTACGCCAAATAGTTACAAAGTTATAATCAATACTGACTATTTTACTTGATCTTTGATGCAAATGTCGAAGTGTCACCAAGTGGTCTGTCTTCTTACATTTGTTCTTAAGACTTTTTATTTATGACACCTAAGTTGTGCTCAAAATCTGATGAAATGATAATTATTAAAACACCAAACCTTGGTTCGTATCCCTTATTGTGCATTCTTTAATTTTAAAGGTAAATCCCAAGTTTTAATGCTGTATTTTATATGCTAAGTCTTATAACATATGTTTCTAATTTTAAAGCTTATATACTAACATAGTTACCCTCTCTCCATTTGTCCAAATACAAGGTAGTGTCCGTTAGGCCGTTCCTTCCTTGACAGGTCTGTCTGCATGGCCTTCCTTATTTCCTCGAGTAGCTAAAACTTTCTTTTGCGTTTTTAACGCGTCCCCGTCGCTCCGAACCTGCCTGGCTGAATGTCCCCAGCCGAAACAGTTGAAACCGGCCAATAAGCTTTAGATTTTCGTTGACTTTTTTTTCCACCATTTTTCTATTTCTTCCCTTCTCTTTCTCTTCTCTTTTTTCCCTCCCCATCCCTTTTCACACCCCACTAAATATCTACACACAGCCAGTTACAATGAGTGAAGTCGAAGAACTTAAGAAGCTTGTCAACAAGCTTACCGACCGTATTCAGACCCTTGAATCGAAGGCTGGCCTCAAGCCTGCCGTCGAGGTCCCCAAGTCCATTCGCATGGTCCTCATTGGACCTCCCGGTGCCGGTAAGGGTACCCAGGCTCCTAACCTGAAGGAGAAGTACTGCGCCTGTCATTTGGCCACTGGCGACATGCTCAGATCCCAGGTCGCTCAGAAGACTGCTCTTGGTCTTGAGGCTAAGAAGATTATGGATCAGGGTGGCCTCGTTTCTGATGAGATCATGGTTAACATGATTAAGAACGAGTTGGAGAACAACCAGGAGTGCAAGAACGGCTTTATTCTTGACGGTTTCCCCCGTACCATTCCTCAGGCTGAGCGTCTTGACCAGATGCTTGATGAGCGCAAGACTCCCCTTAAGAACGCCATCGAGCTTAAGATTGATGATGAGCTCCTGGTCAACAGAATTACTGGCCGTCTCGTTCACCCCGCTTCTGGAAGATCTTATCACAAGATTTTCAACCCTCCCAAGAATGAGATGAAGGATGATATCACTGGCGAGCCCTTGATTCAGCGCTCTGACGATAACGCCGATGCTCTCAAGAAGAGACTCGTGACTTACCACGCTCAGACTGCTCCTGTCGTCAGCTATTACAAGAAGACCGGTATCTGGAGCGGTGTTGATGCTGCCAAGGACCCCAAGGAGGTTTGGGCCTCTATCCTCAAGTGCTTTGAAAACTAAGTTACTTGTATATATTTGTACTAATAATATCAAGGCATGCTTAACAGCTAAAGAACTGTATATTTTCAATTGATGGTTTTTTTTTTTTTTTAGTTTTTATTTGAGCAATTTTTAAGGTTTTTTTTTTTTTTTTTTTTTAAAAAAGAAAATTAAAAAAAAAAAAAATAAATATTTTTTATTTTGGCTAATAATCAAAACTAATAGTCATAGAAAATAATATCAACAATCTAATAGTTTGTCTTAGACAATTAGCTTGACTGCACTTATAAATAAGCCTTTTAACTGGCTCAGATATAAACTAAAAAAAAAAAAAAACAACAAATTAAAAAAAAACAATCATGAAGAGGACAAGCGGCGCGGGTAGATAATGAAAAATAATAAACAAAAAATATTT
>Ga0160505_100729_pt1 | contig 17485 bp, 12 predicted proteins | sample DIDeMG_FD_108225 | JGI IMG/M metagenome (GOLD analysis project Ga0160505, IMG submission 108225) | Enriched chicken feces microbial communities from UW Madison campus, WI, USA - DID2874_E49_Stillage MG | ecosystem: Host-associated > Birds > Digestive system > Large intestine > Fecal ... | reverse complement strand
AAAAAAAAAAAAAAGAAAGAAAAAATGGAAATTTTTAAAATTTAAAAAAAAAATATTAAAAAAAAAAAAAAAAAAAAAAAAATAAAAATTTAATAAAACAATTTAAAAAAAAAAAAAAAAAAAAAAAAAAAAAAAAAAAAAAAAAAAAAACTTTGGGAGACGTCAACCCCCCGGAGAACGCTTTGGTTCTAATCTGCTCTTTAATTCTCTAATCTCGATGCTTTAGCAGATGCTTTGAAGCCCCCCGACATGATACAACCCTGCACCAGAGCATTCAGAAAATCAGGGCTTACATAGTGAGCCTGACAAAATCCTTAAATTTCCTGGTGTTCTTTCTTTTTATTTTTATTATTCTAGATATTGGGTTCAAATAAACAATAAACATACGCATAAATTACTTCAATAAAGGTTTCGGCAACAGGGTCCGCTCAACAAGGACCAGTCTGTTCCATTCTAGCCCTCCCATGACCTTCCCAAGCGGTACTGGTTTGCTAAAGCGAGGCAAAACTCTCTTCTTTGCTCTTTCGGATTTCCTCAAGACTAAACGAGAGCCCGTTCTGTCGTGTGTATCCTGTGGCGTAGCAGTAAGCCTTGATCCGCCGCGCCTCTGCCAACATTGTGAATCCAGCGACAATCACAAATGCTGAACTGACACTGATGAGAGACGCTGTCATCCATGCTGGGCGTGTTTCCCTGTTTAGGTGCCACATGGCAACACAGAGCAGTACCTGCAGCACCGAGCTGACCATGAACAAAGCGCCAACCAGCACCAACTTCCAGTTTCCAGAAAACCCAGCCCAAAACCAGTTGGAGTGGATCCGTAAAATTCGGTTACTACTGTAGATGTCACCCAGTATTTGCCCACGGACGATCAGAAAAAAGTCGCGTGCTCGTGTGGGAAAGAGCCCCAGTCCCGTAATACAGAAGAGTCCCGTTAATACCTGTGTGCAAATTTCGATCCAGATATCTCGCTGAGAGTTTTGTAGGTCATCTGATCCCCATTTGTGCGACATGCCCGGTGCGCTATCAGCCAGCAAGATTGCCAAGAAGATGGCAAAACCAGCTACCAGCAGAAAATAGAACGTGACCAACAACCCGCTGAACGTGAAGAAGAGGTTCATCGACAGGAGGCGTGCGTAGTGCACGGCAACCAGATGGATCCTTCCTAACGCGCTCAGCGGAGGCGTGTTTCCCGGCCGCTCGCTGTCTGCTTCCTCAATCAACGACTGGGGAGTAGGCAGGTCAGCTAATATCGTCATCAAATAGCTGAAAAAGCCGTGATTGTTTTCCATCTCTGTGTAGCTTTTAATAAGGGTCACCAAAAACAGTTCATTTGACTCAATGGCTCGGGTTTCTTCTGGTTTGTGATTGCAATGTTCGCAGTTACTGCCGCAATTGATGTCGTTATGCTTCGGAGGTAAAGTTTCGCTACTGTTGCGAAAGAACGAACGGATATGAAACATTTTGTGCAGATTATTCTGCGAGTCGTGCTCGAATTGTTGGAGCAGTTTTTTGTTTTTGCGTTCGCTAGTGGACGTGAACGAGTTGACAGAGCTATGGAAACTTAGGTGCTTGGTTGATGATGACGGCGTGCTAATGTTCATGATTATTTTAGTGTCACTACTGGCAAGGCGCGTGCCGTTGCCGGGCGGTGCGAGGATAGTCGATGGGTCGTCTGGATGGCCATAACAGCGCGTGGAGGTTCCCATAAACTTACTGGGGTGTGACGCCGGCGTCCACGGGCCAATTGGATGTTCTTGGTAAAATCGCGGGCTCTGTTCATTAGATGTGGGGCTGTCGTTACCACTGCCGATACCGTAATGGTTGAGGCGAAGAATTTCTTCAGGGGAAAATATTTTTAACGACGCCATGTTTGTGCTGCGCGAGCCATGTAATGAGTTAAGACGCCGGTTAGATAATGTGGTTGACTGGCTGCGTGCCACGGACGGGGCAAGAATGGAGTGGAAAAGAGTTGACGGCGCCCCCGAGGGCGCAGTCGATTGGACCAGCGACGGTGCTGTGGATGGCGCCCGCCCGCTCTCCACGGAGTAGAATGTGTACTGTGTGGTGTTTTGTGTCACTTCGGAAGTGGTCCGTCGGTGGCCAGGAGGGTATGGGAGGCCGAGGCTGTTGATGGTATGATTTGTGTTGAGGTTGGTGCCTGTGAAGGTAAGACTGCTGGGGCTATGAACAGGCCATGACAGCGTAGTGTCGTCGGGTGCCGTTGGAGTGTAGCCGCCATCGGTCATGTTGAGCTCGCTGAGCTCGGTGCTTATTGATCCCTCGGAACGATTAGGGAAATGGTAACCCCTTTTCGCAGGAGAATTTGGAAACGTCGTTTGGTCGTTCATGTCGTAGTCGAGAGGGGCAGGGCTTACGATAGATGGCAGAAACAGGCGAGATCCGGGGGAGTTGGTCTAATATATATATATATATATATATATATATATATGTGGACTACAGAGAAGCGCACACGGGTGTTGTATATGAATTATCGAGACAATACGATCGTTCAATTGAGAGAAAATATTACCACCCTTTCCATGAGAATATCATGACGCCAGAAGGAATAAAATATGAATGCAAATTAAAGCAATAGTCGTCTAGTAATTAATTGCAGAAAATTTTTTCATAAATGGTCTTGCTGAGGGCCTCTTGGCCATGCAACGCGCATATAAACGGGTGAAAGATGCAGAATGCTCGCATGTACAGGATCTGCTTCTGCTGGTTAGCCAGAGAGAGTGAAGATCGCGCAGTTGAATCTTAAAGTTACGCTTGGGAAAATACTTCTGTGACCAGTATACGGCGGTCCTCAAAGCGTGGGTAGCAGCGCAGCTTCCAGAAGGGGCGAAGAAGAAGAAAAAACATATAAATACAAGTCCATATCGCTGCGAATCATTACGACTTTTCAGACTCGGGAGTGTACCTTTTTGTGACTCAGTAATTCTGCAACAGGAAGCTGCAGCAAAAGAAAAAAAAAGGGGGTCGACAACATGTCAATCGTAGAATCGACGGAATCGCAAGCAGCTCCAGAAGGTTACCTTATATCTACTACTACCTCTATATATACGGTTACTACCACTGCCATGGATACCAGTAGCAGCCACATGTGGTAACTTGTCATGGCAGACGAAACAGTGATCTGCCAGCATTCAGCTGAGACGCACACGCGGACGGGCTCCGCATAGAGAGACCCGTGCAAGGACTAGGCTGTGACTAACCCGCAGCAGCCACTAGAGAAAGGGGAGGATGGGTAGGGCTAATGTACCAATCTGTACTGACGCAGAATGAAAGTAAATAAAAGCTCTGAAAGAAGCGTAGAAAGAAGCAACAGAAAAGACCGATGAAACAGATATTCGATGCTAAAGCTAGTCAGTCAAAATGATCATCAGGGATTCTAACTGATTGTAAACAGTTACCCATGCTGATGCCCCGCGACTTTAACGCAAGCAGTAAACCCTGGGGCGGGGCTACGTATCTGCTTGTCTCTGGCTTTTGATACTGCTGTTGCTGATTTATTCTGCTACAGTTCAAGTAGGTACGCCTTGCTGACAGAAAGTCTTTGACAATCAGACGTTTCAACCCCATGTAGCCTCGTGCAGATTTGCGCAACGTTAAGGCGATAAGCCCGTCCTGAAACGAGATGAACCCCAGAGGTTTGCTACCCGTCTTGAAACTCTACGAGTGCCTGACTTTTGGTGCCTGTCTTGAGTACGAGGCGCGGCATCCACAATCACAAGTCCAGACAAGAGGATAGAGGTGCAATGGCAGCTTCACTTGACCGTTTTCAAGCCAAGCAAACAAACAGCACAATCTACTGTTACGCCGCCATCAGCATAGCCTTCTTTTTTGGTGCCTTTCGGTCTCTTTTGACTCTGGCTCAGCCGCCGCCACCCGCAATGCCAGCCATTTGTTGCTGCTCTTTTTCAGTGCTACTCGGATTTAGTACTGGCGCTTGGCCTTTTGTAATACCAATTCTACTGGTTCCGTTGCTGTTGGTTACATGAATGATGATGATGGTGATGCCTTTTGTTATAAAATAAATTTAAAAAAAAAAACACATATACATCTACACTTTTTGTTTTCAATCTTTTTTTTTTTCACCTCCTTCTCTGAATATCTCCAAATCATAATCTCTCCTACTGGCTGTCTGTCATTTCCCCCTTCTTACTTACGACACTAAACACAATGGGCAAAGGTGCAAGCAAACTCTCTAAAGATGAGCTCCAAGAGCTCAAAAAGGCCACCCACTTTGATCGCAAGGAGCTGCAACAGTGGTACAAGAACTTTCTCAAAGAGTGTCCTAGCGGCCAGCTTGACAAGACCGAATTCCAAAAGATTTACAAGCGGTTTTTCCCCTTTGGCGAGTCCTCTACTTTCAGCGAATATGTTTTCAATGTTTTTGATCAGGATAAGTCTGGTGCCATTGACTTTAAAGAGTTCATCTGCGCTCTTTCTGTAACGTCTCGCGGCACTATGGACGAGAAACTGGACTGGGCGTTTCAACTTTACGATATTGACAGCGATGGTCAGATATCCTACGATGAGATGCTGGCAATTGTCTCTGCCATCTACAAAATGGTTGGCTCTATGGTAAAGCTGCCAGCTGACGAAAGCACCCCGGAAAAACGCGTACAAAAGCTTTTCCGAATCATGGATCAGAACCAAGACGGCTATATCAGTCTGCCAGAGTTCCGCGAGGGTTCCAAGCACGACAACACCATTGTCTCCGCCCTGAGCCTCTATGATGGTCTGCTGTAGACCTTTGCACACCAACACACATGCACATGCCTACTACCCTTTTGCAAAAATAACAAAAAAAGAAAAAAAAAGGAATTGGTTTTTTTAGAGTCTGCCTAAAGATATATATTTCCTCATGGCTCTGACAGTATCGTGAGGATTCTTGACAAATGGTAAAATGGCATTTTATTACTGAGAGAAAACAGAAAAGCTTTTGACCTTACGTCTAGTTAACGCTCTGAACACTCGCCTTTGCCTGCCTCAATCTCCTGCACTCCCAATGCTAGACACGTTTTAATGAATTTAATGTTATTACAATTAGTTAATATGATTACATGGTTATAAGCCAGTTAGTTGTTCGACGACGGGCGTTTGCCAACGTTGAGAATGCCCGGAAGCGGTTCGCTGTCAATGCTATACATGAGCTTAATGCCCGCATAAATAGCAAACACGATACCAATGCCGGTCCACAAGAACATTTGGGTCTCAACAGATACGTCCTTCTTCTCACATGCAGAGCCCGCGTAGTACGTAGTCTTCTTCTTTTCCGCATTGTAGCTCTTCTCGCATGCACATGCGTACAAGCCGTTAGCAAGCGCACGGCAGTTACCATGGCCTGAGCACGAGTCGGTCGCAAGCTCACATGCTTCCTTGGACTTGTAGGGACCAATGGCTGCAGTAAGCTCGGATGCGCGCTTGAACAGCGTCGTGGATGAGGACGAAGTCGCACTGCGCTTAATCATCTGGCGTGCCTTATGCGCACATGCAGCACGGGGCGCTGCAATCACCATTAAACGTAAATCGGAGCCAGAGGCGACAAGATCGCGCAATGCGCTGGAAATGTCCTTCAGGGCACTGTGGTATTCGTTTGACCCATCGTTCTGCAGCATATTCAGCGACTCAATACGCACAAATGCGGTCTGTCCACGCGTAAGTTCAGGGCCAAGGCGGCGGATGTGGGCGATCTCTTCCAAATGGCGGTGGTGGCTGGCGTCCTCGCCGTCGTCCATATGTCTTAGCGAGCGCTTGAAAAATCCGGCCCCAGCAAGACCCTCGCGCGCAGCAGCTTCAATTTCAGAAGAAAAGTGAGAAATGACAGAGACAGCCTTATCCATAGTGGACTTGAGGTCGCCATTGTAAAGCTCAGTGACATCGTTCGAGATACGGTCAAAAAATGCGCGGAAAAACGATGACGTAGGGGCCTCATCAATGTTAAACGCCGGGCTAACAACGTCTTCTACAGCGCTACTGCTGTCCTGAACAAAAAGACTGCTGTGGTTCTCGGGGAGGCCGTTCACGACAACAACCGCAGTAGGCGGCTTGCCATTGAGGTTACTCTCATCGGAGCCAAACAGACGGTCCTTGCCGCCACATGAGGTCCGATAGCCGGCAGGGAAATGCACATCCTTGACCGAGTACAATTGGCTAACACCGACAAAGTCAGCGAGAGCGAGTTGAGCCTGATGCAAGTTTAGAGTAGCAGGCTTGTTCTGCTGCTGCTGGTTATTGTTGTTGTTATCAAAGATGTAGACCGCAGCACCAGGACATGCAGGCTCAGCGGCAGCCACGGCGGCGGCCATACTAAAGGCGAGCAAAGAGGGTTTCATTGAGAATTGGGCAGCTGTTCGTGCGTGCGTACGTGCTAGTAAAGACAGGAACGAGGGAGCCTTTTTTTATGTAGCAAAAAGGGAAAAGGAAACAAAAAGTGAGAAAGACCTGGCGGAGGGTTGACAAAAAGCAGCCATCTAAATGAGCTTACCCGGCCTTTGTCAACGAAATGACCCAGCAACATCTTTTCTTGTGCCGATGCATGTCGACGACGACGACGACAACGGTAGCGCTACGCACAGTCACTGATATAATTTCATATATAGATATTTTTAAAGATGGCTACAGTAAATACGTCTGTGGGCCCCCCTGTGCCCACGCACATCCAACAGCTACGTGATCTACGCCGTAAGCAGCAGACTGCGCCGCCGGTACAAGAAAGCGAGAACGAGAGCTCCGACGACGACAACTTTGGACCGCAGCTGCCGACCACCGAGGAGTCTAACGCTGATGCAATTGAGCGTCTGAAGCAACGCGAACTAGCCGACCAGGCTGGCGCCCCTGGTAGTAACCTCGGCGCCGATAGATCCAGCTGGATGTCAGTTGCACTCGGCGGCCCAACCAGTGGCGACGTCAGCTACAACCCAAAGACATTCCGCCGAAACGTCGCCGTGCAAATGGACAAATCATGGACAGAGACCCAGGCTGAGCGGTCTAAGCGTCAGGCCGAAGAGATGATGGGGATCAAAGCAAGACCCGTGTCGCCGCCCCGAAAAACACTGCGGCTCGATACGGAAAAACAAGACGAAGACCACCAGAAAAACTCACACGAAGAGGCACGCGCAGCACAGCCTTCATTGCTCGAGGAACACATGGCGCGGCGCGCGCAGCAAAAACGGGAAGAAAAACGGGACGGCCGGGACAAGTCTTTTGACTGGGAGCGTGACATGAAGGGCGGGCGCGGCGGCAATGGGGCAAAGGTAGCTGAGTTTGTAAACCAGGCCCGGGCCATGAACGATAAGTTTGCACGGGAATCTAAGCGTTAAGGGAAATCAGGAATTCACAGGGACATGGGACGCATGTGCACAGCGCAATGGACCCGAAGGCCGGGCGCCAGTGGTCGGTTGATTGTGCTTGTTCTGGCGATTGAAAAAATTTTGCTTGCCCTTGCTAGTGAGTCAATCACGGATAAAAAAAAAAAAACCATTCTAAAAAATATTTTTAAAAAAAAAAAGTTCATAAACCTCCATTGCCAGTCCAATTCCTTTCTTTTTCTCTTTTTTTTTTTCTTCTTTTTTTTTTTCTCTTCTTCTCAGACAAGTTCCCTGGATTTCTCTCCCCACCCCCTGTGCTTTTCGCTCTACCTGCGCGCGCTGATGCTTCTTTGATCCAGTTGTCCGCACCCCAAGATTTAGAAACTATGACCTTGCTCACTCTCGCTGGCCCTACAGCGTACTCGCCCTTCCGCGTTAATGAACTGATCAACAACATCAACACAACCGTCAACTCCTCGGCCGTTGTCGGTATCCGCACTGTTTACATTCACTATGTTTCTGTGCTTGACGGCTCTGACTTGGCGACTAACACCGAGAAGCGTGCGCTCCTCGATGCCTTGCTTGAGTATGACTCCAAGCCCGACGCCGCAGATCCTCTCACCTCTGCTCTTCTTGAGTCTCTTGCTTCGTCCACCGATGCGCTCCCCGAGAACACCTACCTGCTTCGCGTGATTCCTCGCCCTGGTACTATTTCGCCCTGGTCTTCCAAGGCCACCAACATTGTCCAGACTTGTGGTTTTGACAAAGATATTGAGCGTGTTGAGCGTGGCATTGCTCTGATTATTCAGGTTCGCAAGGGCTTCCCTCTTGACGAGCACCTCAAATCCGGTGTTTTCCTCGACTTTATCTACGACCGCATGACGCAGGTAAGCCCTGGCGTGTTTTACTGCCTTTCTTGTTTTTTTTTTTTTTTTCGGTTGCTAACCTTTTATAGATCATCCCTGATGCCGTTCCTACCAACGATGACCTGTTTGCCCACCACAAGCCCAAGCCGCTTGTCCATGTTGCGCGTAATGGTATTCCCGAGGCTAACAAGGCGCTCGGTCTTGCGCTTGATCAGGCCGAGATTGACTATCTATCTAGCTCCTTCCCTGCTAGAGATCCTACCGACGTTGAGCTTTTCATGTTTGCCCAGGTCAACTCTGAGCACTGTAGACACAAGATTTTTAACGCCGATTGGAAGATTGATAACGAGACGAAGCCTTATTCTCTCTTCAAAATGATCCGCAACACCCACAATGCGAACCCTGATTACACTATTTCTGCGTATTCTGACAACGCTGCTGTTCTCGAGGGTGCCCAAGCAAACTTTTTTGCTCCCAACCCTGATACTAAGGAGTATACCTTGACTCCCGAGACTGTGCACTTCCTCGCAAAGGTGGAAACCCACAACCATCCTACCGCGGTATCTCCGTTCCCTGGTGCGGCTACAGGCTCTGGTGGTGAGATTAGAGATGAGGGTGCCGTCGGAAGAGGCTCCAGACCTAAGGCAGGTCTCTCTGGTTTTGCGGTCTCCGACCTTTTGATCCCTGATTTCAAACAACCCTGGGAGCTTGATATCGGTAAGCCTGCGCACATTGCCAGTGCCCTCGACATTATGATCGAGGCCCCTATTGGCTCTGCTGCTTTCAACAACGAGTTTGGTCGCCCGTGCATTACCGGTTATTTCCGTACTCTGACTACCAACGTTATTAACAACGCTGGCAAGCCCAAGGTCAGAGGTTTCCACAAGCCTATCATGATTGCTGGTGGTGTTGGTACCGTCCGACCCCAGTTTGCCCTGAAGGATCGCAGAATCACTCCTGGTGCCGCTCTTATTGTTCTTGGTGGCCCTGCTATGCTCATTGGTCTTGGTGGTGGCGCTGCTTCCTCCATTTCTTCTGGTGATGGTGCCGCCCACCTTGACTTTGCCTCTGTTCAGAGAGGTAACCCCGAGATGCAGCGCCGTGCCCAGATGGTCATTGACAGTTGTACTGCCCTCGGTAGTGCCAATCCCATTCAGTCTATTCATGATGTTGGTGCCGGTGGTTTGTCTAATGCTTTGACCGAGCTTGTCCATGATAATGACCTTGGTGCACGCTTTGAGCTCCGCGATATCCCCAACGTCGAGCCTGGTATGTCCCCCATGGAGATCTGGTGCTGTGAGGCCCAGGAAAGATACGTTTTGGGTGTCGCGCCCTCTGATCTTGAAGCCTTTAAGGCAATCTGCGAGAGAGAGCGTGCCGTCTATGCTGTCGTTGGCTGCGCTACTTCCGAGCAGCGTCTTGTCCTTACCGATAAGCTTCTCAACACCACTCCTATTGACATGGAGATGTCAGTCCTGTTTGGCAAGCCCCCTCGCATGAGCAGAACTTCCTTCACCAAGCCCTTGAAGCTCAGCCCCTTTGACACTTCGCTGGCGGCCGAGTGTGGTACTGCTTCTGAGGCTGTTTCTAAGGCTCTCGATCGCGTATTGAAGCTGCCTGCTGTCGGCTCCAAGTCCTTCCTTATCACCATTGGTGACAGATCAGTTACCGGTCTGATTGCCAGAGACCAGATGGTTGGTCCTTGGCAGACTCCTGTTGCCGATGTTGCCGTCACCATGGCATCTTACGGTGTTACCCACGGTGAGTCTTTCGCCATGGGCGAGCGTCCTACTCTGGCTCTCATCAGTCCCGCTGCTTCTGCCAAGATGGCGGTCGCAGAGTCGTTGCTCAACCTCTATGCTTCAGATGTCTCTGCTCTCGAGAGAGTCAGACTCTCTGCCAACTGGATGTCACCTGCCTCTGAAGAGGGTGAGGGTGCTGCCATCTACGAGGCCGTTCAAGCCATCGGTCTTGACCTGTGCCCTGCTCTTGGCGTTGCCATCCCTGTCGGTAAGGACTCCATGTCCATGAAGATGAAATGGGATAACCAGGAGGTTGTCGCTCCTCTTTCTGTCAACATCACTGCCTTTGGCTTTGTTGAAGATGTCAGACGCACTTGGACTCCTCAGGTTCAAAGAACTGAAGGCTCCCAGCTTGTTCTTGTCGATCTTGGTTTGGGTAAGGACCGTGTTGGTGGTTCTGCTTTGACTCAAGTTTTCAGCCAGCTCGGCAACGAGGCTCCTACCGTTGACGACGCGAATCTCCTTAAGAACTTCCTGCACGCTCTTGAGAAGCTTCACAAGACTGACATTGTTCAGGCCTACCACGATAGAAGTGATGGTGGTCTCATTGTTACTCTCATTGAGATGGCCTTTGCCGGTCGTGTTGGTCTTGACATCAACGTTAACAGCACTACCTCTGATGCCATCTCTGCCCTCTTCTCTGAAGAACTTGGTGCCGTGTTCCAGGTTACTGATGTCGAGGAGTTTGCCAAGATTCTCATTCAGGAAGGTGTCCCCGCGGAGGCTATTTCAGTCGTCGCTGAGGTCACTACTCAGAAGGAGCAGCTTATCAATGTCAGCTTCAATGGCAAGCAGCTCTTCTCCGACAACCGTGCTGCCCTGCAGCAGGTTTGGTCTACTACTTCCTACAAGCTGCAGCGTCTGAGAGACAACCCCAAGTCTGCTGATCAGGAGTTCAGCAACCTAATCGACAACAGCGACCCTGGTCTTTCGTACAAGCTTACTTTTGACCCCGCTGAGAATATTGTTGCTTCTCTGAGCAGCAAGCCTAAGGTTGCTATTCTGCGTGAGCAGGGTGTCAACGGTCACAACGAAATGGCCTGGGCCATGGAACTTGCCGGCTTCACTCCTGTTGACGTGCATATGTCCGACCTGTTTTCGAGCAGAGTTGATCTGAACGACTTTGTTGGTATTGCTGCTTGTGGTGGTTTCTCTTATGGTGATGTCCTTGGTGCTGGTAACGGTTGGGCCAAGTCCGTTCTGTACCACCCCGAGCTGAAACAGAAGTTCTACAACTTTTTCAATGAGCGCAGTGACACTTTTGCGCTTGGTGTGTGCAATGGTTGTCAGTTCCTTTCTCGTCTCAAGTCGATCATCCCCGGTGCTGAAAACTGGCCCTCGTTTGAGCGCAACCAGTCTGAGCAGTATGAGGCCCGTTATGTCATGGTTGAGATTGTTGATGACACTGGCTCTTCCAAGGAGTCATCTATCTTCTTCTCTGACATGCGTGGCTCGCGTTTCCCCATTGCTGTCGCGCACGGTGAGGGTCAGGTGAACTTTGAATCGCCGGAGACCTACAAGCAGTTCACCCAGGATGGCCTTACTGTTGTCCGCTACGTTGACAACTACGGCAAGACCACTGAGAAGTATCCTTACAACCCCAACGGATCTATCGCTGGTATTACTGGTATCAGATCCCCCAACGGCAGAGTTCTTGCCATGATGCCCCATCCCGAGCGTGTTACCATCTTGGAGGGTAACTCTTGGTACCCCAAGAACCAGATCACCGAGGGTCCCTGGTTGAGAATGTTCCGCAACGCAAGAAAATGGGTCAACTAAATTTAGCTGACCTGCAAATGGTATTATTTGTTTATATCCTCTTTGCACTATAATGATTGAAATTTGTAATATCGCTGTTAGCAACCATATAAGTAAAATATATATATATATAAGTTATACAATTAGTTCAAGAAAGTTTTGTTCCACCTCAACATCTACACCATCAACATTCATGAAAAGTATAGCATTCTTCAATTCTTCGCCACATCTCTTCAAAATGGTAAATCCATCATGCTTTTGATACCGAAATAAGCAGGAGCTCTTCAGCAATCGAATACTTTTTTTTTTACATTAATTGTACGTACATATACTTTATTCACAACATAAAAAACAAAAACAAGAAAGACTTTTTGTGATTTTAGTAGTTAGTAAAATTTTTATTTAAAAAAAAAACAATTATTTATTAAGAAAAACAAAAGAAGAAAAAATAAATATAAAATTCGATTTCGTTTTCAGTATTAATTCGTATATCAAATGTTCATAGCAAGAGTTGTTAGTAGTAACAGCCTGAGATCCGTACTGTCATTTAGACTAATGCGGGGACCTTGGACTGACGAACGCAGACACGAATCCAGCGGCGGCGGCGCAGATACAGCTTGTACTTCTCGCCATTTTCATCTACGGGGACCTCATCAAGGCCTAGCAGCTCGAGCGCAGCAGTTGTGACCGTGAGAGGGGGTGCAGCCGAACTGGTCGTCGCGGCGCCGGTGCCAAACGATACCGGGTACTTATCGCGCACCCACTTTTCATTGACAATGAAATCACTGTCATTGTTTCTGGCGCCGAGCTCAACAAAAGTGTCACCCGTTTTGGCTACCGTAGGCATCCCCCGGCGGTCTACCCATCCTATGTCAAGATCAAGTTTCCAACGGCTCCAGCTCGCAAAGGTCCATTCGGGAGGCGCTAGTACCTCGGTCAGCGTGGTACATGACATGAAGTTTAGGTTTGTCACCGGGCCGCGGGTCAGCGGAAGATATGGGTGCGATGCAAAGGCTGATGAGGACCAGTGATATGGCGCACTACTCGTCGGAGAAGCAGGTTTGTATGTTAGCTGCAGTTCAAAGACCTCAGTCTCCCGTTTCTCATGTGGTTCAATCAAGTTGAACTCGACCCGTGCAAGCAAGTCAACCTGCCCCCAGAACTTGTTGTACTTTTCCAAAAGAGTGTCTGGTTTTTCTTGAACTTGGTTTTCCTCGCTGTCGTCAGAATCGGACGAGGAAGAAAACGTCGAAGATAGGTCATCCTCATTATCTTGGTCCGAACGCATGTGATCCTCATCATCCGTCGTCAATATGTGCGACGACACACTCGCATTGTCGAAAATCGCCGATACATCGCTGGCAAATGACTCAGATCGGTTGGTTTTGTGGCGTACGCTTGCTACGCGTGCACGCGTAGTGGTGACCACTTTCTCGAGTGTTTTTTTACCCTTCTCGCGCGTATCGCGCAAATGTAGCTTCAATGGCACAATAAACTGTTCGCGGAACCGTGGGTGCGTGATTCCTGCGAATCCCCAACCAGCGCTCAAGAACACCAGCTTCCATGGCGTGTACTGAATTATCAGCGGTGTCAACAAGTAGATTACCACCGAACTACCTAGCAACACTGAAAATACTAGGCTTGATGTACACTCATCTGATTCAAAGAATGCAAACCTCCTGAGAAACTCGAGCCCAAGATCAAAAGCGTCAATATATAGCACCATGAAATTTTGTGTGTCCACAACATTGTAAAAAAATTCCCGCGACAGTTCCGGCACAGGCTTTGGAATGACAGGATCCGCAAGCGCAGCTCCCTCGGCAGGAATTGGGTTTACCGGCTTGATAAAGGTAGAGTCTGGAGGATGTCGGTACATATATGAGGGCACCATTATATGACTTAGAAGAATGAAAATTGGTACAATTGGCACGAGTCGTGGATTTAACACAACAAACGAGTAAATTGCTAGCACAGCTGTCGTAAAAACCGGATCTTTCCAGGAAATAATTTCAAGGAAAGTGTAGATAATTTCAAAAGCAATGCCGGTACGTGCAGTCATTTTGCGAAAATTGTTGGTCATGAGGTTGATCGAGAAGGGAGGCTGACCCTTGAGATTCTGTGCACGCCAGTCGGCGTCGGACGTCTTAAACGAGACGGTTGGCAGTGCCGATGTCACAAGACGGTCCATGAGCTTGTCCACCATGGTAGTGCCAACCGAATCGGCAACAGTATCTGCAGCAGGAGCACTAACGGTGTGTGCAGTGCTTGTCGGTGACGAGTCCGAGTTGGACTTGGACCGGTGTTTAGATCGAGTTTTCACATGCTTATCAGTTTTCTTGGCTGTAGAATGGTCGGTTTCCCCTCCAGTTACCTTACCCTGTTGGCCGGTATGGCGCTTGATGGTACGCCGCATACGATCAAGAGTAGAACTACTCTTGCCGCCACTTGTCTTACTGCCTCCGCCGCCGGGTCCCACGAGATTTCCCTCAACTTCCAAAGGCGTCGTGGCTACTAGAGAAGGCATACTTTTACTAAAAGGCTCGCCAGTGATTTCAATTCCAGGTACACATATGTTCGGGTCTACCTCGTCCTTGACCGAGGCAATTGTTGTTTCAGTGTTAGTTGTTGTACTTGACTGCTTGGGCCCAACCAATCCTGACGCAGGTACGGCATCAGCAGATGGGGGTTCAATGTCAATAAGCGCCGCCAGTCGCTCCTGACCGTCATTAATAAAACGATCCCAAGAAAACCGTGAGCGGTCAGGACTGGGGTCGGGGGATTTGTCTGTCATTAGCCTGAAAGTCGTGAAGTGCGTTGCATTATGGAGAAAGAAGAATCCGCAAAGCTGGCTGTTTAGGTTTTTATTTGCGTGGGACTTTTCCTTCCACACCTTCTGCCTTTATCGCCAGACGCACACAGCAGAAACAGCATTAACCACTGCAAACGTCACAAACACCGTATTAAATACATAATCAGAATACCCAATGACGCTAAGTGAGTACTGCCGACTCTTTCTTTTTTTCTTCTTTTTTTTTACTAATTCTCCAGTAAAACTGAAGGATGCACCACAGGACCTGATCTCGTCCGTACGTTTCGCGCCAGCCGGTCCAATTCTGCTCACCACCTCGTGGGATGCGCAGGTACGTATCTACGATGCGCGCCAGGATCTTGGAACACTGCATAGTCAAATCACATACAAGGCCCCCTTACTTGACGCGTGCTGGGATCGCACATCCGGAAACTCCACTGCCTACGTCGCGGGGTTTGAGCGCCGCGTGTACGCTCTCGACGTTGAACAGGGAAAAACTACTCCCATTGGACGCGATCATAACCGTGCAATTAAGGCTGTTGTTCATCACAGTGAGTCACGCTCGGTCATTTCGGGGTCATTCGACAAGACGCTACAGCAGACTGATACGCGCACACCCGCTGGTGAGTCGCAAATTTTCCAACTACCAGGAAAGGTGTTTGCAATGGACAGCACGGACCGGCACCTTGTGGTTGGTATGTCAGAAAGGTTGGTGCATGTATACGATTTGCGTAATCTCCGCGGCGGCCCGTTACAGCAGAATGAGAGCTCGCTCAAATACCCTACGCGAACATTACGCTGTATTCCTAACGACGTTGGCTACGTTAACACTTCAATCGAAGGCCGGGTCGCAGTCGAGTACTTTAATTTGCCAGGCACACCACAGCACGAGAAGTACGCGTTCAAGTGTCACCGCATTGTGGACAAGTCGCCCAACTCTGTAGACACTGTGACGCCTGTGAATGCAATTGCTTTTCACCCTACGTATGGCACATTCTTCTCAGGTGGATCCGATGCGGTTGTATGTTTGTGGGACTTCCAGGCGCGCAAGCGCATGAAGCAGTACCCGCGGTTTCCCGCATCGGTTATGGCGTTGGATGTGGATAGTACTGGTACAATGCTGGCGGTGGGTGTGAGTGACGATGCGTACAAAGAGAACCCGATTGAGTTGGGCCCCGCGCCTAAGGCGTCCGCAGTATTTGTGCGGTACTTGGCGGCAGATGAAGCCCGAGGCAAAACTTAGATCGTGCGCCTAGGTCCAGCATGACCGGAGCCCGCCACGTATGAACCATCAACAGTATGCGTTCCGGCAGCTAGAGACACCAGTCTGGGATCATCCCTGGAGTCTGCGAAAGCCAAGGTATTTATTATTTGTTTTTGGGATTTTGTTTACATTTTTTCATGTATATTTCTATATATAGTTCTATATACATTCCCTAAGAAAAAGTCTACGAAATTTCCCAAAACAATAAATTTTTATATTCAAATAGGAGCAGCATGATCTCAGGCAAAACAATTAGATTTAAATTTCATTCAATAAGATTTCCAATTACGTGATAGCCGAATGGCATATAAATAACAATAATAATAATGATATTATTATTATTATTATTATTATTATTATTATTTATTTATTTTATTTCAAATTAATACCGTGTATACCACTTTTTAGCCTTTAAAACTATATTAACACTGAATTTCATAGATCTTATCAAGGAATCGAAACAGCCACCGTATACAACTCTCATGTCTCCCCAACAGTCTTATAAAAGTGTTCCTTCAATTGGTTTTTAGTACCATCAAACGATTCAGGGTCTGAACAAAGCACACAAATACGCTCTTTAAGTTTAGCTCAACAATGCTCAATAGGGTTTAAATAGAGTGAGTATGGAGGCCAGTCAACAGGAGGAATACCATTCCCATCAAGCCAACTTTCAATAATACCAGCTGTACGAATAGGAGCATCATCGTGAATGAGCTTCATAAAAGGCTCCCATATATCAGGGAGATAATCTTCAGTGATTTTGCAAATAGGAGCGTGAAGAATACTCTTTTTGAGCCGACTCCTTATTCCTGTTTATTCTGTAGATCTCTGCATAACCATCATCCCAGACTGCCGCCTACATTGTAATAAATATTCCTTGATCTTCTATATAGAGGATGGCATGCCTGTGTTACTATTTTTCGTTGTGGTGGTCAAATCGTCATAGATATTGTTTATTTCTTTTCCTTGGCCAAGTTCAACAGAATATTCATCATCTCAACCAATCTTGCTCTACAGCTCGTACCCCCAATCCTTACGCGCAAATCCTCATTGGTAGCGTAGTTTAGATATTTCCTCATTTAATTAAGGTCTTTTTCGCGCTTTCCAATGACCATATCCAGAATTTTTCAGCACACGAGCAACAATATATCCGGAAACAGGCCTATAAGGTGATTTGCGGATGTCTTCTATTTTTATAAAGAAATCCCGCTTGATTTGGAAATGAATGTATTGCTTATAAATATCAGAAAGGATCTCTGGCCATCCGGAGCAGGGAGAACTGGTCCCGGTAGTAGAGGTCTGATATCAATGACAGTATCTATTGTTGAATAAGGCAAATCCATTACGCGTTGAATATCAGCCTTTTTCTGGTCTACAAAATATCGGCCAACTATAATCACACGTTAAAGTAGGTCTAATTCCGTTCTAGTAGTATTAATAGAAGTTGTAGGCAGTAAAGGTGTACGAGGCATGACTTAAGTGATTATAAAGAAGGGGTAGGATATTAGGTTAGGCGTCACACGCATCGCAAATTTTTTGTAGACTTTTTCTTAGTGACTTTACATATAGTTTATACATAAATATATATTCTCTTTTTTTTTTTTTTTTTTTTTTATTTTTTTTTTTTTTTTTTTTTTTTATTTTTTTTTTTTTTTTTTTTTTTT
>Ga0160505_100726_pt1 | contig 17498 bp, 12 predicted proteins | sample DIDeMG_FD_108225 | JGI IMG/M metagenome (GOLD analysis project Ga0160505, IMG submission 108225) | Enriched chicken feces microbial communities from UW Madison campus, WI, USA - DID2874_E49_Stillage MG | ecosystem: Host-associated > Birds > Digestive system > Large intestine > Fecal ... | reverse complement strand
TGGTTGAAAGTGAAAGCTGTGAGGGGGTGAAGGGGGGGAGGAGGGTTTGTGGGTAATTGTTTATGGTTTTTGTTTTTTGAAAAAGAAGAAGGGGGGAAAAAAAAAAGGCGTTCCCAAAAAAAAAAAAAAAAAAAAAAACGTCGGTTGGGCTGGCGAGGCCGGAGTTTAAGTAGAAACTTGGTCAGCGCGACCGCCAACGTTAAAATTTGCCCTCGAGTCGTCGCAGCAGCAAATGAGCGCAGCGTTAAATTTTTCGTGCTGACAAACGCAGTGACGCTCAGCAAAACCCGAAAACGCGGACAAACTCTGGGCATAAGTGTACCAACGGGTTGTACACTTGTGCGGATATTGGGAGTTTTAAAAAACCCCAAAAACAAAAACAAAAACAAAAAAAAACATGAGATTTTGATCAAAACAGGGCTTCTTTGACAACCGAAATGGGTGCACTTTACGACACGTTTTATTTCACTTGATCTTCTTTGGAATGATATCTGATATTGTGACTTCTTTGAATATATTTGATGTATCTCGAATATTGGGTCTTCTGAAGGATTGATTCACTCGTAATTCGTGCTGTGCTGCCGACGAGCCAGTTTCTACCCCACAAAACTATGGGTTTGCCATGTGACAGCCCTAAGTATAAACAAATTCTTCCTCTGCTACCTCTCCTTCTCCATCACCATCCTTTCCTTGGTCTCTTGTCTTACCGCCGCCCACAATGACCCAGATAGTCTCGCAGATGCTCAGCGTAGTTCTTTCGCAGCAGGAATACTCTACCCTGCTGCGCTATTTTAATGTCAACGAAACCTCTATCGCACTAAAACCATACTCCTCAGATAGCGAGTCGGGCTTCTCGCTAACAAGCGTCATCCGCACCAACTTACGGCTCTTTGCCAAAATCTACATTCTACTCACAGCTGTACGAAACTTTCGCCAGGCAATTGCTTCGCGGTCTTTAGCAGGATTGTCATTTTTTGATTCCCAGTTTGCACGTATTGCGCTCTCCGTCAGCTCCATTTCCGCATCTTATAAGGTACTTTACAAAATCTTGCTTGAAGCGCAGCCCCGCTTCAAACCGTTTTTCAAATACGTTGAAGAGGAACAAAAGAAACTACAAATCCCGTTTGCGTTTGAATCACACACTTTTACGCCATTTGTCGCGGGTCTCGCGTCCGGTTCTCTCATTGCCATCTGGCCCCATACCGCCGGCCGCGAGATCCTCGGAGTGTACATTGTTGTACGGGCAGGAGAAATGGTATTCAATTACATTGACGACCTCGGTTTACTGCAAAAAATTAAGCCCAAGTTCTTCGGCTCATGGGCACTCTTCCCATTTGCATTTGCGCAAATGTTTCATTCGTTCTTTTTCAATCCAGAAACCAACACAAATGCTGTCAACCGTTCATTGACCAAGCTCTCGCTGGATTTTATGCCAGCCCGGCCGGCGGGGTACGTGGGTGATTGGCCAACCCCGGAACAAGTGGTTCGGAACATTTCGCAGGTCGCTGTCAACAATTACCCCAAATTCACATCGACGCTCATGTTTCCAAACAGCACGGGTGACACTTATGTCCCCGATTATCTGCGCGATGTACGCCCTGTGGTGTTGCGCGCTCACCCATCCATCAAGACTATGACTGGTGCAATCCTGCACCCGTTTGAGCCCTCCAACTTTAAGTTCTACGCTGAGATTTGCCTTAAAAAGCTTTCTTCTATTGGTAAATACGTTTTTGCCCTTTACCTTGTTCTTGGGCTCATTTCGCTGCGGCGCGAGCAAAAGCGCAAAGATCCAAAGGATGCGGACTCCGAAGAGCGGACCGATAAAATTATAAAGGTACTCCAGACCGCACTGCAGGCAGTGCCCAAGGCCGTCCGCACGACGGTCTTTATCGCCATGTCCACAGTTTCTGCATGGGCCAACATTGAGCTTTTCCAGCACCTCTTTGGATCCAAGTTTTTGTCCAAGCATCGCTTCAAGTTCAGTGGCTTCCTTGCAGGCTTATGGGCTATGATCGACCAGGGCAGCCACACGCGTGGCCGCTATCTTTTTGCATTTCGCGCTGCGGGCCTGTCATACTGGCGGGTACTTGTCAAGGAGGGCCGTATCAAGGGGGCCAAAGGATTAGAGGTCTGGTTTTTCGCTTGGTCGTTTGCCATTCTCATGTGTCTCTTTGACCGCAACCCAAAGGTTGTTTCCGGTAAGTTTCTGCGGAAAGTGCTGGGTTTCATCAAAAACGATGAGTTCAAAGATCCCCTAAGCGGAGAAGAAAAGATCAAATCTGACTAGTGAAATTGTTTACAATAAACCACCCTCTTGATAAATTACTTCGGCCAATTTGGCCGTGTTTGGCGCCGGTAGCGGTACAAACTTGGTGCTCTGACTCTCGATAATTGCAGCTTTTAGGCTCCTAACGAATAAAAAAAAACCAAAAAGTAAAAGTAAACCAATGTTAATACCAATAAAAGAAGAAATAAATAAAACATCAGAGGAAGGAATATTCAATAAAAACAAGAGTGCTCTGTACTTACTCGAGGGTGGGCTCACACATGAGGAGGTTTCCATTTGCTGAGAAGCTTGACGCAACCTGGAGCTGGTGATTGTCCATGAGGCCAGTATTTACAACGGCAATGAGAGGTTTGTTCTGGCGAAGCGCATCAAGAATACTACCCGTACCTATCAATCAAAAAAAAAAAATAAATAAAATTAATAAATCAATCCTTTTTTTTATTTTTTTGGGGCACAAATGTTTTTCTTACCTGCGTGCGAAATGACCAGATCCGCATCAGTGATATCGCTTGTTAAGTTAGGCTTGAGATCAAATGTAACTACTTCCAGTCCCTTATTGTTACTGCTATCAGCAGCGGCAGCGGCCATAAACTGGCGATAGAGCTGCAAATCATGCTGCTCAAGCTGCGGCCCATACTGAACCACCAACCGCTGGAACCCGAGACCCCTTAAAAGCGTGTGAACTTCACTAGAAACAAATTGCCGTAACAGGGCAAGAAAGGGGATCGTGGCGCCAGTAGTGACAAAAACGGTTTTGGTCATTTGTTTATTATTGTTGTTGTTGGGGAGATGTGGGTCTTGTATATAACTTGCGGATCGTGGAGGCTAATCGAGATTGGTCGTTACTTTGAATAGCACTCTATTTTTTGTGCGGCAGCAATTGATAATGGGTATGGCAGTTAAGTTGTTTTTTTTGCAAGAGTAATAATAAAATAAAGAAAAAAAAAGGTTGAAGGGAAGGTGTTTTATGAAAAAAAATGAAATATCAGTTGGACACATATGGGCGATGGAAATAAAAACACAATGTCTATCAAGAATCAAACTGGCAACGGTTTTGACAAGTCTACAAATTTCTAATCTAAAAGTACCGGACTTTTTGTAAAAATAATTTACAATATAAAATCTTCATCAAAAGCTCATCTAATAAAAAATATTCATTGCGTTTGACTGTAAAATATATATATCATATACATAACTTTTCTCAGACAATCATCCATTTAGTAGCCAGCAGCACCGGGTGCGTCGGGGTTACCCTTGAGGGCGAGCAGCACCTCCTTAAATCTGGTCTTGTCGCTGAGCTCACTCTTAACACCCTTGCTAGAAGTATCAATAAGCTTGAGAATTCTATCCCAAGTGGTGCCAGTAATGTTGTTATCACGCTCCTCCAGGAACCGTCTCTCGGCCTCACGCACTTCCTCAATGGCCTCGTCCTTCTTGGAAGAGTAGTTCTCGTAAAAGTCGTCAATAGCGGCATTGGCCTTCTCGCGAGTCTCCTTGCGCTTGGCCTCGCTCTGCTCATCTCTTCTCTGAATCTCAAGTGCCTGGCGCTCTCTCCACTCTCTTTAAACCGCAAAGAAAAAAAAACTGGGTTAGCAACAATGAAGCAAGCTATGACTTGATATGCGGCAATACTTACCGAATAGCCTCAGAATCTTCTAATGATAATTGCTGAGTCTTGGTGGTCAGCTCAGGCTGATCAGGCAAATATGGCTCAGCGGGCTCAGAAATGAGTCCAGAAGGTCCTAATGAGCTCTGTGTATATGCCAACGGTTAGCAAAAGAAAACAATAATCCCAGACACCACCACAATTCCTGCGCATTACACAAAACATACGTTGTTATTGTCATCCAAAGCCGGGAAAGAGGCCTTGAAGCCGGCAATTTCGTCGGCAGAGGCCACCTGGGCGTCTGCGCTAGTTTGGAACTCAGCGGCGTCAGCACCCAGAGCGGCCTTTTCTCTGGTCAGGAAATCGTCTTCCTCCTCATTGTTCGTGTTGCTAGTAAAATCGGTGAATTCGCCGTCAGCACCGCTGGGGGTGACAAGGTCCTGGTCAATTTCTTCAAGGGAGGGGAATTTTGAGCTCATTGTGGGCAGATGTGCGTGTGTAAATGGTCTGGAAGGAAAGTTGGTTTATGTTGACGTTGATGAAACTTGCGAGGTTTTCAGGGAATATGAACCAAGAGCTACGCTGTCAGTAAGAAAGCCCTAACCTCAAACGACATAGGTGATAACACATTAGAAATATGCCAACAACATAAATCTCAAACTTTAAAAGTGGTCTGATATGAAACCTTCTTTTTTGGCGGGTCCATGGTTAAAGTTTCAGCATAAAAAAAAAGCATCCTGCTTTTCAACTGAAAAAAAAAAAAACACAAAAAAAATATTCTGCTTTCTTTAAATCACTTTTTACTGGCCAAATCAACTTATCGGTCTATCCAACCACCACGACCCCTCCATCTATAACCTCTCTGTTAGCTATGGCTTTCAATACACTTGCGAGGTCGCAGTTCTTCTTTTCGAAGAATTTTTCCATCTCTGCTACTGCCAAGTCCTGTGGCTCTAGCTCGCTTTTGCTAAAGCACATTGCATGCGGTCAAAAGAAGAGCCCCTCCCTCCTGCTTTCCACCATCTCCCGCAACAGACCTGTCAAATGCACTTCTATTGCCTCTGTTATTAATCGATCTACTACTGGCAGTGCTTTTCGCGGCCAAGCGAGACAGTTCTCGACATACAGAGTATTGAGATCGTCAGCCAAGGCGGAGACTCTTGATCAAGTTGCCCAAAATGTGTCTGAATCCCTGAAAACCAATCCTCTTGTGAATACTGTGAAGCGCCGCCCAATCAATACCTGGAAGCCTGTTGGTTACTGGCTTATTGGCATGTCTGGTCTTGTTTTTGGTATTGTTGTTCTTGGTGGTCTAACTAGACTCACTGAATCTGGCCTGAGTATCACCGAGTGGAGACCCGTTACTGGTTCGATCCCGCCTCTCAGTCAACATGAGTGGGAGGAAGAGTTTGAAAAGTACAAGTCTTCGCCCGAGTTTAAGCTGCTCAACTCCAACATTACGCTATCTGAGTTCAAGTTCATCTTTTTCATGGAGTGGGCTCATAGACTTGTTGGCCGCGCCATTGGTTTGGGAATCGTTCTGCCTGCTGCCTACTTTATCTATACTCGCAAGACAACGCCTCATGTTACCGGAAGAATTGTTCTTATTACCGCACTGATCGGTCTTCAAGGTGCTATTGGCTGGTGGATGGTCAAGTCTGGTCTTGATGAAAAGTTCTTGGAGGACCCTGGCTCCCACCCTCGTGTCTCGCAATATAGACTCACTACTCACCTTGCCGCTGCGTTTGTTCTTTACACTGTTATGATGTTCACTGGTCTTAACATTCTCAGAGAGGCCAGATGGATCAAGAACCCTACCGCGGCACTTCAGGAAATTACCATGCTCCAGAACCCTGCCCTCTCCCGCTTTAGAAAGCTCGGCACTGCGCTCTTTGGCCTTGTTTTCCTTACTGCCATGTCCGGCGGTTTTGTTGCAGGCCTTGACGCTGGTCTTATCTACAACAGTTTCCCTTACATGGGTGAGACCATTGTGCCTCCTACATCTGAGCTCTTTGATGCCAACTACTCCAAGGCCAACCCGACTGGCTGGACGTTGTTCTGGAAGAACATGCTTGAAAACCCTACAACCGTTCAGTTTAACCACCGCGTGCTGGCCACGACCACCTTTTTTGCCATTCTCGGTTACCATCTCTACTCGCACCGCCTGCGACCCTTCATCCCGCGCCCAGCCATGGTCGCCAATAACGCGGTGATGGGATTTGTCTCTCTGCAAGTTGCTCTTGGTATCTCGACCCTCATCTACGTTGTTCCCACGCCTCTTGCTGCCACGCACCAGGCTGGTGCCCTTGCTCTGCTCACCTCAGTGATTGTGCTCTGCTCCCGCCTTGGCCAGCCCAGAACCGCTCAGAAGCTCCTGATTGCGGCACTCAAGAAGCGCGCTGCGTCTACTGCCACTGCAAAGCCCAACACTATCTCTAAAGTTTATGTCCAAATGAAGAAATAGACGGGGTCTAATGACCTACTCCTTCCGTTTCCTCCCCCATCGCTACTTTCAGTAAATCATCACCCATAATCATCCAGTGAATGAAACAATAAAAAAGAAAGCTGGTTATTTTTGAAAACAAAATCTCTCGACATAAAAATCTGTAAATAATGTATGAACATACCCAATAAATTGATTATCTATATATCTTTGTATGAGTACCTTTTTATGGTATTATAACTTGAAAACTAAAGTGAGTATTCAAAAAAAAAGTTGGTGGGGTAATATTATACCATGTGTATAAGTGTGATGTTACAAAAACGAAAGAATAAAAAGTAAAAAGAAAAAATAAATAAAAACTAAAACCATAAGTTAGCTAAGCTCTACCAGATTTGCTTGGCTGTCATTTTGAACCTATTAATGGTAAGGAGATCACGGTAGTCACGGATTTTGGACTTGCGCGGTTTCAGCGGGGGTATTTTTTCATAATTGAGGTCGTACAATTTAGCACGCAGGTGTTCAGGGATTTCAACAACGCCCTGGCCACCCTTGAGCAGCCCCGGCACAAAGTCAGCTTCATCCTCATCAATCTCTTTGCTGTTAGCAGTGGTGGCGCCAGACAGATTTGTGTCAAAACTGCTAGGGGTTTTTGATGCACTCGCTGCTGTAGGTGCAACGGTTATCTGTTGGGTCTGTTCTGGGCTTGCCATCTGGGCACGGTGGTAGTAAGAATACTGGAGCAGAAACAAGCCTAAAATCAGCTTGATCACAAAAAGAAAAATGAATACTAGGATCAGTAAAAATGCCGAAAAGAGAATATCAGCGGCAAACCAAACGCTTTCCAACTTTATTGTAACCGGCTGTTGTTCCGCTGCGTGGGCGGTTAGAATCGAGTACGATTGAAGCAGCATTCTGATGAAAACTGATGCGATTGGGAACACAGGTAGCCCCATCCGTTTTGTCATAATGTAGTCTGAAAGCGCATTTTCCGAATAATCAAAAGTTAGGACATCTAAGAACTTGTCATACACCCGCGACTTGATATTGTTGAACTTTGAAATATACGCGTGCTTAAGCCAGTCCACGCAGATTTCACTACCAATGACCACAAACATGGGCCCGAACATAGCACCTAGCCAGCGATTCCAGCCAGACCATGAACGCGGCACAAGGCCTGCATTACTCACCTCCACAAGATTGCGCATGCCAATGATAAAAAGCATAGCTGTGAGCTGGAAACGCTCAGTGATATCGGCACACGTCAATTGGAACAGGTTCTCACGCTCAAACTTCTTAAACACAGCAGATTTAATCTCACTAAACTGGTTGCTAAGTAGTAAAGTCAAAAGTGCATTTGAATAAGAATTGACTGCCACGTTCAGCGTGATTATCTGATAGAGAATTACCAGAGAGTGACAGAAAACGTATAGAACAGCAAGCATGGCAAACAGTACAGGTTGATAATACTTGTGGGCACCATCGTTGTAATGCCTACTCAAGGTCTTATGTGAAAACAAACACTCAAGAATGTCCTGGCCCAAAGCTGAAAGTAGCTTATCGCTGATCTCGAGCACGCTAAACATGACGTAGAGCTTTATCGCAGACTGGCCACGGATACTATGGTAGATTTTGCTGGTATCCAGCTGGAGTAAAAGATAAATTGTAAGCACAAAAATGAATCCCTTGAGAATGTCCGCTTTTCGTGACATTGGTAGCCGGTTACTTGTACTCCCATTGGATCTCTTCCTCGCTATGGTTCTTCCACAGGTTTGACACACGTTTTTAATGAGCATATATAAGGCATAGAGAAACCGCAAAGGCAGAATAGTGAAGAAATGCAAAAATGAGTCGAGACACGCAAGGGTTCCGAATATAATCACCTTTTCAAGATGAATCGGGACATTTACAAAGTTGACAAGTGACTCAGTTCTCTCTTCGGAGAGAACTTCTCCTGGCTGTGCTTGTAACTCCACAAGTAGGTACTTCCAGAGTGACATCGTGCTTGCATCAACCGGTTTGCTTGAACTTTCAACAGAACTCGTCGACTTCGCGACGGAAGCCAGATCATTTTTATTTTTGGTCGCTGAGGTGGTCGAGGCTGGGTCAGTCTTGGAGGTTTCGGCGAAGGTGGGGGTACCAAGCTGGGCAAAAATTAGGTCAGATTTATTTTCCTCTGCCACACGGCGCCATTTTTCACGCACCTTTTTAATGCCATTTGTGGTGCTGCTATTACTACCCAGCCGGGGTTTATGTATCACCAAGGGATTTACATCGGCATCTAATTGCTGAAGCGGTGCTTGATTTGAGGTGGGATCCACAAGAGAGCCGGATGTACTTGATACTGGCGTGGGATCAGTAGAGCTTATCTTGTCGCTTGTTAGCTTCTCAATCGAGTTTGTAATCTGTTTTGATGCCGGATCATTAGTGGTGTAACTATTAGTTTGGTCGGGCGGAAACTTGAATGCCTTCGCTGTATGGCGGTTGCGATGGTCTCTGTTAGTGTTAAGCAAGCCAACAGAGGGGGTCGATATCGATGGTGCCATTATATTGCTGATCTGTACATTCCATGTCAACTATCAAATGTAAGATGAACAAAAGAAATAAAAAATAAAAAATAAAAAACGTAACTGTTGGCTTATTGAGATATCGGCATGAATTTTTGCTTAATGATCTCAGGGTTTTTGTCACTTTTTTGAATATTTGAGAAAAGTAACTATTAGTTTCCTATAAACGAAATCGGGTGAAAAGCTCAAGAGTTTGAAGACTAAGACAAGTATACTGCATTAAAAACACTAAGATTCACATATTAAATGGCTACAGTTTACTTCAAACTCAGAAAGTTGAAGGCCTAACCCTGGGTCCATAAAAGCTCCGTCAGCGCTCAGCTGCCTCTTACGAGCCTTCAACTAAGAATCTGAACTGACTCTTGAACTGACAGTCGAACGGACGTTTAAACTATCGTTGCAAGCCCAGCTAAAGCCATTGGAATCAAATAATATTGCATTTTCTTATCATTAACATGCAGCAACCACCGCAACAACTGCAACAACCCGTGCAGCTTTCTGACGAAGAGATTGCAGCGTATTTCGCTGACTTCACCAACTCCCATTTCATTAAAACTCTTGCCCGCACAACTCTTAAGCAGTTTTTCCGCCCGGGCATGCTTACACAGCTCGAATGCTACAAATTATCATTTGCTCTTTTGCCATTGCTCCTTGAGACTGTTGATCCTTATTTCCTCAAGTTTTGTGCACGCTTTCTGACGCCTGACGACTTTGAGGAGGTTATTGACGAGCGCAACATATCACATACTTGCGGCTACCCATTATGCTCAAAGGTGCCAACCAACAACAAAGGAAAATACAAGATTGATTTTAAGAGTAGTCAATTTAGTATTGTCCACCCGTTTCTGACCAAGTTCTGTAGCAAGGAGCACGCTCAATCGGCTACTTTCTACAAAAAGCAACTGTCAGACGAGAGCGTGTTTCTACGGCGGGATATATGCTATCTGCCTTATGGCAAGTCTCATTATGAACGACAGATTGCACTGTTAGAGGAGCTACAGCATACGGCAGCCACATCCAATATGTCACTCGACGATGTGGTAATGGAATTTGCCAACATGTCATTCAACGGGAACAAAACTAGCAGTGGCAATGATGCAAAGAATAATGTGGGGGTGGGAGAGAGTAACTATATTGACGGGCTAAGTGAACAGATGAAGGGATTCAACTTTTCTATCGAGGAGCGCGACCCTAACAAGCCAAGCATGGATGATCTTATCGGTGTGGACACAGATCTTGAAGGTGACCACACTGTCATTGAAGGCTACCGGACGGTATACAATAACAGCTAGCAGTGGTACTACAACCTACCCAGGTCCCCATATCTGTTATTTTATTTATCAGTACACTTACTTTTCTCCATGGCCCAGTGCATTCTTGTTCATACATTTTGTTTTTATTTTTGTTTACCTATTTATTTTGTAATGGGATTAGTTTGGATCATTACATACACTGAATTTGATATTTCCAATTGCGGCTTAATTAACGCTTTTGGAAATCCAGACGCGTTTTCTTTTTTCTGTTTGCAAAACGTTTTAATTTTTTTTTTTTGTTTCTTTCAAGTCACGTATTCAATATATCATGAACGCAACTATTTTTAGCCAACACCAACTGATTTAAACAGATAAGTCTGGACATGCCAAGCTCAAGTGAGTTATTACTATCTGTGTTGAACCTACGCTCTGCGCTAGCCAAGCTGACACCCTAACACAGACATCCACCCATCAACCCCCATTAAGAGCTTCTCGTCGCACAATCATAATCCATCGCTGCCGAATAGAGAAGCTGAATCCTCAGCGCTGGTTCAAGGTTCAGATTTAGTATTAGTAATTACAGACACTGAAGAGTCTGGTGTTGAGTCTATTGTCTACGTTTCTGATGGGGAAGATGACCGGCCCAAGCCGAACCAAACATTGCTCGTGGAAGCTGAACAACAGCAGAGTGACAATGACGAACTGATTTTTGTTGCAAGCAAACAAAGAGAAGATGTGGTTGACATATCTAGTGAAGACGAATGGGATCCAAGTATTGATACGTTGGATGGCACGACTATGTCTGTCAAGGGCCAAGAAAATGCAGTTGATAGAATTGAAGAGCTTAATGGTCCAGAAACTTCCAGCAAATCTAACCACCTGAAAATGACGGGCAATCCCAAAGTTCAAGAGCCAGTCATTGAATTATCTTCTGAGGATGAATACAGCGACAGACTCTCGGCACCAAGAGTTAGGAAAGTACGTTCATTGCGTCGGCAGTCATATTCTCAGCTTCCGGAGGAGTCGGATTTCGAGTTAGAATCTGAACCAGAATCAGAAGAGTACGAAGATTATAGTTTAAAGAAAAATCGCCGGCCAACTTCAAAGGCTTCTAAACGAAAGAAATCAAATTTAAAACCGGGGTCTGTGACCCCTAAGCGCCGGCTCGTATCGCTTGATGAATTCCCAATTACCATGCGGCGCACACCAATCAAGTCATGTACCCCAGTCCGCAGGAAAAGAATAGTCCTTGCGCTGAATACCACTCCAACGAAAACTGCTATAACGTTTTCAGAATCTCCATCAAAGTCTCACCGACCCCTAGTAACCACCACGAATATTAACAGCATTTATACTCGCGCAAAGGCGCTATTTCAGCGAGGATCGCAACTGAGGAATATAATCGGCCGTGAAGCTGAGCGCAAAACAATTATGGAGTTTTTCTCAACTTGCCTTGGTTTTAAAGGCCATGGTGCACTGTGTTTGACCGGTGTGCCTGGGACAGGCAAATCAGCCCTCGTGAGCGAGGTGCTCGAAAGGTACATTGCGAATTCAGGGGGTGCTAGTAATATCAATGTGGCTGATATCAATTGTGTAACTGTTGGTGCTGCGAGCAATGTATTTGTAAAAGTTCATGAGGCGTTTTCAAGCAATGATCAAGATAATTTGCATGACAACATAAGCGATACAGACACCGATGAAGATGTGCTTTTGTTTGGAATCAAACGCCAAATTGTTGATGATCTCGATAAGAGGTTTTTAGGACCATCTAGCCCAAATAAGCGGTATCTACTAGTACTTGATGAGCTGGATCATATGCTGACACGCGACCAAGAGGTCTTGCATCGTCTATTTCACTGGGCATGCGCACCAGAGTCGCGGCTTGTTCTTGTGGGAATTGCAAATGCGCTCGACTTGACGAACCGCTTACTACCACGACTGCGGCGTGCAGGCCTTGTACCTCAATTGCTCTCATTTAAACCCTATGAAGCACCGGACATTATCCGCGTCATTGAAGCCCGTTTGTGGACGCTTGTGGAGCAGAGAAGTAAATCGTTATCTGATGAAAAACATGACAAAGCCGTGGGGCAGAAGCCCAAGCTGCCCCCATTAATACATCCCTCTGCCATTCAACTCTGTGCACGGCGCGTTGCGGCCAACACGGGTGATTTACGCAAAGCTTTTGATATCTGCTGCCGTGCAATAGAGCTAGCTGAAGCTGAACAGGCGGTTGCCCAGCCACAAAATACCTCCAACAACGGGACCAGCTCAAGTACTTATTTTAACGACAGAACAAATAATAGTGCTTTAGCTAGCCCCGGATCGCGCTTGAAAAGTTCACTGCTATCAAGCCACAGTCTTGACACTAATCTAATCTCTAATCGTGACAGCCAACCTGGAACCCAGATATCTAATCACACTGTGATATCTACACCCCATGTCTCCATCTCGCATGTCGCAAAAGCTTGCTCGAGTCTATTTTACCTCAACGTTGGGCACAGAATTCAGTCGCTTAATTTGCACCAAAAAGCCGTCTTGTGTGTACTTGTTATGCTTGAACAACACCCGCACTTACGACAAAGCCATAATTCTAAACAAAAACGGGCCATTGGACATATGGATTCCCCTTCCCGTTCGCCAGCATTTAATGATTTTACACCAATGCCTGTGATAGTAGCTGATGTGTATGAGCGTTATACATCGCTTTGCCATCGCTCCCAGGCTGTGGCCGCACTACCTTATACTGACTTTCTCGATGTTGTGTCTGTGCTTGAGACGCATGGGCTTGTGGAAACGCTGCTTGACTCTCCCCGCAAACGTAAGCGCGCGCTCCTTGTTGGGATTGGCTCTGGTGCTGCTACCACCAGCCGTGGTGGGTCCAATCCCGGCTCGCCCACTGCTGGCAAGAACGCCATGACCATCACGGGCGGTGCCAGGGGGTTTGAAAGCGATATTGGTCAGCGCCGGCTCAAGTCTCAGGTAACAAAAGGTGACCTCGTGCCCGCTGTTGCGTCTATCTCTTTGCTGAAAATTTTTCTTGACGAGGATTGAATTTTTCTTTAAGGAGGACTAGGGAGGGGTTAGCATACTGGTTCAGATAGCGGATATCAATTTTGGTTTATTTTTTTAATAGTCTTTACCAGGTTGGTCTCATGTTCCATCCCCGTCTCTCGCGGTTTATTTTCAACCTCTCGCCCCAGGGAGTAACAACGCATTCACAATAAGCCTGGCTAAGTTGGAAGAAGGAACTCAGGTTCTTTTGTGAACAACTTAGTACCAGCATTGCATATAAAAAAAAGAATTAACAAAGATTAATGTTACAAAGAAAAATGAAATTATTCGATTTAATAATGTATATAAGTTTTAATTAAGATATTATGAAATAATAAAAAACTATGAAATTCGTTCTTATCATTCCTAACAAAAAGAAAATAGTTGTTCTAGAGCAAGGGCCAAATCGTATAATGGCGGTACTTGTAGGCATGCTTTGGCGATATCTGGGTCATTGCTTAAAACAAGATTTTTACAAGCCCACTTGTCAAGGTTTTCTGATGTTGGTGTACATGGGATCCAATTCCCTTCGCCCCTCGAATTTTGAGTCAAAGCTGTCAATATCAAGCGAAAAAAAAAAAAAGAAATAAAAAATGTTAAAAAAAATAATAATAATAAAATGGCATCATAATAATCAAAGAGTTCTAATGCCAGCCACCGGTGCTGCTCGATAGCTAGCCAAAAAAAAAAAATAAAAAAAAAATAAAGCAGGGTGCAAGAAGCCAGAAGTGTGTACGCAATTCCTCCTCAGGTCAGAAGGAGGGGTTTGTATTAAACTTGAGCGAGTCTAGATTTTACTCTGACGGCAAAATGTTGTACGTAGCGAAAGAATTCAAAAATACGGCAACACTAAACGTGATATGTCAATACAGTATTTTCGTTGATCTTTTCTTTTGTTTTTGGGATTTCTGGAAGCTTTTGGTCGGGCAATAAAGCTCGAAGGTTTAATATTTTATTGTTATTTGTAATTCACTTTTTTATCATTATTATCTCATGTAGTCAACTGAAATGGTTTATTTCCAGGACTATCGCATCTGCAGAAGGACATGCTCAGTTGAAATCAAACTACGATTACTCTAATGTTAAGAAAAAAAAAACCATAGTCTTATCAACGCATATGTTGCGGTACCCTAATTGTCAAGGCCAGAGAAAATAAGTGCTCAGGAAAATAATATTTGCCCACAGTCAAAGGTATATAAACGCTGCTACCATTTTTCAGACTATCATCATATTGAACTAGGATTTAATTCTCACAGGCAGCATGTACAATTCAATGCGAAGAATAGAAAAGAAAAAAAAAAGACGTGCTGATGATAAGTGTTGGTATTATGGCTTCTTTTTTAATCTTACCGGACCCTACTGTAATCAGGGTGTTTTAGCATGTACAAAGCTGTTGTTAAAAAAAAAAAAAAAATCTTTTTTCGGTACGATTCAACGATACTGGGATATGTACAGAACGCTACAGAACGCTGGTAAAGAAGCTCGAGGGGTAACCGCTGCGGTCGATATATCCCAGGCTCACGGTATTTGCATAACACAATAAAACGCTGTTATTTATGATCAAGGTTGCTACCAACGCGCATCATGTGTGTGTTTGTTTTTATTTTATAAACACATCATCAGCTACGTCGATGGAGTAGTGTGCAGAAGCGTTGTAAGATACTAATGGTTGTAGCAAGAGAAGGGAGAGAGCGTCACTAACTCCACGATAAGTCCGTTGGGCAAAAATGCACAAAGGTATGTATTTCGAATCTGTACCCCTTAACTGCTACATTTTAAACTCCAGCAAAAGAAAGAAAAGAAAAAAAAAAAATTTTCTTTTCGCAACCTCTTGTAACAAGATGGCTACTCGGACTTAAAAAAATCTAAGCAATGCCGGGCCTAATAGAAAACAGTTAAAACTCAGGGAGAGGTACAAAGTAAAGGTCTTTTTGTCACAAAGCAAAAGAGACGAGGGCGCTGCGGACGATTGGCAAAGCAAGGGATACAAGAGTGCTGTGGCTTAGTGCAAATGGCTGGACTGACGGTATCAACAACATAAGCAATAGTACCAGTCGACAACTGGGATTTGCTTAAAGTTCTCACAACTGCTGATAAGCGACGATTTGTTCCTCTTTTGGTGGATTCGGGAGGTTCTCTGTGAAAGGGCCTAGAATTGCTCGTAGAAGACCACGAAGGCCGTTGGGGGATTTCAGGGTGTGGTAAGGTCGTATTATCTCAGCCCTGACTCACCAGATCTGACGTTAGATTCATAAACTTTCATGGGTTAGGGCAAAAAAGCCCATGCAAAACAAGCCGACAACAAAAAACATAATCGTTGTAAGATTACCATGGGCATCATCAACATCACCAACGAAAAGCTATTTACGACAAGATGAACATTGGTTTTGGGTTCAATGGTGGTGCGTAGTTTGGGACTCGTGGCGATGATAAATAAACAAATAAAATTATTTAATAATAAAAATAAAAAAGAGTAAGCGATGGCTAGGTCTGAGAGTAGCAAGGAAAGCAGCCGGTTGTAATTCCCATTAATGGCTCATTTTGGTCGCATGTAGGCTCAAAACATAGAGTCAACCCTAAACAGCAGTATAACTGATATATCTGTTTGTGATAGCAACAAGCCCTAGCTGGTTAGAGACTCTGCCATGGACAAATTAATGGCGATGCTGGCTCATCTGAGTCTGACTTGTTAATATTATTATTGTTATTATTATCATTATTATTATTATTATCATTATTATTGTTTTTTTTCATTTATTTTATTCACTTTTCATCAACAACAAACATTTCTTTTTCATTTGTTTGTCTGCGCCTCTCATCTCTTTACGGAATCATACCAAATAAAGCAATTCGCCGCTGTATTCCGCCGCTTTCCCCCAACTTGAATAGCTTTTACCAAAAGCAGTATAGTTTGAGGATTTTTGGCCAATAACACCTCAGGTTTCATGCAAGCTCCCAGCGTAACTTTGCGTCCGCACCCACACGCCAAATATCGCTGCCGCGCGTTGCACAGATTTCATGGCCCTAACTCTTTTTCTTTTGGAGAATGTTAACTCCGTTGACACGGGTGGTTCTTGTTACCCAATAAACCTATATCAATACGGAAAAAAGTATATATACATCGCTGTTTGCCACCCGTTTCTCTCCCTTTTTTTTCTTGCTCAACTTCAACTGAACCCATTTTTTTATTTTTTGTTCTCTTCTAACTGCCTAGGACATATACACTGCTATTATAATTACTCTCAAGCAAACTTATCATGTCCTACTCATACATTATTGACCCCTTGTACCAAAACGTCATGTGCGACAATAGTGTCGACTCTCTCGACTTTCTCGACGTGCCAGACCTTGAGAATGACGATGGCGACATGGAGGAAGATCAGAACTCGGCCCAGGGCTCTAGCGATAACGCCGATACTGTGGCCGATAGCATAAACTCTGCCTTTGGCCCGCTGCCACTTTCCGTTGATTACGTTGTCAAGTCGCCCAGCTCTAACGAAGACATTATCTTTGACTACCTTAATCCTATAGACAGCACGGCCGCAACCGACGTGCCAGACTACAGTCAGCTGTTTAAAGACGTTAATACCACCTCTGAACTCATCAACTTTCCTACTTCGCATAGCATCTCATTACAACTAGACAACGCGCCAGCAGAAGACCTTCCCATTGACGTTAGCCCCAAGGCGACGCTATCACAAAGCATTTCCAAGGCTTCTGATGAGTATGATTTTCTTACCAAGGCGGCAGATTCCATCCCTGAGGCGGCTGTCTCTTCTGCGTCTATCTCTTCTGCATCTTCCTCAATTCTTCCCGGCGAGACGCTCACCGAGGAGGAGCGTAAAGCTCGTAACCGGCGCTACGCCAAGAAATCGCGCGATCGCAAGACGCGCCGGTACCAAGATGCTCTGACGCTAAACAAGGATCTGGAAAGCCAGATTGCTGCGCTGCAAGAGGAAAATACCATGCTGCGCAGTCGTAACTCAAAAATGGACGCCGAGCTCCGTGGCTATAAGACCCGTCTGGAACAGGCCCTGCAGCGCATTGAGCTTGCAAGCTCGTTAACGCGCCGGTCCCGCTAAGAGTTTTGCCGGAAAAAGAATGTGTCTTTTTTCATTCTGTTATGTGATTTAATGATGTTGATGGTTTTCTTGTTTATTTTTTTTCTCTAATTAATATAATTATACCTGGTAGCTTTTTTTTTTTTTTTTTTCCCTAAAGGGGGTAATGTTTTTGAGATTTTTTAGAATTGTAGAAAATAGTAGTTTTAATTTTTGTATTTTGACATTTTTAT
>Ga0160505_100725_pt1 | contig 17504 bp, 14 predicted proteins | sample DIDeMG_FD_108225 | JGI IMG/M metagenome (GOLD analysis project Ga0160505, IMG submission 108225) | Enriched chicken feces microbial communities from UW Madison campus, WI, USA - DID2874_E49_Stillage MG | ecosystem: Host-associated > Birds > Digestive system > Large intestine > Fecal ... | reverse complement strand
GGGTACGTTTGGTACTGGAGAGCATCCTTTTGCACATCATTTGCCTGATTTAATCCCAATTTCATGGTCGGACCATTATGACCAGAACCTTGGCCAGGACCTTGAACTCTGGGACGACTGGGCCCATTCATTTGAGTACCATATTGTTGGCGGTGAACATGAGGAGCTTCGGTCCCATTTGGCCCGCTCTGAACAAATTGATGCTGAGTGTTCGGGTGGCGCAGATGCGAAACATTGTCCAGCAGGTTTGGCCGTCCAGACATCATGTAATTCAGCAGCTGCGGCTGGTTGTCGGCATTCGCCAGCCCCATACGCGGGTCTAGCATCCCTTGAGGTATTAGGTGCTCCGGAACGTTTAAGGTCTCGGGCTGGTAAGGCCGGTTATAATGAGCCATGGTGTAATTCCGACTTGACGAAGGTCAATACCGAAATCGGTGAAAAATGGCTGTGGAAACAGTGGAGGTCAAGCGATCGGCGTCGGCCAGATCAGACGTAGCAAAGATTTCAGCACGGACTCCGGCAATGGAATCGTGTGTAAGGGTCGGAAGTGTCGCCTATACTAAGGAGAGAGAAGACGAAGACGACGGGGAGATAAAAGACAGGAAGGAATTGGACGAGGAGGAAGGTGCGGGCGTGGGCGTGGACGTAGGGGCACGGGAGGTAAGGGTTTTCTTCAGTTGGATATGACCAGTCCCTGCCTTTCAAGAAAAAGGTGCTGCTCGATGAAGTCTATTGCCCGTAGTAGCCTTTGGTGGAAGAGTTCCAATTAAGGCACAATTGTTGCTGTGGGAATGGTCGGGTGTGTATGTGCAGGAACATGGTCCAATTTTATTTATAGAGATTAATGCACTTTTGTTTAAGTGTAATGCGGAATCATCGTGTGCGGGGGGAAACGAGATATCGGTAGGTTGACAACGAGGTTTTCATTTTCTGATTAACTTTTTCGAATATTTTCCTTTCTCAAAGGACTCGGTGGGGTTCCATCAACATACCATGGTGATCCGAATGTAATGGTGTACAGGTGTATGTTTCCATGATCTACAAGTGCAAAGACTTATCCAGAAGAGCTCACTTTAGATTAAAATATAATCAAGTTGAGAAGTTTACATTTTAGGGACCATTGAAATGCGCAGTTTACTATAAGTTGTGCCTTTTCCGCCGCCTCGAAGCGATTTTTTTGTGAGTGTTTCCATTTTAGATGGTTTCGTATTTCCGTCTGCAGATAGCTCAAGGGCATTCTCCATTCAGTCACTAACTACGGACAGAACCGCCTCATGCGGTGATATCCAATCTCAAGTTAATAAAGAACTGATGAATCCTGGTTTCTGGTATCCATCTTGGAGGCTTGGCATCAACATTTGATGGGAACTATTTCATAGTTGACCTGATCGCCCACCAAAACCTATATCTGGATATAATTTTGTGAAAAAAGGGCTGAAATCGAAATTGCAAATCCCCCCATAACTCTTCTGCTGAACCCTTTTCAAATTCTTCTCATCGTTTCCCCATATCATGCGGATCCATTCCATCTTTTTCTTAATACCTTCCAATTGTCTCCATATAAGCGTACTGCATGTATTCACACACCCCAAAGGTAACTCTTACCTCCGATTTCACTAATCTACTATCTCCCTATCTAATTGACAATGCCAGCCTACCACTCCACCTTTCTCAACGAATCGTCGGAGAGAACCGTCGGCAACATTGTGTTACTGCCAATCCATACTCAGTACCGTGGTCCTTCGTATCCGCCAACCTCCGAGTACGATATTATCGAGGAAACTCTTGACTTGTTTAGAGCAAATTCCTTTTTCAAGAACTTCGACATCAAGGGCCCTGCCGACCGTTTGCTCATCTACGGTATCTTGTTTGTCAGTGATTGTTTGTCCAAGTTGAATGCCAGAACTACCTACAAGGAGGCTGTGCGGGCACTAAATAACTTGGCCTTGGACTCTTTTGCTTTGCCAGGTGACATTGGCTTCCCATTGAATGCGCTTTACCAGGCTCCAGGCAACAAAAACGAAGCTGATTTATTGCGTGGTTACTTGCAGCAGTTCCGCCAGGAGTTAGCTGACCGTTTATTGAAGAGAATCTATGCGGATGACGAGAACGTTCCCAGCAAGTACTGGTTATCGTTCACTAGAAGACGGTTTATGAACAAGAGTTTGTAGGATATAGGAACGAGAAGTTTACAGGTCAGTGTAGGTGTTGATTGAGTGATTCAATCAAATGGGACAATTGAAGGATGGTAGATGGAGCAATTGATTCTGGGTACGAGAGATGAATGAATAATTCAGTGAGTAACGACAAGTTTGAAGACTTGAAGAGTCTTCAGAGGAGGAATTGAGTGATTTTCAGTTAAGAGTACGATTGATCTTAAATTGAGTGATCATTAATATATGCAATCTGGATGTTGAAGTTGTCTACGACCGACACTAATGAGTATCATTAATGAATTCGTGGTTAAGACGATTTATCTTCCCTTTTATTGAAGAAACCGTCTGCTACTTAAGCTTCTCATTATCGAAGTTTCAATCACATCTATAATGGCCTCCCACCTTCCGTCTCCCTAACTAGTGATTTCAAATGCTAATGTTCAATTGTTTTATCATTGTGATGACAGATTTGCTCTTTCAATTTCCTTCGAATTTAGCTAGTACACCCCAGGTATCATCCGTTTTACCCTTTTCTGGTACTCCACATATTCTTGGCCATACATTTGATTCACAAGAATCCACTCCTCCACATCCATCCTCTGGACGAAAAACCGACCCAAAACAATTACACTCAATAAAGAAAGTAAAAAGTTCCCCAAGATAACTTGCATACCTACGACATACACCAAAAACCCAATGTAACTTGGATGTCGACACCACGAATAGATGCCATGTGTAATCAACTGGTTGGGATGATTTTCACCAGAACGAGCTCCTGTCTCGATATAATGTGAAAAAGAGTTTCCACAAGTAGCAATCGCTGCCATTCGAATGAAAATTCCACCAATTGCTAGTGGTGTTCCCCACATGCTTCCATGTCCATTCCAGAGCCGCAATGTGATGATATGCTCGAGAATACTGGCTACATGGACCGCTGCTAGGTGGATTGAGCCCCGTGCTCCATACATTAAAAACGAATAAGGTGTGACAGTTCGTGGCAGATAGTAGTAGGTGGTGAGATACTCACTGGCGTGAAAGAAGCTCCAGAGTAGGATGTAAGTTGAGAGATGTGTGTTGCGCGTATATAGTAGGCCATAGATGGAGAGTGACGTCGTAAGAGTGAGTGTGAGCCATTGGTAAGCTAGTTGTCTCATGGATAAGATTCAGCGCAACATGAATGTTAGGAAGGTGTACGAGTACTTTATGAATATCTCCAAATTTGACGTGATCTCAAGAAATGTTTACAGGCACACCTTACTGAATGGAAAATGGACAATGGAGAAACAATATCTATTAGGAATGAAGAAAAAGAAAATTGAATTTTGTAGTGAATGATCTACAACGTGTTTATCTTTCATAGAACTATTTGAAACGATCGGCTACCAGTAGGTATATATGGACTGAGCTGAACTGAAAGTCAAATGATTCAAATAGAACTGTAAGGCGACAACAAAATACTTCAAATATACCATGAAGAATACCAAATATTTACATAAAGTCAAAAACTTCCACCATAATGTGTTGATACTCGATTGGCATAAAACCCCAATTCCAAGAAACATTCTACTTTATGACACACTTTCCCATTTCATCCTTGACCTCAACCATAGTCACCATTCATCTTTATCATTATCAAAATCTCCGGTTATCCAATCATCATAAAATTTGATTCCTCCAATTAATCGAATCACATCTCCAAATTATCCTCTCGGCAATTCCCCCATCCCAATTTCTCCTTTCCTCCCAGCTCCATCTCGTCTTATCAATCCTACATATCTCTCACATATTTGATCAACACTCTACATAATGAAATCCCCCACAGTACGTCTCCATGTGGTGGCTCTCAAAGCTTTTGCACTTGGAGCAGTGTTTCTGGCAGCTCTAGCAATCATTTGGCTCAATCTGTCCAACTCAACTATCTTTCGGCTAGCAGCTTATGGCCTTGCAACCTCCATCTTCCATATGCTTGAGTTTCTCACCACAGCATATTACAACACAGCGGAGGTCGATGACGACTCGTTCATTCTTACAGATAGAGATTTGCATCTTGTGGTTGTTGCTTCTGTTGTTGAAACTGTAACAGTCCACTATTTTTTTAACTACCTGACCTATTCTCTCAATGTCGGAGGTTTAGTAGTGGTTGTAGGTCAAGGTTGCCGGACCCTAGCCATGGCCACTGCTGGTGAATCATTCAATCATTATGTGCAAAGAGAACACACCGAAAAGCATAAATTGGTTACTTCGGGTATCTACCGCTTCCTCCGTCATCCCAGTTACTTTGGCTACTTCTGGTGGTATGTGGGCATGCAGATCATCCTCGGAAACTGGGTAATGGCTGCAGTGGGCACATACAAATTACATGGATTCTTCAAGGCTAGAATTCAGTACGAGGAAGAATTTCTTCGATCTTTCTTTCCTGACTACTCCAAGTACGCCGCAGCTACTCGCGTGTTGATCCCTGGCATCGCATAGTCTATTCCCACAGTAACCTCTTTATATATACTCTAATGATGAAGCCAACTGGACGCTAGCGTCACCTCTAATTGCAGATGCCATACCTTAAGACAAATGCATCTAGGCCGTCTTCTTTGGGGCAACTCCGTTGCCGTTGATGTTTCTGTACATCAACAATCCGTTGTCTCCCTCGACAAACTGGCACCATCTAGCAGACTTCCACAAAGAAACCCACATGTTCTCATCCGAGTGCTGGTAGTGCTTACCCATCACCTTCTTGATAGCCTCGGAGGCAGGACGAGCGTTGTAGAAGGGAATACGAGAGCAGTAGTGGTGCAACACGTGGGTCTCAATAATGTCGTGGAAGATGTGCTTACCGATGAAACCAAACTCTCTGTCAATGGTAGCAGCAGCACCTCTAGCAAAGTTCCACTCAGAAGCCTCGTAGTGGGGCATCTTAGGGTCCAGGTGCTGCAAGAAGGTAATGAACACAAGCCAGTGGTTAACTCCAATGTATGGGATGACCCAGTTCACAAGCAAGTTGAATCCACCGTAGTTCTTGTACCACGTGTACAATACAAAACCCTGAATCAAAAGACCCAAATCAGACAACACAATGTACCAGTAGTCTCTGGCCTCAAAGATGGCAGAGCTTGGGTTGAAGTGACTCATACCCCAACCAGTCTTGGCCACAGGCTGACCGGTCACATTGACGAAAAGGTAAGCGATCCAACCTCCCAATTGCTGGACAAGGATAGTGTACAAGGAGAAAATTGGAGAGTCGCTGGCGATCTCCTCGAGAGTGTGTGCGTTTCTACCCTTGATGAACTGCTCTCTTTTCTTTGGAACAAACACCATGTCTCTTTCCATGTGGCCAGTGGCCTTGTGGTGCTTACCGTGAGAGAATTTCCACGAGAAGTAAGGCACCAACCAGTAAGAGTGCAACACCCAACCGACCAAATCATTGAGCCAGCCGTAGTCGGAGAATGCCTGGTGACCACACTCATGGGCCAAAACCCAAAGACCAGTTCCAAAAAGTCCCTGAACAATGGAGTAGGTGGCCCATGCTGCGAATCTCAAGTAGGCGTTAGGCAACTCTGGGATGTAGGTGTTACCCACGTAGCCGATGGCCACCATACACACAATGTCTCTGGCCACATAGTATAAAGACTCTGCAGCTCTTCTCTGGTAGCACTCAGAGGGAATGGCCGACAAAATGTCCTTAATGGTGTAGTCTGGCGCCTGGAACTCGTTACCGTAGGTATCCACGGCAGTCAAGTTCGAGGTGAACGAGGCAACGTTGCCCTTCTTTTGCACGGAAGGACGAGACGAGGCACCAGACGCGGACGAAGACGAGACGCCAGAAGTGGACGACAAGGAAGCAACCTGAGCCATTTGGGGTGGAAAAGGAAGAAAGGTGAATAAGGTGGAAATGGGTGCGAAACCGGAAACGAACCACTTATAAGGGAAAAAAAAAGTAACGAGCGACTGTGCACAGGGCAAGGATAGTCTGATTTATATAGGGAGGTATGGCGGAAGGATTCTTGGCAGGAGAAAAAGGGAAAGAACACAGCATATGGTGGACATTTACCGGATATGGGTAAAGAAACAATTTGTAGATGTGGGAACGATGATAAAGTTGGAAATGAATAGTTCAATTGGATGGGTCGAAAGTCTGATCTATAACGGCTGCGAAGATGTGCGGACCCAAAAAAAAAATAAAACAAAAAAAAACTTCGCACCCAAACTAATTTTTGGGTGAGAATTACTTTGACCAAGAGGTGATTGGATATTCAAGAGTAGTTCGTGAGTAACAGGAATTATGAGGATTTCAGGTAGAGGGAGGACTCGAATGCAAGTGACAATGCACCTGTGGAGGCATTTTACATGTGCAAGCGTGGTGGGCAATGTTTAGTTGCTTTTTGTTATCAGATCTTTCCCTGGTAGGTAACTCTGGAGGTCGTGTGGAATTGGTAGATTGGTGGCCCTGGAGGAAACAATCAGATTGGGGATGTGAACCGTGGCATAAGATGGCGGGACTAGTGCGAATACGATATCTATCATTTGTCCGAGTTTTTTCTATTTATTTTTCCAGTTTCGTAATCTTCCATTCTCGGTTTAATTCTCTCTTCTTTATTTTCTTTCTCTCTCTCTTCTATCGTTTTCTCTACTATTGCTTTTTCGTGTGATTTCATATCAGCTGTGTTCTGTATATCACAGGGACAATTTTTTGTCCGTCATACTTCACACCCTAGTCCTCCCGTCCGTCCGTGGTGGTGATTTTCGGACCCTTCCTGTATTGTTGGTTCTTTCTTTCATGTCTTCATTCTCCTCATATATATTCAACAATTTTGAACCTTCTATTATTTTACTATCGTCTCCTTTCTCCTCTTTGATCTCCGATTCTCTCCGATTCTCTCCGATACCCCACCTTGACAGCATTATCGCACCTACACGTCTCTAGGTTATCCGCTATCTCAGCCACTACTTGTATGGACTTAATCTCGTTACCACACCAAAATTTTGCAGAATGTAAACCATCAAATCGATCCCCCATGCCAATTCATCACACTCAAGTTATTTCTTTCGTCAAACAACCTCTCTTTGTAGTCGTCTCCCTTGTCGTGTACCAACTCCACCTGCCCCACCATGGCTTTCTGCAGTCCCGGGCCCGATAGCGCAGTACTTGAACAAAAAAATTACTCTATCAACCATCACTAATGTCGACCACTATTGAAAAGAAGCCAATTAACTTCTCCAACATCCTTTTGGGTGCCGGCTTGAACTTGGCCGAGGTCACCACCTTGGGCCAACCGCTCGAAGTTATCAAAACCACAATGGCTGCCAACAGAAGCTTGTCGTTGGTCCAGGCTGGAAAGTTGGTTTGGTCGCGTGGAGGTTTGTTCGGTTTTTACCAGGGGTTGATTCCATGGGCATGGATCGAGGCTTCCACAAAGGGTGCTGTCTTGTTGTTCGTCTCTGCCGAGGCCGAGTATAGATTCAGGACCATGGGTGCCAGCAACTTCGTCTCCGGAATGGGTGGAGGTGTGGCCGGTGGTGTGGCCCAGGCATACCTTACCATGGGATTCTGTACATGTATGAAGACGGTCGAGATCACCAGAGCCAAGCAGGCTAACGTGGCTGGCGCTGTGCAACAGTCCTCATTCCAAGTATTCCGTGAGATCTTCAAGAAGGAAGGTATCAGAGGTATCAACAAGGGTGTCAACGCAGTGGCCATTAGACAAATGACCAACTGGGGTTCCAGATTCGGATTCTCAAGATTGGCTGAAGAAGGTATTAAGAACTTGACCGGAAAGAAGGGTGACGATAAGTTGAATGCTGTTGAGAAGATCGCTGCCTCGGTGGTGGGTGGAGGTTTATCTGCGTGGAACCAGCCTATCGAGGTGATCAGAGTGGAGATGCAGTCGAAGACCAACGATCCTAACAGACCCAAGAACTTGACTGTTGGTTCTGCTGCTAAGTATATCTACAAGAACAATGGTGTGAAGGGTTTGTACAGAGGTGTTGCACCTAGAATCGGTTTGGGTGTGTGGCAGACGGTGTTCATGGTTGCATTTGGTGATATTTTCAAGAAGATGTTGAACGCTGACGGCGCAGGTCACTAATTGGTGGTTTGACTCAATTCTAGCAACCATTTGACAAGTTCGTGTTATTAATCAAGAGCGATTCATGACACTAATCTCGCCTATCTATATTATAATTGATAATCCTTAGTACTACATGTTTGAAGAAAAACAGTATTCTTTTATCAATACTATTAGAATTATTTGTTTCTAGCAATCCCCCAACGGTCGTAGCAGTAGAGCCCCATAACCGTCAATACAATGCCAAACGTCTGAATTCCTGAAAATCCAAACGAGCTTTCCCAGATAAATGCAACGATAATCACCACGATTCTCTTCATAATGTTGGCAATCGAATAGTTAATAGGTGAGATGGTTCCTAAAAGCAGAAAAGCAAGTAATGATTGCATGAAGTGAGAGACTCCATTCAAAAACACTAATGCAATCAACTCATTTGTCATCTGAGCTAGCGAAAACTTATCATTCCGAACCTCCAGGAGAATGTAGAATGGCATGGTGAAGAGGAATCCAAGCACGGAGCAAAAGAGCAAGATGGTCAACTTATCCAATTTCTTGGTGTCATCTTTCTTGAAAGATGGAAGTGAGTTAGTTTTTTGTTCAGGTTCCACAGTTAATCTCTTTTTGGCAAAGATATTCTGTGAGACGAAAATGAACATCGAGATAAATGCATATATGAGCCCTTGAAAGTAATGGTCGTCAGCAGGCAAAGACGCACGCTTGGGTTTATAGCAGGTCAACATAATGCCTGCCATTAAGGGAACAAGTGTCAAGTAGGTGACGCTCTTGAAAGGCACCTTATACACGAATCTGTAAATACATACAGTTGTGATGGGCGAGAGTGCCTTAATGGTGTGTACCAATGATACTGGAATGACCGAAGTTGCTTTGTGGCTAGTGATATGGCCCACAAACTGGAAAAGGCCCATGGGCAATGTGGTGGAAATAATAAATGCATTGGGGGTGATGAAGTTTTTGACCGAATGGTTGAGCGAGTGCAAATCTGGCACCGAACCTTTCGGAAACCGCAACGCAAGCGTGGGCAGCACTGTCAAAGCCACGAAGAGTGTCACACACATCAATGCGTTCAAAATGAACTGGAACTGGGTAAGTGTGACTGGGTATTGGAAACGGGACAAAATGGCCTTGGTGGAGTTGGACGACACAATAGAAAAGCCGTACCATAATGCACACATAGATACCACTTCCAAGTTGACCTTAGGAAGTGCCTTCAGAAGCCACGAATCTGACACGGGCTCCTCGGGCACGGAAGCAAACGTGTCGAGACTGACAGTAGAACCAGCATTGGACCCAAGAGAAAAGAAGTGAGACTTTTCAAAAACCGGAGTAGGCGAATTCGAAGTTGGCGGAGTGATAGGTGTGAAACTGGACAACGGTGATCGAATGGCCCTAGGATGGTTCAACTGGGAGATGTTGGTAGATGATAAATTTGGGTTGACCTGCGATGTACGTTGAGGGTATGGATAATTGTGGATGTCTTCCACGCTGTGGTTGACGCTCAACATGGTGGTAATGCAAGGAGAAGAAGTGAATGGGGGGTAGCGAGTGACGATGTAGAAGAAAAAAAAACAGACGGTTGGGCAAGGCAGCAAAAGAAGAAAAAAAAAAACCAAATCAAAGATCTCTAAACGTGCTAAACCTGTACCTCAAATTGCTTTTTTTGACATGTTTGGGCTCGGACTTTTTTTGTTAGTGCAGAACCGCGAAGTTTTGTATTTATATTTGGGATGTTTATCAACATAAATGAGGATATTTTTAGAGACATTTTTGGTAAAACAAAGCAATAACTTGGCTGTTCTTAGACTGATCTCTTATGAAATTTGTTTCCACAGTTTAGCCGTTCTCACTCGTCAACCAGCCACGTTTAACCAAATATACCCCTGGAATGTTGCTTCCTGCAGGTCGTTCTCATTTGGGCAAGAGTGTTGATCAAAAGGGACACCAGATCGCAAGATGCATACTATCGTGAATTCGTTCCATTGTGGGGAAATCGGCCAATTGTCGAAGAAGAATGCCAAAGCAAGGTGCATTTAGTACATAAGATATTGTCTAGATGTTTTTTTTACGGTGTGTTAGAATGAAATTGGAAGGATGTATGAAATAAGTAGATGGAATAAGATCCGTGGTAGATAGAAGAAATAGGGAAAAGAAAATCGGAATCAGGGAATACAAAGCCATAACTGATATGTAATTGAGAGCGAAAGAAGCAGCTTTTGATCTGGATAATACCTCTTCAGTGTTTCATTTTCTATAATATGGAGCAGCCCCAAATCTGTGCTGGTTAAAGGCGTTTGTTACCCAAACTTTTGTCAATTTTTTATCTGACTAGCTTGCTTTGATATGTTTCAGTACCTGCGAAGGTGTACTTTCTTTCAGATTCACAGTGTGTGGCTTTTATTGGGGTGGCATAGTAGCTCCTGGCTTTTCATTTGAAGGTGGCTGCGCCTGGTTTATACCTAAGAGCAATTGAAAGTCCTTTGAGGTTATCGAATTTTCACAAGTGCCTAATTTCAAATTCTTAGATCGCCAAACTCTGAGTTCTTCAATGATTTGTGGGTCAATGTTCGTCACTATCCACATCATTAAATCTGTACTATTCTATTATTACCTACACTCTTAGGTTTTAAATGGAAGCTTGATATTTGAACAATTCTGATATTTGAATAATATGACATTTGACATTTGACAATCTGACGTTTGGACAATTCGAGGAATAATGATTGGAGATGTAACATCTCTCATACTCTGTAATTTACCCGTCACGCAGTAGTTTTCGAAATTCACTTCCCTTGCCCTGGTGACATTTACTAATATATTCTTTGCTTGCAACGGGCCGAACAAATTGTGAGAACTGGTCAAATTCACGGATCGGCTCAACTGAAAGACCATTTCTTTGAAGACCCTTTAACAAATTATGAGGATCGAGTTACCTCCTATCGAACATCCTCTGTTGTTACTTCCATTACACGGTGACCATTTCTAAACTCATAACTCAAGCTCCCTTTAATTTCTAGATCCATTCCCCTTGATACGTAATCGACTTAGGTGTCAACTACTTTTGTCTGCACAGACCACCAACGACATCAGCCTTGAGAATGGAAATTAAAAACTTTACTCCTCGCTGACTACCATTCCACCTCCTTTTGACATCACCTTCCTACTAATTTCACATTCCTCTCACATCATTGTTTTTCTTTCTTTTTTTTTTTTTTCAATCAGAATCCTTGCGCTTCACTATCGTATCTTTAACACGTCAACCTGTCAATATTTTTGCACCTTACTCCACTTCACATGCACCCACCATTTTTCTCAATTTCGGGTTTATCCACCTGAACGACATGAATTCAACCTCAAAATCTTCAAATCTTGAATCACATGTCAATCTTTTCTCTCACTTCTTCTTCTTGTCTTCATATCCAACTCCCATTCGACTGGTCTGCACACAGGAAGTCTCCATTCAATTTCTCCCAAACAACGATAACAACCTCCACTCCTTTTGTTTCCTGGCACTATTGACAACTTTTCGAGTTGAATCTGAAATCTGGATTTTCTTCTTTTCCGCAATTACCGTTGTCTGTTCATCCCTCATATTCCTATAGATCATGGCTTCCGTGCTAAGTGATCTATCCAGGTATCTCGTCGTGAATGGCGCCAAGTACATGATCAAGAGGGCCATTGCCCCTGAAGACGAAGATATACCCGATGTCACCACTCCTGAGGAGGAGCAGCCCGATCCGGTCACCGAAGAGGTATTCTCTTCGTGGGCGTTGTTCATTCTTTTGTCTCTCCTATGTGCCGCGTTGTGGTCGTCTTACTACCTCCAGCAGCGAAGGATCAAAGCCATCCACGAGACGGTGCTTTCCATCTTTTACGGTATGGTTGTGGGTCTTATCATCCGTGTTGCTCCGGGTCATTACATCCAAGATGCCGTCAAATTTAAGTCTGGCTACTTCTTCAATATTTTGTTACCACCTATTATTCTCAATTCGGGATATGAGCTACATCAGGCGAATTTTTTCAGCAATATCGGCTCCATTCTCACTTTTGCCATTCCAGGAACTTTCATTTCCGCCATTGTGCTAGGTATGATCCTTTATATTTGGACAGCTTTAGGTGTTGATGGTGTTCATTTGGAATTCGTGGATGCGTTGGCTGTTGGAGCTACTCTCTCAGCCACTGATCCTGTCACCATTTTGTCCATCTTTAACGCCTACAAGGTGGACCCAAAGTTGTACACCATTATCTTCGGAGAATCCCTTTTGAACGATGCGATCTCCATCGTTATGTTTGAAACGTGTCAACAGTTCCATGGTAAGAATGTGACTTTCTCATCGCTCTTTGAAGGTGTGGGTTTGTTCTTGATGACATTCACCATCTCCACTATTATTGGTATCTCTGTAGGTATCATAATTGCCTTAATCTTGAAGCACTCTCACATTCGCAGATATCCCCAAATCGAAACTTGTTTGGTTTTGCTTTTCGCGTACCAATCTTATTTCTTCTCCAATGGTGCTCATATGTCTGGTATCGTCTCTTTGCTTTTTACGGGAATCACTTTGAAACATTATGCATACTTCAATATGTCCAGAAGAACCCAGATTGCAACGAAGTACATTTTCCAGTTTTTGGCTCAGTTGTCCGAGAATTTCATCTTTATTTACTTGGGTTTAACTTTGTTTACTGAGGTGGAATTGGTGTTCAAGCCATTGTTGATCATCGTTACTTTTATTCTGATCTGTGTTGCTAGATGGTGTGCTGTGTTCCCCTTATCTAGACTCTTGAACTTTTTGTACAGAGCTCGTTTCGAGAAGTTCAACCGTACAAACTACATGAATGGAGGAATCTCTTCACAGTCCATTCCAGAGGAAATCAGTCATTCTTACCAGATGATGATTTTCTGGGCTGGATTGAGAGGTGCGGTCGGTGTAGCCTTGGCTCTTGGAATTGTGGGGGAAGCGAAATCAGCCCTCTTGGCTACTGTCTTGGTCGTCGTGGTGCTCACTGTTATATTCTTTGGTGGTACCACGGCCTCCATGCTCGAGATTTTGGGCATTAAAGTTGGCTGTGTTGATGAACACGATATGTCGGATGATGAGTTCGATATTGAAGCTCCAAGATTGGCACTCACAAATAAACCAAATGTCATGAGCAACAGAAGGTTTAACCCAGCTCAGCAATTGTACCGCAAGGCCAGTGACAATAACGTCATCCGGAAAAGCACTTCGAATATCACCTCGCCTTACATTAAGAATTCTGGCAGTCTGCATTCACTCAGCTCTCAACACGAGCTTATGAATGACGATGATGAATTCAACACCAGTGATGTGGACGACTTGTTGGCAGGAACTGTTAATGTCAATTCTGATATCCCCGCAGCAGCAGCATCTAATCAGCCTTCAGCTGGAGTTCTCGGTGCATTTTTGAGTGCTGAAGAGCATGCGAAGTGGTTCACCAAGTTCGACGAGGAAGTCTTGAAGCCTGTGCTACTTGACATCTCACCTACTCCAGGAAGCGGTGAGGCAGGCAGTCCGACAAATAGCGACAACTCTAGAGAGAGAAACGCTTAAAAAAAAAAACACTTACGAAGTCTGACCCCAATATATTACTTTTGATACATATTAGTAAATTTTTGCACTGTGAGAATGCGCCTGTTTCTGTTGCTGTGCAATTGAAGCATCGATGACCCACTTTGCTAGCTTGAATGCTCTTGACGACAATTGCAAGTCGTTCAACTTGAAGTTGTACTTGACACAAAGTTGGAAGAACTCGTTCATGGTCAAGTCATGCAATAACGCAATTAAATGATGCTTCGTGGCTTGTTCGTCTCCACGAAGTTCAGGGGGAACATAAACTGAAGCAGGGAGAATGTCTGTGTAGTTCGCACATGCCCGTATTGGGCGCTCTAACAAGTTGAGAACCTCACTGATGTGGTTATTGGATATGGTGCCACTTCTGTCCTCTTCGACGGCGTGGATTAATAGACCGGTAAGTGCAATAACCGCATTTCCATAGTTAACTGGGTTTACCACACGAGACTCCGCATCACGCTTGATTGAAATGCGGAAAAATATTCCCATAGTTGATGAAAGGAAGTTTTCGTAATACTTATGGAACTGAGCCTTGATGGCTTGTAAATGTTGAGCAAACGACTTTGGTTCTGTGGGCTTAGGAGTCACGAATGCAACAACGTATGCTCTTATTGGCTTCAACACATTGAATGAGATCCATTTCCCAAGAGGAGATTGTTGCAATTTTTGGAATTGAATAGCCCACCCTGGTTGTTTCTGCACGGATTTAGCATCTTCATACTTCTTCAAAGGACTGGATGTGGCTGTGATGTTTGCCTCCGAAGTATCCACCGTAGTATCGTAGGAATTGCCGAAAATAAACTTCTCTTGTTTGAATAAGCTGGCAGGCTCCTCTTTTATAGTCAATTGTGTCTCCTTCAAAGCTGCCATGTCGGATTTCAGTCTATAGTTAACTCTGGACGAAACCTCACGAATTACCAAAGCACACTCATCCAAAATTGCGGGCCATACGTAACTGCCTCGCGTAGCGATATTGTAGACTGCATTTCTGCGCTTGACTTCCTCCGCATTCCGGGTGTTCGCCATGTATGCCAATTCTTGAAAGGCTGACAAGCGACTCAACTGATTCTGAGGTTCCATGTCACGCAATCCTGAAAGCAAAGTGCCAATGGGGTCCTCGCTGTAGCTACTGATTGGTTTCTTTGCGTCCAAGCAGCCAATGGTGGCATAGATATTGTAGACGTGGTTGACAAGTTCCCAGGCGCAGAACACGAAAAATGAGACGTAGCCGACATTGAACAAAGTAGAAAAGCCAATATGGAAACGAGGAATAGAGGAGTCCAACTTGAGAGCTGCAAAGAAAAGCCAATTGATCTTGTAGATGATCGAACGTCCACAGTAGTACACCACAGGTGCTGATGCACTTGACAACACATTGAAGGCCACAGCGTTACCGAAAAGAGAAATAACGTTGGAGAAGAGCACCGACTCCGGCCTCACAGTGTTGACACCATATTTGAAGCGGAGTCTGTTTCTCTGAAACACAATATGTTGGAGAGCGTACAACAAAGCGATGTAATAGGCATGAAACCAGAAGTAGACCCACTCATCATTAACGGCAGGTTTATGGCGGTACTCTTTGGCCACCACGTAGTACTGAGATGCCAAAGGAAGCTGGGAAATGAAAATGAAGAACGCAATGTATGCTGAGGTAGCAAAGCAGCATAAAGTCACCAAGTATCGACGAGTAAATACACTCTGAACAATATGGAGGGCCAAGGTTTTGGAACGCGAGTATTCCACAGTGGAATTGGCGTCTCTACAAACCTTGACTAGCCAAAGGGACAAGAAGATCACTGGGGCTCGATATAGGGTTGCTCCAACGTTGGCCCAAAAGCCATTATAGGGAAAGCCAATCAAGATGGCCACGAAAATGGAAAGCAATACATTGATTTTGTGAAGAAACCGTAATCGTTTCGCAAGAACCTTGCCAAAATAATAATTGTACGAGGTGATCCTCTTTGATGGTGCCATTGAAGAGGTGTGGTCGAGAAGGTTGAAGATGGTTGTGAAGATGCAGGGACAATGAGGTGAAGGGAGTAGTGGGAGAAGGAAAGTTTGTGAAAAGTTGAAGTCGAAGAAGGATTTTAGAAATAGTAGAGGTTTTTCTTTCATGGAATTGTATTGAGTTCTATAATATTCAATTTGTTGTAAGTGGGTTTCTGAAAAATCTGTTCATAATTTCCTGCCAACAATTGTTACTTTTCAAGAAAGTGCACTTGATTTTTGAGAATCTTCATAATGATTATAACTTGCACTTCTCCTCACAAGGACATAAAATAACGGAAGCTGAAAATTGCCAGTAAAGTTCAATATATCCTCTTTATTCATATTTAGATTTTATTTATCCTCAGTTTCAACTCACACATATCATTGACCTACACTTATCACAACCTCCAATATATTCTATGTACATGTTACGAGTGGTTGAGCTTGGTCTGGGCTGCTCTTCTCACCTTCTCAGCCTCTCCACTCAAAGTGTCTTTAACGGTATCAAGACCAGGCTGGCCGTCAATCTCTCCAAATGCTACATCCTTGACCAATCTCTCCGTAGACTTGGTATTGGCAAAAGTGTTGTGGAACCCAAAGAGCTTGTCCTCGATCAACCTCTCCGACGACTCGAAACGGCCAACCTTAACCTCAAAGGCATCACGAATGGCCACCTCCAACTCCTCCTCAGTGGTGATAAACTTACCTGCTGCATGGTACAACTCCAAGAGCTCAGTTGCCCTGTTTTCCAACTGCCCCAACTCACGAGACTTTCTGTTCAACAAACGTTTCTCTTCCAAGAGGGCCTGCTCCTCATTGGTTCTGGGTCTCATGATTGGGCCTTTCAAGTACGAATCAAGCGTTGGCAATGTCAACTTGGTTGCCTCGGATTCCTGGAAGTGTTCCAGCTCATCCTGATGCTTGTGATCAGACTCCAATGCCTTGGCTTTCAACTCATCAATGCGACGAAGTCTCTTCTCCTCTGTTAAGTAGGCGTCCTTCAAATGTTGTCTTCTGATTTCGTCTCTCTGAACGGCCCACAATTCGTCTCCACTCAAGGTGGACTTGTCTGCCTTTGGCTTTCTGGCAATTTGTTTTTCTATTCTCTCTTCCACGGTAATCACAGGCTTCTCAACTGGTTGGCGGTGAAATGTGAACCCTTTCTTGGAAGGGAGAGGAATACCGTCAGCGTAACCCTGTTCAATGTGTTTCTCTTCTTGCTTCTCATGCTCCGTTTTGGCTCTGATGGGGTTGTTTTTGAAGATTGGACGCACTTCAGGCAAGATACCCGACTTACCTCCGTACTTGATGGTTCTCTTGCTGAGTGCCACCGCCGAAGTTCTCATGGTGCTTGCTTGGTGTTTTGTAGTAGTAGAAAAAAACTTTGAAAAAACTAGTGTGCGGTGCCCAAACTTGGTGTAGCTACAATGATCAACATTGGAATATAGAACTACCTCTAATTAATTTTAATTTTAATTTTTTTATTTCCTTATTCCATAACTTCGATTATATATACATATTTGTTTTGGCCATTTTTCATCTATTCACTCTAGACCATCTTGGCTTGGCTTCTTTTCCGTTTTTTTTTTTTTTTATTATTCCCAGCCAGTATTCAACACCCCAAGTTTGATACATTGCCCCCATTCCTTCCTTGTGGATGTTTGTTCTTCCGTTCTGGTTTTTAAACAACTCAT
>Ga0160505_100724_pt1 | contig 17514 bp, 6 predicted proteins | sample DIDeMG_FD_108225 | JGI IMG/M metagenome (GOLD analysis project Ga0160505, IMG submission 108225) | Enriched chicken feces microbial communities from UW Madison campus, WI, USA - DID2874_E49_Stillage MG | ecosystem: Host-associated > Birds > Digestive system > Large intestine > Fecal ... | reverse complement strand
TTAAGTATAATATTCATGAAGTACTTCTGGAAATTCTTCTAACCATCAACCCATCAAGCATACTATTAAGAATCCCTTACTAGATCTTCTACCTACAATTAAATTATAATACTTAGTATTATATGCTGATATTCCGTGGTGATATTCTTACTAGGCAGATTTCCGATTTATTGTTCTTACATCAAACAGTTGCAGACAAATTTATAAAAAGAATCTTCTTACTAAATTGTATATAAATTTATATCCAATCATTTTTCATCAGTTTTCTAATTTTGAAGTCCCTCGTTACATTAAATCAGTACTCATTATGGTCTTTACAGGGTCTTAGCCTAAGACCGTGAGCTACTCCCAAGATACCAAATACAAGTTAGAACTAGCTGCCTGCTTAATTTGAATCTCTCAAGTTTATGATAGCTTGAAAAACCTTGAAGTTTTTAAATGAGCATTATGAGATTTCATTTTAATTCAATTTTTCTAAAAAATCTTTTTCTTCTTTAAAAGGGTTAACTGGAATTATAGACCTATCATATTATTTTTAATCAATTCATGAAACTTCAAATTAAAAAACAATAACTTTTGCAATGTTAATTGAGACTTTAATAACATTCAACTATACATTTTTATGCTTCCCTTAGCATATGAAATTATTCATGGAGAGCGACACCATAGAACATCTGAGATTATAGTACGCGCTAACACTGCTATCTTGCCGGTGTCATAGAGACAAATGTTTTAAGATTTATACCGTCTTTGTATGTCATTCTGTTTGTAACTATTTGATGTAAGGAGAATAAACAGAGTATCCTGCTCTATTTTTTGCCACACACCTTAGAGATGACAAGAAGATGAACAATATTGAGTATATAACTAGGAATTAAAATTTGCATTCGTTAGATAGCGTTGAGGTATTTATCATTGAAACGTTTAGATGGCAATTTGTTTTGAAAACTTGTGTTTTGAAGTGAGTATGATAGTAGTGAATATCCAATGAAAAAACAATTGTGGTTTATTTTGGTTGCGTTAAACCTTAGTCTGCTGCTACAGGACTCATAATTTGATTTTATCTGGCAATAACAATATGCGCGAATTTCTATAACTTGGGAGCATAAACTATACGATTAATATGACCTACCTACACAAACAAGGTTGCATGTGAGGTGTCTATGAAAGGGACTTTTCGGAGTATCAGATGTACTGAGAACTCATTTTTTAAATGAAGTCAAACTTGTGGCTAAAACTAGGGCTGTTTAATTATTATTTAATTTTATTTTCTTATTTCTAAGCAAGTTTCCTCTAACACATGAAATTATTCATGGAGAATTTGGTGTCATTGAACGCTTGAACATATAAAATGTACATTGTTGTGTTTCATTTTGATTTATAATTCTGATTGTAACTATTCGATGCAATGAGAATAAACTGATTATCTATATATCTATCTATCCTTATTTCATGTTTGAGTTTTATGCGGGTCGAACTTCTATGCAGTTCTCAAAGTTTATAGTATCACAACTTGGTGTCTGACTACAGGTAGAAGTTAGGTTATGTTGAATTTTCACAGTACCCATACCAGGCTGGAATGAAGATAATCAATGGGGTTTAGTTAAGACATCAACATATAGTAGAGGAGTCAAAGAAGGGGGAAAAAGTTAATAGCAACAGCAAGTTAACCTGAAATAAAACCCTAAACCTAAACAATAAACGATAAATGATAATAATAATAATAATAATAATTGAATAGGCGTGGTAGTGATTCGAGACACTTGACCACCACTTCAAAGCCCTTCTTGCTATCTCAAAAGGCATTGAGATCAAGTTACAGGGATAGATAAATGAACAATTAGTTCACTGTTTTTGCATCAAATAGTTATAGTAAAAGAACTATTAAAATGACATACAACGAAGATGTTTATTTAAAAACATTTGGTTCTATGAGACTATCAAGGCAGGTGCGAGTGCGTATTTCAAGTTCAAGCCTTCATGTTACGAACTACATATATATGGATGATTAGAGTTATTGATTGCGTTCTCAGGAATTATATATAACTCCAAAATAGTAGAAATATATGCCCATCTATCTAAAATCTCAATCGTGGTTTATTCACGGTAGCAACCAACTCCCTTGGCTTTCCAACCTCAGTTTTATCAACTCCAATCAGACAAATAATGAAAGAAAAAGTTTTTTCTTCTGGAATATCTAAGCGGTTAATAAATAATGCACAGGATAAACAACTAATTTGCTGTAACCATGCAGGAAGGATCTTATAATAATTGTGGTTATAACAAACGTGAGTGTTAGACTAGCTGGAACAATTGTTGTTGAAAGGATGTTAATTCCTTGAAGCTCACTAAACCACTTCTGTGTAAGGTGATGTAATCACATTAAGATACTCATAACGCTATTGTTTGTTTAAACACAACAATATAATATCGTTTACACGATATATGAATTCAATTATAGCCAATTTTTAGTTAAGAAGACATGAAATTTAAATTACCGGATTGATAAGAAAGTATGCTCAAAATAGTTGTTGACAAGATACTAAACCACTAGCATAGTTCTTTTTCATAGTTGCCTGAACCTTAATTTTATCAGGCATATTTTTATTTGTCAAAAAATGGTGGGTGAAGGACGAGAAGGTAACTAAAAGGCAGGTAAAACAAGACATGAAAAATTGAAAAAGAGTGAGTGAGTATAATAAGAAAGCATTGTGGTGTTATGTTTAATACGCCTGGGGAATACACACAGATGTCTTATCTTTATGCCCTGGAAATTTAACTTGAAATCAATCTTCCAATTATACCAAAAAATCTTTTTAAATTTTTTATCTTAACCAACAGTAATTAGGTAGGTCCTAAGTCACAAACAATAAGGATTTTACGTATAGAAAGTTTATAGTGCCAATAACCTATAAGAGCTATAAACATGGTAATGGAGCAGTGTAATTCAAGCTATTAACTTGCATTTGATTGGCTTTACGGAAAATAGCAGTTGTAAGAAAGTGCAGATGTTTTCAAAAGAGATTTTATACTCAAAATCCAAAGAGTATTGTTAAGTATTCGACCTTGAAACACCATGGATCTCGATAGTAACAGCAATAATAATGATGGTGAAATGCTTACAGTTCAAAGGTCGTATAAAAAGAGTACATTTTGAGTTCTTTTTTTTTTTTGGAAGGATTTTGAAGGTTCTTAATTGGGTAAAAATGGACACACCAAAGTCGCCCAAACAAGCACCAAACCATTTGCAGCGCTCAAACTGAGCTAATAGTGGGAATGATGACATAAAAAAACTAAATGACTAACGTCTAATTCAATTACCTGATACTAATTCTTATGATATGTTGAGTAAGATGTAGCTGTAAAACGTCTTTGACTTTAATTTTTTTTTACTCAGAAAAAGCAATAATAAATGCAGAAACATTTGGTGGTTTGGTTAAAAAAAGTATTTTTTGTTTTAACTTTTTTTTTTTTGAGTTTTGGTTTTCTTCCAATGAAATTTAATTTTCGACCAAAACTTTTGTAGTTTCCCTCTGTTTCATTGAGTGTTTCCTTTTTTTTATTTTTTATTATTATTTATTATTGTTATTATTATTATTATTATTATGATTATTTTCTTTTTCCCTCTCTTCTTTTTCCCTCTCTTTTTCCCTCTTCTTTTCCCCCTTCTCATTTTTTTTTTCTCTTCTAACCTCCACACCCATTTTCTTTTCTCTCTCACTTCATCTCTTATCGTATAACTGAAGCTAGTTAGATATCAACCAGCGCCGCCGCAGTGATACATACCTCGCAATTCACCATGGCTGCTAAAGGCAAACAGCGACCCGTCCCAGTGAAGCGCGTTCTACGCGGCCACTCTAAATTTTCAACTGCGACAGCACTACACAATTTTTTTAACGACTCTCACATCCCAATGTTCAATGATCAACTACTCGAAGCTTACGTCCGAGCTATTGCACCTGCAATCGAGTCTGAAAAAGCTAAGCTGGCCAAGCCTTCTGTCGATATTGACGAAATTGCAAAGCTTCCCGAATCTGACCTCCCACCCACGAAACACTTCGTCACATCAGGCCTCTTTTCAAACACGAACCACAAAAAACCAGGCAAGAAACGCTTTACATTTCCCTTGCCAGTAAATGTGGCAGAGCTCATTGACAAGAGCAGGGATTTTGTATTGCCTTATAGTATTTATTGCCCTTCAGTCACAAAGAAACCAGATTGGAAGAATCTGCGAAAAAGTATGTTATATTTTCATTTGCAACGACGTTGGCTTGATGTGTGGTTATTAACTTTAACATAGATATATGGATAGATGTAGACATTCCTAGCATCGACCCCAGCACTCGTTCGATGTGTCTATGTACTATCTCGTGCACTGAAAACTGTATAAACCGCGCCCTATACTATGAGTGTGACGAAAATACATGTCCTTTCGGCAAACAGGACTGCGGTAACCGTGCTTTCAAACTGCTGGCAAAGGAACTCCAGCGAGGACGAAGATATGCGAATGGCTTTGAAGTCAAATGGGTAAGCCCTTTTTGTTGAGTGGTTTCTTTCTTTTATTTTTCATTTCAAAGCTGACTGATTTTTTTAGCTTGGGTTACGTGGTTACGGCCTGCGAACCACGAGATCTTACGGTCCTAATGAGCTTATTATCGAGTACTGTGGAGATGTTATTTCTCGTAAGGAGATGCAAAGACGAATGAAGGAGTGCTACGCAAACACTGATAACTACTATATACTCAATCTGGAAAAGGGTACCGCGATTGACTCTGGTCTGCGCGGTTCAGCCGCCCGTTTTGTCAACCACTCATGCTCGCCTAATTCGGAGATGCAAAAATGGCAAGTAGATGGTGTCCCCAGGATTGGCCTATTTGCTATTAACAGCATTCCCGCCGGAACCGAATTAACATACGATTACAACTTTGATTGGTTCGAAGGCGCCCAAATGCAGATCTGTCTCTGTGGTGAGCCCAATTGCAGGGGATTTATCGGCAAGAAAACTCTTAACCAGAAATCCTCGACTCCTACTTCCACAAAATCAAGTGAGAGCAGCTCCCCAGTATCCAGAGCAGGTAGAAAAAAATCTGTATCTTCATCAAAATTGGCGTCAGCCTCCAAAATGTCGAAAACGAAAAATTTGCGAGAAAAACGTATACGCTCTTCCACAGCTAGCCCTACTTTAACCAGCCCCGTTTCAATACCAAATATTGAAATAGAAGCAACACGTGCAATTCCTGAGACGGAGGATGAATTCGAAGATATTGAAAGTGAGCAAGCAGAATCTACTGACACCATATTTAACACAACTGCTAAAGAGACTTTAGCAAGCGAATCAGAGTCAAAGGATGATCAATCTAAGATCTTTCGGAAAAGAGGCCGTCCTAAGGGATCTAAGACACAAAAGCCTGTGCTGTTGAATTATTACCCCAGTGTCACAACTCTGACTCAAAGAAATTCTTCTCAACCTCTTACCAGATCTCAACGCAGTTCTCTCCTAGCTAAAAATCAAAAGGCTAAGACATCAAAATCCAGAGCGACGCGAAAGTCTGTTCAGAGGACAAAATCTGTGCCATCTCCCCCGAATGACACAAGTAATGATGATGATGACCATGAAGCTGTTTTCCCTATTTCCATAACACCAGACCCAGAGCTATTATCAACACCGGATCCTCTTAAATCTTCCCCCGTATTGGGAGTTCCTGACTACTCAGAACCTGATGAGGAAAACTTAGCTGATATTAGCTCCACTGAATTACATGAAGAACCATTACCGACGCATAAAGTAACGGAGAATGCAATTCCTGTGCTTAGAAGGACAGAGAAAAGAGCCATGGGAAAAGTGAACAGACAATCAAAGTTAACAAACAGGCGTAATATGGGCTCTTCGAAGACTACAAAGACCACGAAAACAAGAGCTAATGTTCTTGAGAGCTCATTGAGCGAATCCGCTGATAGTTCATTTAATCCTTCTAATTTCGGAACTGAACCCCCAAAACTAAGAAAGAGTCACCGATCAGGACAAGAGATGCATAAGACTGATTTCCCTGATTCAACAGATACTCGTCAAAATTCTGCATTAGATAAACCAGATTCACAAGTCATCACCCCGGACTTGCAAAGTTCTGTAGTATCCTCTTCATCGACATATCAATCTTCAAAGACATCTGAAGATTATACGTCAATAAAGAAGTCAAACTCAGCTTCAGTTGCAGATATTCCGCTAGCAAGGAGAACACGAAACCGTTCCGCTCTTTCTAAAAATGTGAAGAAGGCCTCTGTTGTTGCAGCATCTACAAATGAAGGAACGCATTCAGATCAGGTTTTGTCAGAATCCAGGAAACCCGTTGATGAGGGAGTTAAAACACAAGAAAGGTTGTCAGAATCTATAAAATCTGCCTCCAGCTCTTCCAGTTTACTTTCTTCTGTGGGGGAGGTTTATGTTTCTGATACTGGTGCTGCTCCTTCCACCATAGGTTTCTCCGCCCCTGTCTATGCCCCACAACAACCTATTTGCGAGACCTCTCAGACAACGCAATCGTCTTTCAATGTGTCTTCTTCGACCGATTGTAATAATACCGCTGTTTCGCCTACATCTACTTTGCCCTGCCGGCCTATCATCAACCATACTGATGACCTGTCGCATTCTGCGATGAACGTTTCACAAAGCAATCAAATTCAGCAGCAGTATTACTACCCTCCGCCTCCTGTTCAGGCTCAACAACCCCAACAGCAACAACAACAACCTCCTTTGCACAATCACCCACCCCAGCAAACCCAGCAGCCTCATACGTTGCCTAAGATCACCACAGAACCCTTCCAGGGTGCTTCGAATATGATACAATCGTCCACTATGTCACACATTTCTTCATACCCGTCAAATCAGCAAGTTTCAAATTATTTGGGCTACTACGGAAAAACACACCAATACGCTCTTGTTCCGATTCATTCTTCTAACTCTCAATACTCGGCACCAGGATATCATCCTCACCACCATGGGCATGTGATTTCCCAAAACCATAATATGCAACATGCTCCATCTTCTGCTATTCCCACGCCTCTGCCTTCTATCGGTTCACCAGAGCATATGGCACCTCCTTCTTCAAATTTTTTGATTCAACAGTCTCAAATGCAAGCATCCCAAAAGCAGCAACAACAGCATCAATCGTCCCAACAATTTCAGCAGAATCATCTGCAACCATACCAACAGCAGCAGCAATACCCGTACCCTCAGAATTTTCAGCAGCCGCCATCATCTCAGCATCAAGCTCACCCACCACAGCTCACCTTGCATCAGCCCGTTACAAATTCGTATGACCAACGACGACTGAGTTTACCCGGAAACAGTGGGTTAGATGGAACAAACAATTCTGAAGCCCATCATCATACTCTACCGTCTGTTTCTCCAGGTCACTCGTCAATACTACCGCCCAGGCCCAGAAGCTATTCTGTTTATCAAAGTAGTACCTCCAATGAGGGCCATGCTTTTATTGAGACGCCTCGGAATTTAATAACCGACCCCCAGAACTACCGAATTCAGCATCATGGCAGCACTGGGGGCGATAGCAATTGGCGGCAACAGGTTAGCATCCAATCGCTTGTATCTTCTTCCTCATCTGATTTGAAACAACCTCAATCACAACAGAAGACAAAAACTTCTAACCAAAGAACCAATTCAATTTCTTCCATTGTCAATCCACACGATGACTATCCCAATACTCACGGCGTTGCTACCCAGCCGTCATCAGTAGCCACTGGTCCGACAGCTAGGACTTCAGCGAATGAAGGTACAGTTTTGAAGTCTGCTTCTAATTATTCTCTACCGACTGCCAATACTTCCAAGTCTTCGCAAGAGTATTCTAAGTCAGCTCCTGTTCCTGTGCAATCTCGAGATAAAACTTCAAAGGCAGTGAAAACGAAGGAGTTAGCTAAACCAAAACGAGGAAGACCACCAAATTCAACTCGATTAAATCTGGCATCTCCCCATCCTATTGCACCTTTAACTGTCGCCTCTGGTGGTAAAGGTAAATCTTTAGCACAGACTACCCCAACTGGTGCTGGTTCAATCTGGCCTAAGACTGGATCTACTGCAACCAGTTCCAGCGAGAAACCCAAAAAGAGATCACGTGTTAGTACCTCTAAACCTGCTGCCAATGTTTCCCCTGGAAACAAGCCGCGTCGTGGACGTCCCCCTAATAGTGGTCCTGCGCTGCGCAGCTTTTTAGCACCACTTGCATTGCGTCCCCAGGTTTTACCAGCTGGTGGCTCTACTGGTATTTCAGGATCTGGTGGATTTCCTAATCGTATGCTAGTAAAGAGTAACTATTTGATCGCGAAACCCTCTGGCTCTGATGGTCGGAAATTGAGATTACAAAGCGAGAAGCTTTCAGACCAATTTTTGCATGGAAAAAGACCAAGAGTTGGTGAAGATGATAATGGACTGGTAAAGCGACCCAAAGGGTTTTCTGCTATTACCCCTTCTCCTCATACGGTTATGATTGCCCCAGCTACTGACAGAGCTTCCAAACCGTCAGACGCAAAGGTACGAGGCTCAGATTCAGGTGCTAAATCTGGCAGAACTGAGTCTCCGAAACTGACTGTTAGTAATGCTATCAAAGCGGCAATTGGTAGTAACAGTAAAGTTACTCCAGTAGCTGTCACTCCTATTGTGTCTACTAGATCATCTGGCTCGTTAGGATTGACAACTGTGTTTGTTGGAAGTGCTAATGAAGCCAATTTCTCTGCAGTTAGTAATAATAGCACACCAAAGCGTGGGCGTGGTCGTCCTCGTATCAGGCCCAAGGATTACTGGACTTATAATAACCGCAAGGCCCGTGGTGAGTTTGGCCCCAGCAGTAAACCCCCAAATAGTAATGATGCTGATAGCTCGAGTGGAATTTCTCAAAGAAACCTCACCAGAATGAATGCACAACACAAATCAGTTACCATTGCACCGAGAAAAGCATCAAGCAGTGGTTCTGCCTTGTTAGAAGGTAGCAATAGTAATACAGCTGCCATGACTTCTACTGATTCCAATAACAATAAGGTTTCAGGACAACGATAACTTCTTTATATATGCAAAATGATTGTGTTAGCTATAGTCCCTAAGAAAAAAGTTTACAAAAATTTGCGATGCATGATACATAACCTGATATTCTATCCCTTATTTTACAAACACTTAAGTCGTCCCTCGCACATCCTTAAAGTCTATAACTTCTAATAAAACTACCAGAATGGAATTAGAATTATTTTGACAGTATTATGTTTGGCCGATATCTTGCAGGCCAGCAAAATGCTGATATTCAATGCGCAATGCATTTGCCTTATTTAACAATAAATACCATCATTGGAACATGCTAGACCTCTATTACAGGGACCAGCTCTACTTGCTCAGGGCGACCAGAAATCCTATCTTATACTTATAAACAATACATTCATTTCCAAATAAGCTAGACTCATCTATGAAAACAGAATATATTTGCAAATTACTTGATAGGTCTGTTTCTGCATGTCCTTTTGCGCATGTAAAAAAAGATCTGGGCATAGCCATTCAAAGGTGGAACAACAACCTTGACTAAATAATAAAATAGCTAACTTACGTTATAAATATTCATTTGGATGTAAGGATTAGATATATGAGCAGTGGAGCAAGATTATTTCAATTGTTGGGGTTTCTGTTGAGCTTGGTAAAAGAACTAAAAATCAATGGATATGGCGAATCAACAACCGTAATCACAACGAAAAATGGAAAAAAGAAAAGTATATTGCCCCTTGTACAGAAGGTGAATAAATATGATATACTTTTTAGACAGCAATATGAGGTAGTGGTTATATAGAAATCTACCAAATAAGTAGAGATAAGGAACTCACCCAGGAATTGTATTTTCACGCTCTTATTTGCAATTATTTGAAGAATATCTATCTGTTACGGGAACTTGGTATGGATTTCATGCATGATGATGCTGCTGTTGACACAGCTGGTGGTATTAAAAATTGGATGGTATCCCTCTTCTTAACTGACCTCATACTCACCCGAGTTGAATTCTGTTAAGCATGGCTTAGCTAAGCTTAACAAGAGTATCTGAATACGTTATCCAGACTATGAATCTTTTAATGAGACTAGAATCCAATTGAAAATGCACTTTTATAAGGCAAAGAAGGAGGCATATGAGAATTTGAGTAATGATTGTTTTGACCCCTTGATGACATCTATAGAAAGCCGTGCTAATGAAGTATATAGAAAAAAAAAATATACATTATTAATTCACAATAATACATATACTACTTTTTAATGCTATTAAGCTGCCACGCAGTTAAATATTTTATTAAAGAAATTAATAGCTAATTATTTTGTGTGGAATTATGCTGCTTATATTTAAATATAACCTTTTGTTCATTTGGGAAATTTTGTAGGCTTTTTCTTAATGCTTATATAGTTGTTAGTCTTTAGTTATTTACTTTATTTTCATGTAAAGTGAGTTGGACATTGTAATTGAAGCCTCCAGCATTGCTTGTGGAAAATTAATATTTATCAATTCTAATTACTTCTGTGATATTTCCAAATAGCCTAGCCATGTCGCCTGTCGGTCTGAAGCATTATCTATTTTTCTGTTAATCTAAGAATTAAAGCAGTGTTTAAGATCGTTTTTCAAGAGGGTTTACAGGTCACATTAGCCTTAACCAATGTGAAGACGTTGCTAAAATTTATCAAGTTTTAGTTTTCAAAGGGTAAGTTGACGAATGACATGAGGGGACAACCAGGTCTCAGCATATTCCTATAACTTGGTAATTCTTTTTTTAAATTATATCTATTTTTTATTCATTTTCTGATCATCTATCTATATATTCATTTTAAATAATTTTTTTTAATTAATCAATAATACTCTATTCTATTTACACAGGATCCAAGTTTTAGGGGGGAGGGCTTCGCTGTCGATGTCATGTCTAATCCTATAAAAAGAATCTAAGTACTGAGTTAGAAACGAATTATCAACCCAACATTTGAAAATGAACAAAGGTTAGTTAGCCCAGGTTATGTGTATTTTTTTTGAATAATATTATCTATTATCACATGTACCTTTAGTACTGTCTAGTACTAAACTGGGTTGCTGTTGGTGCAACTGCCTAACTTTGTTTTTACCGTTTTTCGCGGGACTTTTCTTTAGGAAGTTTTGGGGCCTCAAATCGGGGTCAGAAAATTTCCTTTTATTGGGGTTAGATAAGCACTTGGACTAGATAGATAGATAATCAGTTTATTATCCTTACATCAAATGGCTACATACAAAATTGCAAAACAAAACGATATACAAAGAAGACATGAAATTTCAAAAACATTTGTCTCTATGAGACTGGCAAAGTAGCGATGTCAGCGCGCGCAATAAGTTCAGATGTTCGATGGCGCCGAATTCTTCATGAATAGCACTTGAACTACATTTATATTATTTAAACCTTGCCAACAATATTGAAAAAACTTTTTTAGCAGACATGGTAATATTTGAAGCTCAAGTTTCAAAATAGGATGTTATTGGTTATAGCAAATTGAACCATTTTGATGTTGCTTGTTCCAGGAGTGTCGCGAGTTCCTGATCAGAGCTAACGTATTTTACCATAGAAAGATTAAATATTTTACTCCACAGCTCGTTTATTAGAAAAATACTAACTAAACTCCAGTATATAATTACATGGACACCTACATAAATAACATATTACTACTACTAACCAACCTCAGCTATTCCATGGTTTCATAAGTCATAAAGCCCATTTTCTATTTTTGGTCTGGAGATTCTATAAATTTAGTGTTACCATTTATAAACAACTCATTCTACACAAATAAAATAATTGTGACCACTCAACTTTCGAAGAAGATTTACTTTATGAATATGCTTTACATTAGCCTTAGGAAGTCAAAGTCAACAGGGTTATGTGTTACGGCTTGTATATGACTTTTAGTATTTGTAATTAGTAAAAGATGACATAGCTTTGATCATTAAAAAATTAGTCAAATTTGTGTTTTTGAAAAGAAAAAGCGTAAGATACCTTTATTATACATCCATGCCTCAAAATGTTAGTCTAATGAGCTGTAAGTAAAGAACTAAAACGAATATAACAATTGAACTAAACAATATCAATACTCATTTGCTTTAACCATCTCTTTACTTGAAAGGGGATGGATTAGGAACAAAAAACCATTTAATATTTTCAAATTGGTGTTTGTAAAGAGATCTAATAGAAATTTCATATTGCGATCAGAACTTGGCTCTGAAGTGTTAACTATACTTTTACAAAATGCAAGCTGGGCTAGCTTTAATGTCATTTTTTAAAATCAGCTGTTTGTTTCTGATTTCACTAGAAGGTCTTGAAAAACTCGGAAGTATATTTAGCAAATCTTGACCAGCCCCGAGTCCTGTATCGCATGAAGTAGCTTTATTTTTAACTTATAAGTATGAAATTCTAGGCAAAGAATGGACTAGCCATGTTTTTCGATCACTGTTGAATAAAGATAAAAAGCCTTTTACAACTAAGAAGAAATTATTGTTGAAATAAAGCTTTCAAATACTATTCTATATATATTTGACTCTGTAATTACTTTTTCAGTTTTATTTAAATGATGAAATTATTGGTAAACTGTGTATATTCGTTTACAGCTCGGTTATAAAACTTCTAAATATGAGAAATTTAACCAAAAGTTTTATCGAACATTGATTTAACGCTATCATATGGTTTTCTAAAAAAAGATCTCTTTATGAACCCGTTTCTTTAGTTGTCATACAGCTTTCCTAGCTTGATCTGGAACTTGTTAAATATATTTTTCAGTTCTTTTTTTTTTTGTTTAGTTAAGCTATCAAAAATATTAATACTACAGTTATAATGGTTTCTATATGAAAAACTTTGTTACATGTTCGAAAAAAAAAAGCTAAAAAACATTACTCTATCAACAACAATAAATAAGGTAGGATTGAAAAAAACTACTCTTTAATACAGTATTTAGAAAATATTGACAAATTTAATTACTAATCACTGTTTCATGATTGAATAAAATTACTTGCAAATATCAAACCTTTTGCAAGGAATATCAAGCCTTGTTTATGATTTCTTATTGAGTTTGTTCTAAAAAAATCTTTTGAATAAAAAAAAAAAAAAACTGCTAGATTGCTTATGAAAAAATAGTTCATCATTAACCTTGAATTATCGTATATTTGCGTAGTTATACAGATTCAACACTTGCATTAGAGGACTACATATGGTAACTATAGGCGGATGTAGAAGATGTCCAAGTAAGATGAGTGAATTAGGATACTTATGTTTTCATGACTGAGAAAAAAAAAAGGATTCAAACCTATATATGTTTGTTTATTAAAAAGACAAAAGCATACACTTGAATTTCCATCCTTATTGTTTAGTAACCCACCAATAAGAGTAATGGTTTGTTTAACTATCTTAGAAAAAAAGGAAAGTTGCGTAACAAAACGTTGCTTTCAGGTACCCAATGAGGCGTGTTTATAAAGATGTACTCAAGCACGAATAGTGAAAATCGGAAATTTTTAATTACTTTTAATACTGCGCTAATTTTTACAGATTGACAACTTTTTGGAATTTTAGTAACAATAAATTAAAACAAAAAAAAAAGTTTGACCTGTCTCGGAAATTAGACTTTTAATACTAATACCCTCACATATAAATATCTTCTAGTTTTCTAAAAAAAAATTTTTTACAAAGTTTGATTATAAGCCTACAACTTCAAACTAAATAAAAGCAACAAACAATACAACTTTTGGCCAATGAAACTTTTCAAAAAACTTCGTTATATCAAGTCTTCAACTAGCGCTGGATATTAGCTCAAATTTACTGTTGTACTATGTAAATTACACATCATAAGGAATGTACCTATAGCTAAATACCCATTAAAAGCTACACGGAGCATCAAGGATATGAAGAAGGAACAGAGCTGATTGATGGGGATTTTTTTAACCGATTACTTTTAAACTCGTCTGTTCCTGGTTGGGATTTAATCTTATGATGATTGTGTACATCATATTGTGACTTATGGTGAGTCGGCCCTTGTAACATTTTACCTGTGCTCTCAGATTGGAATTTTATTGCTTGATCCAGCAACCTAATCTGCGCTTCATAATTATCAACAAGGATTTGTAGCTGTTTGTTGGCCAAATTCAACTCACTCATCTCATCAGATAGACGTGAAAGATCGTTCTGGGTATTTTGCAGTTGCTTTCTCAACTCTTTAGTTTCTTCATTCGCCAGCAGCTGATCTTTTCTGAAATTTTCAAAAGACTCACGGGCTTTGTTGGACATGATGCTCTTTTCTTGCTCATGGCGGATCTGATACTTGTATCCTTTTCTTTCAATTTCTGCTTGAAGTTTGATATTTTTAGTTTCAAATAAGGCGGCATTTTTTGAGTCTTCAAACTTTTTTAAATTTGACAAAGCATCCATAGCATGATCCCTTTCATATGGTGTCATAAAATTTGATTTTAATGTTTCGAGGTGTTTAACTCGGTTGTTTGCCTGGAGTAAAGAGTTCTTGTAAGAATCAGCTTTAGATAAAGCTTCTGTCATATGAGTAATTGTTTCTTCCATAGCTGCAATTTTGGTCTGTTTCTGAGTGAGGATCTCAAAACACCTTTTTTGTTCTTTGCGAGAAATTTCAAGCTCTTTTTCATTTTTAGAAAGCTTTTCAGTCAAGTCTTTAATAACAAATTTTAGATCTTTGTTATCTTTTGACATGACAGCAGTGCAAGTATTTGTCTTTAAACTGAGCTCTTTATAGTCTGAACGAGCCTTCTTAGAGGCCAATTCAAGATTCAGATTCTTTTCTTTAAGTGTTTTTACCAAAGTTGTAAGATGCTCGATTTGAGAATTATTAATCTGAGTAGTATTGGCAAAATCAAGTTGACTTTGATAGGCATGACGACTGATACGCTCTAAGTAGTTTGAGAAGTCAATCTCATTCTTCATCAAAGAAAGTTCCCGTTGATAAAACAAAAGATAAGGATCTGTAGTTTGAACAATCTGTTGTTTTATGGATGAGTTGAGTGCAAAAATATCATCTGGACCTGAATCATGTTCAGAGTGAGACGAATATGTAGTTATGGGAGAAAGATTGAGTGACTCGGGGTCGGAGTTTTTCCTATTATTTTGAACGGGATGCGGATGACTAACTGTAATTGGTGTAATACCACTAGAGGGGCCAGAATGAGATATCAATAGTGGACTTCTTAATCCCTCAGCAGAAGATGTTAAGGGGAGAAATACGGGGGAACTACCATACATTGATTTTTGTCTGGTTAATTGCTGAGGCACATCGATTGACGGAGTTGGTGTTTGAACCACAGTTGTCGGTTGTTCAGGCTTTTTGTACAACTGTTCATGTTGGCGGAGCAAATAATTCTCATAAGTAAAATTTGCTAAAGGTTCATCAAAATGCATGTGGTTTTTTGAGTTAAAACTGCTCACAGAGGGTGATCTTGGACTATTAGGTCTCTCTGTATATTGAAATGCTTCATCTTCTAGTTTGCAAGTAATAGATGAATCATATCGTAAACTTTTGGACATATTGAGACTCAAACAATGGGCAGCGAGGTCTTCTGAAGGGGTGTTCCAGCGGCTGGATCCATTTAATTCTTGCTCCTTAGAGTAATTAATAAGAAAAGTATTTAAAGTGAATTTGCGTGACATAGTTTTCACTGACGAAATAATTTGCTCGTCATCCCAAAAAAGCGGAATATCCTTCTGGTATCCGGCGGATATTAAATACTCTGAAGGAGATCTAGAAAACTCTAATAGGTTGTAAGGGAAAAGACCATAAAGAAAATTGAAAAACGGTAAAAGATCTATTGGCTTTGCATCAGGGCAAATAAAGACTTCGTATAAAACTTTCCAGTCGGTTTCTTTATTGGTGGTTTCAACCTGGGCAGCCTCGGAAATAGCTTGCAGATCTGCAGCTTTTGACTCCTGATAAGACGTTAATTTAGAAAATTGTCGGGCATTCCAGATTATCAAGCGGCCAAAAATAACCAAAAGTTTTGGAAGAGAGATTCTTCCTGCGTTGAATGGAATTAGCATCACTAAGACATTAACGCCAATGCTCAATATATTAGAAGAGGTATCGAGCAACAAGCAATCGTAAAGGGATTCGAGAAACTGTGTGTCTGAAACTTTGGAAAAATCTACTTTCTCATGTGTCCCAAGCAGGTTCGAAACCAAGCTCAACACCAGTTTGCGATTCTCAGGTACAAGAAAGACTTGGTTGATCATTGTGAAAAACTGCTCAGGATGGCTTTTGCCAAACTCAGTAAGAATTTCTCTTGCATTTTGGATGATAAACCGCTTTCGTTCCGCTAGATCTAACGTTTTTTCGTCTCTTAGCTGAAAAAATGATTCTGAAGAACCTTCATAGATTTGGTAGATTTTATAAAAGTAGAGCTGTCTAGGTGTTTCAATGATGACAGATGATGGCAGAAGCGATTGAAAAAGATCAGCCTCGTTTTCCAGTTTTTTGTCAGATAATGGGGCTGTGCCATGATTTAGCACAGATAGAAGGAAATTCCGAGAACTTAGGGCCACGCTGTTTAGGTTACTGGCAGAGTTGATTGCAGGATTGACATAAGCAATGAACCATTGATTGAGTTGTTCAAAAGAAGAGAGTTTGGGAGCCAATAAAGCGACGCATTCAAGAAACATTGCCTCTGATTTGTTGTTGTTTTTGTTAACAGCTTTCTTTAGCCGATTCAGTTCATCGTGGATTTTAGTAAATTCATTCTGGCTTGATGTGTATTTGTTGATTATTTCGATCAAATTCTGAGGCAAATGCGTTTCTGTTGCCCCTTCCTGGCTTTTTAAGAAGCTCTCGATACCCTTGACCACAGACTTCAATGACCTAGAAAGCCAATATTAGTAAAGTATCAGTGCAAACTACCAAGGAATAAAAATACTCACATTCCGGTGATTAAAATCAAGAAATCAGTGGGGAAATCGTGCTGTTCAAAGAGCAATGTAAGATGAGAAGTAGTAACTCAGAAACGTAGAAGCCTACAGTTAGAAAGCCCTGGGTGACAGTATTTCAATGAATTGAAAAGGTAAACCACTATCGAAATGAGTATGATATAAAGATGGCTGGTGGTGGATTTGATACTGTTTTGGTGATGGAAAAGTTACAAACTTGCTCGCGAGGCAGATTTCGTATGGCACCAAAAGCTTAAAAATCATGTTGGAAACAATGAGGGGTAGTAGAGCCATAGACCTTTTTCTGCATAGAAAATTCCATTGTGGGTCTCTGTACCTCCACATTTCAACCCACAGGTCAGGTGACTTTTATTCTAGGCAACTTTTGCCTGAAGATGCCTAAATGTCATAACACACTTCTCCCTTCAGGCAAACCGCATTATAACCTCATGCATCTGCTTTCCTAATGCAACACCATCTACTCTGAAACTTCCCATGAATATATCCTATTCCGGAATTTATTGAAACACTCCCGTCCGACTCTTACAGTCGTAT
>Ga0160505_100723_pt1 | contig 17521 bp, 8 predicted proteins | sample DIDeMG_FD_108225 | JGI IMG/M metagenome (GOLD analysis project Ga0160505, IMG submission 108225) | Enriched chicken feces microbial communities from UW Madison campus, WI, USA - DID2874_E49_Stillage MG | ecosystem: Host-associated > Birds > Digestive system > Large intestine > Fecal ... | reverse complement strand
TTTTTTTTGGTTTTTTTTGTTTTTTTTTTTTTTTTTTTTTGGCTTGTAGCCCTTTATTAAACGTCTTTATCTTCATCGGCAGGTCCTAGGAGATTTTCGAGCCTTGAGCCTACTAGATTGAAGCAGGGAAGATATCGGGATATTCAAGATGTTTTTTCTTATAAGATTTTGTAGGCTAATGAAAGTCGTGAAGGGGGTTTCCCCCTATTCCTGAAATATGGAACTTTATCTAATTCAAGAATCACTCTAATAAACCCTTTGTCCTTAATTTTTGGTTACCATTTCAGGCTTTTAGTTTACAAAAAAAATATAGTAGTTCTAAGACTTTTTGATAGCAAAATCTACGATCCATTTGAGAGTAAATGATACTATACTGTAGAAAGTTCCAAAAAATGTCTACCTACAGTTCAAAAACTAATGACATTATAAGAAATAAACAAATAAATATATATAAATGTCGACTCTCAGCTCCATTTGAATCATAGACATGACCACAAATATGATTGTCCATGATAAATCCAAGAACATAGCAATGGGGTCATGGAACACTACCAAAACCCCAATCATTTATCAAATAATCAGTTGTAAATTTCTTGGTAAGACAGTTCCGTGTCTAAGACTGTCCATACAAAAACAAATTTCCTAGAAAAAATTAAAAAAAAATTGATTGTCATGTTTTGTATGATTGTGGTTGTTATTTATCAAGCACAAATGATGGGACTGTTCTTTTTCTTTCTTTAATATGGGCTAACATCGTTAAAAAATATGAATTTCGTGTCATATTTAAGTCACGTGAAAATGATGGGAACGTAATTACCGAGCTCAGATCCTCAGGGTTTAGTCCGTGGGGTTTTGTTAAGCTCATTTCTCGCTGATAATATTTACATGTCAAGCTAGTTGATGAATCTGTTAATGAAATGGTACACTGACTAAGATAAAAATGTGGAATTTTATATAAGATGTCAGTTGAAATGACTTGAGAGTTGCCTATTACACTTGGGGTTTGTTTACTGTCTTCAATGGTAATCACAAACTGCTTCTTCCTGCAGTGACGATCTTGTCGGGTTTCCCTTGGCACACAGCATATTTTTGTGGAGATTTTGGGATTATTGAATAGAACCGAAATAGTAGCATAAACACCAAAGATTTTAATGACGTTGGATAAATTTTGTAAGACTGATAGCTTATTAATAGATACAAGGACAATAAACTGATAATAATAAACCGTTCCTTGTTAGTACCCGCTTATGAAGGTTTATTTCAGAGGACCTGCAATCAATAGTGGTTTTACAGCTCTGAAACTGATTCATGCAACTTAGTTTATCAATCTTTTATGCAATTAGTATAAGACATCTTGTGTCTTTAGACTTACATCTATTATTAGCTCAGATGTTTGTCACAAAGTATTGATTAAGAGCCCAAGCTGTCGTGGCACCTGAAATATTTACAGCTTGGATGTCTAATTTTTGTTCTTGATATTGTCAGAAAAGTAGATAAATCTTTTTTTTTTTTCAAGAAAACGGCATAATGTGTATGATACCAGGATATTTATTGCTCTCAAAGATTTTGAATTCCATGGTCAATCTTTAAGGACCCCATATATCACTAAAGAATAAACGAACAAAATATCTTGCTACTTGACTCTTGAGTTTCAGTCTACTGTCAAAAGTCTTATTAGGTTCCCAAAATTACCCCGGCAGATAGTGTCTGAGAAGACAAATAATTTTCAATAGCCGCTTATGTCGGTTTTATGCTGGCTGGTTGGTAGGCTCAAGAAAAAGCAAAGTTTAAGATGTGAGGGTATTGCTCTTGCCGTAAAAGTACCTTTCTGTATGCGATAGAATTAACATGTTGCAAATTCACAACGGAGCAATATCTCTATAAGCAAGATTTTAATTTAGAATTTGATTTAATGTTCAATAACCACCTGTCGATCATTTTGTAAATATTAAAATATGTTGAATTCATACTAGAAAAAGGCCTAGTTGAGCCTAGGATACTTGCACCTTTTACATTTAAGCCGTATATTTTGGAAAGGCTTATTTATTTTTCTATAAGACGTTGGTATTATGGTCTTATATTTTTAAAAAGTTGGAAGTACATAATATGAAAAATTGAATATCTGCAAGCAATGACACAATAAATCTCGACCCTGGGCTACCTATGCTGCACAGACTTGTTTATATTAAAACACTTCTTGGTCTCTGTAAGAATCTTGACATCCATGACCATTTGAACAAAAAAATCACCCTAATATTTAATGTTCGATATATGCTGTTAAAAAGATTAAATTTAAAGTCTAGTAACGTCCAGATTAAAAGCGTGCATATGAAAACCGGCAGTTCATTTTTTAAGCAGCGGCATCAGGCTAGTTTGGATAAACACATTAATGAGTATGCAAAATAATAGGCTTTTCTATAAGTGATCTTTTTTTAGTAGTAGAAACAATGGAACTAATTGAGTTTAACTGGTGTGCCTACTTGCCCGTCGACTTTCAACACTATGTCTTTACTATCTGCATTACTTATAAGCATAAAATGAATTACTAGTCATCGCCTGTATGTAAAAAGTTTTATGCATGATAAAGATAACAATCTATTTTTATGTGAAGAACAAGAATGAGGTTATACACATTTATACCTGCAAATTATATCACACATACAGCTATAAAGTTTTTCGCTCTTCAACCTTCTACATGTAACAAATGTGGGCACACAAAAATTATAAATTGCTGTTCTCTGAAATAAAATTAGTTAATTCTAGAGTTTATTTTGTTTGTTTTGTGCTTGATATTTTTCAGATGTCACAAATCCTCATATTGGGGGTGCAAGCCAATATATGGAGCGGCATCTGCTTACTTTTTGATTTATACCAGTTTAGATAAAGACATCAATGCTCTGTTATTCATGCTGCTTAAATTAACCTCAATACTTGTACTAATGAAACCAGTAAGCTGTAAAAAAACAAAACTAAAATTTAATTTTTATGATCTTTAAATCCAGTCATAGTTCAAGTGATTCTTTTCGCACAATAATTATAATAATATCAAGTAGTAATATATATAACAGCTGTCCTGTGATCAGGCCTAGTATCTATCATATAGTAATTTATGATAAAATGAAACAGTAGTTATATTACTACTCACCCTCTTCAGCACTTGCGTAAATTTCAGTTCAATTATGTTAATTAGACATCTCATCACCAAACTAATACTATCACCGTTAACAGTGTTATTTTCAAAGTCTTGAGAGTTTTGTTTCTCCACAACAGATTATGCATCTGTGCATGTTTTTGGACAACAAGGATATGAAAAAAGGTTAGGAAAATTCAGTTACTGAAATGCTGCTTTTGTTTCTTGTAGCGTCAAGAAAATATGCTACCCCCAGAATCATCCGATACAAACTTTTAGTTGTAAAAAGGTTTTACTTTATAGAGTGGCAGATGCAAGTAGACCTGCATTAAAAATCTAACATAAAAGAAGAAACCCAGAAAAAAAAACTTGTTTGTAGTAAAATTAGTTAGAGAATTTGAGCACTTAAATGGAGTTGTTTTGAGTGTGTACCGTATTACCGAGGAAGCTTAGATTCGAGCTTTGACCATTCAGGGAATAATGGGCTAAAATGTTTACTTAAAGTTGAATGTAATGATTGAAATAATAAAAAGCAGAAAACAATTCAGAAGTGAATGTGCTCAATCATGATATTAACTTGGTAAGATATTACCACGTAGTTGTTTTGAAACTATCTACTTGATTATTGGAGTGTTCATTCAAAATCATCATTTGTTTCTCGAAAGTAACATTTATTTTGTCAGCACTAGTTTTTTGTTTATTTAAGATCAAACGTTGGGTATAGAACTAAGGTATCACTTTTTCTTAGTATAGAAAGCCATTTAATTCACACGATTAGCTCGTTACTAAAGCTCATATTTATCTATTCTATTATTAGTCAAAATTAGACGATTTAATTAGATAGTTTTCAGAGTGCTTTCTCACAAAGTACCAGCGGGATATATGATATCAATTTTATTTAATGTAATACTTGTTTTCAAAACTATTCTAGCTTTCATCCAAGCAGATACGAACAAATTATCATTGGCTTGCCAAACAACTTGTTTTATTTCCTAACATTTAAGTTTTACTTGTGACAATAGATGGGCGACTCTAAATAAAGTCGCATTTGGTCAAGTCTAACTATCTTTATTTCAAACTTTTGTCATGCGCTTAGTTACTTTAAGTTCTCAAGCCACTAGTTTTCAGGCGCACTCATGTTAAAGTAGAGTATGGTATCCAAAATAGTTTAGACCAATTCTCATGTTTGTAGTCACACAACTCTCTAAAGCCATCTGTTAAAGAAAAAAGGCAGTAGTATGTGCCCATTTTTGTATCTCTACTATAATTATGTGACCATGTCGCTAACTGTATGAGAGTAGGCGGTAAAAGCTTAATACACATGAATGTTTTGGATTTCGTTATTGTAGAGACGCGGTTAGGCATTAAGGTGACTATCTTAGTTCTTTTGTTTAATGTTATACATTGGAGACGGTATTAGTATTCAATCACACTGATCTTCTTTCAATCTCAAAGATCACTGGTTATAAAATCAAAGAAATATATAAATCTATGATATCTTCTTTGATTCATAAATTTCTTGCATCTATTTTACATCTCAATAGGACAGGAAAATTACTAATTCTGAAGAAATACACGATTATTGACTCTCATTAATCTCTATTACTTATTATTTTCTTAAAACTGTGGTTTTTATTCACTGCAATGAGCACTTCTGGCAGCAATGACAAAAAACTTGCTTCTGCCAGACATAAAAAATCAACACTAACGCAACAGCAAAAAAACAATAAGAGGCAAAGGGCCACGCCACAGCAACTTCGAATTCTTCAAAGTGAGTTCATGATTAACCCCACACCCAATGCCATTGCGAGAGAAGAGATTGGACAAAAAATTGATATGACTGAGAGATCTGTTCAAATTTGGTTTCAAAATAAAAGAGCAAAATTTAGGATGTTTTCAAAAAAGACCAGCACAAACTCCCAATATGAATCCGTTCAAGACTACAAGACGACCCCGTTGGTATCGCCAAAGACAACTACTTTTCATAACGATACATCAGTACAAACAAGCTACTTTTCATCATTAAACTTGAGTGATAACAACACGATATCCACAGCAAAAACATCAAAACCTCTGTCAAAGGTTTTTCTTCCTTGCCTCTCCATTGAAATTGGTACCTGGAGAAGAATTCTCACAAATGTTTCTGGGCTTTGTAATTTGCAGGTGGTTTTTTCTTCATCGGATTCAACAATAACTTATCTCATGCTTAACGATACTACCAAATTGTTGATGAAGTTTCCCATGGAAGATGTTGAAATGGCTACCTATATTGAACCTGACAGTTTCACTGGGATAGCACACCTGCGAATTGAGCTAACCAAGTGTCCTTCATTTTATTTGAAAAATTTTGCAACAGGAAATCAGTGGTCTCGTTGTCAAGACTTTACTGAACTCTGTCAGGCCTCTTCAATATTTATTCATGATCTCACAGGTCCCACTTTTCAGCTCAAGTCGCAACTTCTACACATCGCTCAATTATATCCACAAAAGTTTTGTGGGTTACCAACAGCCACTTTCTCAAATGACGTTATTCTTACTGATGGATATTCTAGTTCATCATTGGAAATAAACAAGTCTCAGTCATTAACATTTGCGTCAATGACTGAGCCACATATCATTGGTTCCAAGCTGAATGAAAAGTCATCTTTGTTGCTTTCAGAGTCTGACAAGTCATGGCATTTTACGGATATGTCGACTTCAGCTGCTGACTCCACTACTTTGGGCTTGGAACCGAGCAACACTACGTGCAATTCCCCAGATTATTTAGCAACATCATTTGAAGATAATCATTCAGAATTAACACCATCATTTCAGCAAGATGGTGATTTTGATGCTGCTTCAAATGCTTCCCGACATGGAAGTGCCACTTCCATTGATACTTTTTTAACTGTTGGCACTGACATGTCGTCATTAGAACAGTCTGAGCCAATAGAAGAGAGTCAAAATAGTATGTTAATCACAACACCATTCAATCTAGATATAACCGAAGAAACAACTCACTTCGGTAACTATGGAAATATATTACCTGTCTCTGGCACGTTTGGTTCAGAAGAAACTGATGCCATTGACTCCCTTCAAGACGATTCCTCAATATGGGCTTTAATTCAAACGTAAATAACACTCCTAATTACAAACTTTTCATTGAGATATTATTATAATATTTCATTAATAACAACCCTCCACTTTATTAGTACGTAACTCAATGAATGTCTATTATTTTATTTGTGTATACTTCTTGCGTGGTTTTCTGTGTGTTGTGTCAGTTGTTTTGTTGTACCATATATAAATAACCTTAATTGCATTGTGACAAGTCGTATTTAGCAAAGCCTTTTTTAGCCCGCAAATTGCATGTAACCTAACCCTCATATCGGATTTCTACGTCCCAAATTTCGATCTGAAGCATAAACCTTTCCCATTCATAATTTAACAAGTTTCTGCCACCGAACGGTTTTCTGCCTCCTCTTCTTTTCTTGGCTTCGATTTCAAATTGATCCTTTAGAATCTCCTTTAAATCAGTAATCAACTCAGATATTGAACCATTGCTGGTCTCTTCTTTTTTGTTTATTCTTGAATTGAATTTACTCAGCTGTTTAGAGTCAACCTCTCGACACGACTAGGAGACTTTTTCAATCACAAGGGTACACGTTTTTTCCCTCTCCAGATTTTTGGTCTCAAAAACGACACCACCAACAAAGACATACAAATAAAATAAGGATTCTAACTATCAACTGATACTTGTGGGGTTTCCTTTTCCTTTTTTTTCTTCTTCTTGTTATAACTCGATTACATTGAAATTTATCTTTGGAGATATTTTCTGGCAATCTCAATTTAAGATATCAACTTTATCAGTTTTGCCATCCTTAAACCATATCTAAACACCTTAACATCGAAATGACAAACCGACTTTTCAACATTTCCTTTGGCAGACTTTTTATTCAGTCAATTGGACTGTTATGCTTTGCACTATGTGTTCAGGCGAACATTCTCAAAATAGTAAGTTCTCTACTCTTTGACTGACTACCATGTATTCGCCTCAGCCTCTTTTCTAACTTTTAAATTTCCAGGATGACCAACATCGTCAAAGGTGTAATGGTGTCTACTCAAAGAAAGACTGGAATGGTCATTTGGACTCGTATATTGATGGTAAGTCGCTCTTTTTTCTTCTTCCTTCCTGATTCCTTTCTTAGTATCCTGGTTCTAATATTGTACTCCTCCTTTTTTCTTTTTTCTTCTCTCTTCTAGTTGCCTTTACATCCCCAGAATCTCAGGACGAAGCTTGGGTTTCCGTTGTTCTTTTTGAATACAGAAATGTGGAAAACTTAGGAGTTGATACCAGTGATGGATCTGGCTACCCAATTGTAAGTGGTTTTTATGAGAAGAGTTATTTTTTGTTAGCTATTTGCTCAATGCTAATACAGAATTTTAGAGAAAATATATTTGCGACGAAAATGCTGTTGAGTTAAAGGCTTGCTCCAAGGAGGACCTGGGACAATTCATCATCAACAACCGCGAAAATCTATATGCGCCTATTGTGACTCAAAAGATCAACCTCAAGAAACCCACTTCTATTCACTACCCTGTTAAGAAGTCTGGTTATTACTGTGTTTCAGCTTTCACTCTCTCTGACACCACGAAGTTTACTGCTCCTGTCGTGTTCCAAAATGCCTTTGGCCATCTTCCTGCAAGTCAAGTTCCCAAGCTTTCATTCTATGCTGGGGCCGCTATTGCTTATGCTGTTGTTCTTGGATTCTGGCTTTTCTCGTATGTCAGATTCCGCAACAACATTTTGCCAGTTCAAAACTATATCACTGCTATTTGTGGATTCCTTGTGATTGAAATGATTGTCATTTGGGGATATTATGAATTTTTGAATCGCCATGGAGAAAGCACTGGTGGTAACGTATACCTAGTTGTTCTTTCCATTTTCAACTCCTTCCGCAATGCTTTTACATTTTTCCTCCTGTTAATTGTTTGCTTAGGATACGGTGTTGTCAAGCCTTCATTAGGTGACTTGATGTGGAAGTGCAGAGCATTGGCTGTTGCTCATTTCCTATTTGCTATTCTGTACACAGTTTCTTCTTACATTGTTCCTCCCGATAGCACAAGTCCCTGGATCTTGCTGGTAATTCTGCCTTTGTCTCTTACTATGACTGGTTTCTACATCTGGATTCTGTCTTCTCTAAGTCACACTATTAAGTTTCTGGAAGATCGCAAGCAACATGTCAAGGCATTGATGTACAAAAACCTTTGGCGCCTCTTGCTTGGATCCGTTCTTGTTATTTTTGGCTTTTTCTTCCTAAACTCTTTAATCTTTGCTAACGAGTCTCCATTGGAGTTCATCACAAACCACTGGCAGTCACGTTGGTTCATGCTTGATGGCTGGCTTAACGTTGTCTACTTTGTCGATTTCTGCATTATTGCGTTTATTTGGAGACCTACGGAGAACAACCGTCGGTTTGCTATGTCTACCCAATTGGCACAAGATGAGAACGAAGCACAAGAGTTTGAGATTGGTACGTTAGGGGGCTCTGATGATGAGGATGACAATAACTTTGACATGAGCAATAACAACAGCGCCACAAATTTCAACAATAATTCGCAGACACCCAGACCTACTTCCCCCCCTCCTCAATACTCAGCTCCAATGACATCCAGTGGAAAGGCTAGCGAGTCTGCTGCCAAAGCAGAGAAGGGCAAAGATGCTACTAATAGTAGTAACAACAATGGAGAGAGCTCATCAAGTAATGCTCAAGGGGGAACAGTTTTTTCTGTAACTGACGAAGATAACGGTTATTCGAAATGGGATGATGATGATGATGATGATAGTATCCTAAGCGCGGATGACTATGAGAATGATGATAATGAGGCTACTGGGTTAAGAAAGAAGAAATAGGTTTGCCCATAGGTCTTGAAGCATAATATACCGGAGTTTTAATAGTTAATGGTAATAATATTAATGGTAACAATACTGCGCTTGGTGTAGTCCAAGAGAAGGCTGTCTGGATTTAGAGTTCACTGATAAATATAGCAGGAGTACGCCGCTTTCTAGCCATCAGTCCAAAAAACCAAAAAAAAAAAAAGATTTGTGATTTTTAAATAAACAATAATTTGTGAAAACTACTGAAATCTCTAGGGTAAATCAATGAGATTCAGTAATGAAAAATTTATGGGAGCATTTACAGTAGGTTTGTATTTTAATGACGTAGGTATTAATATTTGTAAGCTTCGCTGCTATATGATCTTTTAAACGAGGGGTGATCGCCTTTTAATTGTCATTGTTAAAAAGGATCTTATTAGATCATTATTACATTACCGGTCGTGAAGACGAAGGGCATTAAATAATGGGGCTTGAACCTGGTATAGCAGCCATATACAGTTCTTGGTTAATTTCTCAATTTTCTAAAAATTCTATTTTTTAGTCGCATAAAAAAAAAAGCGCTTGCGTTTACTAAAATTAGAGTACTTAACCTCCATTGTGTCATGTTTTTTCCCTTCCTGAATCTATCATCCACGGTGCTTCAATGGTATCTTCGTTTTTGCGTATTCTGGATTTTGAATGACAATGACGAAAGAAAAAAAAAATAGCATTCAGGAAAGAGGGGAGAGGCCGTATATTGAACCCCATCTGGTACACCTGTTTTGTAATTTTTACAAGCGGTTAGTAAATCTTTCATCTTTGTTAAGAACAGAACCAAATACGATACAATTTACCCTCAAGCATATGCCATGTTGTCAACTGTGAATTTTAAATAGATCTCTTAAGTAACCGTGATCATCTATTGACGTAAGCTGTTGCCTGCCGTGAAATAATGTTTAACTTTATATGCCCTTGAGTAACTCTGGGAGTGTGATCAACAACATGCTAATTGAAAATATATATATATATATATATATATATATATCCAAGTTGTCAAAAAGTCACTAAAAAAACGGCTAAAACATCAAGCTTGTGAGACAACCATTTACTTAATAAATATAGGCTGTGAAAGGCTCTGCTCTTAAAATTCATTTAAATGATCTACCATTAAAAGCCACCTAGATGCTTATCACTAATCATTTACATGAGAGTCGTTTGTAGATGATAAACTCGTGAAGAAGTGTTTGATTTTGTCAATTTACTAGCACCTATAGTAAGTGGCAAACTAGCATTGCTTTCTTTTGCCAATTCCTTGTGTATATGACCTACTTTTTTTATTATTTCTTTATATCATATTGCCCATATCTTAATGTCAGAGATAAATACGATATATTGAGATAAATATTAACACAGTGAAATAATAGATAAACAATCATGTATTTTTAAAATAAATAATTCTAATAAAGAAAGCTGAATACTTACTACCAGTTCATTTGGTATAAAATAAAATTATTCACGGAGAATTCGGCATCATTGAACGTTTGAACTTATGCGCTGACATCGCTACCTTTCCAGCTCCATAAAGACAAATGATTTAAAATTCATGTCTTTATTGCACGTTATTTTGCTTTATAATATTGTTGATATAAAGACAATAAACCGATTATCTATCTACCTCACTTGATGCAATCATCAGTAGAGTCCATAAGTTATAGCAAAGCCGTTGTTATTTATCATCAATAAACTTTAGTTGCCAAAGGAAATATGTGTATACTTTGTACTGATTTCTAATAACGTTTTGAGTAAAATGTTGACAATTAACCGATATGAAAGCAGCCAGCCCATCATTTGTTCACTGGAGGAAAGATTAAACGCGGTGAATAATCATTTTTTCATGGATGAGGTGGAACGTACCATTTTACTATTACGCACACGTATTTATACCACTTGCTATCAAAATAAGAAAACTTTCTTATTAGAAATACAGAAAAAAAAGGCAATCCCTACCAATGGAGAATGGATGCTACTTTGACCATATTTATAAACAATGGTCATCATACGAGCCTATATAACCTAAAGAAAAATATTTCACTTATAGCTACAACCATTTCAGTAACAAGACTGATGCTGTGATTGCATTTTAAAAGAACAATGTTGAGAGTGGGGTTTAACACACTCGATACTGAAAAAATTATTGTAGTGATAAAAAAGTCTTTCATTTTATTTCGTTTTTACTAAAAAAGATTATGATTGTTCTTTGATTCCTTTTTAAAACGCGAGTTACGCGCGTTGATATATAAATAATGACTAATAAATCATTACATAATACATTACTGTATTTTAACTTTTTTGTTTCTTTCCTTCACCCTAAAGATCATTGCCCCATCCATTAGTTCAAGGATCAAAGACTCCAATACAGAAACGTTTCTAATTTAATCCACATAGACACATATTTACTGCTACAATGACGGCAATTAAATCCATTGACAAGTTCATTCAGCTATCTCATGACCTTCTTATAGCTCGTCCTACTACTGTATGGATCAATTCCCCTCCCCCAAAAAAACACGACTACCTTTGATTCTCCAACCCTACTAACACGTCTTGGTTTTTTGATTCTTAGACAAGGATAAGCACGACCTACAGCCACAAGCAGAAGAAGCGTGCTAGCAAACGTTCCAATGCTACTGATGCAAAAGAAGTCAGCGCTGATCAGCCACAGCAGGGTAGTGCTGTTGCCATCGTGAAGACTTTTGATCCGGTATCCGGTGTGTGCTTGAAACTCAAGCTCAGCAAGATTAATCAACTTAACCGTGTGTTATCAGCTTTGGGGCCGCGTGGTGTTCAGGTAGATGATAAGCAGGTTGTGGGATTCGCAGAGGTTTTGAGTGGTAAGAAGAGTGAGGCTAGTGCCTAAGGATATAACTACAAAAGCATATATCCAGAGGTGACGACGAGGAGAAGGAACATAAGGAAGATGGATGTGATATTTACAACACCATGATGGTACATAGATTTTGAAATTAAAAACGGAAAAAGATGGTTTAATTTATCATTTAAGATAAAGATATTGATACCTTGGGCAATGGTATAGCTAAGATACCACAACAACACTCAAGTATCGATATTTTTGAGATATTGATTACTCCACCCTACCCTCATTAGATCAAACTATTAATGAATAGGGCATTAATGTTTGGTCAAACAGTGGAGAGTATTGGAGATGTAGTATATGTTTGTAAGTATAAAATTAACAGTTGGTTGGATTTCCAATTAATGGCAGAGGCGAAAAAGACGTTTTGTTACCAGGTCCTGGCCTCAGGGTCCTCGCACTACGCAGATTATGCTTAGTATTACTACAGCTAGTTTTTTTTTAAGAGAAAATTCAAGGGTGACAACCAGAACTATCAGTATAGATAATTTTATACTCATACAAATGGAAAAGACTATTGCAGCAGCAGCTATATAATGTATAGAGTAAAAAAAAAAGAATTTACACTGAACGCGGGTGAGCCAACAATTGAATTAAACAAAGGAAACCATAAGCCTATTTAACCACGCTACGACTTGACTACTACTGTATCAACCTGCCTTATTTGATTTTAAAAGATGAAAAAAATTTTCCAAGCATGATCATGTAATTATTTTTTTGCCAATGCGGTTAAGGGTCGTGAGATTATGATGAAATCAATTGGTTTCACGGACTGTAAATGGCCTAATAAGCATGCCGAAATGACAGAGGATGAGCCTGGCATAGTACTGCCGTTGGGTGGTACTAATGTGAATAATTATCTATTTACTCCAGATATAGATAGCGAGAAAGAGCAGTCGTGCGATCACCCATGGGGTAAACACGAATGCTGTGACTGGCTGAACTACGTGGTACTCAGGAATCAGCCAGGCAAGACGGGCCAAATCTTGAACGGAATAAACTTTCACTTTCGGAGTTTTCACTGCTTAAGAACAGCCAGCATACCATGCAATGGTATTCTCCACTTTATAGATATTGGTAAGCATTAGTAGCACATACAATGTGTATTGTCTTGATAAGCAACAGCGAAAAGGTTGGCTGCTCAATAAAGATTTGAAAAAAAAAACTTTTTTTTTAATAAAATAAAGCAGAAACAACAGTCGCAGTAGAAACAAAACCATAAAAGAAAAAGGTTTAGTAAAAATGATGTCGTGTGAGATGGAGTTAGCTGAGCGCATTTACTTTGACAGCAACAAAGCCTCACACGATCTTTTGAATCCGGGCTTTAAAACTTCTCAAAACAGGGACCTTTAAAAATTTCATTGTTTGAAAAAAAAATAAAACAAACAAGCAGAACATGCTTTTAACGGATGGGCAATCCATTCATTTTTATTATTAGTATTTATTTTTCCTAGGCAATATGCTTTATGCCTAAAGCCCCCGTAAAGCCGAAAGAGCAATACCAAGGACTAGGTTTGGTACTGTCGGAATGGATATGGCCAGTGCACAAGAGGAATACAAGTGCCGACACAGCAAGTGACAATGTTTATTACCATTCTAACTCGTTAAAATAATATTTAGGAACCTAGTCAGTCCATATAACATTGGTAAATGATATTATACCACCAACAGAGATCACCAGCTATCCATTGACTTATGGAAAAATCAACTATGGGAAAGATTTTGTGACTCAGTGAAATTGGAGGTACTCCACTGGTTTAAAAAATGCAGCCATTAATAGGGGATTATGGTTTATGATTTTATCATATTATTATTTCAAATTGGCTTATTTTGGGCAAGCATCATCATCACAAACAGAAAAAGAAAACGAAGGAGTTGAGAAAAAATTTTTTTTTTTGGTGTCGTGTGAGCAAAGAAGAAAACAAAAAAACGCCCAAAACAATAACAGCAACAGCAGCAGAAGCAACTGCTTTGCAACTCCAAGGATACAAAGTTCCTCTAAAGAACTAAAAGCCCAAAGATCCGAATCTTGCATTTTTATATGCGTAAATATGGTTTGGTAGACAAATATTTGCGTTTTATACCCGGGCTAATTAGAAAGGGGAGCTCAACCAAATCGCTGATGGTTCAAAACAGTTTTTTTTTTGTCTCAACTCCACTTGCGCCACTATTGAAGACCACATCGTAAGCCATTCTTAAATGAGACGAACTGTAACAAAAACGTCATATTTATGGCAGCAGCATTTTCAGCAGCATTTAGATTTTTAATAAAAAGGCGATTAAGAACAAAATTAGAGAGTTTTGAGACATTCCTGTGGCCATTAGTGATGCGGTGACAGTTATGTAAGCACCGCTTTTTCTTCCAAGTTCAGGCCATTGCCATTTTGAAATATTTTGCCATTTCGAAGGGAAATAAAAAAAATCTTTTCCTTTCTCTTCTTTCTCTTCTTTTTATTCCTTTTTTTATTTTTTTCTCATATTCATCACTATTATCTGTCTCTGCTCTCCCTCTTCTCTATTTTTCTAGGTGTTAACCCCATCTTTACGTTCAGTAAAAGGAGAATACCAGGTCCATTTCTCAGTGAGAAAGTGAGCGAGAGAATATATCCAAAAAGAAAAATAAACCGAGTATATTAGTGCTCATCATCATCGCCTTAAAAAAAACTACTCAGCTTCAATTCCAGAATCGGTCTGATACTTTTCTTTATATTTTTGTATTCATACACATATATTTATATATATCTTGCCACATCGCCAGCTGCGTTCGCCAACTTAAACACATACCACCTCTTTTCCAGCTAATATATTCGGTCTCCCATCCTTCAGAATGATTTAGTATTCCATATCGCCCTCATCAACAACAGACGCCCATAAAAAAAAAAAACTCAAACTACATCATCAAAAATTTTATCCGTTAATCACGAAACCTATTGTGCTCCCCCAGCTATCCTCTATCAGTAACAATAGTAACTAGCGTACAATCTGAAAGTATTTTTGGACCCTGATCAAGTTGACTATTGCGAGTACTATCATTTTTTTGCATTTTTTTTCAACCACTACTAGCACTCTCAGTCATCATGCCAGACTCGGATCTCCACTCAACCATTACTGACACCAACGGTATAAAGATGAACCACCGCCGTGATTCAATCACGACAGATTTTGACCCAGATCATAAATCATATTCCCGACATTTGGAATCATCGCGGTCTTCCAGAAAAAGCGCCAAGGACTACAAACGTGATGAAATTAAATCGCTTGCGGAGCTATCATCCACACTCTCTGCGTCATCCTCGCTGTCAGGCGCGATCCAGCGCCCGCTTATAAATGAAGATGACGAAGATGATGACGACAACACAAATGGCGAGGAAGACAATGACTCTACCATGACAACCTTTGACTATGAGGTCAAAAGTAATCCCGAGTTCTCTTTTCCTTCTGACGGTTACCGTCTGAGCCACGTTAACAGGTCCTCTGCGAGCCTAGCAGTTTCTTGCCACGGCAACAGCAGTATTAGTGAGCTCCCACCCCAAAAAGCCCCCATAGATCATTTGCACTACCCAGCTCCCGTGGCCACCAATACTCATAATTCAGAATATTCTTCTTCAGCATCTTCTTTACACAACAACTCATCCAACGCAAGCCCTAGCAACATGAATGGAAAACACAAGAACCACTCTCGTTTTAAGCATTATCATAAGCCTAAGGTCACCGAGTCTCCCAGACTGGTGTTTCTTTGTCAGAAGTTTATTAATGAGCGCAACACTGACGGTTTGGCGCTTATCGCCCGGCGCCGCGGCCTTCCCCCCAAACTGCGACAGTACGCATGGCCGTTACTACTGGAATCTCACCCATATGTTATGAATCCTTCCGTTGTTGCTGAGTACCCCTCGCAACCACTTTCAGGTGACAGGATCCCCATAAAGAGAATTAGAAAGGAGATTGAGCGATATCAAAAACGCCTAGTGATGCACTCATCGAAACCTAAATCTTCGCAATCCAGTACTACTAATAATAGTACCACAGCCAGTACCATCCCCATCTCGTCCAGCAGGGTCAATCCAACTACTGCTGCCGAAAACAACAATTCAAATGTGAACGCCAGTAATGCCGGCATGAATACCAATCTCAATAATGATAGCATTAATGATACTGGCGATAATATCACAGCGGCTTCTTTGGAGGCGCAAAAGATCCAGGCTATTGAAGATGCGCTTGTTGCATTTTTGAAGAAATGGGGTCATATTACCCCGTATGAACCGGGTATGGTTTATCTCGCTTTTTCACTGGCTGACTGGGTTGACCCAGTATGTCGTATGGAGGATAAATACCAGCTACTTAGGGGCACGCATCAGAGCGCATCAAACACAACCGAGTCCCAGGCCTCATCCCCAGAATTGAGCCCTGCTGATGAACACCAATCACAGTCTCAGCAATTACCGACTGCTCCCTCTCCCTCTTCATCTGGATCTGCTACTCCTACGCCTGTGGATTCTTATACCCCACTCACTCTCAGATCACTCTCGTTTACTTTGCCCTACCAGTTTTCGACAGTTTTCGAGCATCTTTTACTTATTGTCTTCCACACCCCCAAGTCTGAAGAGAATGGTCCCCGAGGTCCTTGTGATTCGTTCACTGCCGACCGGATTTCTTTTTTCCTTTCGGTTATGCGGCGACTACTACCAGACCTTTCCAAGCACTTTGATGAGGAGGACATTTTGTCGTCTATTGGTGGTGATGAGTGGCTCTTGTGGTGGATTAAATGGATTGGGGCCAAGGTATGGGATCGCAAGGATCGCGCCCGGATATGGGACATGTACTTTGGCTGGCGCCCAATTCCCGCGTCACCAGGGTTTGATTTACCCAAGGCCGCGCGTGCCAATGCAAAAAAGCGTCGTGATGAGTACGCTCGTACCCATCCCAATGCTCCCGAGAATGAAGCAAGTGATATTTTTGAAGAAGAGAATGAGCGATCAATCTGCATGGACAATATGGTACTTGACCTACAGGAATTGGAGCTTGAACTAGGCCCTGACCCCTTTTGGTCAGCAAGTATTACTGGTGAAGACGATAAGGAGCACAGTAACCAACCCCATGACGTCGACGTGACGATGGATAGCAATCATTTTTCAAGCACCGCTACCACGATCGAGCCCTTGCTGGAACACCTTTTTGTCTGCATTGTGCTGCTCAAATCCAAGGCGCTCACGCTCTTAGAATTGGATCAAAGTGAGATCCGGGGCTGCCTTGGTCGGCTGTACCGTTCAAATGATATAGAGAGCATTATTGTAGAGGCTGGAGAGTGCTGGCGTACCTGGCGCCACACCGAGGAACTCGAAAATAATGATGATTAGTTGTTTTTTTTTATATTTTTTTTTTATATTTTTTAAATTTTTTTTTTTTTTTTATCTTTTTTTTTTTTTTTTTTTTTTTTTTTTTTTTTTTTTTTTGTTTTTAAAAAAAAAAAAAAAAAAAAACAAAAAAACCCAAGGATTATTACCAATAAATTAGAAACTAAAAAAAATTTTATACACACACCAATATATTTTTTTTTTAATGGTTTTATTATATTTTATTGGTATTTTTAATATTAATATGAATA
>Ga0160505_100722_pt1 | contig 17535 bp, 7 predicted proteins | sample DIDeMG_FD_108225 | JGI IMG/M metagenome (GOLD analysis project Ga0160505, IMG submission 108225) | Enriched chicken feces microbial communities from UW Madison campus, WI, USA - DID2874_E49_Stillage MG | ecosystem: Host-associated > Birds > Digestive system > Large intestine > Fecal ... | reverse complement strand
TTATTATTATTATTATTATTATTATTATTATTATTATTATTATTATTATTATTATTATTATTATTATTATTATTATTATTATTATTATTATTAATAGTTCACATTTTTATTTATTTTCTTTTTTTAGTCAACCACCGACTATTTCATTTTATTCTTGCTAAAATGGTACTTACGTGACCAAGGTAGTCAGCCTGAAAGTTCAGTTATTATATCATGGTTGAAGACGGTTTTATTTGGTTCCAAGCTTCAACGTTTGCCAAAAGCCCCGTTGAGATCGCACTCTGTCTGCCCGGTTAAAAAGCGGAAAAAACTCTTTTTCAAAATAAAGTTTTGTATATGGTGAATTTTTGCCTGCTTTTGTTTGTATTTGTTTTGTGGGCTTTAACAAAATGCTAAATTGACGACGACTCGTAAAACGCAAAAAGCATAAATACTGCATGCTTTGACCCCAGACTTTTAACTTTTTTACACCACCTCTTGATTTAACAAATACCTAACTCATCCTTTACACAACAGCAATGTCTAACATCCCTACTATCACTCTCAAGCCTACTGGCCAGGAAATGCCTCTTATTGGTTTCGGTGCCTGGAAGGTCCCTAACGCCACCTGTGCTGACACCATCTACAACGCCATCAAGGCTGGTTACAGACTCATTGACGGTGCCGAGGATTACGGCAACGAGAAGGAGTGCGGTGAAGGTGTCCGCCGTGCCATTGCTGATGGTATCATCAAGCGTGAGGAAATTTTCATCACTTCCAAGCTCTGGAACACCTTCCACCAGAAGGACCATGCTGTTGAGCTCGCCAAGCGCTCCCTTGCTGATTGGGGTCTTGAGTACTTCGATCTCTTTTTGATCCACTTCCCCATTGCTCAGAAATACGTTGATCCTGCTGAGAGATACCCCCCTGGCCTTCTTACTGATGTCGAAAAGGGTATCATTGAGTTCGAGAACGTTCCTATTGCTGAGACCTGGGCTGCTCTCGAGTCTCTTGTTGATGCTGGTCTCGTCAAGAACATTGGTATCTCCAACTTTAACGCTGGTCTTGTTCGTGACCTCCTCACCGTTGCTCGCATTAGACCCTCTGTTCTCCAGATTGAGCACCACCCCTATCTTACCCAATCTGCCCTCGTTGATTACATCCAGGCTCAGGGCATTGCCATCACCGGTTACTCCACTTTTGGCCCCCAGTCTTTTCTTGAGATGGGACAGGAGCGTGCTCAGAACACTCCTCTCGTTCTTCAGCACGAGACTGTCAATGCAATTGCCACTGCTCACGGCAGATCCCCTGCTCAGGTCATTTTGAGATGGGCCACTCAGCGCAACATTGCTGTTATTCCCAAGTCCAACAATGTCGATAGATTGAAGCAGAACCTTGACTCTGCTAGCTTTGATCTTACTGAGGAAGAACTAAAACAGATCTCTGCTCTTAACATCAACCTCAGATTCAACGACCCCAACGACTGGCCCGGCAAGATCCCTATCTTCTAAGCAATCAGCTTACCCAGACAGGGATTTATGACCCAAAAGTAATGTTTCTATATATATGTATATGTATATATTTTGTAATGAGTTAAACAATATTTTCATGAGATAATTTTATGTGAACTTCAGTGTATCTATTTGATAGTCTCTAATGTACACAGGAGCGGTTACTTTCGGGTAGATATAGATAGAAAAACAGTTTATTCACTTTCGGGTACCTCACCGGTAATAATATATATCGTCAACAATTCATCCGAAATCTAAGCATATGAGGCTAGATAAGCGCTCCGGTTTTCTTTCCCTGTTGTTATTTTTATCAAGCAAAAGAAAATCATATAAAAATAAAAAACAAAAATATGCGTTAGCCCGGAGTCGAACCGGGGGCTCGACGATGGCAACGTCGAATTTTACCGCTAAACCACTAACGCTTTTTATATTTAAATCTTTTGCTCTATTATTCAGCAGAACTATGAAAAAATACAATATTTTTAGATCATGTGACACATACAAAAAATTAACGTTTTTTTATTTTACTAGTTCTTCAACCCTTATTTTTCCACATGCAGAGCATAAGCGACCTAATCAATTACCCGGTTGGAATGCTGGCAATACTCAAATAAATGTGAGTCTCTCTGAATATGCCACTTTTTGAATCTGCCGCGATCTTTTAATCAATCAATCAACCCTCGACTGACCGACCTGCCATATTTGCAATTGCCAAAGCACACACCCCTGATCTTAGTCTTTCAATTATTAATTTTGTGGTCGGCAACAAACAAGCGCTACTCACTAAGTTTTTTTTTTTTTTTTTTTTTAGCCTAATCACTCACCCGGTTCATGCCCTCGTGCAGCTGAATTTGCCAGATCAACAACATTGAGACTGCCCGCTATGTCGACAATTCATCAAATTTCAACTGAGCTCAGCAACTTGATATCGCAAACCAAGCGACGAAATACAGAATTGCGACAAGTATGGTTCTATGGCTCAATGGCCTCTTTGTATTTTGTTTACTCTTACTAACTCGCTTGTTTGTAGGCTTCAGAACGAAGTCTAGATATCCTGAAACTGTACACCCCAAACACAGATGAACCCAAGTTCTTGAAAGGTACGCTATGATTCATTTAGTTCCATTGTCTGTTTCCTTCACTAATCAATTGATAGGCCTTTCCAAACATCTTGACTTCATCAGTCCTTTTCTCATTGCATGCGCTACAAGAAATGCCAAATACAGCGCGACCGCGGTCCAATGCCTGCATACTCTCATCAACTACGAAGGGCTTCCGCCAGCACGTATGGTAGAGGTTCTGGACGCTCTTAAGGAAGCGACTCATCTAGGAGTTGAAATTCAACTCAAGATTTTACAATCGTTGCCGTCGCTCATTCAAAATTACGGCGAGTTCATGTTCAATAACCTCATCGTGGAACTGCTACAAATCTGCTATATCCTACAAGGTGGTAACAAAATTCCTGTGGTTGTCAACACTGCTCTTGCTACTCTTCAGCAGGTCATTATCTCAGTATTTGACAAAGTAGTTAGTGAAGATAACTCCACCAAACCTAAACCAAAGACGTTTGAGGTGCCTGTTGATAACAATGATAAGATACTTGTTAGCCCAGCTGCCTACGATGCACTTCGAGTTTTTTGCGACATTTGCAACCTAATAGAACGACAAAAACCTCTTTTCCTTCAGTTTAGCCATCTTCCTGAGACGGTCGGATTAGAGTTAATTGAGAGTATATTGACAACACACAGCGACATTTTCATCAATCACGTTGAGTTCTGTTATGTTCTTCGCACTAGAGCAGTCCCAGTCCTTCTTCGTACATTTTCTGAGAAAAGAGATTTCCCTGTGACTGTTCGTGTAACGAGAATTCTTTATTTACTTATTAGACGTCAGTTGTCAACTCTACTCGTTGAATGTGAGGTAATTATTTCTCTGCTTACCCACATGCTTGAACCAGAAGCAGCTCCATATTGGAAGCGAGTTTTGTGCATGGAGGTTTTTCAAGGTGTTTGCTCAGAGTTCAGTCTCATTCAGGATATTTACCATGCATATGATTTCCAAGACGGGAGGAGAGCCGTGGTCAAAACATGGGTCACTGCCATCGATAAATTATCTTCTGAAAATCCCAGTGTTATTGGTCTCGGCAGAATTTCAACTCCTATTGTTGTTCCTGAAGAAAGTCAATCTTCTCGAACCACCAGCTCTGGACTGGCAACTCTAACTGATTTTGGCAGCAGCTCTGGAAGTAGAAACTCCATTGACTTGATCCAGATCAAAGGAATTTCGCTAAAAACTTCAACAGTTCGCTCATCCTGCATTGATCTACTTGATAAGTCTGATCCACCTACATTGCCCCCATCCTATCTTTACTATTTGGCCTTGCAATGTATAAGTTCTCTTTCTGAAGGTCTCGCTAGGGCTGTGTTCACAAGTTCTACTGATAAGAAAAAACCCAAACAAGCTAATACTTCGTTAGAAAACAATACCTCTAACGATGGTAGATCCAGGTCAGTTTCTCCTTCAAGGACCTCTGACTCTATTAATTTAGAAGAAGAAAGCGAATCTGCAATTACCGCATCCCTTGTTGGCGTTTGTTGGCCGGAGCTTCTTTCGTCATACACGACCTTTTTTCAAGCTACCATGGATTCAGAGATGTACCATAACTTGGTTAGATCTGCACAAAAGTTTACTCATGCCTCTGGCGTCCTTATGCTTGTGAGCCCTCGGGACGCTTTCTTATCTTTATTAGGTAAGTTTAGTGTTGCGCTTGATGAAGTTGTAGATCCTGCTCCAAACCCCAGCTCTAAACCTGGCTTGCTAAGTATGGAAACATTAGTAGGAACATTGAGTCCTACCGTTGGCCGTGATCATTCTCGTATGCCTAGCACCAGTGGACCCTCTTCCTCTGCTGGTGCTAAACCTACTCTGACAAGCCGCAATGTACTATGTTTTAGAGCTTTATTGAATCTTGGTATTTCACTTGGTCCTTCTTTGGGTCAAGGATGGTCCATTATACTTGAGACCATTCAGTACGCTCATTACATTGTTGAGGGCATGAAAAACGAGAAACGCAAGGGCTCTGTTTCTAAGGGCGTTCCTGAGTACAACATCGAGACCACTCCTTTACCATTTTCGCACCTTGGTCCTGAGTTTCATGCCGTCGAGAACTCTATCCGTAGGCTTGTTGATTCTAGCAAGGAATATTCCAGTTCTTCCTTTAATCAGCTTATTTCAAGTATTACAAACTTGTCATCTCTGGTTCTAGAATTGCCCAAAGAAACGCTTAATGGAGAGATTGCCATCTCTGGTATTGGTGTATTAGAGGTTTGTGATCCTACCTTTTTACTTGAATTTCTTGGTTCTTTCTGCAAAAGAAATACCGAGAGGTTTATCCATTCGGATCCTGAGGAGATTAAGACTTGGAAATCGCTTACAGGCTTTTTGATGACTATTGAAACCACTCGTTCATTAAGTCCAGACTATCGAATTCGCGCTTCTCAGATATTAAACGAGATTATTCGGACAACTAGTTATGTGGCCTATGAATCTCAGAAAGAAAACAACAAGGCTCAGGAAGCACAGTACTTGATTTTAGAAACCCTTACCAATGAAGTGCAGGAAATTGTCAACTTAGGTCTTCCAGATGATGGGTCAAACACTTTGCTAACAACTGAGTGCAAGATGCATGTCATTGTAATTGACTATCTGAACAAAATTTTGGATCAGTGTGGAGGAGTCTTGCAACAAGGTTGGGATATTGTCTTTGATATCATTGATACTGTTTTTAGCTGGCTGCCCGACAATAACAAAATCAACTTTGAAGTCCAGAGCAGAAGGTTATTAGTTGACAGATCAGTTCTACTTGTCAAGTCAGGCTTTGATTCTTTGCAACTGGTCTGTAATGACTTTCTAGATAACCTGCCTTCTACATGTTTGATTAGACTAGTTGACACACTTTACAAATTCTGCCATCAAGATAGTGATCTCAACATTTCATTTACCTCAATCAGCTTTTTCTGGATTGTCTCCGATCATCTCCGCTCACTTCTCACCACTACAGAAGTTAAAAGTGACCTGAGCAAAGAGATTACTACTAAGCAAGGTCTACTTGAGCTTTCTCAAAAAACTGACAATCCCGTTGATTCTCTAAACGCTATGTGGATGATTGCACTGCTTAGGCTTGCAGCTATTGTTAATGACGCCAGACCTCAAGTTCGTAATGGTGCGGTTCAAGTTTTGTTTAGAATTTTTGAAGCGCATGGTGGCCAACTTCAGCCTAGAGTTTGGAAGGCTTGTCAAACAATTGTTCTTGAGACTGTTATGAAAAATGATCCCTTTGCCACTTCCACAACTTCTCAGGACCAGCAGCTTGAGACAGAATGGTGCGAAACATTGGGGTTGATTTTTTCTGGTCTTGGAACTCTTTACTCAACATTTATTGACCGCTTTGTTAAAGAAGACCATTTTGAAACCCAATGGACCAGCTTGCTAAGCCATCTACAGAAGTTTTCTTTATCTCAGACAAGACTTAGTGTGACTTTATCCGTTTATAACTGTCTTTATACTATTTTGGAGGGTATTGGAAAACGAGAGTCGATTGAATTCCCTAGTTCCTGTATTGACAAAACCTGGGAATTTTGGTTTGGCCAGTCTATTGAGCCGAATTTGGTCACAACAAAAGCTAGTCAGGATGCCTATACTGTGTTGGTCGAATTGCATGAGGTTCTCAGTGGCATTACTAAAGACTTCCCGAATGATAGAGTGACCAAAACTGTTCAACTGCTCAAAAAATGCGCTGCATACCCAGTGTTATCACCCTACTCTTCTGATAAAGATCATCTTTCACCACTTCAAGCTGCTGCTTTCAAGCAGATTGAATCTCTTAGATTCAACTCAATACACAGCAAAACTGAGATTTTGACTCTTTTGTCGGAACTTGCTGTCTTGCCATTTGATAGTAATGTTCTTAAGAATCTTGATGATTTAAGCAAACAACCCAAGCAGACCCGGGCTGAGCTGTACCGAAGACCTACTTTTGTTTCCTTGTCCATTCATTCTCTCAATCTTCTGGAAAAGGGTTTGGATGAGAGTAAGGCTGACTTTAAGGTACTTATTAAAAATGGAAGCACCAGAACTATTGCCAGTCGTTTGCTGATTCCTATTAATGCTAAGTTTGACACTTATATTATTGAAAACAGCAAACCCCAACTTTGGGAACTTGCCACCACCCGGTTTATTGAGTTGATTGATATTTCCATGCCGCTATTTACTAAAATAAGCAGCGCTGGTAACACAGATACCAAGGATGTAGACGAAATCAATCAACTTTGGCAGCTATTTGGTGATGCCATTGTGGGAATTCTGCTTGCTGGTCGTAACCTTGTATGCAGTGGTAAGACCCCTGTGGATTCCATGATTCAGTTCAGCACTGAGTTTGAAAAATTTGACATTAATAGTTATGAAATTATTATTGCTAAACTTATGGCATACAAAGCTGATGTACCGTTTAACTTCTGGAAAAACGTTATTCGCGCGCTGTTTCAGGCATCCTTTTTGTATGATATGGACAGATTCTCTACAAATTCATCGACACCCGTTATCCCTACTCTTATAAGTGCTGACTGCGAGGCAAAGCTGGAAAACACCCTGTCACCAGCTGAGTCTATTGACTACATTCTTCAAAATGCTTTCTTTGGATCTACCACTGAGATTGTGCGAAAGCCGCGGGAAAAATTGGCATACATTTGCATCGAGGCACTGTCGACTATCAGTCGTCATGCCTCTGCGTCAGAGGACGTCCAGATACTGGCAAATGACTACCTTATGCTGCGGATAGCCTTAGTAATTTACGTTTTTATTGCTGATCACCCGCTACGTGGCCATTTGATGCCCATGCCCAAGGTCCAACGTGCAGAGCTGTTGTTTGTACTTCGCCAGCTGCTTGATCAACAAAACGTTACTGGTAAACCCAATGTTTTGTACAAGCTTATTGTCAAGGCTGTACCCATCGCTGAAAATGATTTTGTTATTTTAGAGCTTTGTACCAACTTACTTATGAAAATGTAGACATTTAAAAAGAATAAATATATGAAATAATAACAATAAAATAATAATAAACCTGTTTATTGTCCTGATATCTAATAAATACAAAACCAAATAAAAGGAAATTAAATAAAATAACAAGGGTATATAAGAATATATAATCCTAGAACACCGAAAAATTGATTAAGTTGTCGTCCTAACCAATATTTCGTGGGTCTAAATGTGATGGCCCCAGATTCTCCATGGGCTTCGCCCATATGTCAAGAAAAATTCTTCGAGATCACTACTGTAGTCTGATATTATCTCGGTAAGAGAGCAGGTTGGTAAAAACTAGACAAATAGTTCTGTTAAACTAACCATCATTTGGGGAGTTAGTCAAAAGGCTTGAACACCGTTTCAATGCCCTTCTTGTTCTCCAGGAGAGCACTAAGGTTAAGGTCCGGGGAAGGCTCTTTCAGATAACTACGCACCGACTCATACAATGGGCAGTTCTTCAGAAGGCAGTTTACTGGACTGTTTTAGACTGACTACGTTTACAACTACGACTCCTTCATGTAGAAGCTACTTTTGGCTTTGGCATTACTGCACGATCTCCAGGGTAATATTGACTTGCTTTCGAGATTCCCTGATACTATATCGGGCCTGTATTATTCATAACCAGTATCAAATATTAGACATAAAATTATCTCATTGTCTAGCCGGTAATGTCTCTAAATACACCTCCTGGCCTACCTATCGCACTGGTCGCCTTTTTGGCCTTTAAATTTAAGTTTTCAGCGTACTCCATAAACGAAATCCTGCTGGTCAAAATGACCCCTAGTAGCTTCAGGCCTTTTTTGGGGCGATCTCCTTGGGATTCCCTCTTCTGGGATTACTGTTGAATTTCTGAGTTATATGCAAGTACCATTGCTTGTAGACAAAAAATTTAACTAGAAATAAATTACGAGTTTTATGAACTTTTTTGTAATCCGGGGAAAAATGTTATTACAAATAGCATTCATATATTTAATCCAGGTCAACCTCCGCATAAAGCAGGTCTTCTGTGGCTTGTCCCAGTGAGCCAAAGTACCTAAACTTTTTTTCATTTCTTGAGTTTAGTTCAAAGATAGAACTTGAGCCTGCATAGACAGTGTTACCTTCAGCTCCAAATCTGTTGCAGAGAGCAAAAAGCACAGGCTTGTCGTCTAAAGCCTTTCCCTCCAAGAATGGAAACATTCTCTGAAGCCAATATTGCACTGTCAACATGCTTGGTTGCTTTGCAAGGCCTTCTTCTTGTTCGGCTAGAAGTCTTGCCAATGCTTGAGATTTTTCTTCACCCACAGCAAGAGTATTATCAATATCCGGGGAATCGGGATGGAGCCAAGCTGTTGGACACAGGATTAAACGGGCTTTATTCTTGATAGCAGCATTGGCGAATTCATAGTCGTCAAACGGCCGTTCGAACTTGTAGGGATTCAAATCCATGCATATACCAACCTGTGTGTTCAGGCCCCCAGCCGACACGGTTGTTAAAGGAAACATTCCTCCGTCCGAAAAATTATTAACAGGTGGCTCCGAGCAGCCCCACTTCTCATCAGTTTCATAAAGAAAGGTTTTTCTATAATTGGCAATCACCGACCCGGTGGCATTGGTCATGACGGCGGAATTGTAAATGCATTGGGTGGGCTCATGAAGTTCGGGGTATCCAACAAGAGTGAAACAACCCAGCTTCTTTGAGATGTCCTGCGCCCATTGTGTGCTGGGCCCACTTGTCGTTGGCTCCAAATATGGCTTGATATGGTCAGTTGATGAAAAGTTATATCCTGTAAAGGCAAGCTCAGGCAGAACGAGGATGTCGAGCTTCCGCCCAGTTGGCCTGCCATTCAACAAAAATCCATGAGACTGCAAAACTCGGGTTGCATTGTCAATATTTGCACTGACGCGGCCGATCCGTGGGTTGAGTTGAAGAACAGCGACTTTTAAATTAACCATTAATAGAATTGAAAAAAAAGAAGATAATACTTGTTATGCTCTAGTTTTTCAAAGTATCAGATTTGAATTTGAATCGAGATGGATATCAAGTTAATTCTTCCCATGTTCCTTTATAACTTGAAGGGTTTGATCCCTAACCCTTGATATAACAGGCATTGCGACTCCATTGACATAAATAAATTACCTATAAATTAGCATTCTGAAGTAGATATAACACGAGGTAAAAATTATTTTTATCTATGTTGTTTTTGAGGAGCTATTGAACAATCTCTGAGGTTGAGAAATGAAGATATCTTTGGAACACCCAGTAACTTGTGGTGCAGAACGTTTAAGGCCTTGACCCCGTCTTGTTCAGCTATAACTGCACTAATGTTAATTTCACTGGCACCTTGAGAAATCATCTCAATGTTGATTGAGGCATTCGCCAACGCCTGGAACATGTTACCGGCAGTACCAATATTCTCTTTCATCTGTGTTCCAACTAATGATATAATGCAGAGTCTCTTGGCAACTACATTGACAGTGCTGTACTTTCTTAAATCGGTCAGAGCATAACCGAAATTCAAGTTTTCAACAGCACTCTGCTGCAAAGCCATGGAAACATGCACCTCCGAGGTAGAGATAAGGTGGACTGGTAGTCTCCATTTATGTAACGACAAAAATATATGAGCCAGAAACTCATGGGAGAGTTTTTTGCGGTTAGAATGAATGTTGATGACGGTGATATCGTTTTTCACAGTAACAGCAGTTGGTCCCCCAATGTTAGCATGTTCAAAATAGCTATTTGAGAATTCAGTATAGGTTTGGCGGGGGGTGGGTGGCGCATTATCAGGATGTCCGGGAAGAACAACAGTACCATCGCCTGAAGGATTTATGACGTTTTTAATCCTAATAGGAATGCGTACCTTAATGATCTGCTCCAGAGTAAATGGGTGAATAACCTCTGAGCCGTAGTAGGTAAGCTCAGCAGCCTCTTCTGGGGTGATGATAGGGATCACACGAGCAGTGGGGACTTTTTTGGGATCAGCAGTAAAAATACCGTCGACTTCTTTCCAAACTTGTAATTCTTGAGCATTCACCGCAACGGCAACCAATGCAGCACACAAATCGGTATATCCACGCCCCATATTTTCTATAAGTCCGCCTGGAACAGGGCCAAAAAACCCAGTGATGATTGGAATGCTTTCTTCATCAATAGCATCTATCATGATCTTGATCTCTTTAATTAAGTACTCGTAAAACGACTGATCCAGTCCATTGTTATAATTTTTGGAAATGTTAGACAAAACATGCGAGAGATCAAGGTAGACCGCTGGTAGGCCAATATCCTCAAGAATGAAAGTCATGAAGAGACAAGCTAGCTTTTCCCCGGTGGAAATAATATAATCAAGAGTATGGGGGCTGATTTTATCAATAATCCTGGCTGCTGAAATAATATTGGTGACTCTGTCACATTCCTCATTGATCTTTGCTACAAGCTTGTCGACCAAAACGGGGGAATTGATAATTTGTTTGGTAGCCTCAATGTGAGAAGCTCTAATATTTTCAATATTGTCAGTAAAGGGTTTACCACTTAATGCCTTTTCAGCTGAGTCAAGTAGCCTTGTCGTTGTCCCCTCGCTTTTGGTCTCAGTTGATCGCGCTGAACATACAACTGCAACTCTATGCCGCTCCGAGTGAACCTTGACAATATTGTTTGCTATATTCAGCGGATACTTTCCAACGCTTGTTCCTCCAAACTTTTGCACCAACCATGTGTGATTTGACATAGGTACGAGCATAACTGTTGATTGCAAAACGCAGCGTTTTTTGAACTGATGAGAAGAATCCAAAAACTCAAGAAACTAATAAAAGAAATATTGATGAATCTCCAGAGTTTAGACACCATCTTATCATGACACAAACAAGCTCAATTGTCTTTTTAATTAAGTTAATCAAAGCCACTCTAATTACTAGCTATTTCCACTGCGCCGAGTACCGTCTTAGGTCAGAAGAAATGATGAAATTTCCAATCAAAAAAACGCCGCTTGAACATCCACAAAACTTTAATGAAAGAGAAACCCAAAATTAGACCAATGCATAGCCTTTTAAGCTGTATATATAGTTATTTATCTAACTTTTTTTTAAAGCCAAGAAAACACAAAAACATACCAGTAAATATAAATACCAAGTTTTATTTCATGACAATAATAATTCATCATTAATTGCAAGCTTCTATAATGGTTCACCATATCACCATCCTCTTCTTTTTCTTCTTTTTTAGTAGAGAATACATGCTATGAAATGCCATTCGACCACGCTGCTCTGGCCAATTATTAAAAAAAGAAAAAAAAAAGTTTTACCAACGAAAGTCATCATTACAGAACATAACTCTAGCTGGGAAATAGTACTTAACATGCAAGTATAAATATATATCAATTTTTATAATTTTTATTTTTATTTGTTAAATTCAATAAGTTAAAAAACACTTTCCTTATATAAAAAAAGAAACACCTTTTTTTTAAACCATGTGTTGTTGGTTGGGGTTATTATAGTCATTGAGTCCCCCGTATTCCGATACTGGGGTACCAGAGTTAAAAGTCTGTGATCTAAAGCCAGCAGATGGAGGTGAGCTCGATTCCCAGGGTTGCTGCATCTGCTGTTGTTGGAATCTATGATTGTCTCTTTCAAAATCTCTCCATCTCTTCATGACAATCTGACTGGAATCAAATTCACCTTCATCGTCATCATGACCACCCTTATCACCACCGGCAATGGTACGAGTATCACCCCAGGAGAAGTCATCAAACTTCCAGTACGCATAACAGGGCAGAACAAAGTTCCATACGGGCAGAGACAGCAAGTAAATAAACATCCAAAGAATGTAAGATGGTCTTGACGCTGTCACCACAATCAAAACGCCTGGCAAACCCAAAATCAGCGCTAAGAGAATCAAAGAAAGAACCGGAGTGGGCTTTTTCACAATGGCAATGATAATAACATAGATGGTGAATGCGATAGCAGCGGGAAGAACCAAAGTACCAATAAGCTCAATAAAGACGACAAATTGCATCGAAATACAAAAAACACCGCACAAATCTCGCACAAGAACCAGTTCCATAAGGTTGTGCACGGTAGAGTTAATCCAACGACGACGCTGAGATAACAAAACTTTAAACTCATCAGGAACAATCGTCTTACAGGCAGCCTTGGGAATGAAAATCTGCTTTCTCTTAGGGAAAGTTCTCAACATAAGAGTGGAAAGGTAACGATCCTCACCAAGAAGTAACAGATTCTTTTTGTGCAAAGTGTCAACCACGTTTTCAGAGTAGTGTTCAACAATATCAGGGTTCGCAAGAATGGGGACCCAGTAACCTTCCTCACCCTTGGGAGCCTTGATGCGGTACATACAGAAACAACCAGGCAAACACGTAACACCACCAAACATTGACTCGAACGCCTTGGCCTGATGATGGGAAATAAAATACTCAAAGACCTGAATCATGGTAACCCAAGAGTCAGACTTGTTGGAAATCTTGGTCTCACCACAGAGACCCATGATCTCGGGATCTTTAACCATCTGCCCAACCATATGGGTGATTGAATCAGGAAAAACCTTTGTATCGGCGTCAACCATGAGCACAATCTCATAGAAATCTGGCGCCACACCGGCTACCTTCCATATACCATTAAACATTTCGTATTCAAGCTCAGTCATTCGCTCATCAAACATAACGCGCTGAAGGAAACTCATAAGAATGACCTGACCATCACGCTTACCTCTGTTACCAGGCTTAGCCGCACCTTGTTCAGCCGGGGTACCACACTTGACAATAGTAATCATGGGAACACGCTGCTGTTTGCTGGGATCCATAGTGTCATTGTCATAATCGTAAAAACCAGCATAGACCTTAGCCATGTTATGGCGCTTCATACCACTAACAACTGAGACATAAGAGTAGGCCTGGACTTGGTCGGGGGGTTCAACAAAATCTTTCATCATCGAAAGGGCAATCTCAGGAGTAGTCATGTCATTACCGGAACCCTTAATGAGACCATCACAAATAACAAGAATAAGCTTGTGAGAGTTGGGGTAATCAGTCGTAGCAACGGAGTCAAGGGTAGTTCTGAGACCTTCAACAGACTCAGAGTAGGCAGTGACAAGACAAATGGTATGAGCAAGGGGGAATCCAAATGGTTGGTAATCAACCGGAGGTTGAGGAACAAGGTAACCAGGAGCACCGGGCTCAAGATCTTGATCGCCAGAATAAGCATCAGTAGCACCAACATAAGAAGTATCACCCGTAATAGATTTGGAAGAGCGGTAAGGATCATCAAGAGTATTAAAAACAGAAGCCCTGGAGCTCAAGTTTTCTTGCAAATAAGTACCGCTGGGGAGAAGCTTTGAAGTAGACGAAGAAGGAAGCTGAGATCCCATCGTAACGTTACCAGACGGGAGAGCACTTCTAGGACGGAACATAGAAACTCGGCCTTGAGTACTTTGAGGAAAAGCTTTGGGTGCATTCTTGACTGGACCCTGAGCGTACATGTTGTTTGACCAATCCTCAACTTCTTGCTCATGCTTGGCCATGGTTTTGAGGTCCATATAATTAGCACCTTGCTTGCCAGTAACAAACCATTTAAAGTAAATGGCAAACAAAAACTTGATAGCAACAATACCAATAATAAAAACCAATGAGACGTATAAAACTACCTTTGACGCAAGACAACCAATCTGATCAGCATCAACGTAGCCAACCATGGCAATATCACTAAGGCATCTAACCATCTTTCTGGCTTCGCCTTGAGCGTAAATCTGAGAAACATCGACACCCTTGATATTGGGGTCGTCTCGAACATTATAAAAGATCTGAGGAACGTTGATAGAGTCGTTGTCAATCCAGTTGATGAGATCAAGATCGATAACATTACCATTGAAAACAATCAAGTTTCTAGAAGTGTTGCGCACATCGTCCCAAGTGAAGTAAACCTCACCGGCCGATTTTAGATTCCAAAGTGCCTTTCTAGCTGTGGTTGAAGTGTGACAGGCCCAACCATCGTAGTACTCACTAGTAAAATTAGCCTGAGTAGAACCGTCTTGTGCAAAAGTCTTGCAGGGCATGTAGTAAGCAAGGTCGTTGCCGGAAGAGGGAATTGAGGAGTTCTCGCGGGGGGTCAAAACATTCAAACAGTGACCATTAACATTTTGAAAGAGAAAAGAGGCATCTCTACCGCCGGCATTGACAGGAGGGTAAAGAATATTGGAGTTAGGAGGAACACCATGGGCAGCAGGATGCTTTGATTGAGTCAAATCGTAGACATGACCGTGAATGATCAGCATACCACTGTTTACTTCGTTGTTACGCAACCGAACAACGTTATTATTACAAACGGTAGTTGTGAAACCAAAGGTGAGATAGGCAACAAAAGCAGCAACGTAAAGAATAATAGTAATAAGACCAATTTTTTCTCTCCAGGCAATCTGTCTGTCTCTGGTGGGCATGCCAAAGTACTTCATAAGAAAGGAAGGGGCCCAAAAGGTGACAATGAAACAATATGTTCTCCATAAAGAAGGGGGAGGACCTGCCGCCTTTTCATCTTTCTTCTTGTTTTTTGCCGAAGCAGTACTGTTGCGTTTTGTGTTTAGCAGGGTATCAGCGTCGACGGTGTTAACGTGGGTTTCATGTTTGCCGTAGTTTTGCGAGGTATATGGGCTGGGGGTGGAACGAGAAGTGTCCGACTCTTCCGAGTACCTATAGTCGTTTTGAGGGCGGGCAGAATGAGAGGAGCCACTTCTTTCGACTCTATCGTCATAGACGCTTTCGGTTTCGCCCTCTTCGTCTATCCGCACAACTGGCGTGTTGACGTGGTGGCTCATGTCAGAAAGCTGGATTGGTGGTACATTACTGTTAAAATCCTGAAGGTTGGGATCATTTCCCGTTGCTGACGGCTGGACGTTCATATGGCTAGCCTGCTGGGCCGTTCTTTGTGCATAGTGGTACTGGGGATGGCTGGGATCAAGACGAGCACGGTCTGGTCTGACGAGCGATTTCTTTCGCGAAATGTCAACCTTTCCCTGCTCGAGGTCAACGTTCTTGTCCACTAAAGGGTGTTAGAAAAAAATCTTTGTTTACTTTATTTACATTTAGGGAGTTTCTTACTTTTTAGTGTCGAAGGGTAAACAGAGCCTGCTTTGTTTATTCTGATATACAGCGGTTAGAATAATAGTTTTGGAGGAAGGAAAAGAAGCTGAGCTTACCAGGCTGCAAAATGAAGGTCTGAGATAAAGAACTCAAGGATATCAAGGAATGAGAAAGATGAAGCACAGTGGGTTCTTTTATAGATGTTAAAGAGTCGAGATTTGAGGCGATGCAAAGTAGAAAAGTTTTTGATTTCAGAAAAGTGAAGAGTGACAGTCCTTGTAATGCACAGGGAAAAAAAAAAAGAGTAGGAGCCTGGTAGGTAAACGAGAGAACAGAAGCACAAACGAAAGAACCTATGGCTAGATTATAGGGGAAGTAAAAACAGATGTGTCTATTGAACGGAGACGGGATCTGGCGACGGTGATCTGACGAGAAAGGAGGAAGAGGAAGCAGTGAAGGAAAGAAAACAAAAAAAAATCAAAATCAAAATAAAGAAGGGAAAAAAAAATTTAAAATAACAAAAATAAAATAAAAAAAAATAAAAAATTAAGAGGGCGGCCCACAAGGAGTAATAACCAGTGGAAGTTTAAAAACATCATGATGACTTAAAAATAGAAATTTTTTATTTAATACAAATTAGCACAAGTTAGCCCAAATTAGCACCAGTTAGAATAAACTACTAAAGTAACCACACTTGAAAACAAATTTAACAAAAGTTAGCATAAACTACAACAACCTCCACAGAAAGTTAACACGTACTATGGGGAAACAATCGTATTCAATACATATTAAATTGTAATAAATTACAATAAATTAAGCCTGATTATGTGTTTAATGACGTAGTAGCATCACGTGTGATGAAGTACCGCTGGCGCCATTACAATACACACAGAGACTTGTGATACAAATACTTGCAGTCTTTCTAAAAAGATCTTTTGCTTAATATATAATTATGGAGGGTTCTTGTTGTTATGATTATGGTTGGTCAAGTTTGGGGCAAATGCCTACAAACACAAAGGATCACTAAGCCTTGCATCATAAAGGGATCACTAAATTTGGTTGGAATCTATTCGCGCACAGGACACGGCAGCTATATAGGGGTCAACATTTTAAAATCATTCGACAGAATATCAACAGCTGGTGTTTATTTTGTATATTAAATCCAAGTAAAAAAGGGGAGAAAAGAACATGAAAAACGTGACAGATGACAATACTACGAAAAAAGATTCAGTTTTCTGTTCTTACATTTACGAATAACATGACAGCAGCACGACAGAAATCGGTAAAAATCTTACATCGGAGTCTCGATAATTTCCATTGTTCTTTTATTCAATGTCAGCCATTGTCTATACCATTTCAGGAACTCACCCACCATCTTATTAAAAAAAAACCATTGAGATAGGTTGTAACCCAGCATAAACCCAATAAGCCTATAGTCAACTGGAAGATGAATAATATATTCAAAATGATAATTTTCATTTTTAAAGATTTGATGTTTCATAATTTTTTGTTGTTGGAAATCTCAAGCCCCATAGTACCTGAGGTACTAATGACTTATGGTTCCTTAGAACCCAGGGGTCCGCACACACGTACATATGGGTAAGCGAGGCACTCACCAATCTGGTACTCGACAACCTACTGATGCATCAAAGATTTAGAAATTAACGCTTGATCAAGCCTACCATTTGTCGTCTATTTGCACTTTGTCACCCTTTTTTTAAAAAAAAAAAAAAAAAAAATGTTTACAATTCGTTTTCTCCATACCAACTTGCCACATGGTCTTTCGTTAGAAAAAGAAAAAGTCAAGCTCAACCCTTTTTGCTAATAGTGAATAGATTCCTTTTTTTTTTTTTTTTTTTTTTTTTTTTTTTTTTTTTTTTTTTTTTAATAATTTTTTTTTTTTTTTTTTT
>Ga0160505_100721_pt1 | contig 17562 bp, 11 predicted proteins | sample DIDeMG_FD_108225 | JGI IMG/M metagenome (GOLD analysis project Ga0160505, IMG submission 108225) | Enriched chicken feces microbial communities from UW Madison campus, WI, USA - DID2874_E49_Stillage MG | ecosystem: Host-associated > Birds > Digestive system > Large intestine > Fecal ... | reverse complement strand
CCAACAGGGAATTAGGGCCCCAAAACAAATTAAAACATCTTGCACGCCGCTTCCAAAGGGGGGTTTTTCCCAGGTTTGCGTTTAGGGTTTCCCATTTTTTTTTTTTTTTTTTTTTTCCTTTTTCCTTTTTTTTTTTTTTTTTTTTTTTTTCAACCAAAAATTTCTTACTGGACTGCTAAATCAGCTTTATTACCTCCCGCATCCCTCGAAACCCCTCGACTACGGTTCAGTTGCATAGGTATAAAGAGGACCAGAGATCTTTTTTTTTTAAATTTTTCAATTTATTTTTACTTTTTTATTCTTCCTTTTTATTTCTCTTATTCTTCATCTTTATTACTATCATCCTTCTGCCAGCATCATTTCTATTTGACTCTTGTTTTGCTTTGTTTCTGGGACGCTTTTGGTTTTCTTTTTCCACTCATTTTTCTCTAATTTTTAATATTTCAACTTAATCAACCCATCATCATGTTGGATGCCGCCGCAAGCGCCCTGAGCCGAAGTTTCGAGGGCTACACTCTCAAGGACTACATTCGACTTGTCATTATTATCGGAGCTTACATGCTCTTCCGACATCAGTACATGCTATGGAGAGGTCGTCGGTTCAACGAAAAGCAGCAAGAAATTGACGACAAGCTCAAGCAAGAGGCCGAGGAGGAGGCCCTTAACGAAGCCAAGGAGAAGGAAATGGGCAGAAAACCCCCAGCCCCCAGTGCTGCTAGCACCTCGTCAGAATGGGGCTGGGGCAACACTGCGAAGACAAAGATGTCCAAAAGACGCAAGTACTTGGAATCGTTGGCCCGTCGCCAGGCCGAAATGCAGGAGAACGACAGCGATGACGAAATCGCGGATCTACTTCACAACTAAGGGTGGTGACCCATTTTCAATGACACTTTTGTTATTCTTTCATATTTAATTCATATTTTTATTTAATCATAGGGCTACAACCCACTCTTCTTTAACCCTGATTCTTGTTGGGGGTGGCCGCTATTTCATTCTTTGGTGACGGAGCTGCATATATATGACTTATTCCGGATTACATTTTTACTGATCTGGAAATGCCGATTATAAAAACAAAAATTTTTTAGCAATGAATTTAAGCTACTAAAGTCTCTATGGTTATACATTTAGAAATACTTTTTTCTTTAGCCAAATACTCCTGTTATTATCTTCATTGGCATGCTAGTGGTTGAAATCTTCCCAGTCGCGGCCCTTGACATTTTTGAGCTCATCCATAGTCATGACCTTGCCGTCTGTAAAGTAGCCCGCATGGATCTTGGCATCAATTTCAACGCGTGAATCAGGGGGGATAAGTTCGTCGGGAATAGGCACGCGCTCAATAATTGGAATTCCTTGCTCAACAATGGCATCATGTTTCATATTGGACATTGAAAGCATTCGGTCAATCTTAGTAATGCCCAAGAAATGAAGAATGTCGGGCATGAGAAATTGGAATCGCATGTCCTTTACACCAGCAATGTTTTCGGTGCGCTTAAAGTATTCGGCTGCGGTGTCACCACCACGCTTGCGAGCATTGTAGACCAAGTATTTGGTGACCTCACCAAGTGCTCTACCTTCCTTGCGGAAGTAGATTACAACACCACTTCCTCCGTTCTGAGCCTCCTTAACAGCCTCGGAAATACCGAAAACGAGGTAGGGTCGGCAAGTACAAATATCAGAGCCAAAGACGTCGGAACCATTGCACTCATCATGTACACGTAGCGCCAGGCGCACATTCTTGTCAGATACCTTGGCTGGGTCACCAAAGATGTATGCAGTTAGGCCGCCGATTGGGGGCATGAAGACTTTGACATCACTACGTGTGATAAGCTCGGGGTAGGCGCCGCCAGTAACCTCAAAAAGAGCGCGACGAAGTTCGCCCTCAGTAATGTTCATGCGCTCGGCGAGGCCAGGCAAGTACCAGACAGGTTCAACTGCAACCTTAGACACAGCCAAGTCACCCTCCTCGTTGAGTACAATTTTACCATCAACCTTGAGCTTGCCCGATTGTACCTCGCTGCGGATTTCAGCAAGCTGCATGTGCGCTTTGGTGACGGCAATAGTTGGTCTAATGTCAATACCAGCTTTAATGTAGTCCTCAAAAATCCATGGTGCAATGTGGCCAAAGGGATCCATGGCAACAATCTTCTTGGGGTCACTCCACTGTGGATGGGGGCCAATTTGGAAGGGCGGCTGCGCGTTAGTGAAATTTGGCTGGTGATCAACGGGCAGATCATTCAATGCAACGGCAAGCGCCTGGTAGATAGAGTAAGAACCAGAATGGGCACCAAGGGCATTGCGGTACTTGAGAGTCTTTGCGTTACGAGAGACAATGATTGGACCACGCTTGGCGGGATCAGCCTCACCCCAGTTAAGCGCAATTGGCTCCACGCCAACCTGGCCGGGGTAAGTGGTGAGCGTAATTCTATTGGGCCAGATGCCGCTCTTTTTGTTTAGAACGCTAACAGAGGCATTTTCCTTTTCGTCGTCGCTGCTGGAGCTGCTATTTTTAAGACTGGCAAACTGCTTCTCTTCAGTAAGGGTGACAGGAACGATGGGGATTTTTTGCTTGACGCCAGGGAGCTTTAAGGTTACATCATTTGTCTTTTCCTGGTCAGACAGGCGGGACTCTAAGTCCACGAGAGTTTTGGCGACTCCGGCGTTGGAAGAGTCAACACGTTGGGAAAGGTCTTGGTGATCCTTCTGAAGGGCCTTCACAGCGTTCAGAATCTCAAAAAGAATGGGATCTTGGGTCGGGGCTGGCATGTTGTAGAGTGTAAATTTATAAATTGTTGGAGAAGTTGATAATGATATTTGTCATAAAATAATTAGACTCAGTGTGGCTATTCGAGGGTTTATATATCTTCATCTTACTGTTCTAAGAAAGGGCATTTTGGCTACGGCCGTATGGATGCCCGCAGGCCTAGCGATGGCGGCCGACGACTGCAACCTACAAATTGAGTATAGTCAAAGGGACCGATGGCCGAGGAAACCCAATTTCTGAGAACTTGCAACCCTGTATTTGTTAACTTCTTATCAGCTAAAAATTGAAAAAAATGTCTTATCTATCACGTGACTAGATAAAAGAAAGCATAACCCTGGGCCGCGCGCATTAGATGCCAGCCCTACAACTTTAGTCGCCGACGCCGCCGCCGGCGTCATTCCCCGAGGCGAGAAAAATAATCGACAAGTCATGAAACTTTTTTACAAAGAAGGTTAGAAGAACCCCAGATTCCAAGTCTTTATTCTGGCATATTATTGAGATATGAAAATGTCTGGATCCGTTAAGCTACAAAATTGTCGCATCGGAACATTGAAGTCTACAATGGCTTTAATCGCAATGTGTGCAACGAGATTTAGAATCATAATATATCGAAATAAATCAACATAAAATTTTTAATTGTTAATTTTTAATACGTTCACTCATAAACTCATGTTTCTATAACTTTTCGATTACCACCGTGTGTTATTACGGCGGTGGACACTACGCAAATCTGACTTCTTGTACCGATGCACGCCCAGGTTCGAAGCCGGCATTGCACATTCCTTGTGGCCCACATAATAAGAAATCTGGTTTGGTTCAATGTCCTGAGTACGGCCCAAATGCAACAATCGTCCAATCTGCGGGAGATCTTTACCTTGCCCCGCGAGATTGTGAAGACATCTCTTGCGCACTGATAGTCGTTTTGCAGCCGCCTCAAATATCTCTGTCTGCGACTGCTGGAACTTAACCTCCTCATCATATATTCCACCAAAGCCGGCGCTTGTGTTGGTGCTTGCGCAATCGGTGGAAATGCTGGCGATGTCTGTCATGCTATAATTGTTCTTCATTGTCGCAAGTCCGCCGGAGCTGCTGCCGCTATTATTAGAAAGAAGGTCGGTAAAAATCTCTACATAAGAATTTTCAACTTTTGAAGAGTCTTTGGGAATTTTATTGGATGTATTGAACATTGATTTGGAGCGGTCGGAAATAGAAAACTGCGCACGTCTTAGTCCCAATTTTTGGATATCGCGGTCAAGCCGCGCCAGACACGACTTGTTTATAGTCGAAACTACTGCAGCACCAAGGATGTAACAGTACACAATCTCGTTGTCGCTAAGAGGTACAATATCTCCGGCAAACAAATGCATGATAGCAAACGCCATATTGACCAGCAATCTGACGTTGCCCTTGCTCAGTGACAATAACTTGTTCCAGCTGTGGCTGCTTGATGAAATGTAGTCGTTGATGTTTATCAGTTTGTCCATGATTCGGTACTCGGCATAAGTGCCTAACAATGCAAGTGTGTCCGCCGTTGCAATTTCAACCTCCAGTATAGCCTTTTCCTGTTTGAAAGTCATGACAAAAATTTCTACGATTTTGTACCGGTAGTTTCGGAAATTTATAATGGGAGTCTCGTTAAGGGGAACATTAGAGCTGTAGTTGAAGGTGGAGTGAAGCCATTCCAGTTCTCGGTTCGTTTTTACTGCATTGCAAAGACTCTGCCTCAGTGCTGGATTATTCATCTCAGGTGTTTCTCGAGCTCAATGTGTATACCAATGTTATGGATCAGATATGAGTGTTGCGTAAGATAGTGCAATGAGCCTTTTTTTTTTTCTTCCCTATTTTCTTGTTCTGGGACCGCTGGGATTCAGGAATAAGCGCACGAGTAAGCAAGGGAGAAAGAATAAAAAAAAAAAATAAAGAAACTAAGAAATCAATCATCAACGTGGTGATATCGCATTTATTTATATCCAAAAAAAAAAAAATTATTTGTTTCGTAATTTTGCAATATTAGACTTTCGGTTGTTGTCCTGCAAGGTTACTTTAAAGGAATCTAAAAACAAGTTCATGTTGACAACCGTGAAGTTTTTCTTCAGGCGTCTGTTCACAAACGGAGACCAAAACTTCTGTAACAGATAGGCTGTTCTTACCAAAATAGTGCCAATTTCATATTGGTAGATTACGCACCCAATTCCGATAAATCGAGCAAAATAATTTGACAAAACAGCCTGTGGTATCAGCAGATACAAAGCTGAAAAATGTGAAATTGAAAGTATATATAAAGTCTCAAAAATCAAGATTGTTCACGTCTGCATGGTGGTCGCATATTCTAACGACAAATCATAAATTGCTATACGTTGCTCTTGGTGCACTCTACCAGGGTCTGCAAAAATAAATATCAGTATTTACAATGATTCAGATGTATTTCCAGAAATATAAAAAAGCCTATGTATACCCTGCAGTTGCACCTGAAGCACCCCCTGGCTAATCTTAAAAAAAAATCAAAAAAATTGTTTTTCCGTGCTACTGCCTTCCAACGCTTAACGAAGCCAGATGAAGATACTGCAGACTCGCAAAGTTTAACCATTTCGTTTGATTCTGAGCCAACATTCCCATATCTTCCATTGGCTATGTGGCAGCTTGAATCGTAGAAGACTCACCAGCATTGTCTAGAATGCCCTCATTCTTAATTTATCACAACTGTTCCATTTATTGTAAGTGCATTGTAGTAACGGGGCAAGCTCAAAAACGGCTCGGTCTAGCTAAACTCATGTGCGTACCATAAAATGAATAACTTAAAAACGCCTGCACCATCACTGCTCCCTTTTCTTTTGGTTTATTTTTACGGAGGCCTGCCTCTACGCCTTTCTTTCCTTGTTGGGTTGTTTCGTAAACAGGTCCCCCTTCACTGTGGACTCTGCATGTTTCTCCCTGCTCCCCCGAAACCTTATCATCGCCTTGTTCACAACTTTGTTTTTGGCTTGATGACGCGTCAATCGCATAACACTAGCATTGCGGATTCAACCCAATATTGAAAGCAAACAGACTGGTTTAATTGAATTCTAAAGGTTTTTTAGAACGGTTTTCTAGATGGAGGGTTTAGTCCTTGGCAATGGCGATAATGATGATAGTTTGGACTACAAGCAGCCAAGCCCTGTGCATATCAAAGTTGGTGCTTAAAAATACGGCTGCCACAACAATGATGCGCTAAAAATAAAGGTACTTCGAAATTGAATTATAATAGCATTGATTATTGTTATTATTATACATGGATTAAAAAAAGAAACAGGTACTCAAAGCTACTATTGCTACAGAAATGGCTATACAGTTAAAAAGCAAATCAATCAACATCTTCAATTGTTGACTGGACCTTTGCCGGAACGGCTGCAGGTTCTTCCTCGGCTTGTTCCTTCTTTGCCTCCTGCTCGCGCAACAAGTCCTCGCTAAACTCACCTTTTGCGAGTTTTTCGCGCTTCTCTTCCTCCCACTTGGTAGCATCGTAGATCTTCTCCTCAACGCTCAAGACGCCACTAACATCGAGCTGACGAACAGCCTCCTCGGCCTCCGGCACACTAAGCTTGGCCAGAACCTTGTTAATCTCATCCAACTTGCATGTTAACGCCGCAGTCTTAAGCTCAGGGTCTAGTTGGTCAAACATGCGGCGAGCCTCTTGCACAGCGGGGTCTTCGCTATCCTCAGGTGGCACATGCACCGCAATCTCCGTGTTGGGATCGACGGAGTACAGTTGGATCTGCTCAACCTGCTCGCTAGGCTCCTCTTCGTCCTTCTGGTCTCTAAGGATCTGGCATCGTCTCTTGATATGGTCAATCGTAAAATTAACATCTTTCAAGAATGCTTCGTTTGCTGGGTGGTTCTTAATAGCCGCGCGCGCAAAAAACATGTTGATTCCGTCGCGACCAAGCGTGGCACAGTACTGAATGAGCAGCGAGTTATGCACGATACGCTTCATGTCTTCGGTCTTTCCTGCAAGTTCTTTCTCAAAGGCAGTCATAATGAGGCCGTCCTTTTCCCTCTCATTTACAATCCATGGGTGCTCAATCAAATATTTGTGGGCTGTTTCGTAATCGCCAACCTTGATCTCGCCAAATCGAATGGTATCGGGAGAAGCCTTGACATCATCAGGGTCCTCGTCGCTAGCAGGTGCAGCCTCGTTTTCCTTGGAAAGGGCACCAGGGTTAAGCACTTCAGTTGTTGTGACAGTCTTCTTTGAAGAGGATTCCGGGGCAGGAGGTTGGGTAGCCTGAGGATGGTGATTAATTAGTGTAGAATCAAAGCCAGTGTGAAGATCCTCAGACAAGATGTGTTTGGATCGTTCTTCAACAAGATCATGATATTCCTTAGTCTCAGCCGCAAGCGTAGTCTCAAGCTTGTTAAGGTGGCCCTTGAGCTCAGTGATAAAAGCCTCCTCACGTTCACTTGACGGCTTGTCCGAGACTGTAGTGATGACTTGAGAAACTAAGCTTTCCATCATCTTGTTGTAAGTAGGTGCCTGAGGGCTAGTCTTGGGCTTCTGAATTGTGGAATCACCCTGTGCGACCTTGACACAGAGATCAACGCTGCCAAAAAGCTCGGCATAATCCTTCTCGGCTGCTGCGATCAAGCGCTTCAGGCGCTCAATGAGCTCAGCGCTGACCTCATTGTTAATTTCAAGACGAATCATGTTCTGCTTCATCATTTCGCGCTTTTGGTGGATATCGCGCTGCTTCATTCTGATGAAAGACTTCTTGTCAACATTAGGATGGACTGTCTCTGGATGTTAGTATAGGTTCGGAAGCAGGGGGGATGCATTGAACAGCACTCACCTTCAATGTCAGAGTCATCAGACAGCTCGAGCTTGTCCCATTTTGAGTAATCGACTACCATTTTGCAGCTTGTTGTTGTGTTTTGTACAATATATTTGGTTTTGGCTCCGTTGTTGGGTTGGAGGAATTAATGTTGTTGGTTGACAGAAAGGTTTCAAAGTAGTGAAATCAGCAGCTTTAAATCCTTGATGGTTGCGCTTCTTTTCCTTTCTCTCATCTTCTACACCCTCATAACCCACACCCGACTGATTGCCAGGCCCCGCTAGACCGCAACATTTGCACTGGCCGTCGCGTTCAAGACTCTTTATATAATGGATCCTCTTGAAGCTGTCCAGGATTACCAGTTTTACTCGTCGGTACTCTCTGCCGACAGCAGTAGTGTAGATACCGCTGACCCCAGCCCCACACAGCAAACTGTCTCTGACATCGTGTCTCAAGTAGAGAGCGCAGTCAATACTATCAGCACGGGCACACTCTCGACTAAGTTTTCTAAGTTTCAAACGTTTATCCCTGCCATGGGCTTTTTTGCCATTATGAACAACTTTCGTACGTCAGCGCTGCCGGCGCCTCCAGCCTCAAATGCCTCAGAGGCCGTACCGGACTCGACGCTCCGCCGCTTAATCAGCTCATTCGCGTCAGCAATAAATCAACAGAGCGCTGAAGCTGATGTTAGTAATCAGCGCATTGGTGCGTTTTTATCGTATCTGATGTCGCCATATGCTATTTTGTGTATTTGCATGGCCATCCTGCTCAACCGAACTGTCGTGTTCGCGACAACCCGCACGATCGCACCACTACCATTCAGTTACAGATTGTTGCTACGGTCTGTGGCCATTTATTTTCTTGCATCGCGGACTATCCCGCTTATTTCTGCTGCTGGCTGTGCTTCTCCAATAGTCATGGATTATCTACCAGCTTTTTTTCAACCTCATGGCGACTGCCCTCGACCCCCGGTTCTGTGGGACCTGTACTGGGGAATCTGCATCAGCCATTTCATTGAGACATTTTCAAGTGTCATTCAGGGTCAGACACCGCACTCTGATACTGGAATGACCCTTTTTGAATACTCTATGGCATTTCAGGAGGTCCAGAGCTCGGAAGTTTTGCACTTTGAGGTGACCGTTGTTGCGATAACGTCAGCACTATCGCTAATTTCACTTCATACCCTCGGCATCTTTAACTCATTTAATTACCGCCTTATCCCATCAAGTATATTTGGAGCATCGTTTTTGAGCTACTTTGCGTGGTCTGTTTTTAATGGAAACTTACTTTACTTCCCTACGGTCTGCATCATTGGTTATCTTCCAAACCTCATCATATCATGCGCAATTATTGTTTGCTTTGCTGTCTACTTGTTAAGTGCGCTGATGGCTGGTGGCACCGATAATCTTGCTACCTCATGGGCCCGCGCAAACATTTCACTAAAGGACGACTTTTACGGATGTCTTTTCAAAATTGGCGTACTTGCGCTCACAGTTACCTCTCAAGCGACATTCGATCAGGAGACCACTATTGTCAAACAACCTAGCTGCACCTGGATCGAAAATGAAGTTGACTTTGAGTTCAAGAAACCAACAGCTAAGCCCGCTGAGCCGACCGAGCTGGCTCCGCCGCTCTTGAACGTGCAATCAGAGAACTTGCCTCCATATATGCAAAGCTACGCTAGACAATCACCATACGGCAAAGAGTCGCCACTCCCTCCGGAATTAACCAAAAATCAGGCACATCCCAAAGCAGATCGCTCTTATAAAGTCACAACTTTTAGCCGGTTTCACATGCTTGCCAAGATTTTGCAAGCGCTAGTTCTCATCATGGCCCAGTTTTTATTTAATGTGTGCTGGAATTTGGGACTTAAGCATGTGTGGCGGCCCAAGACTGAACCCGATGAGCATAACAGCAATGAGGAGACGGAGCCACTCCAAAATCAAGAAGCTGCAAATTTTGAGGTTTGTAATGGGGATGACGTGGAAAACTACCAGAAACTGCTTTGGGGTGATTTGCTGTCTGAGAAGGATGGTTCAGAAGATTACGTTCCTGAAGACGACGCATACAGCACAGACGAAGAGGGTCTGGAGTACGAGAGCGATTTCGAGAATGAAGGAACAAGTGCTTCGGACTATGTTTCTCATGTAGCCCGGCAGCGCGGCCGGGTCTCTCAGGAGCCCACTACGAAGTCGACACTCCAAGAGCTATATGACTTGATCATTCCGACAGAGAGCTCGCTTTTATCGCTGCTTGCACCCAAGACACCTAAAGATGTGGAGACTAAGCGCATACTAATTTCACATCTCGAGGACGCTGAGCAAGGACATCCGGTGACACGTTCCAGGTATAGCAAACGCACTTGGGACGAGTCCCAGGCATTGTTACGACTTATAGAGGAGCGCCGGCGTAAGTTTGTGGCTGACGACGAAGTACGGGAGACTTTGTGCGTTGTGTGCCAGACAGCGCACCGGCAAATTATTTTGTGGCCATGCCGGTGTCTCTCCTTGTGTGATGAATGCCGACTGGCACTGGTAACACAAGATTTTAAAGGGTGCGTTTGTTGTCGTCGCGAAGTTACATCGTTCTCAAAGATTTACGTGCCATAGGCTTGGACCTTGGAGATTTACTCGGATAATTCCGTATTGATGATTGAATTTGATTAATTTTTCGTTACTAGCTACAGATAAATATATGGAGAAATGATAATAATAAAAAAAAAAAATTAAAAAAATCGTTGTCACCATGCCCGCTAGCGGTAAAAATCGGGTCGTCTAATGTTAAGACCATACTCGGCCAGTGCGCTGCCCAGATCCTCCATGGTAAGTACTGACTTGCCCTGGTTACCAGAGACACCGCCACCGCCACCACTGGAGGTCGTGCCCGTTGTTGCACCGGTGGCACCAGGCTGGCCGGTGGCCGATGCACCCGCCGCGCCTGCCACCGCGCTTCCCGCCGCGGGGCCTGCCGCAGCTGCGTTCATACCAGCCATGAGTGCCTTGGCTCTTGCCTGCGGGTTAGATGAGTTTGACACTGATGTGGCGGACCGGATCCGCGAGTACTGATACGCGTCAGACGCAATGTCCGAGATGAATTTCTGTGTGGCCAGCGCCAGCAGCCGTTTGATACGTTTATCTGCGGTTTCAAAACCAGACTTGGCCAGGTAATAGTCGGTCACAGCATCGGGGATAATTGGCGCGTAATCGTCCATAGAATTCAGGAACTCAAGTAACGTCTTGTCCTTGCGCGTAAAGTGCGGAAGTGGCTTTGGCTGAGGGGCGGCGGGGTCAGGGCCAGGTGCTTCTGGTTTCTCATCCTTGTCGGCGGCGCCGGGGTAAGAGTCTATGTTTTCCTCAGAATTATCCTCGACGTCCTGATCCATCATATCAATGTTTTTGTCGGCATCTATCGTAGGTGGTGGCGATTCCGGGTCTTTCTGTGTGATTGAGGAAGAGGGCTGGGCAGACTGTTGGTCCTGCTGCTGCTCCTGTTTCTCCTGTTGCTGCTCCTGTTGCTGCTCTTGTTGCTGCTCCTGTTGTTGTTCCTGTTGTTGTTCCTGTTGCTGCTCCTGTTGCTGCTCCTGTTGCTGCTCCTGTTGCTGCTGGATAGACTCCTGGGCCGAATCTACCGGAGCATCATTCATGACTACGTCATCAGACATGGTTATATGTGTTTGGTGAGGGGGTAATGGAAAAAAGAGTGCCGGGCGATGACGAGCAGTGTCGAGCGGTGTCAGAGTACCGAGTGCTTGGTGGTGCTGAAAGGGGAAGTATGGGCAAAAGAGGGTGCAAAAAGAGATAAGATATGAACTTTTGAATTTGTGATTTAAAACAAATAATATTAGTATCAAGTACTAACGTATGGTGAAATAATGCTTAATATTTGATGACATATCAATGGTACCCAATAGATCCGCGGGGTCCTCCCACGTTACGTAATTATATTAGCTACGTAAACATGAAAAACAGGTTCTGTGTTACAAGAACATCAAGTAAAGCAGCAGACCCGGACTCTTCTTGAGCAATTAGGAGCCTTGTAGAGAGCTATACGGGTATGGGCTTCGCACAAGGCAATGAGGAAGGTTGAAAAACAACGGAAGTCACTTACAAAGACACCCCGTTTCCGTCCCCAACTTGCGCTTCTCTCGAGTCCAGAGGCGCTCCTGCTTACATAATACGCGGGACCGCGCATGCATTGGGAGTCCATATCAATCCCCGAGCTCATTACCAATTGGTCGGCTTGTTCCTTGATCTAGACAACATTCATTACAAATGCGCAGCTTTGTCCACCTCTTGTTTATCACCATCACGTCGCCGTGCATCCTTCTTCTCGCCACCTTCTTTATTTCCTTCACGTTGACTTCTCTACTACTTAATCTCCTACGTCCCTCTCGTAGAGCCTCTTCTAGACTTAATATCCTTTCAAGGCAGTTCTCTACCTCTAAAATGGCTCCTACATCTTCCGAAGACACCCACTATCAATACCTCGTCATTGGCGGAGGTTCCGGCGGTGTTGCGTCCGCTCGCCGTGCCAGCAAATACGGGGCTAAGACCCTTCTGATCGAGGGCAAGGCCCTTGGCGGCACCTGCGTCAACGTAGGCTGCGTCCCCAAGAAAGTTATGTGGTCCGCGTCGGATACCGCCAAGCGCATCCGTGAGGCTCGTGCTTATGGTTTTGACGTTGACCGCGAATTAGCCAACACATTTGACTGGGTTGGTTTCAAGGCCAAGCGTGATGCTTACATTCTTCGTCTTAATGGAATCTATGAGCGCAATCTCGCCAAAGAGGGCGTCACGTACGTTGCTGGCTGGGCCAAGTTTGTTGATAAGAAGACCGTTGAAGTTGCGCTCAACAACCCCGTTGACGGCCAAAAGACTAAGCGTTTCACTGCGGATCATATTCTTGTTGCCACCGGTGGTGCCCCCAAGATTCCTGATGGAATCCCCGGCGCTGAGCATGGTATTACATCTGACGGTTTCTTTAGCCTCGAGACCCAGCCTAAGAAGGTTGCTATTGTTGGCGCTGGCTACATTGGTGTCGAGCTTGCTGGTGTATTCCATGGCCTTGGTACTGAGACTCACTTATTTATTCGCGGCGAGACTGTCTTGAGATCTTTCGACGAGGTCATCCAGAACACTATCACTGATACCTACATTAAGCACGGCGTTAACATCCACAAGCTGAGTAAGACTTTTGCCAACGTTGAAAAGCTTGAGAACGGCCAGCTTAAGATCTCGTACGAGGACATATCCGGCCCTAACCAGACTATTGTTGTTGATACTCTTATTTGGACCATTGGTCGCAAGCCCCTTGGTGAATTTCTCAATCTTGAGGTTCCCGGCATTAAGACTGACGAGAAGGGCCAGGTTATCGTTGATGAGTACCAGAACACTAGTGTCCCTAACATTTACTCTGTTGGTGACATTATTGGTTCCGTTGAGCTGACCCCCGTTGCCATTGCCGCGGGCCGCAAGCTCTCCAACCGTCTTTTTGGTCCCGAGCAGTTCAAGAACGACAAGCTTGACTACACCAACGTGCCCTCCGTTATTTTCTCACACCCCGAGGCCGGCTCTATTGGTCTTTCCGAGGCTGCCGCCAAGAAGCAGTTTGGCGAGGAAAACGTCAAGGTTTACCAGAGCAAGTTCATTTCCATGTACTACGCACCTCTTGACCCCGAAGACAAGGACCCTACAGTATACAAGATTGTCGTGACTGGTCCTGAGGAGAAGGTTGTCGGTTTGCATCTCGTCGGTGACGCTTCAGCCGAGATCCTGCAGGGCTTTGGTGCCGCCATCAAAATGGGCGCCACCAAGGCCGACTTTGACAATGTCGTTGCCATCCACCCAACCTCTGCTGAGGAGATTGTCACCATGACCTAATTCTCTTAGCTTTGCGGCTGGCACAAAATACATGCCAGGCATGCCGCTGTTTTTTTTTATATATATGTTAAATCTCCTTTGTGTAATTTGAATAAAAAGCAGAGTATTGAAATATGACTAATTGCCACTCGTGGTGCTTGTATAGCTTAGTGTGTTTGCTGTCCCGTTTGGTACCGCCGGGGTTTGCGGGACCCGTATCGTCGTCGGTTGATAGGTGTCAGGGCGCGTTTGGCTTTTCTCAGGGTAACTCTGCGTCGCAGAAGTCAACGCGCACGCACAAAACGCCACTTGAAAGTTTTTTCCTCTTCTTCTCCCTTCCATTCCACCCCACCCCATCCAAGAACCACAACCACACACACACACACACCCGATAGCAATGAAGGTTACGCTCAAGGACTACAAGAAAGGCAAGTGGACTATTGATGTCGAGCCCAGCGACACAATCCTCCGTCTCAAGGAGCTCAACGGCGAGCTGCAGGGTTGCGACGCGTCGCAGCAAAAGCTCATTTTTTCTGGTAGAATTCTCAACGATGACAACACCATCGAGTCCTACAACATCACGGAGAACGGTTTCATCATCTGCATGATTACCAAGCCCAAGAAGGTTGCTGCGCCTGCGCCTGCGCCGGCCGCTGAGCCTGCTGTTACGCCCGTGCCTGAGGCTGTCGCACCCTCTACACCCGCCGCGCCAGCACCTGCTGCTGAGCAGCCCGCCGCTGCGGCACCAAGCGAGGCTCCTGCCGCCACCTTCAATGATCCCTCTGCTTTCTCTGTCGGCAGCGCGCGCGAGGCTGCCATCAACAGCATCACCGAGATGGGCTACCCGCGCGATCAAGTTGAAGCCGCTATGCTTGCTGCGTTCAACAACCCCGACCGTGCCGTCGAGTACCTGCTGACCGGTATCCCCGAATCGCGCCGCCAGGTCGAATCCGCTGAGCCTGTTGCTGCCAGCACCCCTGCTGCGACTGGTGAGGCTGCTGTCACTTCTCCCGCCGCCACTACACAGACACATGACAACAGTGGCGAGGTGAATCTGTTTGAGGCTGCGGCCAATCTGCCCGCCGATCGCGAGGGCGGAGCTGCCACAGGCCTGCCCTTTGGCGCGGATCTCGAGGCGCTGCGTTCCAGTGCGCAGTTCCAGCGTATGCGCGAGCTTGTGCGTCAGCAGCCCGGCATGCTTGAACCCATTCTGCACCAGCTTGTGTCGCAGAACCCGCAGCTTGCTGAGCTGATTACGTCTAACACATCTGAGTTTGTTCGCATGCTCGAGGAGGAATACACGCGTAGTGGCGACGACGAGGGCGACGATGAGGATGAGGGCTTGTATGAAGACGCAGGCGAAGAGGGAGCCGAGACACCCGGTGTCACGCGGATTACGATCACACCCGAGGAGAATGACGCCATTGAGCGCCTGGTTGTCCTGGGTTTTGACCGGAACCTGGTCATCCAAGCGTACTTTGCATGTGACAAGAACGAGGAGCTCGCGGCCAACTATTTATTTGATACCAACCAGGACGATCTCTGAACGAACCCCTGACGAGGTTTAATAAAAGTTTCAATCAGAAATAACTTATTGGCAATACCAGTGCGGTGTGGGGTTGGCGCTTTGCGTCTGCCGTGCACTGCGCGCGCATGGTTCATGCGAGCCACCTGGTGCAGGCACCGGGGATCCCCGGATCCAGCAGGGCTCGGGCCAGTGCATGCTGCATGCAGCTGTAGAGCTTTAGAACCGTAAACACCGTAGAAAGGGCCCGTGCTCCGCTTGGACGCATAAGGACAGCCCTGTAAACTCGCTTCGTGCGTTTAACCGTGCGGCCAACCGTACTGGCCAGCGGCGGCTGCATTTGCTGGGCGAATTCTGAACAACAAAGAAACCTAAAATATCTCAAAAAAAAAAATCTATCTTTTTTTTTTTTTGCATCTTTGATTTCTTCCTTCTTCCATCTTTCTTTTTCTTCTTCTTCCTATCTAGAAATACCAACACTCCGCCCTTTTCGCATCGCTCCCCTTAGTCGTTGCTCGCTTATACTTTATACTCTCCCTGTATTGCTTTTTTCTGCTCCTTTGTGCCCCCTGCTTTTTGGAAAGACACGCTTCTTTCCCGCCCGCCTGACCCCCCACTACATCCTTCACCACGTCTGAATCCACTCCCTTGAGCCGCCGGGGTCCATGGTCCCCTGGCGAAGACAACATGCTGCTCTCGCTCATCGACACACACGGACCGTCTAATTGGGTGCGCATTTCGCAGCTTCTTGGCACACGCACCCCCAAGCAGTGCCGCGAGCGCTACCATCAGAACCTCAAGCCCTCGCTCAACCACTCGCCCATCACCGAGGAGGAGGGCCGCTACATCGAGGAGCTTGTAGCGCGGTACGGCAAGAAGTGGGCGGAGATTGCCCGGCATCTCAACGGCCGTTCTGACAATGCCGTGAAGAACTGGTGGAACGGCGGCGCTAATCGCCGGCGCCGCGCATCGCGCACCACTGTCGAGTTCCCCGGCAACAGTAGTACCGGCAGCAACAACGGCAATATCAACAACGTCGCGGCAGTCAACGCGGCTGGCCCGCCTTCGGCCAGTCTCAACGGTGGTCTGGGCGCGAACTCTACTGGGGTTCCTACTGCGCCTGGCGGCTCGCCGTCGCCGGCTGCAGGCCCCCATGAATTGGGTTTAGTCGATACCACGAATAATCCTTTGTTCAATTACGGCTCGCAACGATCACTGATGATGCAGCAGGGACCACAGTTTGAAAATCTTAGACATCGGGTCTCGTTACCCAATATCCATTCATATTACAACCACCCTCCTGGCCCCCAGCAAGGTCAGCAACAGCCACCGGGGCCGCCCCAGAGTACCCCCTTTGGCGGCGGGGGATCACACCTAAACAATGAGATTGTTTTCAACAAGTCCTTCACCTCTGACTCTTCAGGTTTTCGCAAGTCTTCAACCGTGCAGCTTTCTGGCAACGTTGATCCACACCACCACGACGCTGGCCTCCCACCATCAGAGCAGAGCAACATGCTACCCACGCTTAACAATACCAACGGGAACCCCCCAGCGTTCACCAACAGTTTTTCCAACTTTAGTAATACCCTTAGCAATTCCGACTCTGGCCGCTTTGCGCGACGCAACTCGACGCGCTCGTCGCAGGTGTTTGTGCACTCGCCATTGCGCAAGAACGAGCTCTATTCCAACACGCCCTATGCGCGGCGTTTTTCGACCGCAAGTGACAATGAGGACCCCTTGTCGTTGAGCAAGTACTCGCTCAACAGCGGGTCAAACTCGCGGCGCAATTCCCATGCTGTGCCCATGCCGCCGGCCCCCAGCGTGTCGCCGCCACCTCAGCAGGGCCAGCAGCAGTTGCTCACCATGCCAGCCAACTCTTCTGTGCTGCAAAGCGTGGAGCCCAAATTTGGCAACTTTAACAACCCGTTTGGCAGCAAACGCCATAGCAGCGTCAGTGGTCCAAGCTTTTACCATAACCAGCAGCAGGCACCACCGAGACCTGGGGGCTTGATGGATCCCTTGTCGCGGCCCTCCTCCGAGGTGCTTGAGTCGTGGGGCGCACGCTCCGACTCGACGGTGAGCAGCGCGCGGCGCCGCAGCAGCTCAGTCTCGTCGCACGATCCTGTCGCGCCGCTGGCGGCTGCGTCGTCAGAGTCCGGCAATAAGAATGACAATAATAATAAACCCAGCAGCGCCGACTCCAAACAGCCCACCCCTGCTGTCCTTGGCCATAAAATCAGTATATCTAACCTTCTCTCATGAATCTATGTCATATCTCTTTTCCCCCATATTTGACCATTGGCAACCCATCCCTTTTTTTTTGTTTTTACCAAACTGGTCGCTGCAGCCAACCATCAAAGCCCTGCAGCACGGCACCTTTTTGTTTGTTTTGGATAAACATTCCCCTTCCTCCTCTCCCCCTTTCCCTTCATGGGCGCTGAGCGCTGATCTGTATGAGCCCCATATGCGCTTTTTGAACGAAAAGTACCGTATAAAAAAAAGACAATAATATTAAAAAAAAAAAAAAAAAAAAATTTTTTTTTTTTATTTTTATTTTTTTTTTTGTTTTTATATAAAACAAGTTTCCTGTTGATCTAGGATTTTTTTTTTTTT
>Ga0160505_100720_pt1 | contig 17573 bp, 15 predicted proteins | sample DIDeMG_FD_108225 | JGI IMG/M metagenome (GOLD analysis project Ga0160505, IMG submission 108225) | Enriched chicken feces microbial communities from UW Madison campus, WI, USA - DID2874_E49_Stillage MG | ecosystem: Host-associated > Birds > Digestive system > Large intestine > Fecal ... | reverse complement strand
TGCGCACGCACAGAGCCACCTACCCATCCTACTGGCTGCCCGTAGTCTAAGTCTACTTGCACGCGCAACATGTCGTCGGATCAAGACCGGAGGGATCGTCCTCCTCCTCAACGAGGTATGTACCCACCCGTCCATCTTTCAAACAACATTTCATTTCCATCCATCCACTTGCATTACTCCACATACACATACACTTGCGGGCGCACACGACACAGAAGCCTCCACAAACAATCCACAGCCGACACCACCACCACCACAGCATAACACCAAACATTTTTATTATTCCTCGTCTGCTCCCTCGTCGCCGTCCTCGTAACGACGCCTCCACTAATCCTCGCTTCCCAAACTCGTTTGTCTTCTGAGATCTAACACAACCACTACAGACTTGGATCCGGCCCCGCCCCGCTTCAGCTACCCGGGCACCGGTGCTCCCAACACTCGGCCCGTAGCCGAGCCCCCGTCGTCCTCTTCAAACAATCCTTCATCGTCACAGCACTCTCACTTGCCCCCTCATCATCACCACCACCACCACCATCACCATCACCACCATCCCCCCGGCCCCGGCGACCGCGACCGTGACCGCCCTCCTCCCCCTGGGTCCTCTGACGCCCGCGCACCAGGCTCAGGCCTGAGCTCGTCGTATCCTCGTCACGAGCCCGGAGGTCCGCCTGGATCCTCTTCTGGACCTCCCCGGCCCGGCATGTTTGGTGGATCAGGATTCCCTTTTGGGAACTATATGGCCGAGAAACGTGAACGCGAGCGCCTGCGCGAGATTGAGCGCGAGCGCGAGCGTGAGCGTGAACGCCAGCAAAAAGGTGGGCCGCCTGGGGGTGGTAGTGGAGGCGGCGGCGGAGGCATGCCTCCTGCATCGGACATGTTTGCAGAGCGCGAGCGCGAACGGGAACGTTTGCGTGAAATGGAACGTGAGCGTCCACAAAAGCCTGCGGGCGGTGTGGAAACGTCTCCTGGGCGTGCGACGTCATCCGCCCCATACCCTCGATCTGTGCTTTCAACATCGCCCACTCTTGCTCGCAGGGATCCTCCACTTCCTCCCTCTGGGCCCAAGCCACCATCCGGCGCTTCTTCCATGCCTCCCACCCAATCCGCACCACCAGGTGCTGCACGACCCGGACTTCCTCTCCCAGGTTTCTCTAGCCTTAGCTCGCGCCCGATGGGCTCTGCGTACGAGGGTGGACGGCCCCGTGCCGGAAGCAATGCAAGCCAGACATCCAAGGATGCGCCATCCGGCCACCAGCGGACTTTGTCTAGCAGCAGCCAGCCTCCGCGCGAGGGTCTCGCCCCCATGTCGTCTCTCGGACAGACTAGCCCCGTCAAGACTACCCAGCCGCCCCCTCCCGGCCTCCGCAGTGGCCTGTTCAGTGCTCCCCCGCCATTGTCGCAGGGCCCGCCGCGCGATGTACCTCCGCCGCAGCGCTCGCCGGTCCAGCCCACGGGTCCCACCTCCACGTCACCCATCCAGTCCGCGCGCGAGGCCGCACCTCCCCCTCCGTCATCCGGCGCCAAGCCCCCCGCATCCGGTCCCCCTGGCAGCTCGACAGCGACGTCCCAGTCCGCGCGGCCCCCGTACTCATTTTCGTCGACTTATGCGTCCGCTTACACATCCAACTACCCGCGCTACTCCGCCGGCGCCGGCAGCATGGATGCGAGGGCGCCGCGCCCGGGCTCGTCTTTCTCGTTTGGATCGGGCGGCTACGGCGGCGGCATGCACCGTTCTGCGGATTATGAGGCCGACAAGCTGGAGCGCGAGCGCCAGCTCAAGGAACGTGAAAAGCAGCTCGGCGGCGCCCGCCCAAATTTGATTCCGGACCGCGACCGCGCCAAGGCCAATGAACTCGAACTCGAGCGTGAACGCCAGGCCATCTTCGAGGAGCGACGGATGCGCGAGCAGGGAGAAAAAGAACGACAGGCGCGTCTTGCTCGCGAGCGTGAGCGCCAGCAGCAAATTCAGCGCGAGCGCGACCAGGCCAGGATGCATGAGGCCGAGCAGAAGCCTGATGTACGCCGCCCGTACGGTTCTGTTGAGGCCAAGCCGTTCCAGCCCCCGCGTCAGTCGTCCGCAGCCTACGGCGACATATACCAGCCCCGCCCCGCCCCGTCCTCGGCCGCCCCTCCCGCGGCCGAGCCAAAGTACACTCGCCACATTGAGGTGCTCAACCCTGGCAGCCAACCGCAGCCCTACCCCTCGGAGCCACCGGCAGCAAAGGCGCCTCCGCCTGTTGCTGCTGCAGCGCCCGCTCCGCCTCCCGCCCCGACGCCGCAGCCCGCGCCGGCGCCCCCGGCGCGCGAGAGGCAGGCCGCCGCCACCCAACCTCCGTACCAGTACAACCCCAAGCCCGACACGCGCGAGTACACGTACACGCCCCGCGATAACAAGCGTCCCCGCATGGACACTGCCGTCGAGGAGGCCGCTCCTTCGAACCGCCGCGCGACCGCAACCCGCAAGCGCGCCAAGAAGGAGGAGCCCAAGGAGGAGAAGAAGGACTTGTCTGCTCTCACTGTTGCAGTCAAGAAGTGGCCCGAGGTTAAATCGCAGCCGGTCCAGGACTACCTCAAGACGATCCGCGACCTGCGCCATGTCGTTTCCCGCGTAGTGTACGGCGGAAACGAGTGGTCGCTCGCGCGCACGAGGTTCACGCAGCCCGACTACGAGGGCGGTCTCGTCATCGTGCGCATGAGCGGAGCGTGCCTCGGCAGCCGCTGGAAGGTGCGCGGCGAGCCGGGGTGGGAGGAGGCGTCTCCGACTGGCGGCGAGGGCGCCGAGGTCGGCCTCGAGTGGGGACCGAAAGGCAAGGCGCGCGAAGAACGCCGTATCTGGGGTACAGACGTGTACACTGACGACTCGGACCTCGGCCTCGTGCTGATCCACGCCGGCTGGATCCGGTGGGGTGGCCCCGAGACGCGCTCCGACTCGGATCTCATCAACATCACCGTCCGCGTCGTGCCCAGCTTGATCCGGTACTATGCCACCGAGCGCAACGGCGTCATCACCCGCGGATGGGGTAATGGCCACGACGGCGGCAGCATCGTCGTCGAGGATGTTGAGCGTGTCAAGGTGAGTTACAGCGTTGCGTAGCCGAAACTGACAACAGGTCGACCAGGCCATTCCGGCAACGCTCAACCACCGCGCGAAGCGCAAGCTCGCGATTTCCGAGACGCTCCGCGAACGCGCCGTCCTCGACAGCCTGGACGTTGCCTGTGGCGACCTGCAGGAGATCGCTGGCGTGCTGAAAGAAGACATTATTGAGCCGGACCCCAGCGTCATCGAGCACGAGGAGCGCCGCAAGCTCGTAGCGAAGAACACCTGGCTCCCCAACTCGTTCACCTTTGCCAAGGACGGCCCGGCATATGCGTACAAGCCCGACAACCTGCTGTGCTACCTCGAGGTCACCGACGACGAGCCCACGCTGTGGACGCACGTCCTGGACTTTGGCACCCAGGAGGAAGTGTAAGTGTGCAACGCAAACAAAGCTGACGAGCAGATTCCGACTCCAGCTCCGGCTCGACGAGGTCGGCCTTACCGTGCTCGACATTACGACTCCGGCGGAGGACGACACTTCGAAGTACGACGATGTCATTATCGGCCTCGACCCGACGCGCGCGCACTGGGTCGACGAGGGCCTCGCCGTGGAGGATGAGGACGGCATGGGGTACCTGTACGTCGCGCACGGGTACCGCTGGTCGAAGCGTCCTGATGGCCCCGTGCTGCTCCGTGGGTGGGACGGTGCCAAGGAGGCCCGCGACAAGAAGGCCGACAAGAACGGCAAGGCCGAGGAGAAGACCGTCAAGGCTGAGGAGAAGGACAAGGACAAGGACGCAAAGCCCGCCGACGACGACGTCGACATGGAGGCGCCCGAGGACAAGCGCAGCGCGAGCAAGGACGCCGAGAAAGAAAAGGAGCAGCAGAAGGCATCCGCCGAGCGCGAGACCCGCACCTCAAAGTCCAAGTCGCCCGTGAAGCAGCCCGCGCAGCCAACGCGCACATCACCACGCAAGGCCGCCGCACCTCTCCCGTCCGCCCCGAAGTCACAGTCGCCGCAGAAGGCCGCGTCCCCCGTCCGTTCGCCCGCCAAGAGTCCCGCGAAGCAGACCTCGCGGAGTCCCGCCAAGTCGCCGACAAAGCTCCCCGAGCCAGCACTTGAGGAGCCAGAGGCCGAGAAGGAGGCTGAGAAGGAGCCAGAGGGAGAGAAAGAGGTAGACAAACCGGCCGAGACCGACGAGCCGATGGACGTGGCCGCCGAGCCCACCACCGAACCTGCTCCCGAGCCCGAGGCACCGACCGAGCCCGAGACGCCCAAGACACCCCCTGTCGAGACCAAGGAGGAACCGCGGGTACCTACGCCCCCTCTCCCGAAATCTGCGTCCCTCGAGGCCGGCGAGCTTCCCGCCGAGGAGCCGTCCAAGGACAAGGAGCCCAGCAAGACCCCGACAGAGGAGAAGAAGGTCACGCCTCCAGTCGAGAAGAAGGCATCGCCCCCAGCCCCGGTCGAGAAGAAGCCCACGCCACCCGCACCGGCACCCGAGAAGAAGGTGTCCCCGCCAGCACGGGAACCGAGCCGCCCCTCGCCTGCCCCCCGTGACGCGCCCGTCGTGCAGTCCCGATGGGCACCGTCCCGCAGCTACAGCCGCCCGACGTACGACGACGAGGGCAGCGAGGAGGGCGAGATTAAAGAGTAGTTCTGCTGTGTTCGTAGAGTGTTTTTGATTTGATCCATGTCATGTTTTGTCTCGGTAGCGACTTGTGTGCGGGACTTGAGTTGTGGGCTCAGGATGCGATCTGACATGGGGTATTTGTGCCTGCCGATCTGATCCATGTGCACTGTCAAATCATGTCTGACTCCCTGTGCCCTGTACACTGTTGAAACTGACGTCTGCGATCTACGAGCGCACCAAATGCTGGCCCAAACCTGACATGACGCATTCTGCTCAACAGCACCACACACGGCAGCACTCGCACCAGCCAGGATACTCTGCTTTGTATATCACTTCATTACGAGCCAGCTACAAAGCAGCCGCACCGAGATGTCTAGAAAGGCTTCACGATCACGATCGCGGGTAGTCGCAACGGGTATGTAGGCAGCAGCCAGGCGCTGCCAATACTTCTTCATCCTTGCTTGGTTCCTCGACTCTCTCCTACGCCTACTGGTTGAGCGAGGCGGACCAGAGGGCGCCAACGAACGTGAGGAGTAGGCGGGGGCGGACGTCGACAATGTCCTCGGGGACGAGGAAGATGAGGGCGCCGAGCTTGCGTGCGATGGAGATGGCGAGCTTGGCTGCGGAATGTTAGCGCGAGTTTGAGCTTTGTGGAATAAAGGTCAGCACTACCTACCGTTGAGCCTCTTCTCCTCGTCGTCGTTACCGGCGTACACGAGCGAGTAGTCGACAATGCCGGGGCGGACGCCGTTGAGGAGGTCGAGGAAGAAGATTGCGTTCGAGAGCGAGGGGTCCTTGAACGAGCGCATGGTACTGCTCTTTCCGCCCTTCTTGACGGTATCGTTGGCCCAGCGCACCATGTCCTGGTCGGTCACGCCGCGGCCGCCCTTTGAGAGCGTGGCGAGCGTCTGCGTAATGCTGATACGCATGAGCTGCCACACGAGACCGAGCACGAGCGTGCGCGTGCCGTCGACAATGTCCGAGCCCTGGATGCCGACAATGTGCATCCCGTTGGCCTTTGCGAGCTCGACGGCATAGTTTGTGTTCTCGACCGCCTTGAAGCGCGACAGCTCCTGGCCCTCCTTGGGCTTGGAGACGCGGCGCCAGATGACGCTGCCGGGGATGACCTTGTCAAAGCCCTGGAGGAGTACGTAGCCGTCCTGGGAGTCAGTAAGCACTGCTAGTAGTTACTCACCTTGAGGTCCTCGAAGAGGTTGTACACTCCGGGCTCGACGTCGAGCGAGTTGAGCCACAGGGTAAACACACGCGCCTCGCGCTCGCCCTCGGCGTCAAAGTCCTCGATCTCGGGCGGCGCCTCAGCCTCCTCGAGCGGCGCGAGGCCGGGCCACGTGTTGAAGAGGTTGGCAACGAACGCGAGGTTGAGCTTTGGGTTTCCGGCCACGAGCGAGTTGGGCGTCAGGAAGCGGCGGCAACCGATGCGGTCCGCGTTCTGGAGCACCTCCTCGGCGCGCTGGTTGAGGTCGCGCGTCTGCAGCGGCGCGCGCGAGCACTCGTCGGGCTTGAGCTGGTTGAGGAGGACTGTGTAGTTTTCACCATCGCACACGTCCTTGGAAAAGTTCTCGACCCTGACAGGTCAGCTCGGACATTTCAAACAGCCAGCACGATCGGACACGTAGAACTCACCGCCTGGGCCAGTTGGCCGCCTTGAGGTGGTAGTTGAACCAGCGGAGGAGGATCTGGTCGGGCGGAAGGCGGAGGAACTCGTCGAGCGTCTCGCCGTCGTCGAGGAGGCGGTACAGCTCGGGGTGGATCTTGATGTCGATCTTGGACAGGAGACCGCGGCGGATGACCTGCCAGATGAGGCCGAGGATGAGGTGCTCGCGGCCCTCCTGGATGTCCTGCGGGCCAATGTTGACGACCGAGCAGCCGATACCCTTGGCCGACGTGATGACAATGTTGTTGTTCTCCGTCATCTGGAACGCGTTGAGCGCCTTCTTCTTGGCCTTGTTCAGCACACGCTCGTCAATCGTGTCGGGCACCGAGTCGTTGATGAGCTTGCAGAGAATGAGGCCGTCTGGAAATCAGTTACGAACACGTTCTGGTAGTACCCACCCTTGACCTCGTCAAAGAGCTGCATCGTGTCGGTCGGAATGGGCAGCAGGTGGCCGACGTCCGGGTCGCCCGCGAGCACGGCGTTGATGTGGTCCGTGAACGAGCGGCGCTCATCCTCGTTAATCGTGTGCTGCGAGTTCGTGCCCGCGGTGCCCTTCACGGCGATACGGCCCTTGACCGACTCGAGGCTGAGCGTCAGAGGAGATCACGACAAGAACACATTGGGGCGAGTTGCGAGTTCGGCAATGAAAATCCAGAACAATGGTGTCCGCCGCCAAGGACAGGGCCGTCACACACACGGACGTCACAGCAACAACAAAAGCAAACGCTGGCGACTGCAACTGCAACTGCAGCTGCGATTGCGCCAGGCTGTGCGGTGTGCAATGTGCATGTGCTCGTGCTCGTGCGGCCGCAGAGCTCGGAATTGCCAGCAACTCCAACTCCAACTCTTCCATCCAACTCGCTCCAACTCGAACTCGAGTACTCACAGAGGCTGCTCCTTGGACTTGCGCAACAGCGAGTGGAGCTGCACCCAGTCCTCAACCTCTACACGGCCCGACGAGTCGATCTGGACGCTCTTGAGCGTCTCGCGGGCCTTCCATTAGCTACCCACATGTCAAACGTTGACTCACAGTGTCGTAGTCGGCCTCGCCCGACTGCTGCACGGCCGCAATGACGGCCGCCTTGTCGAGCGAGCCCTTGTCCTCGACATCGATCTGCCTGCCCCGTCAGTTTAGAAACACTATGTACGCACTGGAAGCGGTTGATCAGGTCGAAAATCTCGTCCTGCTTCAGGTCGGGGTACTTTTTGCTAAGCCTCAGAGCCTGCATGGTGGGCGAATGCGAATAAAGGTGCGGATGTTTAGGCGGCGGGAGTGGAGATCAAGGATCCAAGGGGAAGAGAGGGAGGTGGCGAATGTGTTGGTTGCTGGCGGGGATAAGAGTGGGAGAGTGTGCGAGTGTTTCGGTGTGGATGAGATGTAAATGACGAGTGGATAAATGATTGCTCGAGAGTAGAAAGTGCAAAGTGCTCGATGTGGGATGGACACTGACGACAGTGGAACAATTGCAATGACGACGAAGGCCGCCCCCTTTGCCAGCCAGCTTGCTTCCTTGCATTCGTGCCACGAGCCCACGGCCCACGAGCCCACGCGCCCACGAGCCCCGACACGCCTACGTTGGTGCACAGCCCAGACACGTACAGTACAGTACCAATCGAGCCACTCATAATCGGACAATCAAGCCACCACAGCACTGCCCCCACTGCCCCCACCGGACCCCACTGCGTCATGATCGAGACAAAGGCACGGATTTACGGACGGGAGCTTTTTGATCGCGTGGTATATGGGTGGATACTGCATGGTACGGAGCAATGTCAGATCTCCGGATATTTGACCACCAACAGGGAGGAGTGAATAAAATAGCTTAGAGATCCCAATCCTCGGTCGACAAAAGGAACGCGTCCTCCGCCCTTGTGCGTTTCCGTCCCAATCGTCTGGCCGCATGGCCGTTCTGCCGTTGTCTTCCTTGCTTCCCTGCTTGCCTCCCCTTGTGCATCAGAGATCATGGGTCAGGAGCGTCCCTTGCTTCGGCCCGCTCCTGTTTCCTCTGTTGCCTGCAGCGTGCCTCCTGCCTGCAGTCTTAATCTGGAAGAAGTGCACTCGAGGCTCTGGCTTGACTGGCCTGGCTGGGTCCAGTTAACCTGTGGGAGCCTGGGGACTCAACCGCGAGGCAACCTCGCGTCTCCTCGTTGCTCTTGCCCGTGCCTGGCATTGTTTACCTCTGACCGAGCTCATCCGGATCAACGGGACGAGGGGAAGCAAGGTCGGCACGCGTACAAGTCTGCATTCTTTTCACAGTCTCCCTGTTGTATTTCTTGTGAATGGAGCAATAAAGCAAGCAATGAATGGAATACAGATGCAGAGGATGTGTCACCTCGTGCATGCATGCATGCAGGGAAGAATCGGCGCGCCGCGGATGAGGGGTAGAGTGGTTGTTGTCCTGGTGTCTCAGCGCCAGAGCCAGTGAGTGTTTACTGAAAAATGCCTCGTTTTTTACCCGTTATGGAGTGCGCTACAAAGACACACAGAGAGAGAGCATGTCTCAGTCTAAAGATGACGGGGCAAAACACGAGGGGGAGAGAGAAGGAAGCAGCCGTTCCTTTTGCATTGGGGGGTAACGACACCACCAATAAGTCTGGGTACACACACACTCTCACACGCTTCTGCGCGTCAGTCATCATCGTCAACATCCTCCATCATCTCTCCATCCGTTCCTCTTCTCAACATATTCTTCAACTCAAGTGTTCTTCCTTCGTGTTCACCCGCGACTCTCGCTTTATCCCTGTCATCTTCAGCATCATCATCTGTCATCGGCGACATATCCTGCATTTTGCATCCCCCAGGTCCTGGTCAGAGTCCAGCACCTGCACACCCACTCCCAACCACCGCCGCACATCAAACGTCCCCCGCGCTCGTGTTGTATAACCACCTCTGTCCCATCCTTCGCCACCGCTGCGTCCAACGCCCACAAACGAAGCCATTCACAATCCTTCGACACCACCGTGTCCAGTGTCGTCACCGCGTCACGGACTTGAGCGGCGGCTGGATTCGCGTCGCCGATAAATTCGCGCACCTGCCCGCTCCGCACGTACCGGGCGATCGAGTCACTGTGACCGCAGGTCAGGTTCCTTTGCAGTGTTCCTCGTCTTGGGCATAGCTTCTTCGCGCTCGAGGTTGTCGCGCACTGTCCCCCAGACCTAACCCAGCCACACCTCCTGCAATCCATCACATCTTTTTTTCCCTGTTTGGGCGACAAACACGGCCCCTGGCACCACCCTTCCGTTCCCTCACTCTCACTGCGACACTCGTTGATCCCTTTCGGCCCAGCCAGACCCTGTTTTGTCGCCATGGCGCCGCCCGTCCCCGAGTCACTTTCCGGGCTCTCATCCGCGTCGCTGTCGGATAACCCGGGGCTCACGAGCGGCAACAACACGCCGCAGACGAGCCACACGGACGTGTTCCCCGAGGCGCGCGTGACGACCCCGGGCACCGAGGACCAGTCGGACGTGAGCTCGGTTGACGCGCGTCTTGTTGCCGACGCGGGCGTGGACGAGTTGGAGGACGAGGACGAGGACGTCGACCCGATCCTGCACCACATTGCGCACGTCCAGCTCGAGCAGCCTGGCTCGGCCCAGTTCCGCGCGCGCCCCGCCCCGCCGACGACGTTCATCGAGGGTGTTGGCCCGCGCCTCACGAAGGCAGCCGCGCTCCGCCAAGGCCTCGAGTGGGACGACCCCCGCGATACGCGCCGCGCCCTTGGCAGCGAGGTGCCCGTCGACTTTGACAATGTTCCGGGACACAAGCGGTCTGGTCTCGCTTTGGTGAGTGACTTTGAGGCTTTATATGCACGCCGTGATCCGGGTGTGTGCATCAAACGGAGCTGGTGTGGACGGTCCCGTGCCTGCCGCGCCGCGGAGCTGGTGTATGCCAGTGTCCATCCGCTGCAGCTCGATGAGTGTGAACACTTGGCTGCGCACTCCTGTTATTCCAACGAAAACAGACGCAAGCGCAAACTCTACCACTGTAACTGTCACTGTGGCGGTCTGCACCATCCTGGACACAGTGCACCAAAGCCAAACCTTGTTTAAAGTCTGTGTTTGTTTGCTCACGCTCGTCACACTTTGCTGTTTGTGCGCAATTTTTCGTCTCGTCTCTGCAGAACGTTGCATCGCTCGCCGAACCTTCTGTTGCCCCCAGGCAGAACCGCGCAGCGCTCCTCCGGATGGGAGTTGCTGTTGATGAACCTGTGCGCAATGTTGCTGAAACCGCCGCACGAAACAGGGCGCGCGATCTCGCCGAGCGTGAACAGCGTCGCAAGAGTATCGCCCTCCCCCAGTCCCTGTCCAACCCAGACGTGCACCCGCGCCAGAACCGGGCGGCTCTGCTTCGTCTGGGCCAGGTCCCGGCTCCAAAGGGTCGTAATCCCCGCGATGTTGCAGAGCAGGCCATTATTAACAAGGAAAAGGAGGCTGCAGAGCGTCTGGCAAAGCGCAAAAGCGTCGCGCTCCCAGCGAGTCTGGCCGCACCTGCCATAGTGAGTTTATTTCGTATGACGCCACGGCTGGCGCTCACATATAAAGACTCCTCGAGCAAACCGTGCCTCCATGCTTCGTACCGGTGATCTCCAAGTTACACCTCGTCCGTCAACAATGTTTACCTTCAGTTCGGGTCCGTCGTCTCGCTCGCAGTCTGGCGCCTCGACGCCGGCTCCCCGTGCCACCGCCGACCGCTCGGGCGCCGCCGACAAGGACGGCAGCAAACTCTCTCGCCGAAGCAGCATGGCGCCCCTCCGCTCACTCGCTGCGCCTGTCATTGCTCCCCGCGCCAACCGCGCCTCCAAGCTGCGTGAGAAGGCGCCTCCATCGGCAACATCATCGCGCCGGAGCTCAACGTCGTCGCTCACATCAATGAGCACCGGTACCCACAAGCTCAACCCGTCTCCCACCAAGCCAAAGTACCCCATGCCATCGCCAAAGTCCCGATTCACTGCTCCGCGTCCCGCTCCGATCCCACCACGCCACAAGCCGACACCGAGCGTTTCGTCAGAAGTCTCTGCCGCCGTCGAGGCCGTGTCTGCCGGCTCGTCACCGAACCCACCCGAGCGCCGCAACTCGATCTTCCGCCGCCTCAACCCCCGCTCGAGCAGCGGCTCGTCGTCGTCTGAGCCCCGGCCCACGCGCTCCAGCATCCTCCGCGAGGGTCTCGGCGCGAAAATTGGCAAGGCCCGTGGTTGACATGAGGCCCAGCGCACCCTCGGCGTATCGATCTAGAAATCTAGAAATCGATCTAAGCTTGGGGCGCATGAGCATAGGTGTGCAGGCTGGCGTTCACAGCAACCGGCAGTCGGATCTGTAACACGACGACAGAAACCAATCCTGTCACGCATGATCATTTTTGCGTGACTCCACCCCCTACCCCACACGTTCATCTCCACGCCCACCCTCGACGATCCCCCAAATCTAATCTTCATCTCGATCAGCATCCCCTAACGAACAACGAACAAGAGTGCAGGAGGGCGACCGGCGGTAATTGTGGCGACTCCGAGCGCATACCCATGGTGCGACAATGGCGAAACTCCACATACTATTCAAACGCATAAAGCCTACCCCCGCAGTAATCGCATGGAGCTCCACGATTGTCCGTCACGCAAGGCACGAAATATCAACTATGAGGGCGGGTCGAGACGTCTGTGGCGCGCGGCCATCCAGTTTGACAGTTTAGTTTCCAACCTTGTTCCTGGGGCTACTGTTCACATCTGGCCGCAGCGCCCAGCGTGCGATTGCGCGTATGTCCTTGTCAAGTATCCGATCCACCCCGTTCCGATTCCACACTGCACCCCTGTTCGAAGAACTTTACTCGCAACTTACGGCTATTCCACCCGACACCGTTTATTCCCTGTTCCGTTTTCTGGTTCCATTTTCCGTTCTGTCCACTCTGCAGCGCGGAGACGACCTGTTGTGTATTTAGCGAATGAGATGAATGTTTATGCCCCTTTATGGATGGTTCCGAGAGGAGAGGGGTGGAGGTGTGCGGTGCAAGGTATGCGCATGACGAATAGGCACCGGACCTGGACGGGGTTCTTGATGCGATCTGTAGTTGCAGTATGAACGAGTGGCGCTGGCCGTTAGGAGGTCTGCGGTACGACAACGAGGTGCAGAATACTGGGTATACCATCGAGCAACGACGCTGAGCACCTAGCATCACAAACGAGACCAAACGCTCAGACAGGCGCGCACACACACCTTGCGCCCACCGCGGTCCTCACTCGACACCGCGTGCTACATTCCACGCCCAGCGTGGCCTACTCGCGGATGCCACACATGGGCGCGATTTGATCTAGTCGTCCGTGGCTCCGTGGCTGAACGGTACAAGTACTATAGCACACCGTGACTCCGAAGTCTGGATCATGATCGCGGGCATACAGACGCCACACGAGACAGACACCTACCTACCTAGGGTTTTGTACCACTCTGATTTTGCGTGCACATTGAGCGCTAGAGTGCGCCTCCAGGGCTATGGTTTGCGCTTCTGTGAGTCAATCAGGTGAGTGCCATCTCGGTAGAGGAACAGGACAGGCTACAGGGAAGAGTACTGTAAGCCCTTGGCCGGGCGAGGACACTACAGTACAGGCCGGATAACTCATAGGCGCTGCAGAATGGATCATGGGGCGACACAAGGTAAGAAGACATGCTGCTACATTTGTCATGGCAGGCCGCATAACTTAGACTTAATTAGATCAATGGGTGCCTACCGACACCAATCTGTAGCGCATGTCAGAGAGCAAGTAGAGCGCATGAGGTCGCTTGGGTCAGGCTGCGGTGTCGCCTGTAGCCTGGCTACATGAGTCTACAGATCAACCAGCAGGCGAGGGCGAGTACTCGCACGGTGTGGCACCGCCCATTTCTTTGATCCTCATCGCCACTCCTATTTCACGCTATGTCGGCGATCTGCACGTCCCTTTACGTTCTCCACTATCGTCTCCACCAACTACATATACGCGGGATCAGAGCACGAAACATGGACGAGGAGAAGAGATATTGAAGAATTGACGATCCGCTGCGGCGATCCCGCAAATCACTGTTTCAGAAGCACATCGTTGGTGAAACGGTATCATGCGTCGTTGCCATCGACGCGGCAGGGGTTCGACTCCCTTACGATGTATAAATCACTTATTTTTGCATTTCTTCTTTCTCCTGGAATCACGTGATTCCTTTTTGATGGTGGGCAAGCTTTGCCGTCTCTTACCGCCTACCGCCCGGCCGCCTACCGCCTACCGCCTACCACCTACCGCCTACCACCTACCGCCTACCACCTACCGCGCCGCAATGTTTTTCCGCATGACGCAAGTCTAGCCACCTCGCCATTCCAGTCGAGATCGAGCTGGGATCCTGGGAACCGGACCTGACTATTCCATACCTTCTCGACATTTCTGGCTAGCCATTCGGGGTAACGGCACCGACGAGCGGTAACGAAGGACTGTGGCTCGCCAGCGAGTGGCAGGTGACCTGTGAGTGGAGGCAAACAAGTGGGCAGAGCAAGTCTGGGGACGGCGGTTGAGAATGGCTGGGGACGGTGGACGGGAAGGCTGGGGAGCTGGGGAACATTGTGTTGTGTTGTGGAATGGAATGAATGGAGGACAGCAGGAGGTGGAGGCGGAGGCGGAGGTGGAGAGGCTGACATTGTGTAGATAAAAGCCGGATCAACTTCCCAACTCGTCCGCATTCCAGAACCCCTACCTACTCTTCCTGTACGAACACACACAATGGGCTTCACACACCTCATCGCCCTCCTCCCGCTCCTGCCGTACGTGGCGGCCCACCGCCCGACGAACTGGACCCCGCCGGCACAGGCACAGATCATCGACTGGAAGAGCATCAATGTGCTTGATCCCATTGCGCCGCAGGACCAGACGAACGGAAGCTATGTGAGTCTTGCGCCGTTTGCCCATTCTGACAGCAGCTCTTCATTCCCCCGGGCACGACGGCCGAATCGCTCAAATCCCGCCCGTTCCACATCTACGACCCCGAGTTTTTCACTGTCATCGGCGACAACCCCACGTTGACGCTGCTGGCAGACACGGGCGCGGGGGGCGACCCGCTCTTCCACGAGGCGGCGGTATGGTACCCGCGCACCGACTCGATGTTCTTTGTGCAGAACGCCGGGGCCAAGGATGCGGGCACGGGACTGGCGAAGAGCGCGATCGTGCAGCGGATCTCTGTGGCTGAGGCGGACAAGTATAGGAATGAAAGGGCGGCGGTTGGGAAGGTAACGGTCGAGACGGTCGACGCCAACCCGCCCGTCGTCAACCCGAACGGAGGGACCAACTGGCGCGGCAAGATTGTCTTTGCGGGCGAAGGGATGGGTCCAGACGTGGCGAGCGCGCTGTACCTTATGGAACCGGAGGCGCCATACAATACGACTGGTGAGTGAGGGTTTGTGGGGGTTGGTGTCGTGTTGCGGTTCTGCCTGGAAGCTATCCCACGAGTGTGTTGTAAAGGACGGCTGGAGCAGTGTTTGCTCCTCATCTTGAGTCGTGGCTCCATTGTTCCGCTCTAAAGTTTATCTCCTTTAATAGCATACACCGAGGTCAGGTATTCCCGGAAAGAGTGGCGCCACCTGCTGCGCCCTGCCCAACTCCAAACATGATCGTCCTCATGTCCGTCCAGTATCTCCTGTGCCCCATACGCATCGAGCGGACATACCAAAGGCCGCCCCCACCCTCCCCCAGCAGCTAGCTAACCCTTAGTCCTCCTCAACAACTTTATGGGCCGGCAGTTCAACTCGCTCAACGACGTGGCCGTGCACAAGAACGGCTGGATCTACTTTACGGACGTCGACTATGGTGCGTACAGCAGGCTGAACAGAGCTGACAGCAAGGAGCGCTGCAGGACTTCCGCGCAAAGGTCAACATCCGCAAGCAAGTCTACCGTTTCAACCCCGATACGGGCGTCGTTGCGGCCGTGAGTGACGCTGCTGTGCGCAACAATGGTGAGCAAAAGGCGCAAATGGTTACTTGGACTTTGGCTGACGGTAAGGAATCACATTCTCCCCCGATGGCAAGTACCTCTATATCGCGGACACGGGCGCCGCGGAGGGCTTCTACGGCAACGACTGGACGAAGCCTACGTCCATGTACGTCACAACAAGAGTGCGCTGCTGACTCTACAAGTTACCGGTACAAGGTGAACCCGAACGGCTCGATCGGCCCGCAGACGCTGTTCGCGTTCTCGACCCCCGGCTTCCCCGACGGCCTGCACTGCGACACCAAGGGCAACCTGTACGCTGGCACGGGCGACGGCGTGCATGTGTGGAACCCCGAGGGGACGTTCTTGGGCAAGATTTATGTCGGTGGCACGAGCGCCAATTTCCAGGTGGGTACAGTACAGTTACGAGGTGGGGTCAGTTGAGACATGGGGCTGGGACGACAGAGCAGCGCAGCGACCAAGAGACCGCTGCATTCTTGAAGCTTGTTGTTCCGCGCTGGGCCTCAAGATCGGCCCCGGTACTCGCCGATGATCAGCAAGGAATGGACAGGATCATGGGTTCGCTGGGACGGACGTGCAGAACTCTGCTCGTCTCCCTTACGGGTTGATCTCCAGAGCTCCAGACTGCCTCAGCCCCTGCATCCCTCCCAGCTCCACCTCCCCACACCCTCGCTCGCTCGCGCTCGCTCGCTGACCCCAGTTCGCCGGAAAGGGCCGCATGGTGATCCTGGCCGAGACGCAGCTCTACTACGCGACGCTCGGCGCCGAGGGCGCCCATCTCCCCGGTCTGTTCGACTAAGCAGTGTTCTGTAGGAAACAGTAAAGGTAGTAGCTAGCAATGAAGATGCAACTTGACCGCACCTCTGATATCGACGTGATAAGAGATACACTGTGATTGATCAAGCAGGGATTGACGTAATCAACCTACTAATCGCCCGATCAGTCGATCAGTAATGATAATCGCAAGAGTCGAATCACATTGCCATAATCTGCCCCACCCACTTCTGTTTCCAATCGTCCCATCTTGCCATCAATGGACGATAAGACTCCCCAGAGCGTACTCGGCCTCACCCGACGGCCGGATCAAGTCCTCCCGAACGGGCCGTAGTCAGAACCAACCTCAGTCTCACCATTCATTTCAGCCTCAGAAGTAAGTCGTAGTGTCCCGATACGCGCGGGTGTCGCCACCGCTATCAAACAGCTGAGGAACAGCCTGGTGTGTCGGCGGCCTACTGTGCCCTGGTCCCGTTCCACTCTGCTCATCCAGGCATCCAGAAGCACCGGCACCTGCCTGACACAACTGCGAATGATGCTTCGCAGCCTCTGGCGCTAGCCTCAGCCTCTGACGCTCCCGTCCCAGTGACCCATGCGTGTGGGTTGTATCACTTCCCTGCACCAACTATCCCTAGATCCAAATCCGTCAGGTGCGATGCAATGCATTGCAGAGACGCGCCAGCTCGGAAGCGTGCACAGATCGCACAGATGGCTGATGGTGGCCAATATCTGATGTGATAAAGGAGGCAAGGGGTATCAAATGCGGGGCCAGCACTGCGTACCGGGCCCGGGACCGTGCGGTCACAGTGCAGCCTCGATTCGGATGAGATGAGATTAGGTCGCGGGGTGATTTGTGTCAGGCTGAGTCACAGAGTTACTGGGTGGCAAACGGGCGGGAGGTGTCTTGCCAGGTCTCGCTGCCTTGCTCTTGTATGCGATCACGACGGCACATTCAACCCCACAGAACAGACACCCATGAGGCCGATGGACCGAGGGTATCAGCATTGGTGACCAGCACGACGACCGTGACCATCGCGATGCCGCGCATGCTCGCAATCAGCGCTAGCTTGGCGTATCTATACGCAAGTGCCTCGGCCGGCCGCGTCAATATGGTGTTCTGGTGATGAAGGGACGCGATTGGGCCAGGGCTGGGGTGGGTGGTTGATTATCTCGACTCAGCCTGGCACTCTGGGCTGGCAGGGGAAGCAAGGTTAATTGAAATCAGCGTTGGGTTTGAAATGATCTTCCTAATTTGATTCCGTTTAGAGCACTCTACGGTGGTGGGCTTTACGGGGGGAATTGAATAATGACGTCGTCGATTTACCTCGTTCGCGTCGAGTCCGTGTCCCCCGCGTGCCCGCGTCAACCAGATGCCCGCATTCAGACAGACTCAGGCCACCGGCGCCACCTGCCAAACTGAACTGTCGTACTGTAGGCCAAAGCCGCGCCAGCCTCTGCTTTGAGCACGCACACTCCACCCGATCCCACCCCACACGGCCACACACAGATA
>Ga0160505_100719_pt1 | contig 17594 bp, 7 predicted proteins | sample DIDeMG_FD_108225 | JGI IMG/M metagenome (GOLD analysis project Ga0160505, IMG submission 108225) | Enriched chicken feces microbial communities from UW Madison campus, WI, USA - DID2874_E49_Stillage MG | ecosystem: Host-associated > Birds > Digestive system > Large intestine > Fecal ... | reverse complement strand
ATTATTATTATTATTATTATTATTATTATTATTATTATTATTATTATTATTATTATTATTATTATTATTATTATTATTATTATTATTATTATTATTATTATTACTATTATTATTATTATTATTTCATTATAGAAAATCATATATTAAACCTTACCAAAGTACCTGTAATCATCAACCCATCCCTTTGTATCATTACCAAGTACCCCCAGCAAACCCAGAGACGATGAGTTCATTGGTGGTTTGCCCGGCTTTGTCCACTTCCGCGCGAAAACAACCTCACGATTGTCGGGAAGTTTAGACCAGTAAACCCACCAGCCTTTGTTTGTACGTATAAACTTCTCGAAATCACTTTTTCGCGCGCAGCTCTGAGAGATGTGCACCATGCTCTGATGAACATGAATGAGCTCTAGTCGATTAGCTTGTGCAGCACTTTCGTGGTGGGAACCGCTGTGTGGAGTACTGGTGCCTGAGGAGGCGTAAGAATGATTAGGAGAAGTAACCGAGGAAGAGATCCCCACTGAATTAAGTAAAAATGATGGTTGTGTTTGCTGCTGTTCTTGAGCTGACAGCGAGAACTCAGTCATGGGGATATCTGGTAGGGATGTTTGAACTTTGTGGTTATTTGGATCATAAACGTGATAATAGAACTCATTAGGTTTCATGCTGCTCGTAGTTGAGTTCAACTTGGCGCCACTACTTTTCTTTTTCTTATCTTTCATCACTTCTGTAAGTCGCTGAGACGCGTCAGGTGGGGTATGCGTGGTCGAGTCTTTCTTCGCTAAATCTGCATATATCGGCTCCGTCAGTGATGCCAATTTTCGATGTAGTATCTGGTAGTACTTTTTATCTGACAGTAGTGTCAAATTTGGCTCGAAAAACAATACAAAAATAAATGGACGCCGTCTGTAAACAACAATGTTTAAATGAGTGGTAAAGGACTTTAGTATCCTTTTATCTGGAAGTTCATTATTCATGGGGTCAGTATCATCAACTTCTGTTCGATCACTTCCTACTAATGCGGGCGTAATGCATGTATCTGTTGATGCTAGCTCAAGGTATAGTTTCTTGAAAGAGAACTCTTTTCGCCCTTCGTCGTCGTGCGATGATCGAAGCGACTCATTGTATAGTTCGTTCTCACTGAGAAAGTCACTGCCTTTATCGCCTTCATTCTGATGCAATGTGGTTGTATTATTTTCGTTGTCTTCCTGCTCATCTTCAAGTGTACCCTCATACCCCACCAAGAATTTAGACTCTGTTAGATCATCAGATGGCCCATTATTATCTATCTGTTCGCTAATAATAGGACTACTCGATTTGGCAGCTCCAAAGTACCCAAATGTTGACAGGTGAACAAATCCTGAAAGCTGCGACATAGACTCTTTGGCAACAGTACTAACGGTATTGGCAGACGTATTTGCAATAGTCCCTAAAAGGGAGGCGTCATCCTGCGCATCTGGTATTATCTTTTTAGTTTCACTCTTGTCCAGATGATAAATGAACCCACTTGGCTCGGTATAAGAAGTCTCATCTTCACATTTTTCACAGTCTAGCACCCAGTTTGTGATATCAGATATGCTTTCGTAGTCAATTTTGCCAGTTCCGTTCCAGATGCTACCACAGTTTTCCACAACAGCCTCATCATATCGTGACACCAGTAAATCTATCAGACCTGTCTCTTTAGCTCCATCGCCAGTAGGTAGTACTGTAGCTTTTATTGCATCTATTGTCTCTGCACTCAAAGATCCTTTGGCTGTTCGAATATCGGTATATAGGTCGCAATAGCCAGCACCGTGAATATGTACTGACCAGTATTGAGCCCATGAACTCCACCAAGGTTGCACAAATTCAATCAGTGCCTCTCTCCCAAACTGTTGATAGTAGCTTTCAAAAGTGCCGTTGTGGAGTCGCCATCGTCGGTAGGCGTTGACCAGGTTGGCAATTAGAATCTCTGACGAGGAAATGTCCTTAGACGAATATTGGGCATTCTGACCCTTGGGAAACGTCACACACTAGAAGTTTTCACAAGTAGTTAGTATATGAAAAGCTGTATTCCAAAAATGAGTTCACATACAGCAACTGCCCACCAATTGGACTCCTCGAGCTCCTTGACGACGATTCTCGACTGGACTGTCTCCAGTCCCGAAACCGGTTCTCCTTGCGAAAAGACCCTGCGAAAAACACTTGTTAGAGCCACAAGTTTGTTCAATTGACATTCTGCTTATACATACTTAGTGAATTCAACTACACCTTGAGCTAGACCAATGTGTTTTAGCTGCTCTTGAATAGGCGTTGGTTCATTGTTTTGTTGGCCATGATAAAACACAATTTGGTGAGGGAGGTTGCTTTCACTAGGATCTAATGTAGGATTGTATATGCATAAATAAGCTAGCTCTCCAGCCGATTGATCCCCTGACATTATATTAAAGCAATACGAGAGCAGTACGTAGTTAAAAGAAACAGAGTGATTGTTGAAAACAAGTATTAAAGACAAACCAAAATGCTATTTATTCTTGTCTCTCCTTTTCGATGGTTTTCTGCTTCTTCGAAATTCACACACAGAATATTCTGGCTACGCTTTTACGGAGATATGATCTCAGGGTAAGGGTGTTTTGACTTTTGATATTTCGTACTTGGTTTGATATGAGATCCTTTTTTTCAAGGCCAACACCACTTTTTAACATTTTCCTACCCTTTTTCTCCAACCAAGGAATCGCCGTTTCCATCTATTTCAACATCCCCAACTTCAATTAAAAATGGTTCTCGCCGATTTAGGTAGAAGGATCAACTCCGCCGTTCAAGATCTTGGAAAATCCAATGTCGTCGATGAACAGGCACTTGATGCTTTGTTAAAGGAAGTTTGTTCTGCTCTGTTAGAATCAGACGTCAATATCAAGCTTGTCAGCAAACTACGTGACGATGTTAAGAAGAAGGTCGATATCAAAAATCAACCATCCGGAACCAACAGAAAGAAGATCATTCAAAAGACTTTGTTCGATGAGCTGTGTAATCTTGTCGATGGTCAAACCGAGCCATTCAAGCCCAAGAAGGGCAAATCAAATGTCATTATGTTTGTCGGTTTGCAGGGTGCTGGTAAAACCACCTCCTGTACTAAACTAGCTGTCTACTATCAGAGAAGAGGATTCAAAGTTGGTTTGGTTTGTGCCGATACCTTCAGAGCTGGTGCCTTTGACCAGCTGAAACAGAATGCTACCAAGGCTAAGATTCCCTTTTATGGTTCCTACACTGAGACTGATCCCGTCAAAGTCGCTAAGGAGGGTGTTGACAAGTTTAAGAAAGAAAAGTTTGATATCATTGTTGTCGATACCTCCGGTCGTCATCAGCAGGAACAGGAACTTTTTGCCGAAATGGTTCAGATTGGCGAGGCTGTTGAGCCTAACCAGACGATTATGGTTCTTGATGCTACAATCGGTCAAGCTGCCGAGACCCAGAGTAAGGCTTTCAAGGAATCCTCGAACTTTGGTGCTATTATTCTTACTAAGATGGACGGCCATGCTAAGGGTGGTGGTGCTATTTCCGCCGTTGCGGCTACCAACACTCCCATCGTGTTCATTGGTACTGGTGAACATATTCATGATCTCGAGAGCTTCTCTCCCAAACAGTTTATTTCCAGGCTGCTCGGAATCGCCGATTTGCAGGGTCTGATGGAGCATGTTCAAACACTGAATCTGGATCAGAAGGATACTTTAAAACATATTGAGCAGGGTGTTTTCACGCTAAGAGACTTGCGCGACCAGATGAGCAATGTGATGAAAATGGGTCCTTTGAGTAAGGTTGCTAGTATGGCTGGTCTAGGTGCCATGGCTTCACAACTGCCAGAAGAGGAGACCTCAAGGAGAGTTAAAGGTATGATTTACATCATGGACTCTATGACAGAGAAGGAGCTGGACAGCGATGGTGCCATGTTCAAGGAGCAGCCCACACGGATAGTCAGAGTTGCCAGAGGTAGTGGAACCAGTGTTAGAGAGGTTGAGGAGGTCCTTTTACAGCAGCAGGTGATGGCTAATTTGGCGAAGAAGATGGGAGGCAAGGGAGGCATGATGAGCCAGATGAAGAATCTAGCTGGTGCAGGTGGCCCTGGTGCATTGAGAGGTAACCCCCAGATGGCTCAGATGCAGAGACAAATGCAGCAAATGATGGGCAGCGGTGGTATGCCTGACCTTGGCAGCCTTATGGGCGGCGGCGGCGGCGGTCTTGAGGCCATGATGAACAACCCCATGGTCCAGAACATGATGAATAACCCAACAATGCAGAATATGATGAAGCAAATGGGAATGGGAGGCATGGGCGGCATGTAAATGTCATGAACGATTTATATCTATTAATCTACTGAGTTTACCATATTGAACCTTTATTTTTGAGAAAATTACAAGCAAAAAGCCTGTTTTGCCTTTGGCCCTTAAACCTTGACTCTTGGTTTTTGTCTGCTAATTCTTGGCTTTTAAGCATTGCTTTTAAGCCCTCACAAGAATTTGATTTTTAAATACAGAATCTAGGAGTATCAAATTTAGCACATGGAGCTGATATCTGTACCTCAAGACTCGATCCCGTTAGGAGAAGCTACTGACCTACGCCTACCAATTGTATTTGAGAGTCTTTTTTCTGGCTTTTTACATATAATCAAAAGCTAGGTGCTGCCAAGTGTGCTATGTCTGATGCAGGCGCTGACACATTGGAAGCGTCTAGACAACAGTTGTTTTCTGGCTATTTATTATCAGCTGTAGCTACTACAGTGCTTGATAAAATACAAGCAGTCTCCACCAGTTAAGATCCGAAATAGTATATGAGGACTCCTTAAAGTTGGAAGGCGGCAGCACCAAGACCAAATACATTTTTTCTAAAAAAAATAAATAGATAAATAAATAAATCAATGAAAACGTCTGTCATTGCAAACCTATTTGAACCAGAATGCCACGCTGCAAGCCCTCCCAAGAAAGTTTGATTTTTATCCTTTTTTTCAGCTTTTTTTTTTTTTTTCGTACCTGAAACTGGCCCCTTGTTAGATTTATAGTAGATTATTCTTCATATCTCCTATTAGAACTCGGATTGTTAGACTTTTTCTGGTCATAACTTTACAATAAAACCTTCTTTTTTTTTGGTCCCTTGAATCCACTCCAACAACCACTGACAAATCTGAATTCAACACGACAGTGGCAGAAACAACAGCGCAATCTCACAAGTTGCGGTTCCCAAGAAAAAGACGTTAAAGAGAAATCCAAATTTTCTTAATACGGCAAGGAGCAATAACTGCTCACGGCGTTGTATATCAAGTTTCCCGATTCTTTTTTTTCTCCTGTAGCAGCCATTCGTACTACTTCAGTACTTATAACGGAAGGTTGAAAACAATTCCTCAAGTTCCTGCTAGTACATATTTTTTCTGTACATTTTCAGGGGACTACCATCGCCAAAAGCCATTCCAATTTAATAAAAATTTTCTTTCTTCTTTCTATCTTTCTTCTTCCTCACCCTGCCTCTGCTGCTTCTGTTCCAGGCTTTACTTCTGTCTCCGACTGCATTTTATTTTACTACTACTTACGACGACAGACCAATAGTTACAACCCCTGTATCGCTTTCTATTTTTCATCCCGCACCACAGCCAATACCACCTTTTTCTCTAGCGTTAACTTCAAAAGGTGCTCTCACAGAGATCACTACTATCCTACAAACTACCATCGTGTCAAGCAGCAGTGGCAGTGCTTCAACCAACAGCGCTCCATTTACCTTAGTCTTATCTACGTTACTCAATTTCGTTCCCGTAAAATGGACATGGATTCGCCCACTTCTACCACCATTCACCCGCAGCCCTCCTTTGAAAAACTTCACATAACACTGTCCACAGACTCAAGTCTAAACATAAGCTTAATTCCTGACAGCGCGACTGGGTTATCACCCACCAATAGTATTGAAATCAACAATGGTACCAGTCCAGACAGTAGCAGCGCCGACAATATCAGCGATGACGACACCGAAAAGGAGACTTCTGAAAAAAGAATAAGTTTCCTGCGCGATGAAGTTGCTGGTGGGTCCCACAAGATTAGGCAGCTAGAACAGATCGCTACTGACCTTCCAAGAGACATGCCCTCGACCCCTTCGACTAGATCCATCCCACAGTCACCAGTCAGCACTCAGTACCTTCATACCAAAATGCCTTACGAGGCACATCCATACCGAAGCAACTGGGCAACCACCTCACATGTTATCGAACATCTACAAGGCACTATTGACAGTCTAAAACGCGAGCTCAAGGAGCAAGTTGCTAAAGCTAATGAAGAGCGTCAAGGCAAGGATGCTCTTAATAAACGCTGTGAGGTTAGTCAACTTGAGCTCGAACAATTAAGACTTGAAAATGAATCCCTGAATGATGTTATTGGTACCAAAGAGCAGCGGGTCAAGCAGCTTGAACGCGACATTGAGCAAAAGAAGGTAGATGTAAAGGGCCTTGAAAATAATCAGCTTGAGTATATCGGGTCCAAGCGCGAGTACGAGAAAACTGTTGCCAAGTTCAAGGACGATCAGGAGCGCAGCAAGGCCGCGTATGACTCGGTCGTTTCTTGCAAAGATATGCTCGAGCGCGGTTATGGTCTTCGTTTTGACCAAATTACAGCGCACATTGATCGGCTCCAAACTACTGGTAAAAGCGACAAGGACCGAATATCACGATTGGAGAATATTATCTTGCTACAGAGCAAGGAGCGCGATCATCTTGCGGCTCTGCAGGCGGAAATAGATGAAGAACATGAGCGACATATATCTGCGCTAAAAGTACTGGTGACTAGTATAGCAGCAGATGTTCTAGACAGAAATGGCGAACAAACCGACGCACAACTGAATGAAACGACCAAACTTGTTGATGAACTGAATAAGACTTACGAACTACTACGAACTCCTCTTTAATTCTTTCTATTGATACCGTTAGCAATATTTGCTAATTATACTGATAATAATTTAATATACATTCTTTTTACATTCAATATATTCTAGATAAATAATAGAATCTGCGTGACGTTAAGCACTGACCGCAAGCTCCGTGATTTAACAATAGCTTACAGGAGTCGAATGGCACGGAGTCCTTTCTATAGCGTAGTCTGTTAGATCCTTAGACCCGAACATGAAGAGTCAAGCTTATTGTCAAGGCTAGTACTATTACAATTGTATACCACCATTATTGGTACTAGCCAAATATATCTATGACTTGGACTAGAAAAAAATACAGTCTGCTCGATTTCTGATGCCCATTACCCTAACAAGCCAATGGATCAAAAAATAAAAAGCAATTGGCAATCTTAAAAAAAAAGCTCATGCCCCGATGCGAAGACAATTTCAATGTTTCAATGGGGATGTAATGAACTTTTTACTATGTCTCATAATAATTGTGTTGTTTTTTTCAAATCAATTGGCCTACAGTAAAAGCTATTTAATAAAACAAACTCCAACCATGTATCTAGAATAAAAAGACGGTTTAAACCACCGTAAAGACTGATGTTCTAGAGAATTTCCGTTTCACAAGCTTTCGCTTTAACTTTTCATTTCACTTCTTCATTGCCCGGATTGACTGAGAATTCTCGTCCCAAACTGTCCATCAGTAAAAGGCCTCTTAATAAATTATCTTTTCCAAGTAAACCCTGTCCAAGAATGATAATTTACAATTAATTTTGTAAGTATTCTTAAAAGTAAAATCCTAACAACGGTGTGTTTGCTTGTTTGAGACACTTTCCTCTCTCAATTTCCAGAAGTCAACAATAATTTTGTAGTCCTGGCTTGGTAACTCATCTCACTGAGAATCCCAATACTATGAGGGTTACCAATTTTGTTCTTTACCTATGTTCTGACCCAGCATTTCATTAAATGAATGCCCGTGTCTTTGGTATTCCGACCAATTCACTTCACTATCCAAGCTTCAACTTGAATAATGAGCCACGTGCCCTGTCAGAAATCCTTTTTTCATCACCACCAACTACCCTCCTGTGAAGGTGTTAATGCCCTGTTTCCAGTATTCAGTTTCGCTCGTTTTTGGTTTTTCATTTGTTGCTAAGAGCAGCCGAGGTCAATTTCGGTCGGTTTCCTGTGTGAAACTGGTAGTCCATATCATGACTTTGTCGTCTTCGTTGTCTATCTTCTTCAAATTGCCGTCTTTGTTTTGCCTATTATCCATCTCAAAACCATGTATATTTTTACAACGAGAACTGGAATCACCAAGGACGGATTCTTCAGATGGTGTCTAGTAAAGTCTATTAGGCTAATTTTCGTAGTTTGTTTACATCATGTTCATTTGCCATCTTTCGATATCTGGTACTTTTAAAATTATTCCAAAACAATGCTGGGTCTCACAGGCTTCTGTACTAGCTATTATTGAGTTTTAACCTCTGCTATAAATATTAGTTGTGTTCTAACTTTTCCCTCCATTCTTTTTTTCTTCTTTTACATCAACTCAATTCCTCTTCTTCACTTTCCTAAATAATGCCTCTTATCACTCTCGGCGCTAACATTGCGCAAGCCCTGAAAAAAAACGAAGTTATCCCAGATGGTATGTGATATTTCTTTTGTTGCTTTCTGTCTAGCTAAAAACTATGTCTATTGCAACGTTGTTTTTTGCCTCAGTTTTTTTATTATTTTTTTTTGTTCTCTACTTTATTTTGCCATCTATCACACTTCCAACTGAATTGCTAACTGTCGATGTCTTTTCACAAGTCTTGGATGACTTTCAACCTTCTGGGTAAGTCAATTGCTATTGTTGATTGTCAATTCTGTACTGCCGGGTTCCGTATCAGTTCAATTGTCTTTGGTTTACCTCAATTTTATTTCTTTTTCTAACCTAAGCATTTAATAATTCGAATAGCGTGATTACTGTTTCCTATGGCGGTTCTGTTGAAGCCAATCTCGGAAACACCCTGAAGGTTGACGAGACTCAATCTCGCCCTGAAATCCACGCCTCGTTTACCGATCCTGATGCCTCCACTGCCGGTAGCACCTACACCCTTATCCTCACTGACCCCGATGCACCTAGCCGCACCGACAAATCTTACAGTGAATACCTTCACCACATTGTGACTGGCCTAAAGCTTAAGCCTATCAACAGCGGTTCCACCGACCCTGACCAATTCTCCGCAGCTGATGTCGCTGCCTCTTTTGCCACTCCCATTGATTTTAGCTCTGGCCATGAGCTAGTCCCCTACATGGGACCTGGCCCACCACCTAAGACTGGTCTGCACCGCTACATCTACATTCTATTTAAGGAGACTAAGCCTTCTTTGACAAAGTTTGATGGCGACCGGCCCAGATTCGGTACGGACAAGCCCGGTTATGGCGTCAGATCTTTTGCTGCCGAACACGGTCTAATCCCTGTGGCTGTTAACTTTTACTATGCTCAAAATGAACAGCAATAATTGCTCGGGGAGTAGCAGAAGAACATTAAGCTGTAGTCTTATTCTTACTCGCTAATACGTTTGGACATAATTTTTTTTTAATCTATTTAATTAATTATTTTGATTACTACCATTTGGGTACAAGCGTATATTCAATGTCTAGGATGTAGGAGAATATTTCAACATCAATTGTCCTCTTCGTCACTGCTTTCAAGAGAAATGCCGGGCATAATAAGCTCTTCATCATCATCATCTGAACTCTCTGCTGCAGCAACAGCAGCGGCACTTGTTTCAGCATTAGAACTCTCGGTCGCCGATCGCTTGTAGAGGTTGAAGGTAGACGCAGCGGTATCAGTGGTAATTGATTCCTTGACCTCAGTCTCGACAACAGTGGTGGTGGCATTTGTAGATGTGGTGGTTACGGTAGACTTTTCGAAGACAAGGTTTACATTAGCAGGCGCCTCCACCTCGACCACAGACTCTGGAGTAGCAGTGTCGGTCTTAAGTTTCTTGTTAGAGATAAATCCATCGCCATTGTTATCAACAGCAGATGAATCTTCCTCTTGTGCCTTTCTCTTGGTATCGACAGCAATAGCAGCAGTAGGAGCAACAATCGGGGATTCTTCAAACGCGTCTTCGTTAACTGAGGAGGCAGAAGCTCTCGACAGAGCCGCGGAGCGGTTCAGGTTGTGAACAGTGCTCGAAGTGGGTGGGAGACGAGGGTGAACCATACTGTCAAGCAAGACATTGGTGTTGGGCAGCGCATTGATGGCAATAGGGAGTACACTGTACTTGGCGGTCCGGCCGGGGTTGAAGGCACTGAGCGCAAGGGCGCGCTCAATAGCATCGCTGACAGCAGCAGTATCACGCTTAACAGTTCTCAGGACAAGCCACTGGTCAACCTGCGAGCGCACAGGCAGCGCCAGATCTGGCACGTGCAATACCACAAGAGCAAAAAATTCGGCCACTGTCTCAACGTAGCTTTGCGCGGGCGCCACGACAAAAAGTGCCGGGTTGGCAACAGCATCGGGCAGGTTAGCACTGGAGGGCGCCAACTTGGGCTCTACGAGCTCAAGTGCCCGCTGCACCAGCTTACTGACAAGAGTGAGCGAGGCCTTGGGAATAGTACCAATGACCTTGAAGAGCTGTCCTGACAGCTGCAACAAGACAGCGAGGAGCTCTGGCTCCGCGGCGGAGTTGGCGTCAGAAAAGACATCAATGTGGTGCAGGAGAACCTCGGTGTGCAGCAGTACGTTTGAGCCCAAAACATCAACAAAAGTGAGCAGAAACTTGGAGGCTGCAATGTGTGCCGAGCTCGCGGCAGCAAGGAACTGAGCGTAGATATGTTTCTCCACACCGCGCTTCTGGACGGTATGCTTGTTCAACGAGTAAAGTCTGTCAATGACAGTAATAATGGAGCCAATTGGCAGTTTGACGTCAGTCTTGGTAGCAGTGATCAGGAATGCTCTCAGGGCACGCAAAAGAGTGGTGAGACGCTGGCTCAACTGAAACAAGTCGGAGTCAACGGTTTTCAAAATGGCCAGACGGGGGGTTTCGTCGGTTATGCGGGGAAAACCTGAAACATCCTCGTCAACAATACCACCAGCCAGCTGACCAGCTGTTGCGTGGATCTCAGTAATGATCTTGTTGATGTTCAGTCTCCATACCACGTTCTCGTTGCCCTTGGTTGTGACGTAGTGCAAAAGGACAATACCCTCGCATGTTTTCTGCAAAACAGAGTCGGTAATTCTATGAGGCTCAGTGTAAGAGGTTGAGAGAAGATCAAGCAGCAATTTCTCGTATCTGACAGCAAAGGGCTTGAAAGTGGTCGACTGAGCTCTCATGATTCTGTTTAGTGCAGTCAGGACAGGTTCGATCAAAGCGTACTTTGTGATGCTGCTGTTTGACGACTCAACAAACTTCAGCAAGACCTTGATAAATGCAGGCAGTCTCGGGGTCGTGATATCTCTTGTCAGTTCTTGTTTACCGCTGGTCATGGCAAATATGCTGCTCAGGGCCTCGATCGCAATCTCCTTGGTCACGGTCGGCTCGTGCGGCACCTCAATCAGATGCAAAATCAAGTTTGCCCAGGTACCACCATGGCCCCGCAAAATCGCAGCGTTTTTTTCGCAGGAAACTTTGGCCAAATAGCAGCCAAACCACTTTGTGATTGGATTCGAGCTGTTGCTAGGCTTCAGCAGGCCTGACACGCGCAGCTTGAACTTGTGCAAGGTCTGCTCGTCAGCCTGCTCGAATAGCTGGCCCGAAAGTAAAAGCCCGATGGTCTGCGCGGCAGTGTTGGGAATGTTGGACTCCTCACTAGGAGCCAGTGAAGTAGCCAGTAAACTGTGTAATGTGGTCATTGCTTATATATAGCAGATTCTCGTCAACGAGGGAGGTAGTCAATAGTCTTTTTTCAGGTCGGGATCAAATGAGCTTCAATTCTGAAATTTTTCGTTACGGACAACAAATTTTTTTTTCTATTGGGAGCGTTATGTAAGCTGGGAGTCTGTATTTGGGAACGATTTGTGCGGCTCAACTTGGTAAACATTTAGGAGGATATTCTTGTTCAACAATGTTAGAAATATCTGAGCATGCTTATTACTAGTAGGAATTTGATGAAATTCTATTTTTGGAATAAGTGATAATATGTAAAATACCAGTAGTGAGGTGTTCTCACAGTCAATCGTAATCCTGATCTTGGTGACGAATACTCTTGGAATTGGGTGTGTGTGTGTGTGTTAACCTAACCCAGTCCATCATAAACTGTAAGTCTTTTGTTTCAAATGTTATTTTTCTTTTTTAAGTCAATTCTAAGAGGTTCAAAGGACACTGTCTTCTCCTACAGTGGCACGTACAAATCACACACATAAATAAGAAATTTGTATGTAGTTTTTACCTTTTTTTTTCTTAAATTTTTTATTTGCCTTTTCCCTTTTCTCTTCTTTTTTTCTCTCTCTTCTTCCCTTTTTCATCATCACTAACCCCATCAACTCTTCTCCCGCCGGTGTTAGATCTCTCAATTACTTCTGGAAGCAACTGCGCTCAATTAAATTTATTTTTCTTCCCGTGATCTAATTGTTGAACGTTATCAGCGCCCGTCGATTATATCATCCCTGTCACGATTCAACCCGGCTTTCTAATCAAACCATTGTTTGTCTTGTTTCCCTTAATTTTTTTCTGGCTAATCAAAGGATCACACGAGTACTAAAGAGCCCATTTGCTTATCAACATCGCCACTACCGCCTCAAACCGTATAGCTTACACTTTCAAACCTCATTAATATTATCACCCTTTTTTTTTATAATCATTGCCAACAATGTCCTGGACAAAAGCCCCTAACGGAAAGGTTATCACCGCCAGAGACATTTTTATGTTCATTCCGAATCTGATCGGTTATTCGCGAGTATTATTTGCTCTTGCTTCATTGTTTTACATGCAATGGCACCCGAAATACTGCACTATGCTTTACTGCTTGTCCTGTATCCTTGACGCTTTGGATGGTGTGGCAGCCCGCCGGTACGGCCAAACCTCCAAGTTTGGCGCGGTCTTGGATATGGTTACAGATAGATGTACCACATCTTCCCTGATCTGTTTCCTGTGCGTAGCTTACCCCAAGTGGGCGGTGGTCTTCCAACTGTTGGTGTCCTTGGATTTGGCATCCCATTACATGCACATGTATGCTATGCTGAGCGCCGGTAGCACCAGCCACAAGAAGGTCGGTAAGGAGAGTTACATCCTTAACCTTTACTACACAAACAACAAGGTGCTGTTTGTTTTTTGCGCTTTCAACGAGCTGTTCTTTGTCGGTCTCTACTTGTTTTCTTTCCCGCTGAAAACACCCCCTAATCTCGGGTACATTTATGGCATTCCCTTGAGTTACCCCACCCTTATAATTATTATTACCTTCCCTCTGTGGCTCGGAAAGCAGATCATCAACGGTATCCAGATGTACAGAGCTGCGGTCTCGCTAGCTGAGAGTGATGTTGAAGAGCGTCGCAAGCTTGCTGAGAAGGAAAACTAAGACATAAATCATAAAATATATATATTTACAAAAATGAAGAATAAAAACTAATTGGAAGAACTAGATTTAACGATTAGATTTGAGATAGAAACTTGAAGTTATTAAATAGTTTAAAGGTTTGCAATAAGATTAAGAAGCATCAGTAGTTTTGGATTATATCTAAATAAGAATAAATGTCTCAGAATGGTTCAACAGAAGCCTGGTGAAATATCGGAGATCGCTGGCAATTGGTAGTAAAATCTAAAAAAAAAAGAAAAATAATAACACTTGTCACCGTCTCCAAAGCCAAGTTCCTGCCAGATCATTTATATTCTGACGTGGTAGTTCTTCCTCTATTTTTTTTTTTTTTTTTTAATTTTTTTGAAACAAAAAAATAAACAAACAAAAATAAATGGAAAATCTTCTATACAGGTTTGTTTTTATTTTGATTTCTCGCCAGGACTTGATACAAGGGTGCTATCATTGGGGCTTTAGATATCCCTCACCTGTGTCAGCGAATAGATACTTGTTTAGTCCATTGTGGAAATTGAAAATAATCCATAACTAAACAAATTATGTCCGATTCCCATGAATTAACATGTTGTGTGAAAAAGGAAAAGAAAGAAAATTTTAAAAAAAAAATTGTAAATAAATAGAAATAAAACGTTGTTAATACGTGTAAAAAAAATTTTATTGTACAGCATTTGTTAATGTTGTTTATTATAGTATATACAATGACTCTCCTAACCGTTTAGCAAACCCACTTTTTTTTCTTCTTCCTCTTCGTTACCATCCATCAAGACAATAACAAAAATTTGAACAAAAAAAAGTTGGATCAGAATGTACTAACAAGCGTTCATAAAAAACAAGGTTGGTTACGCTGAACGCCATCACCCATATAACACCCCAGGCCCGGTCAAGGGCAATCAAAAAAGCATGACCTGACCTCCCGGGCCAAAAGGTCCCCAGCCGTGAAGCTAGGGTCCTCTCGGCCCAGGTTTTCAGGTCTCTCCTTGAGGGGTTGATAAGATGATATCTCGACGCATAGGCTTCATCATATAACGTTTGAAAACGTGGAAGGTCATTAAAGAGAAAAAAGAGAAGAAAAAATTCTAAAAGTGAAAAATTTTTGGGTTATATTTATATTAGAGTCAAACCCTTGCCCTTGTCAGCTGACTTGTGGTAGGGCTGCAGATGGTGGAATGACCCGGGCCTCGGAGCCCAGATCAAAAAACTTCGTAACTGGGATGATTGTGAACGTTAAGCTTTCAAATTTATATATGAACACTACAGTGATACTAGTAATAAAGAAGATGGCAATAATGAGAACTAAATAAGCAAAGCTTGTTGGCTCATCACCAAATCTTGAGTCATATAGGTGACACTGTAGCTCTAGGTTTGATTTTGAGACAGTATATTCCATCAGGCACATATAACAGTAAAATCAAGGTAACATGTACTCGTAAATCTAGAACCAAACTTAAAATCTTACTAAACAATAGTTTAAGTCACAAATAAATAGTCTTAATTTCTAACATTAATTGGCTTCAACTGGGCCGTAAAGAAACAGTCTTCAAGAACGAAACAAAACTTGATTACTGACTTATTTTAAATAAAGAAATAAAAAATCAACCTGTTCTCTTCTGGTATCAATAGAATTAATATATAACTTCTTCTCAGCTCAATTGAAACTTGTAGAGATATCTTTCAGGGAAGTTCCCTCACGCCAGTGTAGATGAAGCAGAGAGATGACAGTTGATATAATCTCAATCAGATATGTATAAGTAGAACCCAATCCTGGCTTAAAGTAATAACTATTTAAGGGATTGAATGTGGTAATTTAACATGGAGAGCCAAAAGTAAAGGAGTAGTCAAGTAGAATGTTTTTTTGGAGATCCAAAAAAAAGAAAGACTCAGAGATATTGAGAACAGTCTTTTGATTTAGACCTTTGAGCCGAAAATTACTACTTGTAAGTATAGACTTTTTTTGTCATTCCAAATTTCAGTAAATTTAGTGTTATTCACAAATAGTCTCAGGTTTATATATACTCAGTTCAAATGTGAAACAAGCTAAAAACCATATAATAAAGCCAAGTTGTAAGTTGTAAAACCTGAATACGAAAATTCTCTGGGATAAACTGGACTGTCCGTCTCAGGGTTAAAATTTTTTCCCAGAAAATTTGGTAAGTAGTGATTACAAAACATTATGAATTTGTTTGTTGTTCATTGGAAACCAGTTTATGAAGCTTCTTGTTTGAAAGGGTTTTACAATAAGTGAACAAAAGTTTAGCTGATTTCAAAAACTTTTGTGTTAGAGGTAGAGGCGTACAGCCAATTCGTCGCGCTATGTATTATTAGACTAGTTTTTCTTTGGAATCCCAGTAAGTAAATGGATTACTATAATAATAGCTGATGAATATAGGATATCTTGAAACCAACCTTCGGTAATTCCAAGCATTATATTTTTTGCTTTGGGATCTCAAGGCTACCCCAAATTGATTAGCTAGTGTAGTGAATACAAAAAGCTTAAAGACTGATAATAAATCAGTAGATATGGGTATTGAAAGGTTGAGTGAAGTCAAATTATTGTTATTTCAGTTCTCGTTGTATTGTTTCATCAATTAGGACTTTTGAAAATAGCCTAAACCAACGTCACATACCTGCACAAAACAATGAAACATGAGACTTTAAAGTCCAAAGCAGTTCTTACCCTAACTTTTAAACTTCTTTCAAAAGCTTGCCCACAGTTTTTAGGACCATCTCCAAATATTACAACTTGTTTAAAAAAAATTTTATTTTTTATTTTTTTATTTTTTTATTTTCATTCTTTTCTGGGTACCAATAGTGTAGATCTATCTTTATCACCCCCTCCTTGGCATTGAGCCTTGTCTTATATCCTTTGAACTGCCAATAGCAATTGGCATATTTGGATGTTATGGCCGCTATCCGACGGCCTAGCAAAAACTGTACCCAAAGGGAATAAATGACACTAAAGCATGGGCCGCGGGTAGGATATATACTGAAACTCAGATAAGAGTGCTCGGAGGTGCAAAGTTTAGAAAAGGCTTTTGGTTAGTTTTAGCATACAGAAATCGATGTGTCATGTTATTTATAATAGCAGTTTCAGGATTATTATTCAAATTTTGTTTTAATCTATGAAGCAGGTGTAAACTGAGTTAAGGCTATAGTATTGATATCGAGTACAAATATACAGATCAAAAGTTGACAGTGCAAGTGATTAGGTCTGAGCAATATCTGCAGAATTCCAAGACGAGTATTGAAAAAATAGCCCATTAATAAGAATACTTTTAAAACGTGATTAATGGGTTAGACTAAATGAATATAAACGTTTCTCCACTTTTCAAAATATGAAAATTCTAATCTAAGACAAGCAAGGCATCAGCTGGAGATGATAGGCTATATAAACATGAAAAAAAAAAATGGATTCCTTGATTTTGGTAAAAATTAGCATGACCCATTCTCATAGTTTGAAAAACGCGCATTGGTTTAAGCACAAAAGAAAATTCACTTGGTTTTGTTTTTCTTTACTCTCTTTAAGCTCTACTTTTTATTATATTTATTTTTATTTTTTTTTATTTTGATATTATTATTAGTTGACAAATCGCTGAGTTTTTTGTGTCGCTGTGGAATCTATGGTTTGTTAGCGAGGATTAGGCTTTGGCCAGAAAGGGCAAGTTTATCGATAAGAAAAAAAGAAAAAAAGAAATCTTTACATAGCAAATGGCCACATACTGACAGTCATTTTAGACCATGACGTCGAGATTGACAAAAAATCAATTTCGCACCGGTAACTTTTCATACTCCCCCAAATAACTTACTTCATCTATACATACAATGTATACCTTTATTAATTGAGTAGTCCTTGAGGAACGTTGAAAAATAGCACAGCGTTGTTTCCAAAAAGAAACAAATCTTTTTTAAAATTTAGATAACACTCTGTTACTATACAATTAGCAGATCATTCGTTGAACCTAAAAGTGGTAGGATTAAGCCGAAGGCGCACAAAGCCAAATTCGTTAGGCTTTGTATTAGTGAACAGAAAAATTCATAAACAAAACTATAGATAATAAAAAAATTTATCACTCGTAATTGAGGTTTATATAAACCCAGCCTGTTCACTTGATCTTTTTCTTTTTTTTTTTTTTTTTTTTTAAAAAAAAACCCTTTTTTTCTCTTTTTTTTTTTTTTTT
>Ga0160505_100718_pt1 | contig 17595 bp, 9 predicted proteins | sample DIDeMG_FD_108225 | JGI IMG/M metagenome (GOLD analysis project Ga0160505, IMG submission 108225) | Enriched chicken feces microbial communities from UW Madison campus, WI, USA - DID2874_E49_Stillage MG | ecosystem: Host-associated > Birds > Digestive system > Large intestine > Fecal ... | reverse complement strand
AGTGAAACATTTTGCTTTTTGTTGGTTGTTTTTAACTTAATTATATACTCTTGTTTTTTTTTTTTTGGGTTTTTTTTTTTTTTTTTTTTTTTTTTTTTAACAACATGCTTATCATGATTATTGTTTCAAGATCTCCAAAACCTCGTTTGTTGTCGCTCTTGCTATTATCGCAACCACTCAGTGCTCTCTGCCTTTTTTTTTCCCTTTCTTTTTGCCGCTGGTGCCGATATCCCCCAACTATTTCAGCCGCGTTTCACGTGATATTTTGTTGCTGTGGTAACAACACTAGACCTAAAATATCAAACATTTCCTGCTTGAAAAAAAACAAACAAAAAATAAAATAAAAAAGTTTCCATCCCATACAGGCTCTACACCATAGGGACAATTCAGCACTTGGACGTTTGATCTCTTCTCTTTTTTACGTAAAACTTCCATCGACGAAGAAATAAAATAATAAAAAAGAATCAACAAGCATCAATACTATAGCTACACTGCTATTTTTACCACAAATACTACATCACAACAGGACTCACAAAGAATTATATTGTTACATCTAGCTATATATCTAGAGATCTATCACAATGGTACACAATCCAGAACCGGTTGTGATCTCAGACGATGATGATCTTGTTGCCGTCACAACCTCGTCCAAGCTTAGAAACGGCAGACACAGCAATAAGCACCAAAGAGCAGCAGCAGCAGTAACGGTGTTAGAGACAGCCACCGAGCTGAAAAAGAAGAAAAAGAAAAAGAGCTCCAGTAACGGTAGTGGCAACCATCGAGTTAAAGAATCTGCTGAATCATCACCACCCGTGTTTTCAGAGAATGGAAGCAATGACGACGGTCCTTTGATTGCAGAACTAGATGAGGAGGAGGAACATCGACGCAGGAAGAAACTCAGGAAACAAAAGAATAAGAAACGGAGAAAGTTATTACTCGAACAAGAACAAAAGCAGCAGCTACGCAACAGGCGGGACCACGCAGTTAGCCCGGATTTGAAAGCCAATGATACTGATGATGGAACTGCAGTGATGGTATTGCAGGACAACTCGGGAAAAGAAAACGGCTTGCGATCCAAATCTGTTTCCACCGCGAATGGTGTTTCCAAAACTACTACAGCAGCCACAAATGGGGTGGGAGAGACGCAGAATGAAGACTTTTTTGTCGTCGACGACGAGGAGGAGGCTGAAATGATGGCTGAAGCTGAAATCAGCCTTTCCCATGACCATCGTCGCTCGAAGCGCTCGCGTGAGCCACTGACTCCAACTAGCAGCAGGGAGAAGCGGAAAAAGGTTTCGCACAGTCGCCGCAGATCCGATGCTAACAACAAGGATGATTCCAACGACGACAGCGTTAAAGCTGATCGCTCGATACCTGAGTTTGATATTGGCAGCGACGATGAAGAGGTGCCCAATAGGGCTCAAGACGATAAACAAACAAATGGTAGCAATACTACGGAATTGAATGAACTGTCGTCTGAGAGAGAAGATGATGCTAACGATGATGACGGTTCAGCTCTCGTGGAACCCAATTCTACAAGTAATAATACTAGATCACCATCACCTCAATCACAGCAGCCTGCTTCTAAAGAAGGTACACCTGTGTCAGAAGACGATAACAATAAACATGAAAACAACAATAGCAGCCCCAAATCTAAGTTTAATGATATGCCCGCCCCTGACGTGATCGCAATTCCTGTCACCCCCAGCAAAAAACACAACAGCTCGGAACTTGACCCTTCAGTAGTTCCTCAAACTCCATCAAATCGATTTCCACCCCTCGTGGGCCCCGCATTCACGCGATCAAAGAGCTTTTTGATGCAGCCATCATCTAGCACCACTGTGCCTGAGGGCCTTGTAATGGTTTCGCCGTCGAAGGGTCGGCTGCGGTCACTTGCTGCTGAGCAAGCGCTCAAGCGTGAGAAAGAAGCAGAGACGACTCCTCGACTGGTTATTGAAAAATTGGTTTTGAATAATTTCAAGTCTTACGCTGGCGTACAAGAAATTGGACCTTTCCATAGCGTAAGTTATCATCTTCATTAACTATTCTATAACTTGACACTAACATTTTTTCCTAGTCTTTTTCAGCGGTGGTTGGTCCGAACGGTTCAGGAAAATCCAACGTTATTGACTCTCTTTTGTTTGTCTTTGGTTTCCGTGCGAGCAAGATGCGACAGGGCAAGATCTCAGCGCTGATTCACCACTCCAAAGCGCATCCAAACCTGAATTCATGCCGCGTTGAAATTCATTTTCAAAATGTCCTTGACCAGCCGGATGGTACCGTCGCTGTGATTCCAGACTCTCAACTTGTGGTTGCGCGCCAAGTGTTTAAAAACAACTCTTCTAAATACTACATCAACGGCCGCGATAGCTCATTCACAGAAGTTACAACGCTAATGCGAGAGAAAGGCATTGATCTTGATCATAAACGGTTTTTAATTTTACAAGGTGAAGTCGAGAGCATTGCCCAGATGAAGCCCAAGGCTGAGAATGAAAACGACGATGGTTTGCTTGAATATCTTGAAGACATTATTGGTACTTCTAGTTACAAAAAGATAATTGAAGAATCCACCACCAAGCTCGAAGAGTCAAACGAAGAATGCATTTCCAAGTCAGAACGTTTAGAACTTATCAAAAAGGAAATTGGAGGTCTTGAAGGTCAAAAAAACGAAATTGTTGGATTCATGAAACTTGAAAATCAGCTTTCTTCCAAAAAGTCAATTTACTATCAGGTCAGTATGTTTCGTCTTGAAGACCACATCAAGCGTAATAAGGAAACAATAGACCAAAACCGCCAAAAGCTTGAGGATGAGAAAAAAGCCACTGACAGTTACCGCGAGGAGATTGTTAAACTTGAACATGAACTCAAACAACATAAAAAGGAGCTCGACACTATGAAACGTGAACATCAATCATTGACTAAACAAATGTCCAAGGCTGAGATTCAAAAGGTCCAGTTTGAGGAAAAGTCCAAGCATATGACAAACAAGCAGAAAAAGCTTGAAAAGACTATTTCATCTGCGAATCACGCTCTCAACGAAGCACAGCTGTGGATCACCAATTATGATGAGGAGGTTGAGGAGCTCAATGGCAAGTACGCTACTCTGGAAGAATCACTTAAAGTTAAGTCAGCTGAACTTGCAGAGATTCAGGCCAGTCTGCGCAGTAAAACCGCCGGTATTACTGAAAAGATTGAGGCCGCCCAGCGCAAACTTGAACCATGGAAAGTAAAGATTTCAGCCAAGAAATCTGAAATTGCTGTTGCCAATAGTGAGATCGAACTTCTCCGTGAAAAGCATGTTTCCGCAAAGGAGACGCTCAGAAACTCAAAACGCAACATTGAAGCAATTATGACTGATGGTAAATCCAAGGAAACAGAACTTGATGAAATTCGCAAGGAACTTGTGCATGTTATAGAGCAAATTGATCTAGGTGGAAGTGAATGTGAGTTTGCATCCAAAGCATTCGAAAAAATGAAGGGTGAGCTTGAGGAAGTCCGCCAAAAGGTGCAAAGTGCAAAGGATTCTGTCGCGTCGGTCAGATCTCAAGGTCGTGTTCTTGAGAGCCTCACAAAGCTGAGCAACTCTGGCAGAGTTGACAATTTCCATGGTCGCCTAGGGTCACTTGGTACTATCGACTCCAAATACGATATTGCAATTTCTACTGCTTGTCCTGCACTTGACAACCTGGTTGTTGACACTGTCGAGGCCGGTCAGCAATGTGTTGAGTACTTGAGAAAAAACAACATTGGTCGTGCGAAATTCATTTTGCTAGAGAAGCTACCCAAACGTAATCTCGGGAAAATTCCGACGCCCGAAGATGTGCCTCGTTTGTTTGATCTGGTCAAATTCAAACATGAAAAATTTGCCCCCGCATTTTATAGTGTGTTGGCAGATACCCTTGTTGCCAAGGATGCTGAGCAGGCCCGCCGTATCGCTTATGGCGGCAAGCGCTGGCGCGTGGTTAGTTTGCAAGGCATGCTTATTGACAAGTCTGGTACAATGAGCGGTGGTGGTCAGATCAGCAAAGGCAAGATGATGAGCCGGGTCGAGTCGACTATCAGTGACAGTGAGATGCAGCGTCTTGAGAAGGAGCTTGAGGATCGTGAGGCCAAGTATGCCAAGGCTGAATCCACGCTTACAATGATGGAAACTATGCTTGTGGAGCTCAAGGAAAAAAAGCCACAACTGGAACTCCAGATTTCAAAGCTGAACCTCGAAATTGAGACCCTTGAGGGCACACTTATTGAGTCTCAAAAACAATACAAGGAGCTCAGTAAGGATTTGAAGCGATCGCTGCCAAAGGAAGAGGAGATCAAGGCTGTTGAGGAGAAAAAGGAAGCCCTACAGGCTGAGCTTGAAAAACTGCAAGATCACACCTCCGGGCTCACTGCCACTATTGCTGAGTTGCAGGAAAAGATCATGGAGATTGGTGGTGTCAAGTTACGGTTTACAAAGTCCGAGGTTGATAGTATCACTGAACAGCTTGATATCATTAGTCAACGCCTTTCTAAGGGTCTTATGGAAAAGACCAAGAAGGAGAATGAACTCAAGAAGCAGACTCGCATCATTGAAAACGCCAAACAAGAAATTGATCAGTCGTCCAGTATGTCTTCATCGAGTGAAAAGGAGCTACAAGAAAAGATTAAGGTCGTCCAGGAGCTAGAAGCACATGTCGAGAAACTTGGATTTGAAGTAGAAGCCAAGGCCGACATTGTGGCCAAACTGAAAGAGAATCTTGAGGACAAGCGGGCTAACGTCAATAGCATCTTGTCTGCCGAAATTGAAATCACCAATCTCATTGAGCAGCATGAGAACGAGCTGCGTGTCAACTCAAAGAAGCTGCACTCCTATCAACATCGCATCAAGGAACTCCAATTGCACATTATTGGTGACCTTGAAGAAGATCTCACGGTAAATAAAAACGACAAAAAATCCAACAAGCCTGAGGGCGAGGAGGAAAGTGCCGAGGAGGATAACGATGAAGATGAAGACGAGCTCCCTAACAAGAACCTCACCGAGTTCCAGCAACTTACAAACGAGCAGATGGAACGTTTCAGTCTGCACGATCTCAAGGAAGACATTGTTGAACTTGAAGATATGTTAAAGGACGCGCGGATTGACATGCAGGTGCTCAAGGAGTACCGCCGGCGTGCTACTGACTTTAGGGAGCGCCGAGCCAATCTCAATAGCAGTATTTCCACGCGTGATGAATTAAAACAGACGTGCGAGCAGCTGCGACAAAAACGCTTGTCTGAATTTATGGAGGGATTCAATCTTATCTCTATGAAACTCAAAGAAATGTACCAAATGATCACAATGGGTGGTAATGCAGAACTCGAACTTGTCGACTCCCTTGACCCCTTCTCTGAGGGTATCATTTTCAGTGTTATGCCGCCAAAGAAATCATGGAAAAATATTTCAAACCTTTCTGGTGGTGAAAAAACGCTGTCCTCTTTGGCCCTTGTGTTTGCCCTGCATCATTATAAGCCAACGCCATTATACGTCATGGATGAAATTGATGCTGCGCTTGATTTCCGCAACGTCTCAATTGTGGCTAATTATATTAAGGAACGCACCAAAAATGGTCAGTTTATTGTCATTTCCTTGCGTAACAATATGTTTGAACTGGCAAACCAACTTGTGGGCATTTACAAGGTCAACAGCATGACAAAAAGTATCGCCCTGCAAAACCAGGATTATATTAAATAAAGTAACTGTGTTGTTTTGTTTGTTTTTTAACCTTGGGGTAGTATTGTTTTCGAAAATTTTTTAATTAATACATATATATACATACGGATAGAAATGAAGAATAAATAAATGAATGAATCTTGAATGAATGATTACACGGAAAAAAAGAAGAAAAGAGAGGACTAAAGCTTCACGTCTTGTCGTGAAATATCGCTTAGTCTTCGTGGCGGTGAAGTAAGATGGCTTGTATCAGATCCGAGACTAGAAACAGTTTCATTCTGTCTGTGACCATTCTGCTGCTGATTGTACGTTGACTGGTGAAAAAAGCTGCTGTTATTATTGTTATTATTGTTATTGTTGTTGTTTAGGCGTCGCTCTGTCCACAGAAAATTAACCTGTTGACGCAACCCATTCACCATGGCCCTTAGGCCCACCAATTCCTCCGAGGTACGGAATCCTTCTTGAACCATCCGCATCTCCATTGACTGTTTCACTCGTTCAAGCTCGGTTCGGAACCGGTTGCCCTCCATAAAAAGTGACATAAAGTCAGATTCGGTCAAGTTGATATTGTTAGCCGGGGGATCATTGGCGGCCCCGGCCATATTAGCCTCGGCGCTCGCATCTGGTATAGATGACGATATCGGCGCTGGTGTCAGAGATGGATCTCTAGTATTTGTATTGTTTTCACGTCCAGGAAGTTCTTCGTCATCATCATTGTCGTCAAGCCCAGCATTCGCCAGGATAGCTTTAACATGATCAAGCTTGAAGCTTAGCTGCCGATTTTCCTCTTGCAGCCGGTTAAGGCGCTCATTCTGGTGCCGTAACATGGGACCTAGCACCACAAAATGGCAGTTTTTGCGGTGCCGTGTATTATAGGCATGGCGTTTGCCTTTCCACCTGCACCCGAGCGGAGCGCCGGCCGCACAGCCTACCGTCGCCTCGGAGCAGGTCTCGGCAAGATGCTCTTGCAGTCCGCATTTGGTTGTGGCCTCATTGCATAGTGGGCATGCAATAGTGTCCATAATACAGGCCTCATCTGTTGTGGCGCCGCCGGGTATCATTGGTTTGGTCTCACAAATGTGTTCCGGCAGTTTGTAGCGCTGCATCTCAGTGCCACACTCAGTACACGTCATCACTGTGTGCGGACACTCGTCACCGGGGACGGCAAACTGACCTAATTCCCCTTCAAAGAACCGCCGCTCAGTGGGGGTCCCGCACCCAGGACACTCAACTTCCGTGTAGCGGCAGTCATGCCAGACGTGGCTTTCCACCAACCCCCGCGCGCATCTGTAGGGGCAGCCGGCCAGCGCATTGGGGCACGCAACCACAAGCTCGTCGACGACGCCCGCCACAACTAGCGGCGCGGCCCGGACGTCGCCGCGGTGGCCCCAGCGCAAAGGGGTGCGGTCGACGGGACAGCGCGGGTCCACCCGCAGCGCCGCTCGCAAGCACGCCGCGCAGAAAGTGTGGCCGCACCGCGTCGACCATGGCTCTACCAGCACCGCCTGGCAGATCGAGCACTCCACGGCCTTGAGAAGTTGATCTGCAATGGTGGTGCCGGCTCTGTTGTTGTTGTCGTTGTGATTGTTGTGATTGCTGTGGCCGCTCTCCTTACAGCTATCAGACCCGCCTGCTACGGCCTCGTAGGTCAGTGCGCGCAGATCTACATGTCGCTTTGTGGGAATTAGCCCAGCCGGTAGCTGCGATGCAAATGAAGATGTATTTAGAGATGAAGAGGCCTTGGGTTCATTCGTCATTATGTAGTGTAAATCACTGGTTTTGTTGCTGTTAATATGATCTTTTCGTTCGCTTTTTTTTTTATTTATGAATGATATCCCTCTTGATGCGTGAGGTTGTCGTTGATTAATTGATACTATTCTGTTCCTATCGTAAATCGTAATCGACCACTTGGCGTGACAATGCCTGTCGGGTGTGTTTCTTTTTTCCGGTCTACCTGTTTAGGTGGAGGGGGCGGGGGTTCATGAAATTAACCAGGACAAAGTATTGCTTCACGATTTGTGCTGAGAGGTTTCTGTTTCAACCTACGATCTGGTGAAGATTAAAAAATATATATATGTAATGCTCAATTTCTGTGCACAAAAAAAAAAAAAAAAAAAAAAAAACATTAATTTTTTTTTCTAAGTATACATTTATATAAGAGAAAAATTATTATCTCATTTTTTTGAAAAAAAAAAAAAAAAAAAAAGAAAGAATATTGACTTTTTTTGCCTAGTATACATGTATATGAGAGCAATATTATTCAGTCCATGGGAAGCGATGATAAGCTTTGTAGGCAAAATTCAGGCGAACGGCGGCTCTAAAACCCGAGTTTCATTTCTAAACAGAGTAAAATAAACTTTGGGGTAATGCAATCATCACGTGCATTAGTGCCGAGGCAATTTCTACAAAATAAAAGAAGAAAGGACTTATGATTTAATGTATAAAACAGTCTTTTTAAGTATTAAAGCACAAAGTTTGCAACTTGGGAAACCAGGAATAGGAAATTATAGGCTAATGTTCTTCAGGCGGTCATTTCAATAAGGGAGCAATGGGCACTCAAAAGTTATCCCCGGGCTATTATCTAACAGCTGGCTCCTAGGGTTTTTGAGACAGTGCAAGCACTTGAAATTGAATAATAAAAACCACTTAGACATGCCAAGAGTCTGAGAGAATTCTGGTCACTTGGTTTCGCAGTTTTTTAAGCTATACACTGACTATGTCGACATCTACAACATCCTCCCGGATGATTTATGAAATCTCGATGAAGCTGTGTTTAAAATTGAAGATCCAACAACAAATATTCAATATTTAGTCCTTAATGATAGTCCTAGTATTGTTTCTCATGACACCTCTGAGCTAGTAACGACGTTAGAGATGATTTTAAGAACTGGCAAGGTTGGAAACCCTTTCTTTATCTACAAGGGAGTTCATCAGATGGAAAACTGGTTTCCTGGTGTTATCACTGGAAACTATGATTGTGCAACATCCGCTTCAGTTTTTATAAACGAGCCTATCTTTAATAAATGGGTTTCAGACCGCTTTCCTGCATCTGAAGACAAATGGTCACTTCTATTGATGGATGGGCATCTGACCCATACATCAGACCTAGTTATGACCACACTTATCAACAGGAAAGTCATTCCTTTATATTTTCCTTTTCATATGAGTACTATCTTTCAACCTCTTAACAGATATTGTTTTAGCCACGCAAAAATTCTGTCTAGAAGGCAGATTTCTCACATTTTTTGTGATGGATTGAGCCCCACCAAGGCACACTTCTTTGAGACCTATGTGAATATCCGAAAAGAGGCATACAGTTCCAAAACTATTATAGAAGGTTAGAGAAGATTTGGATTATTAGCAAATAATCCAGATATTGCATTGAGTGAATACAGAAGACAGACGCATCATGATGTTATCACTCTCGAGGATCCTGTGCAAGAGGAGCCAGTGGTTGAGCCAGAAGTGGGGAGATCTTCTACTCCAGCACCTCAAAAAAACGCAGAAGGAGAAAAGGGATCTTGAAAATACTGAGGAGTCACCACTTTTTGAAACAGATGATGCGTTGATGGAGGCATATCGAAAGTCGCAATCCGAGGTTAAGAGACTCAAGAGGGTTCTGGCCGAAAGCATAACTTTACATGATATTACGTCAGGGAAACTTGAACAATGTAAAAAAAAAAGTTTAGCAAGAGAAAGTAAGGAAGTGTTGAAGAAAGTGATTTCTTATACCCAATTCAAATAACAACTTCGTCCAAGCCGTTAGAATGGCTAATTCGGGACCGCACTCACCGGTTCAGCAGACGGGCCCTTATCCAACTTCTAACCCAACTGTGGGTTCAAAATAAAAGTAAAACAAAATCTTTTCGGATATATTTATTTTTCTGTCTTTTTTCGTTAGAAATGAATAATCTTTAAAATATACGTTTGTATATGGCGTTGATAATAAAGTGTTTTGTTAGTTTTCAATATAAGTTGAAAAAAAAATTGATCCCTTGTTGAAATGATCCCCTGAACAGCATTAGCCTATATGATCTTGTTCATGCTTACAGACCCCTACAAAGAAAGATATTTATTTGAAAACCTTCATAAGTAGACTAGTTTTTGATTCTGCTAATTTTTTTCCCATGCTATGAAAATCTTATGGCGATTATTATTTTTCATTTAGTAAACATTTTCTTTTTACAAAAAATCGTTGACGGGAGAACACATGAGCCTGAACAATAGCTAGCTGAAAGGTGTTGCAATTTTTAAACCAGAGATACAAAAAAAATAGTTTCACAAAACGTTGACATCCAAGTATTCCCTATTAATTGGATTATAGATGAATAACAAGTCAAAAAGTTTACTTAGCTAACCTATACAGAAACCCCCATAAAAAAAATTTTTTAAAAAAAATTTATAAATGCAATTCAAAAGATTTTCACATATTATATACATGGACATGTAAATCAAATGATACCCATAATCTTTGCTCATGGTTATATCTTCAAAAGAATTTAATCTCTGGTCGAACCGTAAGACTTCTAAGCTTCTTCACGTCAATGGAAAAATGCCCAGAAATTCTACTTTGCCTTTCACTTCCCAGGGCATTGTAATCAATGCGACCAAATTCATTGAAAAAATCATACTTGTTATTGTTTTGTTGCCACAAGTCTCGAGGGAGAATACATTCTTTGATTACCGGCCTGACCACCTCAAATGGACTCACTTTTTCAATAAAGCTCCTGTCCAAAAACCTAGCAATCTGAGCCTGGATTAACACCATGCCACTCTTGAAATTCTTGTTGATAATTTCGTCAAAGGGATATATTCCACTGTAGGTTTCAGCGTTTGTGAGTTGGTCTTTGAAAATAATTAGATCAAGGAGTTTTCGAAAGTTCAACTTGAATTTTTGAAAGGGGCCCACAGTATTGACACATATGTTGCGAGCTTTAGGCAATAGTGGTGTCAGAGGCAAAATGATATCCTTATAGATATTCCCTGGATAGTTATGCATTTCCAGAAAGAACTCTTGAATTGAATGAAATTCACCCCACTGCTCTGTTAACATTAAGATGTCATTAGTAGCAAAGTGAAGCTTTTTGATAGTTGTAGTATTAGTAGTGAGCAGTTGTTTGAAAAGAAATATGTCTCGAATTGGTGATTCTGTTACAAGCGCAACTTCGACAGACCAAAGCTTATCCATTTTAAGATGATAATTCTGGTTATTTATAGTTGGAATTGAGCGGGAAAGTATACTAAACTCGGAGCTATGGCTTGTTCCGTAGAGTTGTAATTGCTCAATTGTCTGTAACAGCTGTGGTGAAGTGTTATTGTTGCAGATCAATGTGCCTGTCAAGAATGCACTGAAATTAATAGAAAGCCGAGTGAGATTAGAGGGGATGAATGATGGGGCTGTAAAAGGGTTGTGGGTGTACATTGTTGTAAACAACGTAAGCTCTTCAAGTCTCTCCATGGATCTTATTGTCTCGTACTGATTGAATGTTTGTAAATTATCTTCTGTAGCACAACCGCACAATACGGTCAGTCGTTTTAAGTTGATGAGCTCTTCTGAAATGAAATCGTAGTCAATGTCCGTATCATAATAATCTTCAATGTAGAGCGAATCAACTAGGGTTTCTATACAAATGAATTTCAAAATGTCAAGTAGAAACCCTCCAAGACGACCAGGTTGAATTCTCACATTGACCTTTAACGGCCTGCGACCCTCACAATTTGAAAAGCAATGGAAAAACCCTGCCAGTTCATCCATATACTGCTTAGGTAAAGATGAGGCCTGAAAACAAAGCGTAACTTTCTCAAGCATTGGGAATGCTTCAAAATTTAGAAAATCAAGCTGTGGTTGGACCTCTCCTTTCCCTGACCAATGTATATTAATGTATAAATGAACGACAGGTTGAAACATATTTGTGTTACTGAGCCGAGGCCAGCCTGGACAATTCCATGATACTACCAGATATTTCAATGTATCTTGGAATGCAATATTTCTGTCTTGAAATCGATTATCAATGATAGAATAGGCTGGATCATATTGATCAATTGTCTGTGATTTACTGGATATGGTGGGGTCAAAGGACCTTTTATACCTATGATTTATTATGTTCCTTACTTGAGCAGGCTCGTTAGAATCATAATGCACTGCGTACGCCTTATAAATTGACGAATCCACTAGATACTGGCATGCCTTGCAAACTTGCCTTAGAGCCAGTAGTGATGGTGGGATTTGCAGCTCGACTTCCTGATAAAAAGGTGAAATTATATAATCATGGCTGCCAAAAAACCTTGAAAACGGGTGATCATAGTAAGAGTCCAGCAAATAACCAATGATTATAGAGTTTATCTCAGGAGGTAACTGAAGAAATTTTGGTCGTGACATTTGACACCAAGGACTTGTGGTGGCGGTGAATGGAAACTAAGAAGCCGAGCCAGGAAGTAATTATCCGATAGTGGTAGCTGGAAGAAAGTTCTGGCTCTGGGGTTTACCATAAAGTACTCTGTATTGATTCAACGCTCAAGTCATAAATCACATATAAATGCCTAGTTTAGGTAGGTATCTAGATTTTCAGTTAAATTGTGAATCTCGTACAAGAGCGGTTATAAAAGCTTGTCATTTGCCATCACGTAGATGATAATATTTCTTAAATCTAAAAAATACTGTCGTATCTATTATTTTTAAACGCAAACTCTCCATTCGTTAAAAGTCTTTCTTTCAGACAGGTTTATAACTGACATCTCGAACAATTTTTTGTTTTTCACTAGCCTAATCGTGAGCAAACATCATTTTATCAATGTCATATACAAACATTATATATCCATGCTGAGAAAAGCTACAAAAGTAAATATATTAAAAAATCCAAATTTCAGTTTTATTTCAAACCCATAGTTGGGTTGGAAGTTGGGACATGATTTGAGTGCCAAAACGGAGGGTTCTGTTCGAACATTGGTGCTGCATTAGACTGAACAACATTACTATTTATCTGTGATAGACATGTTTGCTTCTTTGAATGCTTTCTTCTTTTTTTCAATTCATTTCGATGTTTTTTTAGCTTTATGTGAGGTAATATCTAGTAAACTTCTTAGCCTGGCCTCAACCCTCTTTTCTACTCTTATTGTCGGACTGACACTTGCGATTCTCCTCCGCTGTTGGTTTCAAAAAGTGTTACATCTCCAGTGTTTTAAATTTCCTTTTTTTGCTTTTTCTGAAGCAATGAAATAGCAATTTCAATCACTCCTATCTCAATCATAGACTCTTTTTGAATAAGATCGTCATGCATGGCCATAATATGATGCTTCTGTCTTCTGTACCTCCCCAATGTAACATCTAGAGTATTTTCTAGCAATTCACATCTTTTCTGATGTTTTTTGTAATAGGTTTGAAATTGTCTATCTCATTTCTAATTTTCATAAAGGTATTTAAAACTGTACCTTGGTGATGTTCAACCCAACGCCAAAATTGTGAAAAATCTGCCTTCTAAACCAAATCCAAACTCTAGCAAAGCAAGTTTTATCAAAAAGAAAAAGAACTGCATTTGAAGAAAGAAGCAATGAAAAGATGAAATTTTTTATCGAGTTAATCTAACCATACCATCCCCTGATATGTATTGCATATTCTATCTAATGATATGAGGGACTATTGGTCTTCAAGTTGAATGAAAAATAAAAAATCTTTTTATACTGTTTCAAATTTTATTCTTGACTTAATTATTTAACAAAGCTGGATAATACAAAGCGTAACTCAGAAATACAGAAACCCTCAACGTTTTAGAAATAGACTAAAATTTCAAGGAGGGGAATCATAAATTTCAGACGGACCATTAGGGATGTACAAAGGACTAAATATAGATTTCACTATAACCTTAGTATATAGAGTTGACGAAACAGTGTTTGCTGTTCACGAAGGAGCTAAACACAAATACTGCTTGGTATGTAGAGTTGTATATCTTGCTGTCTGTGACAATTAAACCCCAAAATCGTTTTATTGGGTATCATTTTTTACAGACCTTTTACAACCTAAATGAAAAAGTTGTTGATACTTGGGTCCACCCAGTAAACCCATCAATATTCGTAGCAGCCGCGCTTCCTAGTGGAGATAATGTTAAACTTTGCTCATTGGGTCCACCCTTGGTTTTAACTACCACTTTGACGAAAACCTACATGCTTCCATACACATCTCTTAGCTCATTAAAACAACCAGACCTTGATAGCAACGATTCGTCCATGTTGTTTGTGGTTTCAAATCAACTACTGGATATTGTCACGTGAAAATAAAAGACATGTCTGCTATATCAAATTAAATAAGTTTTGAATGAATTCATTCTATAGGGATTGCAGTAGAGCTTTGAAGATGGAATCAACCAGGCAAAGTTTTTCACTTTAATTTTTTCTTGGTCTAGCATTTGCTGTATTGGCACTCTATATATACGTTGCCAATAACAGACTATACTCGATTTTGACCCTTTTTCTGAACCGTGGACACAGCTTAACTTGTTACCACTAAATTTTCACCTCGGAAAAAAAGCTTCCAAAAAAAAAAAAAAAGGAAAAGCAATAATTATTGGTTTCAAATAATTGTAGTGACCTGATTCAGTTAGTTAGTAAATGACGGCTGCCAACATGACTTTACCGTTTAAAAAATTAAGATTGATCTATAAATGAGGGTCTATGAAAAATTTCAAGTTCTTCAACAAGTGGAAGCTTTCACCTTTCCAACACCTTGTTATACGGTTATGCCGTAGTAAGTTAGACTATTTCTTGTTTTTTTCAAGGGGTTTTTTTTTATGTACTAATATATCGGCATGTGAGCAAGCATACATTGACCAAGATCAGTAATCTCTGGCTATTGTCTACCTGCTTGAATGCTGTCTTACCTCATGTTCAAACCTAGACGACAGTTGATAGAAATACCAAATAAAGATACCCCGAGGCAGTAGTCTAAAAAATACCAGCTAGATATAGCATTAAGGCTTGATTATTAGTCCGCTGTAAGCAGTTGACTTTGGAATAGCTCATGTACTGGTGTCAGGAGAGAAGTTATGCTTTTAAAGTGCTAAAAAACCTTGAACGTTTAGGGTTCCTGGTTTAATGTATAGTGTAGACTTATTCAAGTACAGTTCAAAACAGAGAAAAAAGAAGGAAAAGAATGCTGTTGAAAAATGGAATTAAACAAAGGAAAGAAGGAAAATTTTTATATACCCAGTGACTCTAGTCTAAGTATAGACCAAGCTATACGTGAACTATCGCGTGTGCTCAACTACATGGACAAGAGCATTTGATGTTCAAAAACAAGGTTTGTAAAATGGCTGCAAAAAAAAAATATTTTTATGAAATTGTCTTACTTGTTGGAACGCCCTCTCAGCCTTATTGCGACAAGTAATGATTGCGAGAGCTCGACTATGGCCCTGCCAAGTGGATGTATAACTTTGTCTTCAGACGCTATTAGCACGCGCCGCACGACGGCACCCCACCCATATAAAGACGAAGCGTCATGTACACATGGCTTCTGGAAACGACCAAAAAAGATTTTTTTTTTTTTTTCATTTGATCTCTCTCTCTCTACTAATACCCTGATAAAAATCAATGCATGGTGTTTGATGAGCTAATTGACGCAGTGTACAAGTTGTGACACTGATGGGAAAAAAAAAGCCTGCCCAGAACCTTAAAACCAAGGGTTGGACTTTTTTTTCAAAGTTCACGATCCACTAGGCATGACAGCCCCCCAACTAACGCTTTTAATGCTGTTTAGCAGCAATGGCAGGCATTTTAGAAACGAGCAAGATACGTGCATAGTGAATTTCGATTACCATCAAAAACTTTCAGCCTTCTCACAAAAATAAAAAGAAAGAAAAATGCTGGGAAAACTCTTTTTTTTAGACTAGATTATCTCGCTCCAGGAGCCCAAGTTCCCATTTCCTGGGTAAAACTGGAGAGTCTTGAAAAAAAAAAAACCAACAAGATCGGTACTGTAAAGGCGGGTCTGGGCAAGGGGTGGTATTTCTTTTCCGTTTCTTTTCATCATTTCCCTGAGCACCATTCGTTGCCGTATTCAGTCTGCCAGGTCTGGGTCAAAGAAACCGGGGAAACTTGGTCGGAAAGAAAAGTTGGAAACCGTATGTCAAGACAGTCACCCTACATATTAAAAATTGAATTATACATGATGGCGGCAATAGTAGAAGGAAATAGAAATAAATATAAAAATAAAACCCAGTCAGATCGAAAGGTTCATTAGTTGACGAGCTCACGAAGGGTAGATCGGTAAATCCAAGTATCCTTTTGTGTTCTATGAACCCAAATCCCATCTGCCATTGTTGGAAACTTAGATAGTCTCCACTCATATGCGTGCTTTCAATTGCGAACAGGATGCATTTGAGCAAGTAGGATCTAGCAAGAGGAACTTGATCGGCAAAATGTAAAAGACGAAAACGCTATTGGCGTGACTTGTTATAGTCAATTAATGGCAATGCTCGATCAGTGACACCATCAATTATGTCTGTCATCAAAGAAACTAGCGCTAGTATGACACAAGTAGGACATTCACGAGGCTGTATTCCGGATGCTCACTATTGGCTCATGTCGGAATACATATTACTTATTGACTCGATGCCACAGGTGGACACATTTTTCGGAAGGGAGCCATAAGTTACAATATGTAAAACAAACTACCATGGCTTTGTAGATTTAGAGGAACATTTCAGATCAGGATAGTGAAGTCACATGTACCTCCCACCGGGACAAGTTCCACTTGATCTGAATCTCGGGTTTGATAGCGAGACTTTTTTTTGGCTGTTTGTTTCTCATAACGGAGATGATATTACAGATCCAAGGCTAGGCCAGAACCATCGTTTAGCCAAGTTTGTCTATATGATTATTACCACCAAAATCCAACAATCCACAACGCATTAAAATGGTGTTAAAAGAAGAAAAAACCTTAAATCCTGAGTAAGGGTTAGGTTAAGTGATTAGAGCTGGGCCAATAATCGGCCTGCCACTTGGCTGCAGTGCCCAAAAGTCGGAGCCTACATAACTTCCGTGGTCACAAGGGTTGGATTGTGCATAGATGAAAACAGCAAAAAGCAGTACTGCGGCCCGTAACAAAAAAAACCAATAGTAATAAAACAAAATGCACAGCCAGGACATTGATTTGCCCAATGCAGTAAGGTTAATACATGAAGTCACACCACTTTTTTTTTTTTCTATTTTATTTGTTCTTGCAGGGCCTGGACTAATCTGGGTTAACGGGGGAGAAACAAAAAAAAATAATAAAAAGAAAATAAAAAAAAATATAAAACTTCATTAACAATTTTGTTCACTGTTAATATCATCAATTTATTACTCTTTATATTAAGGGAAACAGGACTAGTACTATCTTGATCTGTTTGGTGATTCTACAAAGCCTAAGTTTACAGCGCATTGTATATACAAGACACTGACAAGACAAATCGAAAAAAGAGATTCAGTTATAGCTAGATTTGGTCTGTTTACTGCAATATTGAAACGGCCCAAACTGAATCACAACAGAAATTGCCTTTAAGCCCAAGTGATCCTTTAATTTATCGTAGAATTCCAGGTGTAGTCAAGATTAGGGCTGGAGGTGTTTGAGTAAAATAGATTTATACAGATCGTCAGTAAATCAAAGTGACCTAGCCTTTATTGCAAGTTTAGTGTTAAAGAAAGAAGCCAAGGGGGGACCAATGAAACAAAAATGGGCTTCATTATAATCATAGTTTTTATTACTGAGCGTTTTTTTTTTTTTATGTCATGCACATAATTGCCTGTTTGTTAATACCCATGGTTTTTTATTTTAATTTTTTTAGGAGTAATAAGCAAAAAAAAAAAAAAAAATCAAGTGAAATCTTTTTACTGAAATTTTTGAAAAATCTACACCCTCGACATTATTGTTAAGTCTT
>Ga0160505_100715_pt1 | contig 17707 bp, 8 predicted proteins | sample DIDeMG_FD_108225 | JGI IMG/M metagenome (GOLD analysis project Ga0160505, IMG submission 108225) | Enriched chicken feces microbial communities from UW Madison campus, WI, USA - DID2874_E49_Stillage MG | ecosystem: Host-associated > Birds > Digestive system > Large intestine > Fecal ... | reverse complement strand
TTATTATTATTATTATTATTATTATTATTATTATTATTATTATTATTATTATTATTATTATTATTATTATTATTATTATTATTATTATTATTATTATTATTATTATTATTATTATTATAGATTTTTTGGGGCTTAATTGAAATTCACTTACATGTCCCACAGTCGTGTGCAAACTTGCCAAAGCAGTGCATCAGAACCCCTGTATAGAAAAAATAATAATAATTATAATAGATACTTTGAAACCATTATTATCCTTGAGTTTTGATTTGATGAATCTGATCCAGTTTTCAGTTCTGCTATAAGAGCATTCTCAATATTTTTTGAGAAAAAAAGACAACAGAAAATTGTTTCTTGTTTAGTTGTGGGTTTGTGAACATTTGGAATGTTTAGTGACTATAATAACATAATGATACCTGGTCAATAAAAAAAAGTTACTGTCCTGAATTATAAAACATTAATAAAAACAACAAAAATAAAGAACAATACAAAGGAAAAAATTATGTTAATAGTAAAAATAAAAATAGTAAAAAAAAAATCACATAAAAAATAAACACCATGACTTAAAACTCCATATTCGTCTTGTAGTTCTTTTCAAATTGATCCTCAGCCTTGCCCAGCATGCTCTTGATCCAAGAACCACCCATTGCCGTGGGAGCGCCGACAGTAGCACCTACAGCTGGGAATCCTGAAGCGGTAGTGGTCGCAGCAGCGGGCACACCTAATTTACCGCCAGGAATCCGATTGGCCGCAGCAAACCCGTTCAACATGGGCGCAGTAGTATTGTTAGTTTTCACAGGCATTGACGATGAACGCAGCAGATCCAACGTTGATGTTGGCTTGTTGCCATTCTGCTTAGCCAGAATATTATCAATTGACTGTGCTTTTGCAAGGCGTTTGTCCTTCTTTACCACAAGCTGCTGCTTGTTATTGTCAGATGATGGATCATCAATGACGATAGGCTTGTTGGTAACAGCGGGTCTCAACCACGGCTGGAAAAGCGTTGCCAACCCAAAGTTGGCAGGGGCACCAGCCGCTCCTGGGGCAGTAGACGACGCGACTGAGGGAGCAGGGCTAGCTGGCCCATGAATTGTAGGAATAGGCATAGGCATGTGATGCGGTTGTGTATTTGAGTTGACCTTCTCAGCCCATTCTTGCATGTCAATGTACTTGCCATCAACAAGAATCATCATTCTGTTGGAAATCATCTTGACCTGCATGTTGCCTTCAGCGGGCGGCTCCTGAGGCTTGACTACCATCGCCGAGCCCAGCGAGCCGGCGACAGAGGGAGGCGATACCGATTTCCGTGAGTGTGAAACGGTAGACGCACTAGACCACGGCTGGTTTTGGGACCGAATATTCGTAGTGGAAGTCGTTGAGGTGGGAGATGACATGACAGATTGAGAAGAAGAGGGGGAGGTAGGACTTTTGTGATTGCCGTTGAAGCCACCAGTCGCACGGATGGGGGTCTCTGGGGGTGTGCTGTGCATCTTGGTATACTCTTCGCGCCTTTTAGCAGCTTCAAAGGCCTGCATCATAGCTGGGAGCTCCTCTGAAATTGTAGTTCTTGCAGAAGCGGCAGTAGTGGCAGAAAACATAGTAGAATTAGAGAAAGTTCTTCTATGGTTATTTTGTGAGTTATGGTTAGGCTTGGGGTACGGTGCAGATGAATTCACTTCTGGGTAATCATTTTCTGCGAGCGGAGGAAGTCGAGATGAAGACGAAACAGAAGGAGCCTGCGGGTTATCGTAAAACGAGTCGTACTCGGGACCTTCCAGCGACTTGAACATTTGCGAGTCGGAGAATTTTGAAAACATTGAGCTTAAGTCTCTAACGACCTGGAAGAGCTCCTGCTGCACAGACTCGAATGGCGAAGACTCAATCTCACTAAGTAACTGCGTAACGAATTGGCGGTAAGCAGATACCAAGTCTGCATGCTGCTTTCCATTTTTTGTATTTGTTTCATTTTCTCCGGGAAGTTTCGAGAATAACCCAGTCATCTCATAGTGGATTTTGATGAGCGTTGCGCGCGATAATGCCAATTGAAGTGTGAATTCCAGGTCAGAGTACTTGGAAACAATGCGAAAAATTATGACTGTAAGAATGGTGGCTTCGTCAGAGTAGTATGCAGAAAAGGACGACACCATTTTCTTTAATCGCGGGATATTCCAGGCATAAATTTCGGCTAATAGATGCTCTGCCCGTTTTCCAACCACGATAGCAACATCAAGATCAAATTGGCGAACGTGAGTTTGGAAATCGTAGTTGTTGAGTAGACAAAAGGTCCAGGAATTAGTTTCTTCGAGATACTGTGTGAGGGTGGAAAGAATTCTGTAGGACATGAGAATATCCTGAGACCGCTGAGGATTGAGGCCAACAACAAGTGCCTCCACATCTTGGTACTGTAGAGACTCGCTATGTAGAATGGTCATAACATGGTCCTCAGTATCAAGCTCTGCGGCTAACGCTGTTTCGGAAGATAGCATATGACCTGTGTGTATATTGGAATGTGTGCCATCGTTCAGAGGGTCACTCAGCGCGACGGCAGACATGACTGACATTTAAGTTTATTTATTTTTTCGAGACAGTGAGGGTGTGAGTATGTATAATTCCTTTAAGATTGTACGATAGTATTAGATATTGACATGATTGAAAATCCTAGATAGATCCCATAACAAAAAAAAAAAAGGAAGGAGAAACCAAAGGAAGTGAATAGGTAGTAGAAAAAAGAGAAAAAAATGGAAAAATTCAAGGAAAAAAAAAAAGTAGGACTATCTCCTTTTTTTTAGTTTTTTTTTTTCTTTTAATGAGCCGACTTTTTTTTTGAACACAAGTGATTTTAATTCACTTTTTATTTTTACCACTTATTTGCTACGAGTAAGGTTAGGGAAGAAGACAGCAAGATAACTCCAGTTAATCCTATCGCAAGTGGGGAGTTGGCGCGCTGATGGTGATGATAAACGTTTGTTTTCAGGCATTATGGACGGGGCATTTGCTCGATAGTTTCGAACTGAAACTTTTGTTGCTTTTCCGTAATTAAAAATAAATAATTATATTAATATAACGTCGGCAAGGGGGGAAGTATCTGTTAATAGACACTGTTGGTTGGATCAGTGTGGATCTAGGCTTTTTACGGCTCCTGGTTTTCTTTAACAGCAAATTCTTTGTGCAGATGAGTGCCTTTTATAAATGTCTCCCTTCGATTTGCTCCAAGGGTGTAGCCAATTCGGCAACAAAGCATCTCCTTTCAGAGTGATCACCGCTGCAGTTAGATTATTATTACTATTCTTGCCAAACAGTTTGCTGCTTTTTGCCTTGGCCGCATACAGCAGTCTAAGCCAGTTCAAAACCGTCCCGATCTTTTTGGAGATTTAATGAGGCTAAGGGATTCAGATTCGTGGGGAAAACCAGAGATCTCAACTTTAGTATCATAAGATCCAAGTTACAAGTCTCACGGAAGTGTCTTTTTGTTTCAAAATCCTCAGCCTGAAAAAATAAAAAGCTTCCGAGTATCATGCAACGACATCTGATGTTAATTATTGCAGCAACCAAATAAAATACAAAACATTCATGTAGTCACAAGACAGCTACTATATAAGCTCCGTGGTCGTGAACCTTCTAAGCGGCAAACATCTCGTCTTCTAGAATCACCGTTTCTTTTTACTACACTGAGGTATCTTATCTTTTCACAAGTCTCTGTGCAAAGACTCAACTAATGAGATATAGATGAGATTTATCACCATATAGTCCCTCTTGTCGGTTGTTAACAAAAAGTATAATTCTGCCCTAATAAAAAATAAATAAAAAAATGTATAATTATCTTGAACTACAAATGAAATAGGCTTTACAGATGTCCAGTAGACTCCTAATAATTTTCTGATACATGTATTCAGTACTCTTTTGTCCTTCTAGCGTATCTAGGTTTTGACTCTGGTTGGTTCTTAACTGTACAAATCGGCGCCTGGGGTTCGAATGTTCAGACCTAAAGGGATTGCCATCGCCCAGTTGTCCCATCTGGGCACGGGAACTTTAAAGCTTCAAAATTTTTTTCTTCACTTTCAGATCCCCCTTGCCTTAGCTCACCCTAACTTTCTACCTTTATTAAACCTATTAATTTTTTTTTTTAAAAGACTTAAAGTCTTTAATTATCACTGTTCAAACATATACCCACTCGCCTAATTTTGGCTAATCGAATTTATCTGCCATTTTCAGCAATGGCTTCTGCGGCTATCCAACGACTCAGATATGCAGATATTGGTATGATATATATATATATATATATCAATCTGTTCTATGGCCTCTGTCCTAACCGTTTGCAGGCATAAATCTCAGTGATTTACAATTCTCTGGCATCTACCATGGCAAAAAAGTACATGAATCAGATCGTGAAAAAGTGATTGAACGGGCCAAGTTCAATGGTGTTGACAAAATGCTCGTTACTTCGTCCTACCTTCAAGAAGCAAAGGATGTTATTGAATTATGTCAACCTCATCCGGGTCTTTTATACTCAACCGCAGGTGTTCACCCTTGTCACGCGAATGACGTTTATACTAAAACAGAATCAATCACTTCGCCGGCTGAGTACTACGCAGAACTGAAGAAGGTGGTTTTAGAGGGAAAGAAAAGCGGATTCGTCAAGGCATTCGGCGAAATTGGTCTGGATTACGATAGACTCCACTATGCTGCAGCTGAAGTTCAAAGAGATGTGTTCAAATCGCAGCTTGACATTGCGGTTGAAGTTGATTTACCTCTTTTCCTACACTCAAGGGCTGCAGATGAAGACTTTGGAAACATTCTTTTCCCTTATCTCGATAGCGGCCGTTTGTCTAGGGGCGGTGTCGTTCACTCTTTCACCGGCACCGTGGAGGAAATGAAGATTTTAGTTGACAAGGGTCTCTATATCGGCATCAATGGTTGCTCTTTAAAGACCGATGAAAACCTCGAAGTGGTAAAGCATGTTCCTCTAGACAAACTCATGCTGGAAACTGATGGTCCTTGGTGCGAAATTAGACCCTCGCATGCTTCCTTTAAGCACCATTTGGCTGTAAAGAATAAGGATGAAAATGGTCAGCCTGTTAAGAAACCCGCCCAACTTCTACCCTTCCCCACTGTTAAGAAGGAGAAGTTTGCTGAAGGTACCATGGTCACCGGACGTTGCGAGCCTTGCGCTATTTCTCTCGTTGCTCAGGTTGTTGCTAGCATTAAGGGCATTACTGAGCGTGAAGTGTCAGAAGCAGCTTGGAAAAACACCATGGACCTATTTCATTTAGAGTAAAAGTAGAATTTTAAACTTGTATCAATACATGCTATTTATTAATTAATCAATAGTAACACTATTCATTTTTTCCATCCATTGCACTGGTGGGGCTGGTTTCATTGGCAGGGTTGTCCAGTTGTGTAAGAGTGGCCCCTAGTTTATTGTGAATGACCATAATTCCATTCTCATTCTTAATTGAAGCGTCAATACCAAGTAGCTGCTGAAGACTGATAGGTGTCGGCTGAGCCTTAACCTCATCCACCAGATTTAGTCTATCGTTTTCATCAATAAGGGTATCTTCTTTCTCCACGAATTTAGGTTTGACCTCTTCCACGGTTGCAGCCGGACCATCACCACTCAGAACTCGTGTGCGAATTAGTTCGTACCACTCCTTTTTGGTTCGTCCATTCAAAAATCCAATAATCATTATCGTCATGTTGTCTGTACCAATTCCCAACATATTATTGACGTCAGCAAGACAATAATTCATGAAATTTTCACAAATAAAATCTAGTTCTTGTCCCTCGGCAATAGACCGTCGGATAAATCCCACCACTCTTTGAGAAGTTGCGCAATCCCAGATGCCGTCGCATGCCAGTACCAGAAATTCATCATCAGGAGTCAATCTTCTGGTAAGTATTTCTGGATTGGCAGTGACTGAAAATAACTGCGGTGGTTTAGATGTTACCCTTGCCTGATCCTTAAATTCAAAGTCACCAATCGCTCTAGATAGCGCTAATTTGCCATTGACTCTTCCCCGTTCAACAAACCCGCCGCCATTGATGATTCGGTGGTACTCGCCGTGATGGGTAGGCTTATGATCAAAAGATAACGGTTTTGCAGACCCATTGACACTCAAAATAGCTCTAGAGTCGCCAGCATTTGCAACATATACTGTATCATCTGAAATCAACGCTGTCACAGCAGTACAGCCGTGGTGCGCCGTTGGGTCGTAAATCACATACAATTCATCATCTAGGCTTAGATAACTATCAATCATTGCCTGGCTGTAGTTTCCCTGCTGATATTCATGTTGCTCCTTTAATATCCTGGGAAGGTTTGCTTCACAGTATTCAGCAGACTGCGAACCTAAGAAAAATATTTAGATATATCAGAAACTGATCAATTGGTGCACTATCTGTTTTGAATTGAACTTACCTCCGTGACCATCATATACGCCAAAGAACGATAAATAATTCCTATTGATTAGCTCATCTGGCTCCAAATCGGTTGGAATTGTATCCATGGACAGCACTGCTGAGTGCTTATCTTCCATAGTTGTCCTCCAGCCTTGCATTGAAGAAACGGCGTAAATCAACCTGGCATCAAGATCACTTTCTGAGCTCTAGAAATAAACGAGGGTTAACAATTGAGCCATTGGCAGATGTAATTGAGCACATAGCAAATTACCTTCTCAGTAACAGGCTTTGTGAGAACTTGACCCATTAGAATAAACGATTTGACGTGTAAATATATATAATAAAAATTTTTTTGTTAAAAACTTTTTGTGATTTGAAAAGGAGAAGGGGTTGAGGAGGAACAGAAATTTCCGATATAAATAAATGAGGAAAAAGAAATCTAAACTTTGAAAATCTGAACTGTCAACTTTGATAATCGGCTTTATTTTATAACCAACGTTGATATCATAATGGAATATAATTTTGTATACGAATCCTCATATTCCAAAAATATCTAGATATTAAAAAAATCTACGATCTGAAAATAAAATATTTCATAGTGTATTTACAAGTGAAACCATCATCATTATGTCGTGAAACAAAAAGAGTCCTTCTTAGCTGTGGGTTGAAACCTTGGTTCCGCAGCCTTTGCAAATTTGATTGGATTCGTCAGCCTGGAACTCCAAAATAGCTTCCTTGACCTGGGTTCCCAGATCATGCATGTGAAAACTCTTCTGGTAAACAATTTCCTTGCAATTTGGGCAGTACCAACGAATTGAGTCCTCAACGTCGCTAGGTCTATCTTGCTCGACAACGATTCCGATTGTATCAGCATATCTGACAGGGTTGTGAGGGGTGTTAGGAGGCAAAAGAAACATGTCCCCCTCCCCAATGGTAATATCTCTGAATTTTCCCTCGTCAACCACCTTTAAGGTCATATGGCCTTTAATTTGGTGGAACCACTCTGGAGTCTGGTTAAGATGGTAGTCGGTTCTTTGGTTAGGCCCTCCCACAATCATAACAGTGAACCCACCTCTGTGGATACAAAAGTTATTCACAGGTGGCTTAAGAAGATCACTGTTCTCAGCGAGCCATTTAGGAAGATTAATAGGGTCAGGAAGCATGTTAAATCAGGCACGAAGTTTGAAAAATAGAAGGGAAAGCAAGTAATCGAAAGAAGTTCAAGGGAATTAATAATGACATGATTCAATTTTATTATCGCTTTTTTTTTTTTTCTTTCTATTTGCGTTTTCTTCAGCCTTTTGGTTTTCAATAATTTGAAATCTCAAATATTAAAAATCGAGGTTGGCATGAACATTTCAGCCTTAAGTAACTCACAGAACATCTCTTTGCCACTGTTTCTTTCTTCCTGTTTCCACTTCTCTTTTACCATTTTGGCTTTCTCGGTTTTCTTTCCTCACCACCTCTTTTCTTCGTTTCCTTTCCCTCCCCACCCTTTACCCTTTATTTCCATTTAATTAAGCCAATTGTATAACCTGACACAATGGGTTCCAAGTCTCCTTCCGATTCTAAGTTGGATCAGCCCGAACAACCTTCCTCTGGCTCCTCCTTGAAGAAAACAGACAAGAAAAAGCAACAGCAACAACAAACAGAAGAGCTATCTGAAGAAGATGAAAAATTGAAGAATGAGCTTGAAATGCTCGTCGAAAGACTTAAAGAGTCTAACACCGAACTTTATGAGCCCGCTTTGGAGTCTCTGAAGAACTTCATTCGCACTTCTACCTCATCAATGACCGCGGTGCCAAAACCTTTGAAGTTTCTCAGACCCCATTACCCTAGTTTAAGCGAAAGATACGATCAATGGCCCAAAGAATTACAAAACCAATTAGCGGATGTTCTCTCGGTTCTTGCCATGACCTACTCCGGTGATGGCAAGAGAGACTCCCTGAAATATAGACTTCTTTCGACTGTGGATGACATTGGAAGCTGGGGTCACGAATACATGCGCCACCTTGCTTTAGAAATTGGTGAGGAATACAGCGTTAGAACCGATAACGACGATTCTACTGACGATCTTCTTGCTCTCTCTTTAAAGATTGTCCCATTCTTCTTACAACATAATGCAGAGGCCGATGCGGTTGATTTGCTTTCTGAGATTGAAGCAATTGAGCAATTGCCTCAGTTTGTCGACAAGAACACATTTGCCCGCGCCTGTCTTTACATGGTCAGTTGTGTTCCTTTACTGGCTCCTCCTGATGATCTCGCTTTTCTCCATACTGCCTACTCTATTTATTTAACTCACAATCAACTTACCCAGGCCTTGGCCCTGGCAATCCGCATTGATGATGACGATCTCATCCGACAAGTTCTGGATGCTACCAGTGATATTCTTGTTCAGAAGCAGCTCGCCTTTATTCTTGCCCGCCAGCAGTATTGGTTTGAGGTTGATGATGAAGACGTTCAGGCTTGCGTTTCTAATGTCAATCTTTCTGAGTACTTTGTTTACTTGGCTAAGGAGCTTAACCTTCTCGATCCCAAGGTCCCAGAAGACATTTACAAGAGTCAATTAGAGAATTCGCTTTACGGTTCTGCCAGTGGTCTCAGTTCTGCTAAACAAAATCTCGCCACGGCTTTTGTCAATGCCTTTGTCAACTGTGGTTATGGTACCGACAAGCTTCTGAACACTGATGTTGAGAAGCGTTCTTGGATTTACCAAACTAAAGCCGGCGGTATCATCAGCACAACTGCGAGTTTGGGTATGATTAACCTGTGGGACTACAACAACGGTCTTCAACAACTTGACAGATATCTGATGTCTACTGATAGAAATGTCAAGGCTGGTGCCATTCTTGGTATTGGTGTTGTTAACGCTGGCGTACACGACGAGTCTGATCCTGCCCTCGCTTTGCTGGATGAGTATCTAGATGCTGATGCTGATTCTGATTCTCTTTTCCAGACTTCTGCCCTTATTGGTATTGGTCTTGCTTACGCTGGTTCTAGAAGACAAGATCTGCTTGAGAGACTTTCTCCTCTTATCTCTGATACCAACCTTTCGATGGAGGTGTCTTCTCTTGCTGCTCTCGCTCTAGGTCATATTTTTGTCGGTTCCGCTAACGGTGAGATCGCTTCTACTATCTTGCAAACCCTCTTAGAGCGCACTAAGGAGCAACTTTCTGATAAGTGGACTAGATTCCTGGCGCTAGGTCTGGGTCTGCTTTTTATGGGCAAGTACGAGCAAACTGAAGAGGTCCTGGAAACCATCAAGGCTATTGATCATCCTATGGCTTCTGTTGTTGATGTCCTTGTCTCTATTTGCTCTTATGCTGGTACTGGTAATGTTCTCAAAATCCAGGAATTGCTGCACAACTGTACTGAGAGAACTGAGGTGGATGATGATGAAACAAAGGAGGAGACTGAAAAGACTGAGACACCTGAGGCTGATGCCGCTGATCTTGAAGAGAAGAAGGAGAAGAAACTTTTTGAAAGTCAGGCCCAAGGATTTTCTGTTCTCGGTTTGGCTATGATTGCCATGGGTGAAGACATTGGTCAAGAGATGGTTCTTAGACATTTCAGCCACCTTATGCACTACGGTGAGCCTCACATTAGAAGAGCCGTTCCCCTTGCCATGGGTCTGGTGTCTGCCTCCAATCCTGAGATGAAGGTGTTTGATACCTTGTCAAGATATTCGCATGACACTGACCTGGATGTCGCTATCAATTCTATCTACTCAATGGGTCTGGTTGGTGCTGGTACTAACAATGCTAGACTTGCTCAGTTGTTACGGCAATTGGCTAGTTACTACTCACGGGAGGCCGATTCACTGTTTACAGTGCGCATTGCTCAAGGTCTTGTTCATATGGGTAAGGGTACTCTTACTGTTAACCCCTTCAACACTGACCGCCAGATTCTGTCAAGAGTTTCTCTTGCAAGTCTGTTGACTGTCTCTGTTGCTCTTTTGGACCCCAAGTCTTTCATTTTGTCATCATCGCACACTCTGCTCTACTACCTAACGAATGCTATTAGACCACGCATGCTTATCACTCTCGATGAGAATTTGCAGCCTATTAAGGTTAATGTTCGCATTGGTCAGGCTGTCGATGTCGTTGGTCAAGCGGGTAGACCTAAGACTATTACTGGTTGGGTTACGCACTCTACTCCAGTTCTCCTTAGTTATGGTGAGAGAGCCGAGTTGGAAGATGATGAGTACAAGAGTTTGACGCATTCACTGGAGGGCATTGTCATTTTAAGGAAGAATGAGGATCGCATGGATACCGAGTAGGTGTAAGAATTTTTTATATTTAAATGTTTAACAACAAATTATCCAATTATTGATGGCTGGTTTTAATCCGTGTGTTACGGTTCTGTAGTCAGAAACAAAATGCTTAAGTCCATTTGCCTTGTACCTTGAAAATATATATTTTGTTTTATCATTTACTTTTGTTAAGTGAATATTGATTCCGGTATTTCACAGGTACTTTTGCAGTGAGATGCACAAAGCAGAGGTTTTTCGTTATGCACAACCTATTCAACGTCAATGTAGGGTCTTTGTCGCAGCATCACGTGCAGCAGTTTACACGCAAAAAAATACATTGTTCGTGCTTTAGTCGCTTGTATAATAGAAAAGCATTGTATTTAAAAAAAGAATATACTCTAATTGTTACCATAGCAACGCATGTTTTAAGCTAGGTTTTTGCCATTTGTATAATCATTCCAAACTCAATTTAAAGTTGTTGTTTTTTTCCTGAAATAATACAGTTGCCAACTGGTGGTTGGCAGATGATGTCAAGTCGATGAAGTGAAGCCATCAAATAGACACATCAAAACAAAAACAAAAATAATACAGATATACTAGAATAAAGATAATAAAGGGAATAGAGAATAGTAAAACAAGTTAAAAATACAAATAAAGAAAACTCCCCCATCATCTTCAAAAAGTCATTTTTTTCTTCTTCCTCCTCCATTGTATTTTTTATAACATATCACATCTTCCAACATCTCTTTCATTTTTGCGTAACAACAGGTTTTTTACATCATCGTGGAAGTAGTTTGTCAGTCGTTTTTTTAGCTCAGTTTAACACTCTTGTTATTGTCTATTCTTATTCACCGCCTATTACTACAAACTTCAAACAAAAACATCAATCACTGCCGCTGGTGCTGGCAAAAAAAAAAAATAAAGAAAAAAAGTCAAGAATAAAAACAACAACTTATTGTTGATAAAATCATTTGCTTGATATTTCTCAAAAATGGATGTTCCTCCTCTCTGTAGCGCATCGCCCGCGATTTCAACATCTTCGCTGATTGCCACCCTGCATCAGACATTTTCGCATTCTCAATATCGATCTTTGAGACTTGACTCGACGTCAATTCTCGTGTTTGGTCCTAACATTGAAGAATCATACATCCTTGGTATATGGGATCATGCCTTCAGACGCTCCGAAGATCAAACTGTTATTGTGCTGTAAGTGTTACCTACTCTTGTCTTCATGCACCTCACATGTGCACCTACATCTGTCCTCATCGACCTTTCAAATCGCTAATTCTAGTTTTTTTTTTTCTCCACCTTCCAGGCCAACCCACAATGCTGCCTCCACATCATTCTTTTCAGCTGTTTCACTTTTTCCAAATGTTAATGCTGCGGTGTTACAAGCTTTGAATGTTTTGACACCATTTTTCACCGCACTCACACCGGAAAACCTCTCCAGCAGGTTCCACAACGGTTTGGGCGTCTCTTTTTCGTTGAACTCACATGGTCAAATTCTCTCTAGTAGAATCAATGTTGCAAGTAACCCACTTTCCTCTATCGACCAGCTTTTGAAACTTCCCAGTAATTCTGTCAACAGAGCATTTGACGTTTTCTATCATTTACTTTTATCTGAGGGCGAGTCTCATGGCGCATACCTTTCGCTCAAATCATCACCTGAAGAATATGACCTTTTGAAAAAGTCAGGTACCTATCGTCTACCTGAGTGGGTACTTTTTTCTGATGATTACGCTTTGGCTAAGGACTGGAGCAATTCGTTAAAACAATGCAACATCAAGGGAGCTGCTCTAAGAGGCATTCTGTCCACCTTGTCTGGCATTCTTTTGTTGGGTAATTCTGACAATTCAACAGACGTCGCAGAAGGAGCAGCACTGATTGGTATTGACCCGACTACTTTTAAACGACACTCGATAGAGTCTTTGATTACTTCAACCTACATCTCGCTGGTTGAACGTGTTGTCGAAGAGCTTAACAAATACCTTTCAGGCTTTGATTCCTTTTCGAATGAGCCTGTGCCTGAAGACCAGGAAGACCCAAACGAGATTGTTTCAGTTGTCACAATTGTAGAGGGTAACAGTTCTCTCCATCGCAAGGTGGTTCTCAAGAACGTGTTTGATGACTCCACTGGTATCAACAATGAGCTCAAAGAGGATGGTATAAAAGTTAGTAAGTCACCTAACTCAGTGCTAAAGTCAATTAAAGCACAATATGCAGCCACTCCGAGCATGCCTCTCACCATTCCAAACTTTACGTCAATTTTGACAGCGTCGGTATCCTACCTTGCACAAGCTGCACCCAAATCAAATGTTGTTGACGCCAACTCCAACGAAAAACCTTTGGATTTAGAAGCGCTTATCGCAGTAAGCCGCATTTGGAATATCATTAACTTTTCTCCCAGTTCTGATGCTGTTTCGCTTTCCAACGATGCATGGTCTAGTCAAGTCGTCTCAGCCCAGATCCGGGAACTATTCATCACTGAATGGGCAACTAAGCGCAGAAAAATTGATTTTACAACTGATTTCGACTTTTATGAGTTTCTTGAAAAATACCCAGCTATTTTACCTCCTGATGTAGGTGTCTTCAATCTTGGTGACTGGGCTAGAAACAACAAGCAGTGGGGTCCTTTAGATTTTTGCTGCGGATCTGCTCGAATCTGGTTGTCAGAGGCTGTGTGGAGAGATTTAGAAATCGGACTTGACAACGTTAGGGGAGGAGCTTCACTTTTACCATATACTGAATCAAGTCAAGGTTTTCATTCCTCCAGCGATTTTTCTGGCTTTCGCAATCTCAATCCTTTTGAAAATGCTAATGCTCATGAGCATACATTCAGGGCTCCACATCCCATTGGCTACGCATCTAGCCAAGAGTCTCCGCATGCAAATATCCAAAATGAACAATCCCTGTCACCACAAAATTATGGTGATCAGAACGGTGCTGGTAACATGAAGGAAGGCAAAGGCCTTTTGGATAGATCCAGTGATGACGATGACTACGATTCTGATTTTGATAACGACGACTACTATATCAACGAATTCAAAGAAGATATTGAAAAAGAGGCTGGTGGAAGGCCTATTGAAGTGGTTCCCACTACTTCTGAACGTCGCGCGTGGGTCTGGTTTGTCTGGTTGATGACGTTCTGGATTCCTAGCCCCATGCTAAAATATCTAGGTGGTATGAAAAGACCGGATGTCCGCATGGCCTGGCGTGAAAAGCTTGTCTTGTTCTTTCTTATTGCTTTGCTCAACTGTGTCATTATCTTTTACATGATGTTTTTGGGTAAAATTATTTGTCCTGATTTTAACAAGGTTTGGAATATCAATGAAGTATCTGAGCATGATTCTACCAACAATTACTTTGTTGCTGTTCATGGAAAAGTCTACGATTTAACCAAATTCTACAAGATTCAGCACTCTGACAGTACCATTTTAACTTCTGCTTCTACAATGATGCAGTTTGCTGGTCAGGATTTGTCTGATTATTTTATTCCACCTCTAACGGTTGCCTGCAATGGGTTAGTCGACGACCCTTCTGTCAAAATGACATTAAATACTTCATTGGAGTATCCTGAAGCCGATCATACCAGTGGTAGTTATTATAAACCCGACAATACTACCGCTTTGAGCAACTATACTTGGTATGATGAAGTATTTTTACCTAAAATGAAAGGCTTTTATAAGGGTGAACTGGTTGTTAAAACTAGCGATATCAAAAATCAAGCTTCTTCTGAAGATCGACCTTGGGCTATTATTGACAACAAGATATACGATCTCACCAATTATAAGAGCACAATCGATACATACCCAACAAGTTTTTCGTCTCTTTATGAGAAGTATACTTTTCTTGATGCAGACTTATACAACTTGTTTCAAAGTAGTGCTGGAACTGATATCACTGAAGAGGTTAACAATCTTGGTTGGGATCGCCAGACCCGCAACAGAAATTTGAATTGTCTGAATAATGTCTTTTATGCGGGTATGCCAGATTTTCGATACTCTAACAGATGTCAACTTTCCAATATTATCCTTCTGAGTATTGCTGTTGCCCTTTCTTCAGTAACAGTCATTAAATTTGTCGCTTCGCTACAATTTGGCAGCAGACCCAACCCTGCTCTTCAAGATAAATTCATTATATGTCAGGTCCCATGTTACACTGAGGATGAGGCTGCTATCCGCAAAGCGGTTGATTCTTTGACAGCATTAAAGTACGATAATCGTCGAAAGCTCATTGTTGTGATCTGTGATGGTATGATTACTGGTTCAGGTAACGACAAGCCCACCCCCAGGATTGTGCTTGATATTTTTGGTGTTGACTCAAAAGTTGATCCTCCGGCTATGCCTTTTTTCAGTGTGGGTGAAGGTAGCGCTCAACTTAACTACGGAAAAGTTTACTCTGGTCTATATGAGTTTGAGGGTGATGTTGTGCCTTTTGTTGTTGTTGTCAAGGTTGGCAAACCTTCTGAATCCAGCAAGCCTGGTAACAGAGGTAAGCGTGATTCTCAGATTTTGCTTATGAATTTCCTCAATAGAGTTCACTATCAGCGTCCCATGTCTCCTTTGGAGCTTGAAATGTTTCATCACATCAATAATGTTATTGGTGTTGATCCTGAGCTTTATGAGTATCTATTCATGGTTGACGCCGATACTTCAGTTGAGTCTGAATCTCTTAACCGGTTAGTTGCTGCCTGTGCAAAGGATAGTAAAATTGCTGGCATTTGTGGTGAAACAAGTCTACAAAACGAAGAGAAGAGTCTTTCGACTATGATCCAGGTTTACGAGTACTTTATCTCTCATCATCTCACCAAGGCCTTTGAGAGTTTGTTTGGTTCCGTTACCTGTCTCCCAGGTTGTTTTTCGATGTACAGATTAAGGACTCTCAAGAAGGCCAAGCCCTTGATTATTTCTGACGATGTCATTCGTGACTACTCTGTTGGCCAAGTTGACACAATGCATAAGAAGAATTTGTTTTCTTTAGGTGAGGATCGTTATTTGACAACTTTGATGTCTAAGTACTTCTCTAAGATGAAGTACAGTTTTATTCCAGATGCTCATGCCTATACCGAAGCCCCCGATGAGTTTTCCATTTTGCTTTCACAAAGACGTCGTTGGATTAATTCTACAGTTCATAACCTTGTTGAGCTCTTGAGATTAAGCAACATGTGTGGCTTTTGTTGTCTCAGTATGAGAATGGTCGTATTTATTGATTTAATTGGTACCATCATGCTTCCATCGGTTTGTGTTTATCTTGGCTACTTGATCTATGTTATTGCATCACGCTCTTCACCTTTCCCTTTGATTTCAGTCATTATGATTGCTGCTGTTTATGGTTTGCAAGCACTAGTCTTTTTGTTTAGAAGGCAATGGCAGCACATTGCTTGGATGATTATCTACATTCTCGCTTATCCTGTTCATTCATTCATTTTGCCCATCTATTCTTTTTGGAATATGGACAACTTTTCCTGGGGTAACACTCGTGTTGTTGTTGGTGAAAAGAATGGTAAGCAAATTGTGGCAGTTGAGGATGAAGGTTTTGATCCTTCAATGATTCCTATGGAGACATGGGAATCATTTGCAACCCGCAATGGATTGGAAGGTGCCCAGCGTTTTATTATGTTTGACGATTACCATGGTAGAATCGAGAATGTTGCTGGTGTTCACAACGAAATGCAGGAATTTAGTTACGCTAAGCCCAGGGGCCATATGAATCTTCTTTATTCTGGTGACCCTTCCAGGCTCATGTCTTCTCGTGGCCTCAGCAATGTTACTGGTATGCCTTCCGCTAGCATTAACGGTGATGCGTCCAGTCCTTTTGCATCTAGCTACGTCAATCCAAGATTCTCGCACTTTTCGGAGTTGCAAAGTACGCGCCAGAGTATTATTCAGGGAGGTGGAGAGAATATTCAGCAGCAGGCTGCGGCACCACTTGATCCCGAGATTGAGGGCAAGCTTATTGAAACTATTGCTAGAGTTTTGAAAGAGTCCGATTTGAATACGACAACTAAACGGCAGTTACGCGAAGCTGTGGAAGATATTATGGGCATGAATTTTGTGGGTGCACGGATTGCACATGTTGATGGTCTCATTGACGAAGAGTTGGAAAAGTTAGAAGACGAGGATGTTGAGTAATTGCTGGCAAAAAGATTTTTTTTTATTCAGATTTGTGTTTCCTTATTACTTTTATTTATTAAATTAACTATTTATATACAATTGAATTTTATGGCGTATATATATTAAATATTTGTGGGTTGAATTGTTAGTTTTCCATGTTTCCCTGGTATAGGAAAAAACGCAAGAAAGTGGAACAGAAAACTTGTTTTCTCTATAGAAAGCGAGAAGGTCACTTAAAAAAATCCTAGAGTCACTTTTGGCAGCAGCCTCTTGTTTGCCTAGCACCCTGAGTGAATGAGAAGTTAGAATTACTATCGAACTTGTCAATGGGAGTGAGCTACTGAGCAAGTCCTTCGAGTCAGAAGATCGCCTCAGGAAAATCCCCAGGATTAGAAAAACTTTGAAAGTAGTCGAGATCACTAGCTGTTTCAAACAGATCATTAACAAGATAACATTAGTGTTGTCAGTGTTAAATTTTCAACTGAGCATTAAAGCTAAGATAACATCAGCCTGGATTGTGCTACAACACCAAGCGCAAGGACAGCTTCTACAGAAAGTACATTAGATTTGAGCTATATCGGGACCCTAGCAATGACCAAGCTTTCCGAAAAATCGTAATACAAGCGAACTGTCACACCCTTATTATTTTATTAAAGATTTTTTATTTTGTGACTTTTAGAGATTATGACAATAAATTTATCATTACTATTGAATTTGTGATGATTTTGGTTATAAAGTTAGGAAAGAGGAAAGTCGCAAGTCGCAAGTCATCAAAAATGGCGTCATCCACAATGATTTGCATCCCCCATGTTTTCAATGCTCCCCAACGAGTCTCGATTATTTTCAAGCCCTATTTTTTTTTTTTTTTTTTTTTGCTTTTTTTGAATTTTCTTTTTTTTCTTTTTCCTTTTTTTTTTTTTTTTTTTTTTTTTTTTTTTTTTTATATTCT
>Ga0160505_100712_pt1 | contig 17722 bp, 12 predicted proteins | sample DIDeMG_FD_108225 | JGI IMG/M metagenome (GOLD analysis project Ga0160505, IMG submission 108225) | Enriched chicken feces microbial communities from UW Madison campus, WI, USA - DID2874_E49_Stillage MG | ecosystem: Host-associated > Birds > Digestive system > Large intestine > Fecal ... | reverse complement strand
TTTATTTTTTATTTATTTTTTTTTTTTTTTTTTTTTTTTTTTGGAGGTCTAGGCCTGATCCGGAGGGAAGTGATAGTTTAGATGGGCGCGTGGGTAAACAGGTATGAAACGCTCTCACCGTTATGCAAACGTCTGATCGACTCGGCCAGCGTTGGGGAAATGTCAATATGATCGAGCTTGGGGCAGACCTGCTGCATGGCATCATGGGGAACGGTGTTGGAGCAAACAACCCGCTCAAGTGGAGAGTTGTTGATACGCTCGACCGCAGCGCCAGAGAAGATACCGTGCGTGACCAGCGCAATGACTGACTTGGCGCCATGGGATATTAAAGTGTCGGCAGCTTTGACCAGGGTACCACACGTGTCGGCCATATCGTCGACCAAAATGCAAATCTTGTCCTGAACATCACCAACGAGGACCATTCTCGACACCTCATTGGCCTTTTGGCGCTCCTTGTGGATCAGAGCAAAGTTGAGGTCAAGCTTGTCGGCCAGCGAAGCGGCACGCTTGGCACCACCAGCATCGGGGGAGACAATAATAGCGTTCTTATAGTCAATATTCTGGCGAATGTAGTTGAGCGTCGAGGGCTCGGCGTACAAGTTGTCAACGGGCACGTCAAAAAAGCCCTGGATCTGACTTGCATGCAAATCCATAGTGATGACATGGTTGCAGCCAGCCGTCTGCAGCATGTTAGCCATAAGCTTAGCAGTGATGGGTGCACGCGACTTGTCCTTCTTGTCCTGGCGAGCGTAGGGGAAGTTGGGAATCACGGCGGTGATTCTGCGAGCGCTGGCAGTCTTGCATGCGTGGATCATGATGAGCAGTTCCATCAGGTAGTCATTGACCTCGCCACAGCCAGTCTGGATAATGAAAACGTCCTCATCTCTAACAGACTCACCGATGGTAACGGAGGTCTCCTGGTTGGCGTATTGCGACACAGCAATTCTGCTGAGCTCAAGACCCAGGCGCGAGGCCACGGCCTTGGCCAGCTCGGGGTGGGAGTTACCCGCGAGCAGCTTGATGGAGTTGGAACTACTGTTGACCATTATGGATATTATATGTAGGTGTGCGTCTGGAAAGGAAGACTGCAGTAGAAGAAGATGTGGAGGAGTGTGGGGAGATGCAAACAATTAGCAAGAAACGGTTAGCTAGATCGCGACGGCGTGATAATCCGGAGTATTTAAATGGTTTGGTCTCCCAAAAAAAAAATTTAAAAAAATTTTTTGTAGTTGCCGCGCTGCCCCGAAGGCCTTTGAGACAAAAATCTGCCGTTGCCCAAACCCAAATTTGGAGAAACGATCTTTCACATATGCACGAAAATGTCAAACTCGAACAGACTATAAAAAAAAGTCCGGAAGTTGAAATGTTTGAATATATTAAAAAATGAATAATTAAATATTTCCTATTGGTCTTCTATTGATAAGGAAATGTTTCAACGGTCGCTCACATACACCCAAAACGTAATCTTCTCCAGGATCTGTGAGTCCGATGACTGGTGCGCGGTATGAAGACTTGCTGCCCGTTTCTTGGTGATGATCTCCTTGCTTGCGCTCACCGTCAGCTCAATCCCGTTGAGCCCTTTGCCCAGAGCCACTTCGTACTTGCTTACAATCGGTTTTGTGGGGTCCGCCCATGGTGATGCCGTTGACACTGAAAACGGCTTCACAAACACCAGGTTGTGGGAGAGCGTCAGGTTGTAGTAGCGGTTGTTCAGTGAAGCATCCAGAAGCGTTGTAAAGTTGAGTGCTCGGTGGTACGAAGGGAGCACAAACGAAAACGACTGCATAGCGTAACTGGATTTGGCAAGAGGAAAGGATACCTGAAAGAGATTTGATAATGCGGGTGGTGGAGGCCCCTTTTGCAAATGGTACTTGGACGTCGCTGGAATCACGGATGTGATGTTAACCTGAGTAAAGAGACTGCGTGCAGTCTTAACATTGTGCTGGTAAAGGTGTTTCGGGTCATCCGGTACTCTCTGGGGTAGTTGAATGGCTGTTGCCTCTGCTGTTGCCTCGGCCGCGGCGGGTTGAGGCGAGGTTTCCACCGGCGTAGCACTGCCGTTTTCAGTTTTCTTGATAGGTCCTTCTCCACGTTCCTGCTCACCGGCAACATCCTTAACATCTTCCCTCGTTTTCGTGGACGCAAGCGCTTCTGCGTCGTTAGCCGATTTCAGCTCTTGCTCAAGTTTTTCCAGCTCATCACTGGTAAAGTCCGGAAATTCCTCCCTCTGGATTTTTTCAATCCGCTTGTCAAAGTAAAACTGATCCGGCAGCACCGGCAGTTGCTTTTGCAGCCGCTCTATTTTGACTTCACACCCTCGCTCAAAGATGCTACAGTCCTTCATGACGGTGCTATCATTAGCATACTTTTCTGTCACGGCACTGATCAGCTGCTGGAGGCGCTCGAGAAGACGGGCAGGCGTCCGAATATTGCCTAGGTCTACATTACTTCGGATGCTCTCTATTGACACATCCGTGCCCTCGAAATCCTTCAAAAATCCCGTTACCATACGTCGGCCCTGATGGTAAACAGTGAGCTCCTTCAGGATTCGATTTTCATTTTCTTCTAGCTCCCACAGGTAGACCTCGGTCTCTTCCCTGTTCTCGCTTACCGCAGCTAGTATATAGTCTTCAACAACCTTAAATATTGCCCGCGCATCAAGCACAATCTCTGTGCCGTCCTCATTATACTCGGCGGCATTGTGATACATGAGTTTGAAGTCCTCATAAAGCTCTCGCAGATCATCGCTATCCTTCTCTTTAATCTCGTTAAGTGATATTGGCTTTTTAATGAGTTTGTAATAATCGGGAAACTGTTTTTTCGCTGGCAGGTACAAAAACGGCTCAACCATAAGCTTTTCGAGTTCATTTATTTTTCCAAGGATTAATTGACAGTGCGTTTTCTAAAACGACGCGTTAGAAATTTATTTTGTTTTCTCGATAGTAAGAGAATTGGTATTGCTCGTGCTGGTTGTGGGCATTGCTCAATACAGCGCATTTAAAAGACTTGGGCAGCACTTACCGAGACTTTGGTTTTTTTCTGAGCCTCGCGTGTCGAGGTACTTCTTCGCTTGACCATTGTGGACGTTTAAAAGCCGTGATTGATATATAGCGAAAGGGCAGCTCATAGAGACTAAATGGAAAAAAAAAGGTTAGAGGTTGAAGTAGGCCTTTTGTTTTCAGGACAAACGACGCGTTTTTGCACAAGTGCGCAAACGCTTGGACAATTATGTATTTTTATGTAGTAACTCGTAAGTCTTATATTGGATATAATTAGGAGCGAGGCAAATAAACGACGATCTCGGTAACCTATATTTCTTTGCTATTGTCAATAAAAATTTTCTCTTGTCAAATGTGTTTATTGTTCTAACCTGTGGAGAAATACATTCTTGCAGGTACTTTTGGAGGGTTTTTATGGTGAGGGTAGACATATAGGATGTCACGGCTTTTAACGTCCGACTTTCGCCTCATCAATATGATTAAAGGTTGAAATTAAACAATTTTTCCGAGTCCCTAAAAGCCAGTCTGCAATCTTAGACATTGTTTTTTTTTTAAAAAAAAAAAACGAATCTTAGAGAGACAGACAGGCAAAGCATCACTTGCTCAATAAATCTCAGTATTCTATGATGCCGGATTTTCCATGGATAAATCCTATAGACCAAATAAATTAAGCCAATCTTAAAAATAAAAAACTGCTCTGATCAAGGGAGCCGTCAGCGAAGAAGATGCGATAAATAACCGTAAAACTTTGCCGTCGTACCAAGATTCTTATTGGTACTAGAAAAGAACTTTGGAATTTGAGATCTGGGGAATGCGCAGTTCTTTCAAAGTGTGTCCAACGGTTTTCACTATTGCTCGGCAATCAACTCCTTCCAAAAACTACTTTTTTCTAGTATCGTCGCCTACGCACTTCTTCTGGCCCACCTCGCCGGTGTTTCTCTATGGGGTATTCTCGCGCCTTATGGAAGATTTTCTGGGTTTCTCAGGTTTTGTGTAGACAGTGTACATGCGCGCTACAAATCGAGTGGCTTCCAGTGTCTAATTTCTTTATCACTTTGGGTTCACGTATATATATTTATGGGTATCATTAGACTCCCGCAGTCATTAGTACGTTCACAATACAAACCAAGCTCAGCCCAGTGGTTTCATTTAGTATATAAAGTTACTATAGAAGGCCCTAAATAAACATTTTTAAACGTATGGCCAAAAGCTTTTCAAGAAATTTAAATACTTTTACTTTAGACGCCACTAAAGTCATTCACTTAGATTATTGTATATGCTGAAATGCTAAACTGGCATTTAGCTTCTACCTCAAATATCATGATCGCGTTTTAGATTCACATCAGAAAAAGTTTTTTACTGGTGCCATTCATATTTTTTTTCACCTAGTAACACGGGATAGAAATAGGATCACCAAAACCCACAATCTATGACAGATTGTGTATTAAATCTACCATCAAAAGCATTTATATTAACACTGAATTGGAATTATCATTTTGATCAGATATGGCTGTATACAGAGGACGATCCAGAACATTCAGAGCTTGTAACTTCGCGAGCCCATAGTAATTTGTATGTGGAAATATACTGTATTTTCTTCTTTTTTATTGCGTTCTCTGGATTACTGAGGACTAATAAAAAAGTTTTTGGTCAGACGAAAACATGCCTTGAAGAACTCCCACCATAACTGATTTGTGTATATGCAGGGTAAGGGTTCAAACCTAATTCTTTTTGCTTTTGGTGGGTATGCTAAACAAAAACTTTTCTAATCGTTCTCTATATGGCGTATTTTTGAGTGGGGTTCTGAATGTTCTGGATCGTCCTTTGTACGTTGGTTGTAACCTGTTCAAACAAAGTTACTGTCTCAAGTTGCATGTAATTAGATTTTGTTAATCCACGTCTTATTTAAGATTCTTCAAAGCAAACGAAGTTATAGATAGCTATTATTCTACTAGAGGTTAAATACCAAAAATAAAAATAACAAAAAGATACAAAAAGACATATACACAAACGCTTAACTCATTGAGACTGACAAGGTAATGATGCTCTCAGCACGTGTAAGGGAGTTCGACATTCGATAGCGCCGGATTTTCCATGGAATGCTAGATATCCATTAAGAAATCTTTCTCTCAAAATTAAATCTCTACACAGATGAAAGGCATTATAATCTCAGTTCAATTCAGATGTCGGGTGGTAGATTTATTCTCAAAGGGAGTAAAAGGATACTTGTGTCTGCGACTAATAGTAGCGTGCTTGTACCCTGGTCCCAGGCCAGTCAAAAGCTTGAATTATACTTGGTGCGACCGTCTGTTACCGTAAGTTCCAAGTCTGTAAAACTTAAACCCAGGTTGCAGATTGCTACACAGAGTGAGAATGGATAGCCCGTTGCACCAAATTAACAAATTCGTAATGCATATAAAAGAAAATATAAAGCAAAAGCAGGTACTCATTCAGTGTGCTCAGCACAAGGGCAAGCAGCAAGCAGGACCATAATACAAACAGGGTTGTATGCCACAATGCTTTATAACTGCAGTTTCTACCTTCTTGAAGTGTTGCTCAATTAGTACCAACCGTGGATCTGAAGCTGAAATTCTGTAAGCTATCTAGACGTGCCAATTCCGTCATGATCATTTGATTAATGAGCCTAATACCGAACCTGAATTATAAATGAGAGTTAAGAATATCAAGTTAACTGGTTTTTGTAGCAAATAGAGGAGAAGGCTCCACAAATCCAAATGGTTATGAAGTTATTCTCATGTTTGTTTTACTGGTTTAGACCATTCACTCCTCTTCTTTGGGCCGTATGGCTAAGCTACTCTAGTTGAAGTAATATGTAGAGAAATCTAGACCACAAACCAAACGAAATACAGAAAATATACAAAGATACAACAGTTTACCCCACTGTGTGTATTATGCCAATTTATATGTCAAGATCTCTCAAGTATAAGTATAAAAATTAGCAGCAGCTTTCTGAGACCCAGTCCTAGATTAGTTTTGTCATTGTCATTAAATTTCTAATGATTATAGTCTGTAATCAATTCATTGAAAACAGTACTCAATGTGAGAGCTAACTGCTTCCTCGTAGAAGTATCAAGTTTTTGCTCCTTTTTGACATTTCTAGTTTAATATACAAACCACGTTTTCCTAAAAGTCTTTTTTATATAGTTTTGCCCTAAGGGGTTTGCAGTTGTGTTTACGGCTCTTAAGATTTCTCAAATGTGGTGATTTTGTGATATGTCGGCCCCCATTGAGTTCACCATTTACAATATTTATTTGCATTTTTCAATGGAAAATATAAAAGGCATTGTTTCTCTGAGTTTTTTAATATTTCACTAATTTATTTCTATTTGAACCCATATCCACTCACAACTCTTATAATCTATTCTAGCACGATGACTACTACCAAGGAGCAAGCCGAAAAACTCTACACTGACGCCAAACAGACGGCAAAGGAAAAAGCCACTGATGCCAAGGAGACAGCCAATGATTTAAAGAATTCGGCTCAAGAGACTTCTAATGATGCTAAAAAGTACGCACAGGAAAATATTAACAATGCGAAAGAAACTCTCAAGAAGAGTACACCAAAAGTAGATGATCTCAAGCTTGACCCAGACCATCATGCCAAGCACGGAAAGGGACCTATTGGATCTACCATTGATGCTGCTGAAAGAGCGGCAACTAAGGCTGCATCTATTGCTGTTGATGGTGTTGCTGCTGCAGAGGAAGCCGCCCATAATGTCTCTGATAAGGCTAAGAAGGCATCTGAATCCGCAAAGGAAACTGCGAAAAACATCGCCGAGAAACTGAAGAAGTTTTCTGTTGCCGAAAACATTCTTGCTAGACAAAATGCTAGATTTTTGTACACTATGCCATTTGCAAGATTCAACAGGAGATTGGCGGTCCCTGTTGGTACCTCTATTCTTGGTGCTAATGTGCTACTGAGATATATCACCAACTACTAATCAGCAAGTATTTAAGTAAAACCTTTCAACTTGAATAAACTATATTGATCTATTTCGTGAATATGTCCGTTACAATTGCATTTTTGTATGATCTCATATAGGTTAAATTGTGGTCTGTGTATTTCTCAGACTTAGAATTAATTCTTTAGTTGATTATTTTAATAAAGATAAAGTAAACATGTGTTATATTTTTATATTCTAAATGGAAAGAATTGAATAAAAACAAAATGACATTTCGTTTCTCAGTCAAATTATTAAGGGTGAACTAATGATACTTGCCTATTTTCTAAAAGAAGCTCTTAACAAGTGCAAAGACATGTAACAAAATAGAAGGATAAAATCACTAGATACGTTTTACTTAATGAGAATAACTGATTATGGTTATCTAGTTAACCTGTTAGGAAGATACATAACTCTCGGATACCTTGATGATCAAGTATTGACAACTGTCAATAAATTTATGTGAAAATATGGATGACAAGCTTCACCCCTCATAGAAATTTTAATTGAAGCTCAAGAACTATGATATGGAACAACTTTATAGACTGTTCCCCAAAATAGAATGGTGTCAATACTGTTTTTCAGTTGTTTGTGGCGAATATTCTTGAATTCCATTGTGACATTCACTAAGCATTACTAATTCAAAAGCTTTCTCTTAGGTTGGCCATGCCTAGATAGATAATCAGTTTATTGTTCTTAAATCAAATAGTTACAAACAAAACTATAAAACAAAACGACATACAAAGAATACATGGATTTCAAAAAGATTTATCTCTGTGAGATTGGCAAGGTAGCGGTGTTAGTGCGTGTTATGAGTTCAAGCAGTCGATGGCACAGAATTCTCATGAATAATCCCATATGCTAAGGGAATTGGCCATGCTTAGGTTTTAGAGATCCAAGCATCACGTTGAGTAACTTTTGGAAACTCTTGTTATCTATGTGAATTAAGTCGTGGCTTCAAGTAGCAAAACATCTACGAGAGTTAATAGTATTCTAATAGTATACTTTAAGGGCAATAACTGTTTATCTATCTGGTCCATTTTGACTTCGCTGTCATTTTCTAGAATCTTCACACGACGACTTAAGGTGGTACAGCCGTTCCTCATCTGTTGAAAATCGTCAATGTGCACATTTTCCAAGTCTTAATATTCAACCTGTAGGCTGTATCTACGATTACATAATCACGTACTTTAACACGTTACGGCTTTGAAATCGACTTTGATTTAAAAACCCCAAAGGCTCCCTGTCATGAAATTCTGAAAACTTCCTTCTTCCTCCTTCATTGTCTCACGTTCCTCCCACATCATCAAAATGAATCTTTTCAACAAATTCTTTGTATCCGTTCTTGCTGCAAGTTCGGTTGTTACCGCCTCAAATGTCATTGACGTCGACGACAAGACTTTCAATTCTGTCGTTGTGGACAGCAAAGTGCCATCGCTGGTTGAGATCTACGCCAGCTGGTGCGGTCACTGCAAGAGACTAGCCCCTATTTGGGAGGAACTTGCCGACGCCTACACTCCCGCCAAAGGTGATAAGAGAGTGCAAATTGTCAAGATCGACGGTGATATTAACCGCAAGACCTCCAAGAAGTACGGCGTCACTGGTTTCCCTACACTTAAACTCTTCCAGCCTGATGGCACTATTGAGGACGTGAACGTCGGTCGTGATTTTGATTCCCTGAGCCAATTCATTAAAGATAAGACTGGTGTCCCATCTTCCAAGCCTAAGAAGGCACCCTCTTCTGTTCTTTCCCTTACTAATGACAACTTTGACGAAATCGCGTACAACAAGGAAAAGACTGTCATTGTTGCCTTCACTGCCAGTTGGTGTGGCCATTGCAAGAGCCTCAAGCCTGAGTACCAAAAGGTTTCCGCTGTTTTCAAGAACGATGGTGATAAAGTGATTGTTGCCGAAGTCGACAACACTGGTGAAAACACTGAAGGCTTGAAGGAGAGATTCAATGTTGCTGGCTTTCCTACCATCCTTGTCTTCAAGGCCGGTGAGGATGATTTCGAGACCTACAGTGGTGGTAGAAAGGTTGAAAATTTTGTTTCTTACCTTAACGAGGTTGCTGGTCTGGACAGAAATGTAGATGGCACCCTCGGCGACAATGCTGGTAGATTCAAATCTTTGGACGCTATTGCTCACCAATACGTTGAAGCTGCCGAGGACATCAGAAAGGACCTGCTGGAACAGATTTCTGCTGTTGTTGAGGGTCCTGAGGCTGCCTCTGCCAAGATCTACAAGCGCTTTGCTGAGAAGATCAACGCTGGCTCTATTGAGTACCTTGAGAAGGAGATCAAGAGATTGAGCAACATCATTAGCAAGGGTGCCTTGAAGAGCTCTAAGCTTGATGAGCTTAAGACCAAGCTGAACATTCTCAAGACTTACCTTCCTGGTCAGGTTGTTGAAGAGGACGTCGCTGAGATTCCTGCTAAGGCCATCATTAACGATGAGTTGTAAATCTACGCAAGTACATGATTACAAATTGATACAAAAAGAAAAAAAAATTATATTATTATTATTACACTTGTTTTTGTTCTATGTTTAAATTTACCAGCTAATAGGGTTCGAATTAAAAGCAGCTCTGAGAAGCTCAGGAAAAACTTCACCCTTCAAGACACAATGTTGAATAATATTCCGGACGTGGTCCGGTCTTACACGTGCCAGCCAGATAGCCTGGCCAGACTTTGTGTAGATAATAACGTTTGCAGCATACTTATGGCCACCGACATGTGAGACGCATAGGACCCTAACTCCGCCTGGTCTATCATCAGAAGCATCTCTATACAGATCAAGCTCATGCAGCTCTGAGTCAAACTTTTTCTTGAGAATGTTTGCTGTAATAGCACATCGCTTGTCTCTGGTTCTGTGAGAACATAGCAGAACGTAAGCAATGTCGTTGCTAGCGATGACTTTAGCAATCGAATCGGCGGGGAGCTCAATGTTGGACAGCAGAGACTTGCTCAGCTCAGGAATAGTCTGGTCGGTGGGCTTCTCGGCCGCCTCAAAAGCGGACAGCACGGGTTTGAGGTTGTCAGCGACGTTCTGCGGGGTCACATTGTCGATATAAACGAACTTGGGAAGGATGAGCAAGCGCGAGGGCTTAGTGCTATCAGAGCCTTCATGCTCAAAATACTCATCTGGTGGGCCTAGCGATGAGTTAGAGATCATGTACTTGGTATTAGCGTTTGATTTCCATTTATTCCCTGTTCTGTCAAGCGCGTAGGCGAGGGTATCCTTCTCATCAGTGACAGAGTGAACCCAATCAGTCTTGCCAGTTGCGCAGAGTAAATGTGTACCAAAGGCTTTTACAGTGCCCCAGAGGGGAGTTTCGGTGTCGATTGAAAGGGACGCTGGGTATTTTTCAGACGCGGAACAAGACTCGCAGTCTGAGGGCGAGCATGACGCAACGGTGAATTTTTCAGCGATTTCGTCAGCACACTTTTTAGCCTCACTCTCGCGGCCAATAAATCTGCTTAACAGGCCCATTATGTTGTGTAAATGTGGATGCTGCTTGGGAGCGATATGTTTCTAGTCGACTTGCTTTAGAATGCAACGATATTCAGTGGTAGTTAAAGCCCCTGAAAGTAAAGAAGGTAGAGTAGGTAAAGAAGGTTAAGGTAGTAGGAGAAATGGGAAGAAAAAAAATTTCCCTGGAACCACAAAGGTTTTTAATGTTATGATCTGGCTGAAAATTGGTGATTGGCAATTGTAGAGTCAAAATTACTAATTGTCCCTAACAACTTTTTATAAAACTTTCTGACTCAAAAACATAGGCTAACTGGCCTTATATACACCAGGTTTCAAACTGATAAGAAGTCTGACACCATGTCTTTATCTCGATGCCGTCTCTCGCAAAATCCTGTTAGATAGGTGGCGTCAGACGCTGAGTAGTCGGGGCTGAAAGGGCTCGGATGACGACGCTGAAAAGTGTGCAAAATTCGGAAAATACTTGGAATCGGATCGCAGACCCGAATGAAAAATAAGCTTTTTTATTTATTTTTTTGGCGCATCTCATGGGAACCTCAAAATCTAAAGAAATCTCAATGGCATTGTCTGTGATCAAACATTAGATTGATATGAAAGATTTGAGGATGATATGTTCCACGGAGCTTCAACGCCATGCATGAAACATGTTTTAATGTCTGCCTACAGGATTGGTCTGGGTCTACACCACCGCTGCCAGCCTTGAGTTTTGCTTAAAACTCAGCATTTTCAGTGCTAGGAATCCCAACAACACCCTGCATCCTTCTACTAAGTCTATCACAAAATAGAAGTTGTTTCTGTGTATCAGAGATCCAATACAATGCACTGCCCTAACAGGTTTCTTCAGTTGAATTTCAATTATATCTCGTTTACCAATCCTACTGCTTTTGCAACCAGCTTCTACGTTTTGTGCAAGACTAACCGAAAACCCTAAACACTAAATATTTTCAATGCAACAACGTTACATCTCTGCGTACCCTGTTGATGATCAGGTTAGGACCCTACAATTTTTCAGTCGTGATTATTTGTATTGTGATTGCTATTCAAATCAGTATTAACAATTGCATATGTTGAAAATTTTTGCTGACTATTGTTTTTGCTTTCAAGGCGTTAAAAACTTTTTCATGTGTGAATTTTTTTTTTTTTAAGCAAACTACTGTGAATTTCATGGAGTCAAGTCATGAAAGCTATATGACATGAAAATAAGAACCATAGAAAATTTGGAAGGCTTGAAACACTTCTTTTGGTTTCCCATCTAAAAAGAAAAATTCAGTGCCACATATATGAGATTTATAGGTGACGAAATGCCCTATTTACTCACTGTTCAATATATTTGTAGAGAAATACCTTGAAACATAAAACTTACAATAAAAATCATATTTCAATATTTAAGACTTATGACTTGAGACAAAACACAATACTTCTCTGATCAATTATCGTAAAGTTGTCATGGCAACTGCAAATACGATTCAAACGACGATGGCCGTGCTTGAGCATTTAAATGAGAGAGGAAGGTGAAATCAAAAGATACTAAACTGCAAAAAACAAAAAGCTGTTCAGCTTGAAAGTTACTTTCATGGGCTTTGAACTGAAATTCTTCAGGTCCGCAGTTGGTGAAAGATCTTTTTATAAACTAAATCAAAGAATTATATCATTCACATTTGTTTACTCAAGAAGTATAAAATCTGACTATTGGTAGAGAAATTGAAGAGGTCATTGAAAAAGTATGTTTTGACCATGCGGTTGAGAAAGACTTTAGTGAAGATCAATAAATATAAACTAGGCCAAGGAGAATTCGGCGCCATTAAACGCTTGGACTTATAGTACGTGCTGACACTGCTACCTTGCCAGTCCCATAGCGACAAGTGTTTTGAAATTCATGTATTCTTTGTATGCTATTTTGTTTCATAATTTTTGTTTGTAACTATTTGATGCAAAGACAATAAACTGTTTATCTATCTAGGCCAACTGGAGGATGTCATATTAAATGACTCTCTCAGTCAAAAGCTAATTTGATAGAGCTAGAAAATCTCTGTTAACCAGGTATCAGCTGCCCGAAAGGCGAATAGTTTCAGATGCATTCATCTGGGCCCATTATAATCAAGAATCTAGTGGCTATCTCAAGAAAAAGAGGTTTCAAACATCTCTATTATATGCATATTAACGAATTAGAACGTTTATCTAGAACGAAATTGCCATTGCAACAGTTTTTTAACAGTGGTTAGCGAATAAGCCCATCCATCTAGATGACGTATGGAATTACAATCGAAAACTTCTTCTGAGAGTAATACACTGGGCTTTTTAAAGAGAGGTGAGAGTTTCTGAATCAGGATTTTGCAGAGGGATCAGAGAAACTATTAATTGTTACTGTGTACGTATGTGCTTATTTGTAATCTATACAACCGGAATTACGCCATAACAAAACAAAAAAACAAAAGGCATTATATATTAATTGGGAGAAAAAGAAAAGCTAGCAAGGCAACCTTCAACGGAGAATGCTGAGCCAACTTTCAATAATCCACAGGACGAAGGTCTCAAGGTTAGCAGTTTTGATATTACCTAAGCCAAAATCATAAAATTTCTGTACTAGTCGAGTGCACTCGATTCAGAAGCGTTTATTCACAGTACCTTAAGGTTTAAAAAACCATGACCATTTCCTAATAAAGCAAAAGCAATCAGATCCATCAGATAAGATTGTTCCAAAAGGAGGTTTAGATGAAAGCCATCCAAATATAGAAACTTTTCAATCATAGAATTAAGGTAGAAATTTTATCCTTTCACAATAAAATTTGAAAATCGCTTTTGAAAAAGAATGTAACAGAAATTACAGAGTCGATAATTTCATACTAAATAATCCAATTTCAATTTCTTTTTTATCTCATATATATATAAAATAGAATCTTTTAGCACTCAACACCACACAGAACAGTCTATCTTGGTAGTCCGTAACTAAAAATGAAACGGATGAGAGTTAGGAATAACAACATTTTGGTTGGAAGGCCAGTTAGTATCAATTTACAATCTGTACAACACATACGTTGATTATTTAACTGTTAAATGATAAAAATATTTTAAAATATAATAGATTGTCCTATCAGATCAGACCGAAAAAAAAAGGATAGCTAGGTTTACATATTGTTTCAAAGCAAGGTTTAATAAAATTTTAAGACCCAACATTTTAATTCAAAAAATCATGAACTCAACTTTTATTTCAAAATGATTGCATATAACCCCGCTCTATGTACCAAAGCTAAATGTTTTGAAAAGCATTTTATCATAATGAAATACATAACGCAACTACTTTTAAATTGAGATCAAATTTGAAACGAGGGACTTTAAATCAGATGAATATGATAGGGTATGAATATATATATACAATTGACTAAAATTATCGAAGGGGGGGGGCAGTTAACACACAATATCAAGTATCATCAGCTAGCTGTATAGAGAGAGAAAGAGTCTGGTTAGAAATTTATTAATCATATGCTTAATGAATATTATTCGAGGAATCCCCGGATGTACTCCATGAATTTTAAACAATTGGGTCAGGAGGATACACATAGTCAACTTAGGCGGTTAAGTTCCTCGCTCACTGATTCTAAAAAACGCCAATAGGAAATAAATGTCTATACAGATAACTTAATAGAATAAACATACGCTCTATCTCTATGGTTAGGTAATATGAATCTTGGAGACTTGCTAAATAAAATATAATATAGATGAGGTGTATGCTACTGGTTTTATGATGGCCCTATAGCCAACCTTGGATACGATAACACGCTTAAGCAGGATAAAAACAGTAAAATGGAACACAAAACATGAAATGTCATTGACTATAATTAATGAATAGGTGTAATGGAGTGATAAAATATAAAAGCAATGATAGTTGGGGTTATGAATCCAGCTCCGCAACAAAGCTACTTACATTTGGATTAATGCTAGACTTTTTTTAAACTATAGTTCAAATGATTTGACTTCAAGACTGCTAACAATGATATGGGGTAAAGCCTTTAAAGCAATATTATTAATTAAATCACACTTATTTATTCAACAGTTTGCAAAGGAATGTCATATTATAAACAATTAAAATTGATCAGACACTCACAGCAGTTACTCAGAAAACTTGCTTTTATTTTCATTTTTCGCTTCAATATTGCACAGCTTTACATGACTTTTTAACACCATTTTGTCAAATAATCTGATTAGAACCAAATTTATGTTCTCATTTTAAATTCAACCAAAAAAGTGATTTCAACAGGCGTATAGCACCGCCACATTTAACCAAAATTCGTAGAACTAAAACTAAGAGACAAGTGAAATCTTTTTAATCTATCTAAACATACAGCCTTTTCACAATAAATCATGAAAAAGTTATTAGTTACGACAAACTAAGTAAAAGAACCATTTAACAAATATTACTACGAGCGTTGAAAAATTGATGCAGTTGAATCTAGTGAATTTGAATGCCAATTATTTAAGTCTGGATAACTAACTTCAAATAATTAGTACTTTGATTATATTGTCGAGGAGGTAATTAAATCAAGTTGTATTTGAAATTCTAATTTTTGGCCTGAATGTATAATAAAAAACATTCACAGGTAAATATTTGCTTGTTTTTACACATAAATTCAAATTAGAATACTTCAAACATCATAAATTTGATTCATTACTTAATTCAATAGTTCATCGATAATTAAAAACCATGAAAACTTGGCATAAAAGGCAGAAGAGGCTCAATAACTGTGATCCATGAATAAAGCCTTTTTAAATGTGTTGTACAAAACTATGTAATTTTTTAGGCAAACTCCGAAATGCGAAATAAAATTGAATAATACTTGACAACATGCCTGACAAAAAACATTTGAAGCAGCTGTATAAAGCTAGTTTATAATTTATATTATCTATAAGAAGGCTCGAACAAAACATATTAACATAGTGACTGGGGTATTACTGATGGTTTATATGTAGTAGACACGGGCAGCATTTTTTTATTCATAATCAGACACATGGGCTTATTGAATATTGGCCACTGGGTCTTAGGGTTGGTGGGAATATTACTTCTTGAAACCAGCCTATTTTCTCACCCTTTCTTTCTAACGTCATTAAGTACAATAAAATCTTTTAATCAAATTTGGGTTTCCTTTTTCAGATCTAACCAATCACAAATATGACTCTAGATTTTTTTTAATTAAAATATGAGCCTTACATCAACTGTAGGTAGCAAATACCAAAAGAAAACTATGCATTTTGGGAATGTAGGTGGTGAGACCTATAGCTAACAGTCTTGGGACTCTTGGCTCAGATCATAGAGCAAGTCAGACACATGGTCTTTAAGTAAAATCCGCACACGGCGGAGGTAAACGGATTAGTACATATCTGCAGGTAACAAACTGCCAACTAGTTTTTTAGAGGCTGCAAAAGTTCAAAAAAATGGGCAGTGTAGTCTCATGTGTTGCAGAGATAAATGCTTGGTCCAATCAGCAAATATTGCCTTATTAATACTGTGTATTGTAAAATTCTTTTACAAAATTGCAAGGAAAAATTTCCCGATTGATACTTTTGAGATGTTCAAAGAAAAAAAAAGCCCATTCTCTATTAGAATAAACATTCTTATGAACTGAATGAAAGGGTAGACACAGATGTTTCTGGCCTAATTTCCATCCATAGGATTGTATTTTCTTTTCTTTGTTAAAATGAAAAAGCTTTCAGACAGCAATTTTCACGCCAGGTCTTTACGGGTCAGTTGTGTGATTTTTCAGTCTTTTCGGATGTCCGTTAAGCAAAACAAAATTTATGCCAAGACGTAAGTTGCCATGACAACAACTTCAATAAAAGATTGATTAGATTGAATTTCCTATTTAGGCCATAGAATCTTTTGGGCTTGACCAATCATAATATGTACCCTGTATATAGTCAATATCTGTAGTCACAATGGTTGTTCTCATAAAAATTTTTGTATTTAAACTAAACGGTTTGCTCTTTTTTTTTTAAATTCTTTTTTCCCTAGAATCTCCTTCTTCACCAAAAAATTTTTGGATATCCTTTTAGTTTTACCCAACCTTCAAAATGTTTGTCAAATCTATTGTCGGTGCTGCAGTTGCCGCTACTGTCGTCTCTGCCGTTCCCATTGCCCACGGTGCTCACCCCCACTCCTTCAAGGTCCCCACTCTCGAGGAGGCCGCTGTTGAAGCCAGAACTCTTGTCAATAGAGAATCTTTGGCTAACTTAGCTACTCTTGATGTCAACAACAACAATGTCCCTGTCTCCTTTATGGAGTACTACGCTGACTGCGATAACGACGGCTCTCTGACTTTGCTCTCTCTTAACATCGGCTCTTCTTTCAGAAACATTGCCAAGGGTTCCCCTGCCACGCTTTCTGTTCGTGTTGGCGACCATGCCGTTAATGATGAGGTTGACATTCATTACCCTGGTGGAATTGTCGACTCCCCTGCTGGCAGCCCCCGTATTTCTCTTCGTGGTAAATTTGTTGAACCCGATGCTTCTGAGCATAAGAGACTGGCTGAATGCTTTGTCAGCAGACACCCTGATGCTAAGTGGTGGCTTCCTGGTAACGCTATTCACTCCTCCAAGTGGACTAAGTTTGAGGTCGAGGGTGCTTACTTCCTGGGTGGTTTTGGCGACCGTGCTTTCATCGGCGAGATCCCCCATGATGTTTACAGCGCTGCCCAGCCCCATGGCCCTGCTGTCAAGACTGCTAAGAAGTGCAACAAGAAAATGCAAGCTGAAGAGACGAATGAATCTATTTTTGATCAGCTTTGGAACAAGGTGTCTCAGGTTTTTGGTGACTTAGAGGAACAGGTCCACGAAGTTACTGACAAAAAGCCCAGCTCCCACCATCAGAATATGGTTTTCCATCACAATGAGCACAACGAGCAGGCCCTGATGTTTCACCACGGTGCTCATTCTGATCTCTCTGAGGAGGAGCTTTTTGCTGCCCACCACAATGGTATGTCATTTGAGGAGTTCGAGGCTGCCCACAATGCCCACAACCTTGAGCGTAGAGGAGACTTTGATCCCAACAACAAGCCCAGTGGCTCCCAGGTTCCTTTCATTGTTCCTAAGAGACTCTCTAACAAGGAGGCTGGCAAGAGAATGAAGGCCATCCTGGAGGCCCAGAAGAAGGGTACCTACTAAAGAGCCAAAAACGTCAATAACTACGACTAAAAAAACTTTATTTTCTTTTGATTTTATTTTTATATGTGCTTTTTTATTTAATGATTTTTATGTATTAGTTTTTTTTTTTTTTTTTTT